>WNGN01000538.1_pt1 | contig 53170 bp, 47 predicted proteins | sample 5400561 | NCBI WGS metagenome assembly WNGN01 (sample SAMN13153379, study PRJNA577476) | soil metagenome | isolation source: 115 cm soil or saprolite under Garry oak tree replicate 2 | place: USA:California | collected 2016-06-15 | reverse complement strand
TCCAGATTTGCCAAATGTTTGGTTTAGTTTTTCCTCCTGCCGATTCGGTTTTCTCGGCGCGTGGTCGTCGACACACAGGATCGGTGTTGACCTCGAAGATCAAACGAGGAACTTGGAGGCGGCAGAACTCGCTCAACAGTTCTTTTCGCAAGCTGAGGTGAAGGGCGTTAAAGCGGTAGGCGGTTTGGCACGCGTGCGAACTTTCTGCCAACTCTGGAGCCTCAAGGAAGCAGCTCTGAAATCCATTGGAGAGGGATTGCCGTTCGGCCTCAACGCGTTCGAATTCGAATTAGCTCCAAATCTACGTGCCGTTCGTGCACCCCCCGATTATGGAGGGCCGGGGCGATTTAATGCTCAGACTATCGAGGGAACTGATATCAGCGCTGCGCTTGTCATTCGAAGCGTGGCCTGATGTAGCGGCAAGATTGGCCGTTTGCGGAATATGCTCTCCCGTGGGTTTCGAAGAGGGTTCGCCGAAAAGGCCGTAGTGCATGCTAGCAACCTTGTGACTCTGGTCTTCATTTTTCATCCGAGGTTCACAAACACGGTTGCGGCAAAGTGATTACGAACTTAGGATGCGCGACGGCTTCGGTCATTAGCTGTCCTCGTGGACCGCTGCAAGTAACGCTCAACAAACACAAGTTTGAGCACCGAAATGCACGACGGTATTCATGACGAGCACATCTCATCGAAATCCGCAAACATCTCACTCGTTGACAACACCGACTGGCTGAAAACCGCAGCGATCATTTTGGTCGCGGTTGACCATTTCGGCCATTTCTTCATGGAAGACGACCGCTGGTGGAGCGTTTTCGGGCGCTTGGCAGCTCCGACGTTCTTCTTCCTCATGGGCTACGCGCAGACCAGGACGGTCCCGCTCCACTGGATCTGGCTCGGTGTCATCTTGACCCTGCTCGAAAGCTGGAACGCAAATTGGACCTGGGTAGCACCGAACATTCTTTTGAGCTTCGCACTCGTCCGCAGTGCACGGCCCTACGTGCAAATCCTTTTGCAACGTCACGGTTGGGCCGCCTTCGCCTTCCTCGTTTCCGCACTTTTGGCGGTATTGTCGATAGCGGCCAAGATTGTCGATTACGGCTCGGAGGGATGGCTGTGGGCCCTGTTCGGCTCATGCCAACGCATGTATGTCGACAGCAGATCAGCTACCGACGTGGATGGCCCAGCCCAAAGCTCGGCACCGCCCGCGCCCGCGATGAAGGAGAACGCGGGCCTAATGCGACTGCTGGCCTGCTTTGCCGCCGTGGTCGTCTGCGTCTGGCAGGAACAAGGGGAATACTCGTTTCCTCAGATCCAGTTCGCCGCCTTCATTTTCGGCATCGGCGTTTGGTCCGCGAGCCTGTGTCTGTTCCTGCGCGGCCCGAGCCGCATCCAACCGCCAGAAGCCATAGCCGGCGCCCTCCGCTTCATCGGCCGGCGCACTCTGGAAATCTACGCCATCCAGCTAGCCGGCTCCGAACTCCTTGTAAGGTTGGTGCCCGATGTCGCCCCCTGACCCGAGACCGGATCGTCGCCAAGGCAAGAGAAGCTGTCGTAGCGGCGAAACAGCCATAATTGCTCACGCTGGTCCGGATACTTGCGCGACAAGCCGCTCGGGAATTCATCCAATCCGCATGGGATGGCCACGGCCTCCCGGATTGTGGAACGACCTCGTTGGGGCCAACGTTCGCGGGGTAGATCACCCCGCTTGCGCTTTGGCCAACGGGATCGTGAAGCTAAACACCGCACCGCGATGGCGATTCTCGGCCCAGATGGTGCCTCCGTAACTTTCGACGATCGTGCGCGCAATCGGCAAACCCAACCCCGTCCCCTGCGGCTTCGTGGTCACGAATGCATCGAAGATGATCGTCAAATTGTCCTCGGGAATGCCTTTTCCCGAATCCGATATTCTTACTTCGGCGACGTCGTACTCCGCATTTCGGCGGGTCCTGATCGTCAAGTTGCGGGGCCCAGGCGCTCCTTCCATGGCGTCCATACCGTTCATGACGAGGTTCATTATCACTTGTTGCATGTGGATCGGGTCGGCTCGGACCGGCAATGCGTCGGGCGTAAGCGCAATGCGCAGTATGACTCCCCGCTTGGCTACCTCAGGAGTAACAATTTTGACCAACTCCGGAACCGTGTTATTCAGATCGAGCGCCCGCAGATCGGCCTCTTTTCTATCGTTCAATAAATTCCGCAGGCCAAGAATGATCTCGCTCGCGCGCTGTTCATCCCGGACAATGTCGGACAAGATTTCGCCAATCTGAGTGAGATCAGGCGGACTGGCCTTGAGCAACATTTGCGCGGCTTCGGTATTGCTCAGAATCGCTCCCAGCGGCTGGTTGAGTTCGTGGGCGATGGACGAAGACAGCACGTTTGCAGTCGTAAACCGGTTCAAGCGAACAACCTGCCGGCGTCGGCTGCTTGCTTCCGCCTGGGCGAAATAGCGCCGCCGCCGCTCGACCAGTAACCAGGAAATTATCACGGCCTGGAGCAGCAGAGCGGCCACGACGGCAGTCACCTGCGGCCGATATTGCTCCCACAGACCCGGTTCGCGAAAGTGCACCTCGCTCCCCACAGGTAGCCGGCTTTCGCTGATATTCCAGCGCTTCAGCTCCCTCCAGTCGAACTTTGGCGTTCCAAATTCGATCGGAGGCGTCTTGATGTTGGCTGCCGGCTCCCCGCCGAGGATCCGCACTGCGACGCGGGCGGCCTCCCGACCCACATTCGCGACTGTGGTGAGCGGCCCACCAACGATCCCTTGGCCAAAAAATTCATCGGAAGGAGCGAACATGGGCGCGTTGGCGAGGGCGTGAAGACGGACCAACGCCTTGCTTTCCTCGTGCGCGACCCCTGCCGCATCGATCGACAGCAGCACAAAAAAGATTGCGGACCGTGGTGGAAGTGCCGCAGCGCGCTGCAGCATCCTTTCGAATGACAGCTCGTTGAACCACGTAAACGCCACGCGATTTTCAAACGGTCGAATGGCTTCCCGCATTTGCCCCAGCCAATATTTCTCGGTGGGCGAGTCGCCAATCACGACGGCAACGCTGGCGGTTTCCGGCACGAGCCGCAGCATGCTCCCGACTGCATTGGTAAGATCGACCGAGACGGCAACGACGGTGTCATTCGCTGTAAGCGTACTGACGGGAACGCGCCGTTGTTCCAGACCGGTGTGCACGGCAGGTACAGAGGGAAACAGCTGGGATCGATGCTGCTGAAGGAAATTTACCGCCGGAGCGCCGATGGTAATGACCAGATCGAGCTGGTCTTTGGAAAAGAGAGCGCGCAGATATTCGACGAATGGACCCTCTTCCTTGTCGGCGGAACGCGCGGTTGCAAGCGACGCCTCAAAGATATCGATAGGCTCCCTTGATTGCAGTCCCAGTTCTTCCCGGACGGCTCGTGCGTACTCGTTCCACGGCGCAAAATTGGGGCCGAACGAATGCAGGAGCAGGACTCGCTTCGGCTCGGAGAACGCCGCGCCGGTCAAGGCGAAAAACAACACAACCGTACTCAGAAGTACCGAGAATACCATGTTTAAGCGAAGCCGATAAAGAGTATGCGGGAATCTGGAAATGTTCTTTAGCGACGTCTGGCTGGATCGCCGTATTCTATTCGAATTCCTGGCAACTGGGAACAAAATCCGCTTAGAATGCGCGCCGTAGTTGCACCGCCGCAATGCCGGCAAAGATTACCGTCAATGACACTGACGCTTCGGAAATATGTCACTTGGGGGCCGAGAGCAAACAATACCCGGTACAGATTCGGCAGGATGGGCAGCAGTGTTTTCGGTTGGTTTTCGGTAGTCGGCCAGCCACAAAAAGATTTCGTCACGCGGCGGCATTGATTGCATCGATGAGCAATTTTGCCAAAAAAGGCTTCTTCAGGTACGCAACGCAGCCAACGTCAAAGGCCTCCTTGCGAGTGGCCTCGTCATCGATCGCGGTCATAAAAATGACGGGCAGATTCCTGCCTGATGAAGTCAATCGCCGCTTCAAGTCGATGCCCGAGATTCCGCCGAGATGAATGTCCAAAAGAAGGCACTCCGCCTCGCATTTGGCGATGTCGTCAAGAAACAATTCCGCCGATGTAAATGTCTGCACGCGGAATCCGTGCGCTGACAAAAGGCGATTGAGACCTTGCAGCATGCTCGGATTGTCTTCAACAACAGCGATGGTCCGCATGGCACACAATCGTTAGCATTTTGCGTGGATCTGCAAGAAAGGTGCTCCTGATTTTACTGCATACTGAACCCATGATGACCAGCACTAGCGAGCGGTTTTACCGCCCTTGCAAATCTGATCCTGCACAACGCGACACCACGACGCTAAGCGAAAATTGAGCGCAAAGAGATATTCGCGGGTGGCTGATGCGTAAGCTCAGCCTTCAATTCTCAGGGTTTCATCTCGATCCCGAGCTTGGCGCGCATATCCTTGAACACGACCGCAATCGCCTCGATGATCAACTGATCGGGATTGGCCTTGCAATAGACGATGATCTCATGCTCCGCTTCTTTTCCCTTCTTGAGGTCCAGATAGTGCTTGCGGGCGAGTCCATTGTACCAGCCGCTATACCAGGTCGTCAGCATGTCGGCGTCACCTTGCCACGTCCCAGCCAATTGGGCGCATGTCAATTTCTGAACATTGATAAATCCGTTGGCGTCGGCATACGTGCTCAGATCCACTTGCGCGCGTGCGGTTTGAATTGCTGTCGTCAAAAGTATTGTCGCGAGTATCAAGGACCTATGCATCGCCATTCTCCCCTGTGATTCTGCAGTTTTGCAGCGCCGGCGCTCAAGCGTCGACGCAGCGGTCGACTTTACTGAGCCGACTGACCCACCGTTCCTTGCCCCCGCGTGTCCGGCGGCGGGTTCCATATACCCATAAGCGCCTCGGTCAGCCGCAGAATTCCTCGGAACATGCCGAACACTCCTCTTCTGACGTGTGCAGTTGTTATCTGCGGCTTCGTTCCATACACTCCGTTGCGCTATCCAATTGAAATCGGGGGAAGCGCGCCTCCCCCGTCTCCCTCGTCTCAGTAACAGGGCGGATAGGGGTAATAGCCGCAAGCCGGACGGGCATAGGGCGCAGCATATGCAGCCGCTCCAACGGCGCCGGCATACATGGCGCCGCGAAACGCCGAACGACGTGTAACCCCGGCAAACGACATCGGCGTGAACGGCCGGCCGATGATGTCGATGAAGATTGCTGCCGCTCCATCCCCACCGTTGAGATCGCCTTCAAGGGTCTGAACGTTGAACGTCAGCTTGTCGCCGTCGAGCTTCGGATTCTTCAGCACCACGACGGCATCCTTCACCAAGCCATCCTTGCCGAAGACGGACACGGTTGCGTTCGGCGGATTCTTGGCAAAGCTGTCGTCGCCCGATCCCCATTCCGCGATGACATCCGCGGTGGGCTGGTGGCCTGCCGATCTTACCGGACGATCCGCAAATATGATGGAGCTGGGCATCACGCCGGTTAACGTCAGCGTATCTCCCTGCAACGTCGCGCCGCGGGAGTTGAGCACGAACAGCGAAGGCACGATTTCGGGTTTGGCGGCAGCGGAAGGAGCGCCGATGGTCTTCATGGAAGAAGGTGCCGGAGCACCTTGAGCGGTCGCCGTTCCCACAGTTTGAGCGAAGGCCGCCCCCGCACCGCCCACCAGCATTGCCGTCACTGCGAGCAGCCCGGCGATCCGAACCAATTTTACACTCTTCATGTCTGCTTCTCCTGTCAGGAATTCGGGTGAACTTTTCTTGAAAATCGCTTTCGCGGAAGGCCGCGCTTGCTGGCGATTATGAAAAAGCCCTGCGGCACCGACTATGCAAAAACGTGCAGACATAAAAATATAGGACGAACACACGAGAACAGACGCTCGCCGCGCCGATTTTGCATAGCGCGGGCTAACGAACTCCACGCAAATAGAGGCGTGGCATCAACCAATGACGGGGCTGCGCCGTGGTCATCATCCTGTGCCTTTACGTCGGCGCGCTGTGGCTCGTGTTCTCGAAAATGAAGCTGGTGCGCTGGGGCTGGTTATCGGGGACGATATCGGTTCTCATTGGCGCATTTATTCTTGCGACGTTTCTCGCGCTGTTTAATTACCTCACGCCAGCGGGCAGGGTCACAGTGACCGGCAAGGTCGTCGAGGTGACACCGAATGTGACCGGTCAGATCATCGCTATTCCGGTCGAGACGAACGTGCTCGTGAAGACCGGCGATGTTCTGTTTCAAATCGATCCAGCGCCATTCCAATACAAAGTTACCCAGTTGCAGGCGTCGCTGGCCGCGGCGCGACAACAGACCCAAATATTGAAATCGAACTATGAGCAGGCGACCGCGAATGTCGCCGGGCTAACCGCCCAGCTCAAGTACAACACGAAGCGTCTCGCCGATATTCAGACGCTTGCGACGGAGGGCGCAAACACCGAGTTCAAGGAGCAGGATACCCAGGTTCAATACGAGACAGTGACGGCGCAACTCAACGCGGCCAAGGCGACGCAGCAGAGTGCCAAGCTCGCCATGGATTCCGAAATCGGGGGTGTCAACACCACCGTTGCACAGATCCAGGCGCAGCTGGAGAATGCCGAGTGGGAGTTATCACAGACCACGATTCGTGCGCCCGCCGACGGCTACGTGACGGTCGTGGCGCTGACTGTCGGCGATCGTGCATTGCAATTCCACTCGGCGATGTCGTTTATTGTCGAGAAAGAGATCATAATTGTCGGAATGTTCTCGCAGAACGGCTTCCAGACAGTCAAGATCGGCGCTCCCGTCGATATCGTTTTCGACAATGCCCCGGGCCGCATCTATCACGCAAGAATCACGGTAATTCCGAAGGGCGTCGGACAGGGACAAGTAGCGGTATCCGGAACGCTCGCGCGAACCAATGCGCTCGGCGGCGCAACCGCCTTTCCGGCACAGCTTTCCATTCCGGATGAAATGGGCCGCGATTCACTCCGGCTGGGAATGTCCGGAAATGCCACAGCATTTTCCGAGAAAGCGGGAGTTATCGGCCTCCTCGCCTCGATTCTGGTCTGGATCAGCGCCTATACCGCGTACCTGTAGCCGCCGTTGAGCCGTGTTTTGCGGTTGCGACTGCCGTCGCGATGCAAGATCGCCCGCTCCATTTGGCTTATGGGATTATCGTTCCGGTCGGAATCTGAGCAAAACAGCTCACGTTGACGGTTCGCTTGAAGCTAAGTTATTCTTGGGTGGCTGGCGTTCTATTTCCCACGTCTACCGCACGACTCCATTTCTCGGCACTGTTTACCGCTGCGCGGCGGCGCCTGCTGTTGGACATGCTTTTGGCGGGCCGGCCTCCTTTTAGCTTAGGGCGGAAAACCATGACTGGCACGCCTATAGTTCATGTCGTGGACGACGACGCCTCGTTTCGGAAAGCGATTTCGCGATTATTGAAAGTTTCCGGTTACGAGATCGCGGAATATGAATCCGCGACGAGCTTCTTGCGCGCCATCGACAACGCCAAACCCGGCTGCATTGTTCTCGACGTAAAAATGCCAACTGTTGGCGGTCTGCAGCTTCAGAATGAACTTTCCAAGCTGTCGCAGAACTGGCCAATTATTTTCATGACCGGCCATGGAGATATCCCCACCAGCGTCCGCGCTATCAAGGCCGGCGCGGAAGACTTCCTCTCCAAGCCTGTATCCAAGCAGACATTACTAGAGGCGATTGAACGCGCACTTGTCCGCTCTGCCGCGATACGGCAGAGCCAGGACCTGCTTGATTCCCTTAGATCTCTTGTCTCCGCTCTGACCCCACGCGAGGCTGAGGTATTTGCGCTAATGGTCCGCGGCAAACTGAACAAGCAAATTGCCCATCTGCTTGGTACGTCCGAACGAACCGTCAAGGCTCACCGGCATATGGTGATGCAGAAGCTGCGGGTTCAATCGTTTGCGGAGGTGGTCTCCATTGCGGAGCGAGTAGGCTTGCTGGCGCCCCCGGCCTGAGCTGGCGCAAAAGGCCTCGCACAGGCTGTTTACATCCCCACCCTCGTCTCCGTGTACGGCTGCGTGCGCTGCTGACAACCCCCGATTGCCCCAAAGGACAATATCGCTCGAACGCCAGATTGTGGTGCCTTGTGCCCGGTTGCGTCATTTCTCCATGTTCCCGCGTTCAGGCGTTTCCGATGAACATTCATCAGTGGCTTGCAATCGTGGCGGAAACGCCATTCACTCGCGAAAGCAACCCGTGCAGCGATCTCGTCGAACAGGCGGAGAGATTGGCTCTCGCACATCTGGACGAACCGCTGCACATTTCGGTCTTGTGCCGTACCCTTGAGGTAAGCGAGCGAACGCTTCGCAAGGCATTTCACAAAATCCACGGCCTTCCGCCATGCCGGCATCTTCGAATGTCGCGACTGTCTCAGGCAAGACGGGCCCTTTTATCCGCAGACTGCAAAGGCGTAACTGTCACAGAAATTGCAACCGGTTTTGGCTTCGTGGAGCTGGGACGCTTTTCGGTAGAATACCGGAAGGTGTTCGGCGAGAGTCCTTCACAAACGCTGCACCACGCATCCCGGACCAAGACTTTCCCACAGCCAACGGGGTCAGCCGTCCTGCCAATTCCTGCTTTCTGCGGGTGATCATCGTGCATCTCCAACGTGGCCCTAGAGCAACATGCAGGCGCGAATTTGCAGGTCGCTACCTTAGGGCGAGACATCCAATCGCTGATCGATACATTGTGATTCTCAGAGATTCCCGGACAAGGGGAGCAAGCAGATGACGCGCTGCATATCCGAACGGAAGTCTGGTCATCGGCTCATTCACCCAGCTATCGGCGTAGCCACGGCGATGTTCGGATTCTTATCCGACGCCGCATACGCCGACGAAGGCGGCGTTTCCTATTGGCTTCCCGGACGTTTCAGCAGCCTTGCGGCAACTCCCCAAGTGCCGGGCTGGTCCATGGCCGAGGTCTACTATCATACCACCGTATCGGCGTTTGGCGCCGCAGCCGCGGCAAGAGAAATTCAAATCGGCAGGTTCTCGCCGACAGTGAACGTCAGCTTCAATGCAAATTTGAATGCGCAGGCCGATCTCCTGCTGCTCAACCCGACCTACACGTTTGCGACGCCGGTGCTGGGCGGGCAATTGGCCATTGGCGTAACCGGCCTGCTCGGGCGGTCGGCTGCCTCCATTAATGGGACGCTGACGGCGGGGATTGGACCATTTGCGACAACCCGCACGGGGAACATTGGAGATTCGATCACCTCCGTCGGCGACCTCTATCCGCAGGCGACGCTGAAGTGGAACGCGGGCGTACACAATTTCATGACTTATCTGACGGGAGACATTCCGGTCGGTGCCTACGATCCGGCGCGGCTTGCCAATCTTGGCATCGGTCATGCTGCCATCGATGGCGGTGGCGGCTATACCTATTTTAATCCGGCGACGGGCACGAATTTTCAGCCGTCGCGGGCTTCACCTGCAATTTCAAGAACCAGGACACGCAATACCAGAACGGCATCGATTTTCACGTCGATTGGGGTGCTTCGCAGTTTCTCTCGAAACAGGTTTTCGTCGGCCTCGTCGGATATGCGTATCAGCAGGTCACGGACGATTTTGGTCAGCACCCGATCTTGGGTGGATTCCGGTCACGTGTCATCGGTGTCGGCCCCCAGATCGGGTACCTGTTTCCGGTGGGAGACACGCAGGGATATCTGAACCTGAAAGGGTATGGCGAATTCGACGCGGCCAATCGGCCGGCGGGATGGAATACGTGGTTGACGTTCTCGATCTCGCCGATGGCTCCCACCAGCACGGTGACGCCAACGCGCCGGATCGTAACCAAGTAAGGACATCGTTCCGAACAGGGAGCGGCGTCATCTATCGATAGCGACGAGCTCGCTCTGATGCAGGGTTAGACCAGTGAGTATCGGTCTGCGATTTCGAAATCGGTACGTCGTGGCGCTGGCGACGGTGATCGTTTGCTACGTCACCGTCAGCTACCTGATTTTGCCCGCCACCTGGTCGCGTGTTGAGCATGAACCCGGACTCGCAAAACGGACGTTTCTGACTGCGAACGCGCAGGGAATTCCGGGAGGCCCTATTAACGTTGGCCTTATCGGCACCCGCGAAGACGTCATATCTACATTTCACGCGGCCGCGTGGTATCCCGCGGATCCAATTACGTTGCGGACGAGCCTGGAAATCATTGGCAGCGTCGTGCTCGATCGCCCTTACAAGGACGCGCCAGTCAGTCCGCTCTTTTTCGAGGGGCGTCGTGAGGATCTCGCATTTGAAAAACCCCACGGAGCAAGCGCCGATCGCCGGCAGCACGTCCGACTATGGCTGGTCCTCACCAGCGGGGCCGATGCATCTCCTGTGTGGCTTGGGTCGGCCAGTTTCGACAGCGGGGTCACCCTAAGCCGCGACACCGGCCAGGTGACGCATAAAATCGCGCCCAACATCGACCAGGAACGTGACCAGCTGATCGACGGAATAAACCAGGCGCAGATGGTCACGAGCATCTATCAAATGAAGGGAATCGGCCCCACCCTGAACGGGCGTAACGGCGAAGGCGATCCCTATTACACCGACGGCGAGATCTGGCTGGCGCGGCTTGCTCGACGAGGGGAGAAAGCTGACACGGCTGCCAAGAGACAGCCGCCGCCTTCATTGATCCAAATAAAGGATGCGGTGTTTTCCTGGCGTTCTTCCAGCGATTGACCGCCCAGTCCGTGCGTTAGTTGATTTGCACAGCTTCCGCGCCAGCCGATCCACCGCGAAGCAGGGTCCGGCGGTGGCTCATCAGATACTGAAGCCGGTGGGCTGCAAGACCCAGGGCGGCCATGTCGGCGCTGTCGGCGCCCTCGCCGTTCGCGTTCCTGGCGAGTTCTGCCTTCAGCATGTCATCGATCCGCTTCTCGATTTCTTTCAGTTCCGCCTCGCTGCTCGCGCCCTTGATCTGATTGCCGAGCTCATACAGCGGTTCGAGCATGCTTTGAGAGGCAATCCCCGAGCCGGCAAAGCGCCACGCGGCAATGATGATCGAGATCAGCGACCCCAGCAGCAACGACCCGTAATAGAGTTTGTCATCATATTTATCGAGGAAGCTTTGCCGGTTTCCGTTGTAGTACGTGGCCGCGCCCGGATGAATGGGAATCAACGCGTCGGCATCGGTGCTCGGCGCAGCCGCCTGCGCCAGTATCGGATATTGCGACAACAAGTCCCGTCGGACGTCGACCAGGGATTGCGTCAGGTCGGTGATATCGTCGGCATTCACGGACTTGTTGGCGACCAGAAAGTATGAAACGCGCAGCGATGTCAGATCGTCCGAAGGAACGGGCGGCGCTCCCCGCAAGTACCCTTTGGAATGTCGTAGCTTTCGTAATATTGCGCGACATTCGCGACAGCCCCGGCAGAGGCGATTTCGATCAGTTTTGGCGCCGATCCCTTTGCCTCGCCTTTCTGAAAGAATTGCCTGACTTTCGCGAGGTATTTCTCGGTAAGAGGCACCACCGCAAGAAGCGCGTGGACCTGCCCGGATGAAAGCTTGGCCGCACCGTCGGTTATGGCGACATCCTGGAAGGTGACCTTGGCGCGGTCGAACTGATACACTTGCTTCAGCGCTTCAACCACCGGCTGATTGATCGCTCCTCCAATGACGCCGATCGTCGTATTGCGCAGATCGCCGAGACTTTCGGCGCTCGCAGCCGAGGGCATCACGAGCAGAACCACGCCGTGGGTCAGAAGCAGCACACTCCTTGCATCCGCGAGACCGCGGGTATCGCCGCGAACAATGGCAAGGTCGGCTTTGTGCGCGGCGAGCATTTCGGATGCTTTCGCCGACGTGCCGGTGTCGACGACCTTCAATCGAATTTGGGCGTTCGATGCCGTCAGGCGCGCGGATACTGCCGAGGTCGGCGCTAGAGCCTCGCCGTCGGCGGATCCTGCGGCCACCGTCAAATAAACCGGCTTGGCAAAGTAGCGATAGCAGAACCATCCGCCGCCAACGACGGCGGCGGTCAAGAGCCCCACGATCGTTACCCGCAACCATCGAGGCCACAGACTGATTACGAGGCCCGTCATGGCGTCACGGTGCGAGAGCCAGCGTAAGCCCCGACACGCCCAGCGAAACGTTCAGGCCCGCCTGCCCCTCGACCGATAGCGGCTGCAGGGCAATCGTACGGTTTGAACCGCCAAATAGGACATTGGCTCCGACTCCCACTCCAACCGCGATGTCGCCGCTTGCACCCACATATTCGCCAGCCAGCGCCCCGATCGGCGCCCCTCCGGTCGGCGCGAATACACCCCACGCCATCACGCCACCGGCGCTGATCCCAAGCTCGAGCCCGACCGTATTCATCACTCCGCTATAGTTCTGCGGTGGGAACGGACCGTTTGGCGCAAAGCGGCAGCTCATTCGCTGACTTTCGGCGACGATCAGGCCGATACTGGGTGCAAGGTTGCAAGTCAGCATGCCCGCCTGCACGCCCGGCGGCGGCTGTTGGGAGAACGCCAGGGCGGGGCAGACGAGCCAAAGCATTGTCACGCACGCCAATTTCCCAAGACGATTCATGATCGATCGCTTTCTGCGGGCCCTGCCCGGCTCGCCAATCAAGGTGAAGTCCAATCGCGCGGATACGAGGCTTGCATCTATACGAACCGGAATAATCGTCTGCCTATGCAAATTCGGACGGCGAGACCGGAAACTGATTCACTTCCCGATCTTGCTCTCGCAATTGGTCTTTAATCGCTGACGGGCTCGCAAATTGTTCGATTTTGCATAGTCGCCCGCAGCGAGCGTGGATAGCTTTCACGACCTCAAGTTCCGGAAGTAGCCGCACGCGGGCCCGAGCGCTCGCCGATAAGGAAAAGGAACCTCCCGATGCTGACGAAACGTGATCTTCTCCGCTCCGCGGCGTTGGCCGCAATCACTGTCACGGCGGCGAAGGCTGTCCCGGCGCACGCGCAGGCCAAAGCCGAATGGCCCGACATCCGCGAGGCCAAGGCGATCGCCGAGGAAGGCTTCATCTACGGACTGCCGATCGTGATGAACTATGCGGTCATGTACGAGTATTCGGTCGACAAGAATTCGGGGCAATTCAAGGCGCCGTTCAACCGGATCAAGAACGAAGCGCGCTTCTTCACCTACAAGGACACGTCGATCGTCACGCCCAATAGCGATACGCCCTACTCCTTCCTCTGGATGGATTTGCGCGCGGAGCCGATGGTGCTGTCGGTGCCGGCGGTGGAAAAGAGCCGCTATTACGCGGTGCAGCTCGAAGACGGCAACACCTACAATTACGGCTACATCGGCAGCCGCGCCACCGGGACCGAGCCAGGCGACTACATGGTGGTCGGCCCCGACTGGAAAGGCGCAACGCCGCCCGGCATCAAGAAGGTGTTCCAGTCCACGACGCAGTTCTCCGTCGCAGGCTATCGCACCCAGCTATTCGGCGCGGACGATATGCCCAACGTGGAGAAGGTCCAGGCCGGCTACAAGGCGCAGCCGCTCTCGGCCTATCTTAAGCAACCCACGACGGTCGCCGCCGCCGCCGCGGTGGACTTCCCCAAGATCGATAAGGAATTGGTCAAGAAAAACTTCTTTGAGTATCTCGACTTTTCCTTGCAGTTCGCGCCGGCCACGCCGGATGAAAAGGAAATCCGCGCCAAGCTCGCCCGCATTGGCGTCGGACCCGGCAAGACCTTTGATTTCAAGGACCTCCCGCTGACTCACAAACTTGAAATCGAGCTCGGCATGAAAGACGGCGAGGAGAAGGTCGACAAATACCTTAAGGAGGGCTTCAAGAATATCAACGGGTGGAATATCGGATCGTTCTTCGGGGACCGGCAGTTTTTCAACGGCAACTGGCTGCTGCGGGCGGCTGCCGCCAAGGGCGGCATCTACGGCAACGACGCCGTGGAAGCTGTGTACCCCTTTACCAAGAATCTGGCCAACGGCGACGTGCTCGATGGCTCCAGGCACAAATACACGATCAGCTTCCCCGCCGGACAGCTTCCGCCTGTCAACGCGTTCTGGTCGGTGACCATGTATGATGGCAAGAGCCAGTTGCTGATTGAAAACCCGATCAACCGGTATCTGATCAACTCGCCGATGCTATCAGGCATGAAGAAGAACGCGGACGGCTCTCTCACGCTGTACGTCCAGAAAGATTCACCCGGCGCCGACAAGGACTCCAATTGGTTGCCGGCGCCGAACGGCCCGATTTATCTGGTGATGCGGCTGTATTGGCCGAAGACCGAAGCACCGTCGGCGCTGCCCCCGGGCAACGGCACCTGGCAGCCGCCGGCGATCGTGGCGTCGCAGTAGCGTCGACGCCAAACGGCAGCGCGGGATCATTACCGTGATCCCGCGCGTGCCCAGAAATCCACAAATCAAATACGCGCTCGAGCCCAAGCCGTGAAGACAAAGGGAATGTTGATATGATTACGAAACGCGATCTTCTTCGTTCGGCCGCACTTGCTGCAATCGTGGCCACGACAGCGAAGTCTGTTCCAGCAAGCGCTCAAACGAAAGCCGAATGGCCCAATCTCATTGAGGCCAAGGCGATCGCCGAGGAAGGCTTCATCTACGGCCTTCCCGTCGTGATGAACTACGCGGTCATGTACGAGTTTTCCGTGGACACGAAGAACAGCCAGTTCAAGGCGCCGTTCAACCAGATCAAAAATCTGGCGTATGTCGCAACATACAAAGATACCGCTGTCGTGACACCCAACAGCGACACGCCATATTCTACTTTGTGGTTTGATCTGCGCGCCGAGCCGATGGTTGTTTCGGTGCCGGCCGTGGAGAAGACCCGCTATTATACGGTGCAGCTGATCGACGGTAACACGTTCAATTTTGGTTACATCGGCAGCCGCGCGACCGGCAGCGACGCCGGAGAATATATGGTCGTTGGGCCGAACTGGCAGGGCGCCACACCATCCGGAATCAAGAAGGTCTTTGCGTCCTCGACGCAGTTTGCTTTCGCGGCCATTCGCACGCAGCTCTTCAATCCGGCGGATATGCCCAATGTCGTAAAGGTTCAGGACGGCTACAGGGCGCAGCCGCTGTCGGCCTATCTCAAGCAACCCGCGCCGCCGGCGGCGCCTGCGATCGACTTTCCCAAGGCCGATGCGGAACTCGTGAAGAAGAACTTCTTCGAATATCTCGACTTTGCGCTCCAATTTGCACCAGCAGGGCCGGAAGAACGCGCCATTCGCGAGAAGCTGGCGCGCATCGGCGTTGGCGCGGGCAAGACCTTCGACTTCAAGGACCTTCCGCTCACCCACAAACTCGAAGTCGGACTCGGCATGAAAGACGGCGAGGAGAAAGTCGTGAAGTACCTCGCGGAAGGCAGCAAGAACATCAACGGGTGGAAAGTTGGATCGCTGTTCGGAGACCGGCTGTTCTATAGCGGCGACTGGCTGAAGCGGGCCGCCGCCGCCAAGGGCGGCATCTATGGCAACGACGCCGCAGAGGCGGTCTACCCGTTGACCAAAACGCTCGCCGACGGCGAGGTGCTCGATTGCTCCAAGCACAAATACACGATCACTTTTGCCGCCGGGCAGTATCCGCCCGTGGAGGCCTTCTGGTCTGTGACCATGTATGACGGCAAGACGCAGTTGCTGATCGAAAATCCGATCAATCGCTATCTGATCAACTCGCCAATGCTGCCCGGCATGAAGAAGAATGCGGATGGCTCTCTCACCCTGCATATCCAGAAGGATTCCCCCGGCGCCGACCGGGAAGCCAACTGGTTGCCGGCGCCGAATGACGAAATCTACCTCGTCATGCGCCTGTACTGGCCGAAGACCGAAGCCCCTTCGATCCTGCCGCCGGGCAATGGCACCTGGCAGCCGCCCGGCATCAAGAAGGTTTCATAGATCCGCTACTGAGTCAGCAAGTTCGACACGAACGAAATGAAAGGTCCGGACTCATGAAAACCATCACGCGAAGAGGATTTGTCGGTGGAGTTGCCTTGCTTCCGGCACTCCATTTCGCAGCGGCCCACGCCCAGGCCGGCCTCAGTCCCGCGGAAGCCCGCACCCTCGCCAAGGAGGCTTATATCTACGGCTTCCCGATCGTGGACAATTACCGCATCCAGCACGCCTACTGGATGGATAAAACAAACCCGGAATACAAGGGGTCCTTTAACCAGATCTGGAACGCCACACAACTCTTCTCGCCCGCGGACAAGGCGATCCAGACTCCCAACTCGGACACGCTGTACTCCTTCATCGGCGCGGACCTGCGCTCCGAGCCCATCGTGCTCACCGTGCCGGTGATCGAAAAGGAGCGCTATTTCTCCATCCAGCTCATCGATTATTACACCTTCAACTTCGACTACATCGGCACCCGCACGACCGGCAACGGAGGCGGCAGCTTCCTGCTCGCCGGGCCTGGATGGAAGGGTGACGCGCCCAAGGGCATCAAGAAGGTCTTTCGCTGCGAGACCGAACTTGCGTTCCCCGCGTATCGCACGCAGCTCTTCAGCCCGGGTGACATCGACAACGTGAAGAAGGTCCAGGCCGGCTACAAGGTTCAGCCGCTCTCCGCGTTTCTCGGCCAGCCTGCACCCAAGGCCGCACCGCCCATTGATTTCATCAAACCGCTGACGCCCGCGGAAGAGAAGACATCGCTGCAGTTTTTCAACATCCTGAACTTCGTGCTGCAGCTCTGCCCGACGGTCCCGTCCGAGAAAGCACTGATGGCGCGCTTCGCCAAAATCAGCGTTGGCGCGGGCAAGGCCTTCGACGCGAGCAAGCTCTCGCCCGAGATGAAGACGGCCATCGAGCAGGGCATGGCCGACGCCTGGGTTGCCTTCGCCGGCCTGAAGAAAGATTTTGAAGAGAGGAAGCTGGCCTCCGGCGACGTCTTCGGCACGCGGCAGTACCTGAAGAACAATTATCTCTACCGGATGGGCGCCGCCGTGCTCGGCATCTACGGCAATTCGAAGCAGGAGGCGATGTATCCGGCCTATTACGTGGATGCGACGAAGCAGAAGCTGGACGGCGCCAGCCGTTACACCATGCGCTTCGCGCCGGGCCAGTTGCCACCCGTCAACGCGTTCTGGTCGCTGACGATGTATGACGAGCCGCAGAGCCTGCTGGTGGCCAACCCGATCAACCGCTATCTGATCAATTCACCGATGCTGCCGCAGCTCAAGCGCGATGCCGACGGCGGGCTGACGCTGAACATTCAGAACGAATCCCCCGGCAAGGACAACGAAGCCAACTGGCTGCCCGCGCCAAAGGGGCCGTTCTCCATGATTATGCGCCTCTACTGGCCGAAGGAAGCCGCGGTGGAGGGCAAGTGGGAGCGACCGCCACTGCAGCGGGCGGCCTAGGTTGTTCGAGATGAACTGCCGTGAGGTACTACAATGAGGAGCGGCAGCGGTTAGCCGCTAGCTCGACCTCCACGCGCACAAAGCTCGAGGGGAAGCGGGACCGGATCGAGAGCGAACGCCAGCGCAATATCGACCTGGTCGTCAAGCAGGTCATTGAAGGGGATGATGCTCGTGGACGCATCGCGGAACTCAAGGCCCAACGGCTACAAGTTGAGGTCGAGCTTGCGGCACTGGAGGAAGCTCAAGATTGAGGTAAAAGGTAAACTTGCCGCCCTTATCGGAGGGGGAGTATTTCCCGAAGCAATCCGTAGTGGGGGATACGTGGTAGCGGGAGAGGGACTCGAACCCCGACCCCAGGATTATGATTCCTTGCTCGGACAACTGACTAGCTTTTGTTAGTTTGCTTATCAGTTTGCGAATCGCCCCACTCTGCTCAAAGTTTTGCAGGGAATATCGAAACGACATCATGAAAGAGCCGTTACCTCACGTGGCTAGTCAGAATTCGCGCCCCTATTGGCTTGCTGCGAAAGCTCAACGCTGCAGTGATTGGACCGATGCCGGATTCGAACCCAAATTGCGATGGTTCCGCTTGGTAGCCTCGATGGTATTCGTGGTTTTGGGTTGCTAGAAAGCGATGTATTATCAAATAATTGAACGTTTTCTTCAATGCCGGCCAGGACACCAGGAATATTATCCTAGAAGTCGAAGTCGGCATTTGGTCGATATTAACTCTGCACGTTCTCGAATCTCACGGCCTGAGCCGGAGGGTCCCCGTCATTCCGAACTTATGAACAACGCACCAAAAACTGGTATCGCCCCTAAACGTGTCCAGAACCTCGAGCTTCATGCTTCCCCTGAACTTGATCCCGAAGTTGGACGCTGCGCCGCACTCGATCTCGCGGAGCACCGCATTGGGCTTGGCACTCTTGTCTTCACCGCAAGCTAATACGGGGTCCTTGGTTTCGTTGTCGGCGGGAGGCCGATTGGCGACCTGTTTGATGGTAATAACTCCGTGCGGGACTGCTCCGGCGATTTGAAATTCGACCACGTCTCCGATTTTCAAATCATCGACAATGAGGGGAGTGCCATTGGGCTTCGACGATTGGCCGTTATACGTCCACGTAAATTGCGGCGTTGACTGGATCACATGCGTGTCAGCCGCCGAACTGGTGCTAACCCACATGACGGTCTCCCCAAATGCCAACCAAAAAACGACAAATGCCTTCAACGATTTTCGCATCTCACGCTCCTTTGTCTTAAATCTATTTCAGTAGCGATACCGTCTGCGGCTCCCAAACCTCGATCGGAGCCATTAGACCTTTGTCCTCGTGCTTAAGTATGTGGCAATGGAAAACGAACCTCCCGACCTGTTGCTGGGCGTCAAAACTCATCACGACGAACACTCTACCTAACGGGGGCACCGGGATGGTATCGTGCCAGCGACGCGTCGCTCCGGGATCTATGTCGCCCGAGACCTGCTCGTCGTCATAGAAATTATAGTCTGGTGTCGTACACACTCCAGCTGCTGGGGAACAGTCGTGCGAAGGACTTGGCGGTTCTATGTGATACTTCTCCCTGAGCTCGGTCTTCGTGGCCAGGCGGAACTTCATCTGATGAATATGAAAGTTGTGCAGGGTAGACGTTCCATTTGAGAGGACCCAAAGTTGCTGGTGACTTCCCTGATGAGAGCCATGATCGATGTGTATGCACACATGCCGTTTGCTCCAATTAACGAGCCCATCTTCCTGCACGTATTCTTCGAATGGCATACCTCCGCCATCAACCCCGGCCACCGTTGATGTGTCGGGATCAGCGGAGTTGTAATTTCCTTCATCGCTTGGGACTGTCCCCTGTGGCCGCACGATTTCGGTCAGGATACTCCAGTCGGTTTGAATACCCCCGGATGTCGTGCCTCCCGGGAAAAAAGTTACGCGGCGGAATTCGTGGAATGCTGGATCCAGATCGCGCACACATCCGTCAGGCAATGTCGCGCCCTCCTTGATGAGCGCCTTGGCCGCAAACTCGCTGGCAATCCTGGCGACCGGCGCATTCAGGGCTACCAAAACCTTGCTCGCAACGGCATTCGGCTTCAGCTCGATCCGTGCGAGCCGAATTGCTGGCCATTCGTCCGTTCCCATCTGATGTTTCTTTGCCTGAAGAATATAGACTTGAGTGGCCGGATGGGACTTCTCATCGTTACGGACGTAGATTTCTGCTCGCGAGGCTGGCATCAGCAGCACATCCTCGTAGTTGATCGCCTGAACGGGTTTCTCCGCCTGCCCTGGAGGAACGGGTGCCGCCGGAACTACTCCGTCGAGACCGAGTATGGTGAGCGGTAAAACCGTTCCATCCGCCTCGTTGCGCAATTCCAGCCAGTACGGCACATTGGCACTGAGATTTCCCAATCGAATGAGAAGGTTTTGTTCTCCCTCCACGGTCATTGTTGGAAATCGCTGGCCGTTCACCGTAAACAGCAACGCCGAATCTTTATCGCGCTGACAAAAGCCGGTGCGGAGTTTCTCATCGACATCCAATCCGGAGTTATCCTGCTTCCACACCCCGCAAGGGGTATCGGCGGGGAAATCCCGAGCGGCGGGACTTGGATCCCACTCCGCCATTTCGCCGTCAGCCTGGTCGGGACGTTTGGTGATTTTCAAGGGAATGTCGCGAAGGAGTGCATATCGAACCTTAGTCCTGCTCCTCAGGTCACGTGTTTCCTTTGCCACGTCATTCAGGCATTTGGATTGGTCATTCGGATCCTTTTGACAAAGAGCCTTCACATTGGCGGTGGCTTCGCCAACCGAGAGCAAACCCGACATGCCGCCCATGACCTGGTCGGATGAAATGCCGTGCATATGCGAGTGGTACCAGTTCAGGCCAAGCGGGTGTGAAATATAGCCCGTGCTCTCCAGGACACGGGCATCCAACATCTGCTGGCCGGGTATCGGAACCTCAAAGTCGAAGCTGTTCGGTTTTCCATCCGCGTTTAGACCGGACTTGAGATGGACATAGACATTGTCGCCATTGCCCAGCTCCGCGCTCTTGGGCCGGGCGTTATTGGGCGACACGATTCCTCCGTGGAAGTAATGAAGATTGGTCGGATTATCGTTGGCATTTCCATGCATCATGCCGTCATGAGCTTTGGGAGTCAGCGAATTTACGAGATGAGCAGACACTGTGTCGCCGGGCATCGCTTCGATGATCGGGGTCAAGTAATTGCCGTTGTAGTTTTCGGTAACAACCTCATAGCCGCCAATCGCGATGGGAGCACTTGCGGCCGTCAGGTTGACCTTTACCTCGTTATGCCCGTTGCCGAGGGATTTGATGGCACAGATGCCGACGAGCTGGCCCGCCGTCGCGGCCGAGCAAATTGGCGGCTGGACAAGTTCTGGCGACCTGTCCGCGGCCGTTGCAGACTGCAAAATTAAACTCAAGCCAATGCCGAGGACCCAAGCTGCCTTGGCAGGCCGAGACAGCTGTCCGTCAGGCCGAGACAGCTGCCTGTGAAAGCTACCCAGGGTACATTGCATCACAAGTGCCTCAAGCCAAGCATTTGCGGGTTTCGCAAATTTGCGGCGACTAACTAAAAAAGTCTGCCAGGAAGCTTAGCATCTTGCCGTTGTGCATTAAACTATATTCGCTCTTTGGTATATTCAACGCATTTCCAATGGCGACAGCGCTGCGGGCCCTCCCAGCTGTTATGACAGCCTCCTTGTGGTCGCGGGACGGCTTTCATTTTAAAATTTTACCTGTTTCAATTTTCTATTTGTACGGGACGGAATTTTGTGATGCACTTATAAGTAACGCTTACAGGGGACGCCAGCGCGGAAGCCAGGGGACGCCAACGCAGGAGAAGTGTCATGACAACTTCACGCAGAGAGGTCTTGCTGCAAGGTTGCGTTATCGGAGCGGGCATTATCGCCGCCAACATGACCGGCATGGAGGCATTGGCGCAAGGGGCGCCGAAGTTGCGGCGCTCGCTGCACGGCATGGCGCCGAACGATCCGATCCTGCAAACTTGGCGCGACGGCGTCCGGCTCCTGAAAGCTGCATCCGGCAATGTCAGTTGGGCGAATTTCGCCGCCATCCATGGCACCGCCAACGCTTTCAATCTCTGTCCCCATGGCAACTGGTACTTTCTGCCCTGGCATCGGGCCTATCTGCTCTCGTATGAACGAGCGGTGCGGCAACTGACCGGCAACAACGAATTCGCCCTGCCGTATTGGGACTGGACCCAGGATCGCCAGATGCCGCCGGCCTTCGTCGAGCCGACCTTCAACGGGCAACCGAATCCGCTATTCGAAGAGCAACGCGATGCCACGCCGACGGATTCATTGCCCGACAGCACCGTCGGGCCCGGCATCATCAATCAGATCTTGGTGCAGACGCCGTTCGAGACCTTCGGCACCAGTCGTCCCGTCGGGCCAGACAACGTCGCGCAAAACAACCTCGACCAGTCATGGATCAACTGCGAACGCTGCGGCACTGAAGGAACACTCGAGGCAACTCCGCACGATCTGGTCCACGGATTCGTAGGCGGCATCATGGGGCAGGCAAATTCAGCGCTCGACCCGCTGTTCATGATGCATCACTGCAATATCGACCGCATCTGGTGGACGTGGACCCAGGGCGGCGGGCCTGATTCCCCCGATCCGCTGTGGAGCGGCATGACGTTCCAGAACAACTTCCTCAATCCCGACGGCGCGCCCTATTCGCCGATGGTATCGGATCTGCTGACCCCGGAGCCGCTCGGCTATACCTACATCGATACTCCGCTTGCACTTCCGTCAGCGGCGGCCAGTCAGGCGGCAGCGGTCGTTGCCCAGTCCGACAAGTATAAGAGCCTGTATGCGGTCTCCAATGTCGCTACCGCCAAGCCCAGCGGCGTCGCGTCCTACGCCGCTTCGGTCAATGCGCCGGCGGCGACGATGGCCAAATATCTGGAGATTTCGATCGACGTCGATGCGAACGCGCTCGCCCCGGTGGCGCACCGCAAGTCGCCGCCGAGCGGCTTCGAGGCCCTCAGCCTGACCAATGCCCGCCAGCAATACCTCAACGGAGCGCGCTGCTACGCATTCCTCCGCGAAGTCGACTACGCGGAGCACGCCAACACCGAGTACCGGGTCTTCCTCAACTGCGATTATCTGTCGCCAAACACGCCGACCACTGACCGTCACTATGTCGGATCGTTCGGCTTCTTCGGCCCTCAGGGCGGCCACGGCGGACATGGCGGTGCGGAGGCGAGGAAGCCGTCGCTGGGCATCGACCTGACCTCGACGATCCAGCGCGTCTACGGCAGCGCGGCGACGCCTCCGGAGAAGCTGCGCCTGCAGATCCAGCCGGTTGCCCTCAGGCCGGCGGGCAAGGCGAATGGGACGGTCAAGCCGAGCCGCGTGGAGGTTGCGATCATCTCGGCCTGACCCCACATCCGGCTTGCGGGCGACACAACTGTGGGATCAAGGTCATGAGTGTTCGCCGCTTATGGACGATCGGTGCGGGGTGCGCGCTAGCGCTCATCGCGCCTATCGCCGCGGAGGGCGACCAGTTGCTTGCGACGGTTGACAGACCCGCGATCCTGACGGCGACGCCGGCCAAGCCTCTTCAGGGCGCTGCGGCGGATCAGCCGGCCCCGCGCGTCATTGTTCACGTCACCGGCTATCAGCCGCCGCAAAAAGGCGCGATCCGCGGCGTTGTGAAGGTTCAAAAACCCGACGGAAGCGAGCAGGAAATCGGCACGTTCGGCGTGTTTCCGAACACCGCGTTCAAGGCGGACTTCTCCCGTGCACGGCGCTACGGCTTCCCGCTTCCCAAGGAACTGGCGACCGGCGCAGTGAAATCGAGGGCTCGCGTGGGCATCATTCCGAGCAGAATTTAAAACACGACACAAGAATTCCCGATACTGGCAACCTTCAAGGAGGGAATCGACATGGCAAATGGAACATCGCTCGCCGGCACTTGGGGCTATCGCAGCTATTTGAACACGGCCGATCAGCCGGCGTTCGGCGCTGGCCTCTTCACGTTCCAAACTCCAATGGGCACGACCCTGGCCGGCACCTTTGACATGGGCAATGATTTGGTGCTCGACTTGGAAGGAACAATTCGACCAGCAACCGGCCAAGCCCCGCTCACGGCAGAGATCAGGGGCTTCGGGCGCCCCGGCACAGGGACAGACGGCTGGGAATACGACTACTACGCTTTTCTAGCGTATCAGTGGCCGAACGGAGTGAATCAAGTTCAGTCCCTCATCGGGACCGTCATTCGCGCCAAGCCGCATAACGGCGGGCCGGCCGGCGTCACCGCCTCGTTCATCGCGGTTCGACAGTCTTAACCGCCAACTGGCGTTTGTGACGCGACGCTTCCGGTGCGTCGCTACACAAACTGCGGAAGCGCTTCGCAGCACTCTCGATGACGTTGTTAATCGATGAGCCGCTCGCGCGGGCATTTGCCTGCCGAAAGCGATCACGGTGAGCGGAGAGATGATCAGTCGTCCCAACAGCCTGTTTCGCGGCGTATCGATCCACACGGCTCGGCTGCGAAGAGCTGCGGCTCGGTGCCTACCCTCACCTCGCGATAAAGGTCGGCGGTTCGTCATGCTGCTGCTCGCGATAGCGGTGCTTTTCCGCCCATTGGTGGAAACGCCGCATGCAATAGAGCGTTCATGTCCTATGTTGAAGTCGCCATTCCGACGCCTCAGTCCGCCGTGGGACGGGTTTAGCGCAATATGTCTTAAGGGATCGACGAGGTCCGCTTCGGTCATTCGCTGCCGAAATGCCTCGTCTGGGTTATGTCCGCTTTTCCTCTCATAGCGACCGCATGCGGACATTTCCCGACTATGACTCGCCTCGACGATCGACCATGTTGAGCCATAAGAGTCGCACGGTTCTATTCAAAGGCCGACTCCAAACGTTTTGGAAGGAGGTCGCGAATCCCCGACAGAATAAGAACCGAACTCGCCTCGACTTGTAACCAGAAATCGTATGAGTAACGCTGTGAGTACCTGCTCGGAGCGCTTCCAGAAAGTCCTATTTTTCAACGTTATTGGCACCTGTTCGATTCCGGCCAGGCACCAAGGCATACGAGTCGCTACTGCCGCGACCCATCAAAGCCACATCTCACTCAACTCCGAACAGCCTGATCCGAGGCGTCTCGATTCTTTCGGGCTCTGCCGTGAATTCTCGCCTCGGCTCGGTTTCATCCCTGACTCTGAACTCGCGCCTCGGCTCGGTTTCTTCCCTGACTCTGTCCTCGACCGCTCGCAACTCTTGATCTTGTCGTTGCTGATAGCGGCGCCTTTCAGTCCATTGCTGACGACGATCGACCCGCCGCCGTTCCGTGGTCCGCTTCACGTCGGCGTCCCGCGGCTTGGAGGCCTCTTCGGAGCTGGCAGTTTGTTGGGTAGCCGTTTGCTCGTTCGCCACTGCCTGGGTCGTGGGAGCCGCGGGTTGCGCAGGCGAAACTGCCGGCTTTGATCCTGCTGCGGTGTCAACCGGTGAAGCGGGTGTCGAGGCGGAATTGTCAGCTTGTGTTTTCGCCTGCGCTGGAGCTGGGACCGCCGCTGTGGCGGGATTGGGTGCAGATGGCTGGGGCGCCGCCAGATATGGCACGGGTTCCGACGGCTCAATCGTGGCCTGGATCGGCTCCGGCGACATGCGCCGCTCCAGCCGGGTCAATTCAGCGGCCTGCTTGGGGGATTTGGGACTTATCATGTCCGCGATCAGAAAACCGCCGCCGACACCGCCGACGATCGCGGCGATAACGGTTCCGGCCCCTGCAAAATAAGCCATCGAAGCACGCATATGTGGTCTCCCTTTCGGCGGGCAACGCTCAACTTGTCCTGATGTTCCGGCGCGTCCGGTATCCGTGAACATCTGGGAACCGGGCGCACCGCCGGATGATTGCGACACCAATCACGAACGGTTGCGCGCGCGTTGCCGCTGCGCGAACTATGCGAGTCCGAAAGCCTCGAAATTCAAGGGAGCATCGTGATGCCCATTACCGGCAGTTGCCATTGCGGCGGCAACGCGTTCGAGATCGAGGGCGGGATTCCCGAACGGCTGACACGCTGTACGTGTTCGTTCTGCGCCAAACGCGGCGCGCTCCATGCGTATTTTCAGCCGCACCAATTCAAGCTGACGACGCCGGCCGACAACGTCATGACCTATCGCTGGAATTCAAAACTGGTGGCGCATAACTTTTGTCCGAGCTGCGGATGCGCCGTCTTTTCGGACAGTCCGGCGTTTCAACCCGACGGCAAGTGGGATGGAACAGCCCGCAGGTACGCCGTGAATGCGCGACTGTTTGACGATTTCGATGCCTCCGAGGCACCGGTCACGGTGATCGACGGCAAGAATTTGTGGTGATGGGGCGCGGCGCTACGTGCACCGGTCAGGCGTCACAATGAGAGCATGATCCAGACGAAGGCCTTAGCGCATCCGTCTCGATTCAAATCATCGAGGCTACTTTTTCCAGTCCGATCAGGCGGGCCAGCGCGCGCACTTCGCGCTTCTGGTCTTCGCGCAGCTGAAACAACAGCGGCATCGCGGCGGATTTCAGCTGCTGGACTTCCTCGGCATCGGGATCGATCGGCGTGCCGGTCGCGTTGGGGTCGGTCTGGCGGGTTGCATGAATCTTGCGGGCAACCGCGCGCAGCGCGTTTTCCACCGCCGGCCAATAGGATTCCTGCGACGAGGAAAGTTTCAGCCGCTCCTTGATGCCGGCGATCTGCCCGTCGCTGAGCAGCGCGTAGGATTTCTGCACCGGTGGCTTGCTGGCAACCTTCGGCTTTTGCGGCGCAGCCGGCACCGACGCCGGCGCTGCAATCATCTTCGGCATTTCGGTATCGACGGGGTCGTTGGATGCAAAGGCCTGCCGCAGTGGCTCGCTCAGGGCCGCGACGGTTTGCGGCGGTTGGTACGATGCCAGCGCCGCCGATGCCAGCGTTGCGGTAGCGACCGCCAGCCTGTCCTTCTTGCTTTCCCTGTTCGCGACGGGGCCCTGGACGACCGGCGAAGCCATCTCCGACCGGGCCACCCACGCGCCGTCATTGCCGAGAATGCTGGTAGCGGCCGCGCCGACAACGAGGAAACAGATCAGCGCGATCAGGGTAATTTCTCGGGTCAAGCCGGTCTCCGTTTCTTCCATCGACAAACCACGATCACTTTGCCGAAAACTGGGAGCTAATTAAGGCTTAAGGCCGCCGCCCAATTGCAGGCGGCAAACCAGCGGCGCGGCGCGGAAAATCAAGCCGCGGCGGCGAGATCGTAGGCGTCCTGGATATCGGCGACGATATCGGACGCCTCCCACAACGCGTCCGGGGCCACCGCCTGCAAACTGATGGTCCAGTTGCCGCCCTTGCTGGTGCGGGGCATGCTGACGATGTCGAATTGCACGCTGCGGCACAGCGGGTGGCGCTCGAGCGCGTAGGCGACCCGGGCCCTGATCTCCTCGACGGTTGCGGGGGTTTTTGCAAAAAGTGCCTCGAAATCCATGTCCCATCCCTTCAACGGCGGTTTCCAGCGCGGCACGCCGCACGCGCAGAGAAACGGCGCTGGAAACGATTGTTGGAGCGAGAATGGTTAACGGCTCGTTAAGGTTGCGCCCGCGGCCGCTTTGTCCCGGGGATTTGCGCCAGACGCGCGGTCGGCGCCGCGACCACAGCCACTTCGGACGCGGCCGGTTCAGCCCGATCGCCCCCGGTGGCGAGTTAGATGGAACTAACGGCGCTTCGTGTCTTTGCCGTCGCAATACTCAGCGAGGGTGCGCGCGACGAGATCGTCGACCGACAACACCCCGGTCACGCCCGACGTGGAATGCCCCGCGCTCCAGATATCGCGCCAGCGCGCGGGGCGTTTGTCGCGCGCGCCGATGTCGATGTCCTTGCCGATGTCGATGGCGCCGCGTTGCGGCAGGTCGTCGGGGTCGAGGCCCGCGGCGGCGATGGAAGGCCGCAGCATATTGGTCTGCAGGCCGGTGAAGGCCGTGGTCAGCAGGATATCGTCGGCGCTGCTCGCGACCAGCATCTCCTTGTATCTGACATCCGCCAGGCTCTCCCGAGTGGCGATAAATTTGGTGCCCATATAGGCGAGATCGCAGCCGAGCGCCTGCGCCGCGCGTAGCGCGTGGCCATCGCCAATGCCTCCGGCCAGCACGACCGGCCCGTCGAAGAACGCCCGCACCGCGCGGACGAACACAAACGGGTTGAGCCAGCCGGTCTGACCGCCGGCGCCGGCGGTCAGCAGCACGAGTCCGTCGGCACCCGCTTCCACCGCGCGCTCGGCGTGGCGGATGCTGGCGACATCGGCGAATACCAGGGAGCCGGCGTCACGCAGGGCTGCGAGCACGGGCGCGGGCGATCCGACGCTGGTGATGACGATTTCGGGTTTATGCCGCAGCAGCACCTGCAGATCCCCTGGAAGCCGTGCGTTGGAACGGTGCACGATCAGGTTCGGGCAGATCGGGGCGGCAGGTTTTCCGCTTCCGTCGGAGTGACGCCGCAACCGGGTTTCGATGTCGCCGAGCCAACCATCGAGTTGTTCGGGGCTGCGGCAATTCACCGTCGGGAACGCGCCGATCACGCCGTTGCGGCAAGCGGCCACCACAAGATCGACGCCGGAGACGAGGAACATCGGCGCTGCGATCAGCGGCAGGCTCAGGCGATCGCGAAAGCGTGCCAGCGAGTCGGCGGCCTTCTGGTCCGATGAGGTTTGCAGTTCCGCGCCCCTGTTTCGTTGTGCTAGCGTTCGGCGACATTGGCACGATCGAAGGCCCAAGAGAAAACAAGCAACAAAACAAGCTGCAAAACAAGCGACAAAATCAGTTGGAGGAACCATGTCCGATCCGCTCTATGCCTTTCCGACCGTGTGCTGTCAGACGCTGCGGGCGCTGGCGCGCTATCCATCGCGGGTCGCGTTCAGCTGGCCGGGCGGATCGATCACCTATGCCGGCGCCACCGAATTGATCGGCCGCTTCCAGAAAGTGTTCATGCAACTGGGCCTGGAGCCGGGCGCACGCGTGGCGTTCCTCACCGCCAACCGCGCCGACACCTGGTGCGCCGGCGTCGCCGCGCAATTGTCGAGGCTTGCGATCACCTGGCTGCATCCGCTGGGGTCGCTCGATGATCAACTGTTTCAAATCGAGGATTCGGAAGCGCGGATACTGGTTATTGATGCCGATACGTTCCGCGATCGCGGCGGTGACCTCGCAACCGGGGCATCCAGCCTGAAAAACGTCTTCACGCTCGGCCCCGCCAGTTACGGCGTCGATCTGCTGGCCGCGGTCGATCACGCGGGCACGGCAGCGCCGCGTTGTCTTGCCGGCCCCGACGAGATCGCGACGCTGAACTATACCGGCGGCACCACGGGGAAATCAAAAGGCGCGCTGCGCTACCATCGAGAGTATGGCGGCTTCGCCAACGCGATCCTGTCCGACTTCGAAATTCCGGATAACCCGCGCTATCTCACGGTCGCGCCGATCAGCCACGTCGCCGGCACCAAGGTGCTGCCGTCGCTGATCCGCGGCGGCACCGTGCACATGCTCAAGGGCTTCGATCCGGACGCCGTGTTCAAGACCATCGAGCGCGAGCGCATCAATTTCACGCTGTTCGTGCCGACCATGATCTACGTGCTGCTGGACCACCCGGCGCTCGACAAGACCGATCTCTCCTCGCTTGAACTGCTATTGTACGGCGCCTCGGCGATGTCGCCGAGCCGGCTGGTCGAGGGCATCGAACGGATCGGCCCGGTATTCTCGCAGCTTTACGGACAGACCGAGTGCTATCCGGTCTCGGTGCTGCGCAAGGCGGATCATGATCCGAAGACTCCGGATCTCTTCCTGTCCTGCGGATTTCCGATCGCCGCCTGCGACGTCAAAATTCTCGGCGATGACGACCGTGAAGTCGAAACCGGACAGGCCGGCGAGATCTGCGTGCGCGCGCCGCATGTGATGGCCGGATACTGGAAGCGGCCGGAGCAGACCGCGGAAACCCTGAAGAACGGCTGGCTGCATACCGGCGATATCGCGCGCGCGGACGAGCGCGGCTACATGTTCATCCTCGACCGCAAGAAGGACATGATCGTCTCCGGCGGCTTCAACATCTTTCCGCGCGAGGTCGAAGACGTGCTGTCCCAGCATGCCGACGTCGCGATGGTCGCCGTGGTCGGGGTGCCCGACGACAAATGGGGCGAGGCGGTCACCGCGGTGGTGGTCGTGCGCGAGGGGGCGCGGCCGAGCGCGGAGGAATTGATCAATCTCGTCAAGGCGCGCAAAGGCTCAGCCCATGCGCCCAAGCACATCAAGTTCGTCACCGCGCTTCCGATGACCGGGGTCGGCAAGGTCGACAAGAAAGTGCTGAAGGCGGGCTTCTGGGTCGGACGCGATCGGATGGTCGGATAGAGCATGATGTGTTGGAACTGGATCGATTCGCCCCGCGAGACACTAACGATCTCGTGTCCCGGACCCGGCATACCGTCCCTTCGGCGGTGCACGGCAGGGCCTGGACAAAAAATCGCGAAAACAACCCCATGCAAAGTAGATTGAGCCCCGGCTCGCAGCACTCCTGCTGCGCTGCGTCCGGGCGCGAGAAGAAAAATGCGCCGTCGTCATTGCGAGTGAAGCGAAGCAATCCACAGCCACGCGGAAGGTATGGATTGCTTCGTCGCGGAGCCTATCATCGGGCGCGCATTCGCGCGACCCGTTGGCTCCTCGCAATGACGGCTGAGGGATCGCCCTTCACCTCAGCAATTGATCGAGCCGATCGCGCAACTGGTCCTGATGATAGGGTTTGGCCAGCCGCGGCAGATCAAGCTGGGCACCCTCGGGCAGTTCGGCATAACCGGTCGCGAGCAGGATCGGCAGCGACGGCCGCACCGCCCGCGACGCCGCCGCCAGTTCGATACCGGTCATGCCGGGCATCACATGATCGGTCACCATCAGGTCGATCGGCTGCTCGCTATTGATGATGTCGAGCGCGTGCAGGCCGGAACTGGCGCCGATCACGTGGTGACCGAGATCTTCCAGCATTTCGGTGGTCGACATCGCGATCAGCGGGTCGTCATCGACAAACAGGATCACAGCAGAGCGGTTGACCTTCTGCACGGAATGCACCGGGCCTTCAGCTTTCGGCGTGTTGGTCGCGACCGGCAGTATCAATGTAGCGGTGGTACCTTGTCCCACCGTGCTCGAGAGCTGCAGCGCGCCGCCGAGCTGCACGGCAAGCCCGTGCACCATCGACAGCCCAAGGCCAGTGCCCTTGCCGAGCGGTTTCGATGAGAAGAACGGCTCGACCGCCCGCTTCAATATCTCCGACGTCATGCCCATGCCGGTATCGATCACCGACAGTTTCAGGTAGTCGCCAGACTTCAGCGCCGGATCGCTGGTTGCCTGGTATTGCGCGACCTTGATGTCAATCGAACCGCCGTCCGGCATCGCGTCACGCGCGTTGATCGCAAGATTGAGAATGGCGAGCTCAAGCTGGTTCGCGTCGACGCGCGCCGGTGGCAGCCGTTGCGGAACATCCAGCCGCAGCACGACGCGCGGTCCCAACGACCGCCGCAGCAGATCGCTCATGTCCTGGATCAGGGCGCGCAGATCGACCGGCACCGCTCGCAGATCCTGCTGCCGCGCGAACGCCAGCAGGCGCTGCGTCAGCGATGCGCCGCGCTCGGCGCCCTGCACCGCGCCGTCGATCAGCCGGTGCAGGCGTGGATCGTCGGGAATACGCTTGCGCAACAGATCGAGATTGCCCATCACCGCCATCAACAGATTGTTGAAATCATGCGCGACGCCGCCGGTGAGCTGGCCGATCGTCTCCATCTTCTGCGCCTGCCGCAATTGTTCCTGCGCCCTTTCGCGCGCCGCGACTTCCTTCATCAGATCGGCGGTGCGTTGTTCAACGCGCTGTTCGAGGGTCGCCGTCAGTTCCGCCAGCGCGGTACGCTCAGCCGCCAGCTGCGCCAGCAGATTTTCGCGTTCGATCTCGGATACCTTGCGCGCGGTGATATCTGTGGAAACACCGACCAGCGATTTGATGCGGCCATCGGGCCGGCGAACGGCCCGCGCGCGGACCTCGACCCAATGCTGCGATCCGTCGGGCCAGATATTGCGGTACTCGATGCTGTAGTCCCCGCCCGTTTCGAGAGCATGGTCCAGCACCTCGCGACGTCTCTCGCGGTCATCGGGATGAACCGCCGCCAGCAAATCCTGATACGAAAACGGATCGTCCGGCTTGCGCCCGAAGAACGCCTTGCAGGTGTCGGAGGCCTCTAACTCGAGCTCCGGCAGACGCAGCTCGAGCGCACCGAGATGGCCGGCGTTCAGCGCGGTCTGCAGCAGGCCTTCGCCTTCGGTGAGATCCTCGAGAATGGCGCGGGTCTGGTACTGGCGGCGCCTGCCCCTGACGGCGGAGCCGACCACGCTCGCCAGCGTGGTCGGATGGAACGGACGTTCAATGAAAGTGACATTGCCGAGGACTTGTCCAAGCCGCACGGCATCCGGATTACGTTCCGGACCGCCGCCCTGATGTGTCAACAGCACGATCGGAAAATCCGACCATGACGGCTGATCGTTGAGCCAGCGCACCAGGCCGCGCAGATCCGCCGTCTTGATCGCCTCATCGGCGATCACCGCAAGGCCCGCGCCATCTTCGATCTCGTGCAACAGCGCGGCGAGATCGCCGCAGGCATTGGCGCAGTAACCCGCCTCCTTGATCAGCGCGGCGGCAACAGCAGCGTCGCGCCCCGTCGGCGCTAGAATGACGGCACGCTCCGAAGATGCGCCAGGTCTCACTGGACCTGCTCTTCGAGCAAGGGCTTGCCTTCGCCGATGTAAACCGGAACCCCGCGCAATACGCCCTGGAATCCATCGAGCGGGTCGCCGATGGTAAGCCCGCGCCCGTCGATGCGATATTCGCGAATCGTGGATTCATGCGCGCCGGTGCGCTTCTTGATGATCGACATCGCGCGCCGCACCATGCCAAGCGCCTCGAAATAGCGCAGCAGGATCACGGTGTCAGCCAGATACGTTACGTCTACCGGTGCTTTCATATCGCCCACCAGTCCGTGCTGCGCCACCGTCATGAATGTCGCCGCACCCCGGCGGTTCAGATATTGCAGCAGTTCGTGCATGTGCAGGATCAACGAATTTTCCTCGGGCATCGCGGCCTGGTAGCCGTTGAGACTGTCGATCACCACGGTCTTGATGTGGTCTTCATCGACCCGCTTGCGGACGCGGTGGGCGAATTCGCCAGGCGACAACTCCGCGGCGTCCACCTGGTCGACGAAGAGGTTGCCGCCGCGCTGCATCCCTTCGAGATCGATGCCGAGCCCTTTCATCCGCGCGAACAACAGGCCGAGCTCTTCGTCGAATACGAACAGCGCCGCCTTTTCGCCGCGCGCGATCGCGGCGACGACGAAGACGATCGCCAGAAGGGATTTCCCGGTGCCCGCGGGCCCCAGAATCAGCGTGCTCGATCCCGCTTCGACACCGCCGCCGAGAAGCTGGTCCAGTTCCGCAACGCCGCTGGCCCTCCGGGTTCGCACGAAGCCGCTGCGGTATTCGGACGCCACCAGCCGCGGAAACACATTCAGTCCGCCGGTGGTGATGGCCACGTCATGATAACCGCCGCGAAACTTCATGCCACGATACTTCACGATGCGGGCGCGGCGCCGCTCCGCGCCGTAAGCCGGCGCCAATTCCTCAAGCCGCAACACGCCGTGCGCAACGCTGTGCACGGTTTTGTCGGCGAGCTCAGCGGTCAGATCGTCGAGCAGCATCACCGTGGTGCCGAACTTTGCGAAATAGTGCTTGATCGCCAGAATCTGCCGCCGGTATCGGAGCGAGCTTTGCGCCAGCAGCCTGATCTCGGAGAGACTGTCCAACACGACCCGGCTCGGCCGCGCGCGTTCCACGGCTTCGAAAATCTGCTTGGTGGTCTCCCCGAGTTCGAGATCCGAGGAATAAAGCAGGCTCTGCTGCTGTTCGGAATCGAGCAGACTCTCCGGCGGCAATAATTCAAAAATTTCAATTCCATCGTCCAGGTCCCAGCCATGCGAGGCCGCACCGTCGCGCAACTCGCGCTCGGTTTCGGACAGGGTAACGTAGAGACATTTCTCACCGGCCTGCGCACCTTCCATCAGGAACTGCAGCGCGATGGTGGTTTTGCCTGTCCCGGGCGCGCCCTCCACCAGAAACACGTGTCCGCGCGAAAACCCACCCGACAGGATGTCGTCCAGCCCCCTAGTCCCGGTTTTCGCCTTGCCGGCGATCGGCTCAATCAAGTTCATAAATCCCCTTAACCGGGGCTAAACTTGCCCGACATCATACAGTTCCGTGAAAATGGAACTATTTTTGCGGGAAAAATTCAGGCCACATCGCGCGCCACGTCTCGGCCAGCGGCCTGAAATCGGCGGGGCCGGTCTCGTGGCATTCGGCGTTGGGCGCGGGCAAGACCCATGGCTGCGCGCTTCTGACATACATATGCGCGACCGGAACCAGCCATGTCGTATCGTCAAGCGTTCCCGCGCGAAGGGTCATTGAGTGCGGACGTCGGGCGCGTTCACCGTAGATTCGGCCGCCGCAGTCGCCGCAGAACCATGACGTGACGTCCGCTCCACTCGAGGATCGACGGCGCCATCCCTTCGGCTCGCCTTGCAGAATACGAAAATCCTTTGCCGCGACCGGCATGTTCAATGCGAACGCGCTGCCGGATGCCCGCTGACAATCGGTGCAATTGCAGCTGTAGAGCAGCAGCGGAAACGACTCGATCTGGTAGCGGACCGCACCACACGGGCAGCCGCCGGTCATGGGAAGCGCTGGTCGCGTCGAGATCATGATCATGATCAACCCCGACCCGAAGATATGATCGGAAGATTATCCGGAAATTATCACGCTGCGACGACTATCTCCGCAAGAGCGCGCGAAGCTCGTGCTCATGTGCCCGATCGTCAGCCGGCCGCCGCGATCAATCGCGCGCATCCGCTGGGCAATTCGATATCGACCTCCAGCGTCGACACTGTTTCGCCCCGCTCCATCTTGACGACAACCTTATCCGGATCGAGATCGACGTGCCGCGACACCACGGCAAGAATTTCCTCCCGCAGCAGCTCCAATAAGTCAGGCTGCCCGCGCAAGCTGCGTTCATGCGCCAGCAGAATCTGCAACCGTTCCCGTGCAACAGGCGCGGAAGCAGTGCGGCCCCTGAAGAACCGCAGCAGGCTGGCGCTCATGCGGCCCTCCGTCCCAGCAATCGGTCCATCAGGCCTTTGCGCTCGGTCGGCACCCGCATGGTGACGGTCTCCCCCATCAGGCGGCGGGCTGCGTCGTGGTAGGCGCGGGCCGGCGCGCTGGCGGCGTTGTTCAGGGTGACGGGAGATCCAACGTTCGACGCCCGCAGAACGTCCTGGCTTTCAGGGATGATGCCGAGAAGCGGGGTCGCAAGGATTTCAAGAATGTCCTCGATGGTGAGCATTTCGCCCCGTGCTGCGCGCGCCGTATCATATCGGGTGATCAGCACATGCTTCTTCACCTGCTCGCCCTTTTCGGCCTTCACGGTCTTTGAATCGAGCATCCCGATGATCCGGTCGGAATCCCGCACCGACGAGACTTCGGGGTTGGTGACGATGACGGCCTCGTCCGCATAGCGCATCGCCAGCGTCGCTCCCCGCTCGATACCTGCGGGGCTGTCGCAGATGATCCAATCGAACCTGGTTCGCAGGTCGGCGATGATGGTTCCGATACCCTCGTCCGTCAGGGCATCCTTGTCCCTGGTTTGGGATGCCGGCAGCAGCCACAAATTCTCCAGACGCTTGTCGCGAATGAGCGCTTGCGAAAGCTTTGCGACGCCCTGCACCACATTGATGAGGTCGAACACGACCCGCCGTTCCGCCCCCATCACAAGGTCGAGGTTGCGCAGACCGACGTCGAAGTCGACGACCACGACCCTTTGTCCGCCTTGCGCGAGCGATGCACCGAGCGCGGCCGTGGAAGTGGTCTTGCCAACCCCGCCCTTGCCGGACGTCACGACCAGAACTTTGGCCATTCTTACCTCCTCCTTACTCGGTTAATTCTACTGGTTAACTCAACGGTGTAATTTTCATGACGTCGCCTTCGAGCCAGGCTTGAGCCGGCCGATCGCGCACGCTGGCGTCTATCTGTTCTGCAGTCTGGTAGTAGCCGTCGATGGCCAGAAGTTCTGCTTCGATTCTCTGGCAATAAATTCGCGCGGCGGGATTGCCATTGACACCCGCCATCGCCCGGCCGCGAAGCGTTCCGTAGATGTGGATGGACCCGCCGGCGCAAATCTCCGCGCCGGAGCTGACCGAACCCAGCACGGTCACATCGCCGTCGGCAAAAATAATCGATTGACCGGAGCGGACCGGGGTTTCGAGCAGCAGGGACGTCGGCTTCGGCTTGGCTTCCGGCTTTTGCGGTTTATCCTGCTGGACCACACAGTTGCGTCCGCCCGTCAGCAAAGGCGGCATGCTGGTGGTGATGTAGGCTGCGTCCACACCCTCGATCCCCAGGATGCGAATATTCCGAGTTTCAAGGCTTGTGACGAGGTGCGCGATAGCGGATTGGCTAAGGTCCAGCGCGGACAGGTCGAGCACCACGGGCTTACCGATAAAAAAGCCGGGCGAACGAGCCAGCGTCGCGTCTATTTCCTCAAGCCAACCCACAATTGGCACGACGGGACAAAACACAAACGCCACGTAGGAGCGACCCCGAAGGCGCACCAGTTGGCGTGTTGGTTCCGCCTGTGCCTCCATGATGGTCAACTCACCTTTTCTTACTGAATGGTTAATAGTGGGCGTACTTAGTTAACAATCGATTAATGCCGCTTTTCGCGAACCCCCATGCTTCGAATCGCGAATCAGCGGCTCAATCAGCTCAATCACTGCGAAAATTGTGGCACATTTGCGCTGAGGTCGGAATCCCGAGCCACTCAAACGTTGCACCTGTTCGCGGGTACAACCGCAAAAACAACTACCAAAAAATTAACATCATCTTAAGACTGTGGGCCGCGCAAAATCTTATCTCAGTTTTGTCCACTTTCGGACCTATTAATGTCCGGTCACCATTCCATCACATACCGGTGACTTTCCTAGGCCAAAAGTAGTAGAAGCTGAAGGTCATTCCGCCGCCGGTCGAGGCGGACATTTGCCGGGGGATTGAGGCAATGGAAGCGGCATGGGCAACACGGTCTCGAGATCTATCTCGCGGGCCGACGCAGGTTGCAACGACCGGTGCGGATCTTGCATCACGCACATTGAAGCAGACTATCGCACCTAACTTTGCATCTCGTTTTGACCAGTCGCGGGTTTTTCCGCGCGACGGACTTCATTGCTTGGAACATTTGTCAATTGACCAGAACAACGTCCAACAGGCCAGCTACCGCAGCGCCGAGCGAGTGACCGCGGTACGATAACCAAATGTAACCAAGGGTAATGAGGGAGTGTGGAGTTATGAGTAGCTTGAGTGACCAGGACCATCTCAATCCGAACGATCAATTGTACTACGCACCACGCTGGTTGCGTGAACGAGCCGAGCCAGTGCCCGCGGCGCCCGCTCTCCCTGAAAAAAGATCCCAGAGCCTCGTGCGCCCCAATACACCTCCGCATTCTTTCGACGCGTTGCTTGAGGAAGCGGTCGCCGAGTCGCTACGGCATCCGCTCGACCCGGAGGTGATGCACGAGCCGCCGGGCTTCGTTCGTGAACTAGATCGGAGAATGGCGATACTGAGCGTCGCTGGCCGCTTCGCTGCAGCGATCGGCGTTTCAGCCATCGTGGCGCTGTTCTTCGTCATCATGGTCCCTGCTTCGCGAGACTATGCAAAACAACCGGACGGCGACGCTTCATCGGTCTCCGGGATATTGCAATCGATGAGAACCGCGCTGTCGCAGCCACGTCAACGAGACGATGAGTTGAAGCCGGCTCTTTCCGAGTTCCAGGCGATCCTTGCGTCACCGTCACCCCAAGCTGCCCCGGCTCCCCAGCCTGTGGCGCGCGAGGAGTCTGAATCGTCGCTGCTGCAGTCATTTGTGCAATGGCAGCAAAAACCTCCGTCGCCCTCAGCCCCCTGATCCTGATCACGCCGTCGATAGTTTAGGGCGGGGAGAGAAGCGTGATGCCTATTGAGGCCCGGATCTCGCGGAGCCTGCGATGAACCTTCGTTGGATGATGGTTGTATCAGCTGCTTTGCTGGCTGGCGTAGGGGACGCAGCCGCTGGCGACAAGGACGTTGTACGCAATCTCGCAGGCCGCGTCGGACCGATTATCGGCTCGGCGTTGGCCTGCCGGGACATCGCGCGGCCGCGTATTCAGATCATCGTCGATAAGTTTACAGCGGTGATCACGGAAGCTTCCACCACCGAGGCCGAGCGCTCCGACCTTACGCAGCTGCTCGATCGCAGTGTCGCGGACGGCCGTGGCGCCGTGACGTCGGGACGGGTGGATTGCGGACTGGCGGACCGCCAACTGGCTGATCTGGAGCGGGCGGTTGCCCGGCCGGCGCCAAGTTTGCCCGCTGCTGTTGTCGCACCATCTTTCTCCGCCGCTGCCGTCGCCGCTACCGCGCCAACCGCACCGGTCCCCGTTGGCCCCGCGGTTCGCGGCGTAGCCGATCGGGAAATCCGGTTCGGCATGTCGGCGAACTTGTCCGGCGCGGCAAAGGAAAATGGCCGCCAGATGCGGCTCGGGATCGATCTTGCTTTCAACCGGGTCAATGACGCCGGCGGCGTGAACGGCCGGATGCTTAAGCTCATCGTGGCCGATGACGGTTATGAGCCGGCGCGAACCGCCGAGAACATGAAGCAGCTCTACGACAAAGACCAGGTATTCGGTTTTATCGGAAATACCGGAACACCTAACGCGGCCGTTTCGGTGCCGTATGCGCTCGAGCGGCGGATGCTGTTCTTCGGCGCTTTCACGGGCGCCAGCGTCGTGCGCCACGATCCTCCCGATCGCTACGTATTCAACTATCGTCCGAGCTACGCCGAGGAAACCGACGCCGCCGTGCGCTACCTGGTGAAAATCCGCCGGATACCCCCGAGGCAGATCGCCGTTTTCGCCCAGTCGGACCCCTTCGGCGATGCGGGGTTCTCGGGTGTCGCAAAGGCATTTCGTGTACTCGGCCTCGGCGACAACGCCGTTCTGCGGCTCAACTACCAGCGCAACACCATCGACGTCGACGACGCCGTCAATCAGTTGAAGGCGCAGAGGGTGCCGATCAAAGCGGTGGTGATGGTGGCAACCTATCGGGCTGCCGCGAAGTTCGTCGAGAAGACGCGCGATTTCTTTCCCGGCATGATTTACACCAACGTGTCGGCCGTGGGCGCCACCACGCTTGCCGAGGAATTGACGCTGTTGGGACCACGCTACGCCAACGGCGTCATCGTCACCCAGGTCGTGCCGGCCGTTTCCGGTTATTCGAGCATTGTTCTCGAATACAAGAATGCCCTCGCCAAATATTTCCCGGGCGAGGCCCCGGACTACAGCTCGCTGGAGGGTTACATTTCGGCAAACGTCCTGATCCAGGCGCTTCAGCGGGCTGGGCCGCAGTTCGATACCGAGAAGCTCGTCGACATCCTGGAGAACACGAGCAATCTCGACTTGGGCCTTGGAACCGCGCTCAGCTTCGGCCGCGGCGAACACCAGGCTTCGCACAAGGTATGGGGCACGGCGCTCGATGAAAGCGGAAAGTACCAGGCAGTCGAGTTCGAATAACATCGGCCTTCGTCCCGGAACGGGCAATTGCGGCACCGAGGACGTACTTCCATCCAACAAAAAAACACAACCGCGGATCGACGGCTATGAATACTCGTTGGGCTATCTTCTTCTTGTCTTGTGCTGTGCTCGCTGGCGAGGGCGCAGCGGCCAGCGACAAGGCCAACATTGTCCGCGATCTTGCAGGCCGCGTCGGACCGATTCTTGGTTCGGCGTTGGCCTGCCAGGACATCGCGCGCCCCCGTATTCAGCTCATCGTCGATAAGTTCACGGCGGTGATCGCGGAAGCCTCGACCAACGATGCTGAGCGCTCCGACCTTACGCAGCTGCTCGATCGCAACGTCGCGAACGGCCGTGGCGCCGTGACGTCGGGACAGACGGATTGCAGACAGGCGGACCGCCAACTTGCCGATCTCGAACGATCGATCGCCACGCCGGCTTTGCCCGCCGTGATCGCACCACCTGCGCCTGCCGCCGCGCCGTCGGTCGCATCGTCTTTCTCCGCCGCCACTGCCGCCACGGCGCCAACCGCACCTGTCCCCGTCGGTCCCGCGGTCCGCGGCATAACCGACCGCGAAATCCGGTTCGGAATCGCGGCACCTTTTTCCGGCTCTTCAAAAGAGCTTGGCCGCCAGATGAAGCTTGGGATCGATACTGCTTTCAACCGGGTCAATGACGCCGGCGGCGTCGAAGGCCGGATGCTCAAGCTGATCTCGGCCGACGACGGTTTTGAGCCGACGCGCACCGCCGATGCCATGAAGCAGCTCTACGAGAAGGACCAGGTATTCGGCATGATTGGGAACGTCGGAACGGCGACCGCAGCCGTCGCGTTACCGTACGCGCTCGATCGGCGGATGCTGTTCTTCGGCGCCTTCACAGGCGCGAACGTTATCCGCCATGATCCACCGGATCGGTATGTATTCAACTATCGGGCGAGCTATGCGGAGGAAACCGACGCCGCGGTGCGCTATTTTGTTAAAATGCGCCGGATACCACCCAGGCAGATCGCGGTTTTCGCCCAGCAGGATGCGGGCGGCGATGCGGGGTTCGCAGGTGTAGCAAAGTCATTTCGTTCGCTCGGCGCGAGCGACAGCGGCATTCTGCGGCTCAACTACCAGCGCAACACCGTCGATGTCGACGATGCGGTCAATCAGTTGAAGGCGCAGAGGGTGCCCATCAAAGCGGTGGTCATGATTTCAGCCTATCGACCCGCCGCGAAATTCATCGAGAAGACCCGCGACCTGTTTCCCGGAATGCTCTACAGCAACATATCGTTCGTCGGCAGCACCGTGCTCGCGGATGAATTGATGCTGCTGGGACCGCGCTACGCCGCCGGCGCTATCGTGACGCAAGTCGTGCCGGCCGTTTCCGGCTACTCGTCCATTGTTCTCGAATACAAGAATGCTCTTGCCAAATATTTTCCCGGCGAGGCGGCGGATTACGTGTCGCTGGAGGGCTATGTTGCGGCAAACGTCCTGATCGAGGCGCTTAAACGTACTGGACCGCAACTCGATACCGAGAAGCTGATCGACGTCCTGGAGAACATGCGCGATCTCGACCTGGGCCTTGGAGCCTCGCTTGGTTTTGGCCGCGCTGAGCACCAAGCCTCGCACAAGATTTGGGGAACGGCGCTTGATGAAACCGGGAAGTACCAGGCAATCGAACTCGAATAATCATGAATAATATTTGCGCCATCACCCAGAACGGGCCGTTGCGGTGCTGACAATGCGGTTTTGAGAAAAACAGGGGCCGATCGACACAACACGTTGGCCTCGGGAAGCTTGGCGATGACCATTCGCCAGATGGTGGCCATATTCGTTCCTTTACTGGGCGGGTGCCCCGGCTGCCGACAGGACAGCGCTTGAGCGAGGGACGCTGTTCTTCGGCGCTTACACCAACGGTACAGTGGTACGTCTTGATCCCCCCTGTCACTCTGTATTTAACTATCTTGTGAGTTATGAGTTGGAAACCGACGCCGTCGTGCGCTACCCGATGAAACTGCAGCGAATACAAGTCAGGCAGATCGCCGCCGTCGCCCAGCAGGATCGCTGTGGCGATGCGGGGTTCGCAGGGGTCCCAAAGGCCGTGCGCGCACTCGGCGCCGATGAAAGCGCGATTGTGCGGTTCAACTACAAGCGAAACACCTCGGATCCCGATGATGCAACCAAACAATTGAAGGCGCAGACGTTGCCCATCGAAGCGGTAGTTACGGTTCCAAACCATCGGGCCGCCGCCAAGTTCATCGAAAAGACACGCGACCTCCTTGCCGGAATGATATACACTGAGGTGCTGGCGGGCGTTCAGGGCACTCCCCTTGGACCGCAACTCGATGCCGAGAAGCTCATCGACGTCCCGGCCGACATGCGCAATCTTGACCTGGGCGCTGGAACCACGCTCAATTTCGGCCGCGCTGAACTGCGGGATTTGCCCACAATTTGGGGGAACCCCGCCTGATGGATTCAAGCGATAAAACTTCAATAATATAGGCGCCTTGCCCGAAAGGGTAGTCGCCGTTCGAACGATAGATGCGTTTTGATAGAAATGTCATATGGACTGATCGACACAACTGATCGACACAGTAGAACTTTTGTACCTTGGCCTCGCGGAGGTTTGCGATGACCACTCGTTTGACTCTCTTTTTGTTTAGTGCGTTGCTCGCAGGCACTGCGGGCGCGGCGGCTGGTGACAAGACTGACGTTGTACGCGATCTTGCCGGTCGTGTCGGACCGATCGTTGGTTCGGCATCGGCGTGCCGGGACATCGCGCGGCCTCGCATTCAGGTCATCACCGACAAGTTCACAGCTGTGATCACGGAAGCCGCGACCAACGAGGCTGAGCGCTCCGACCTGACGCAGTCGTTCGATCGCAGTGTCGCCGAGGGCCGTAGCGCCGTGACGACCGGAAGAATTGATTGCAGGTCGGCAGACCGCCAGCTCGCTGATCTCGAACGGTCGATCGGCGGAACCGGGCCTAGTTTGGCCGCCGTTATCGCACCGTCTTCCGCTGCCGCCGCTACTTCCGCCGCCGCTGCCACGGCGCCAACCGCAGCGGTCCCCGTCGCCGGCGGCCCCGCGGTCCGCGGCGTAACCGATCAGGAAATCCGGTTCGGAATCGCGGCACCGTTTTCCGGCTCTGCCAAGGAGCTTGGGCGCCAGATGAAGCTCGGAATCGATGCTGCGTTCAACCGGGTCAACGAGACCGGCGGCGTGGAAGGCCGCGCGCTCAAGCTGATCGCGGCCGATGACGGTTATGAGCCGGCGCGCACCACCGACGCCATGAAGCAGCTCTACGAGAAGGACCAGGTTTTCGGTATCATTGGAAATGTCGGAACACCCACCGCGGTGGTCGCCGTCCCATATGCGCTCGAGCGGAAGCTGTTGTTTTTCGGTGCTTTCACCGGCGCCAATGTGCTCCGCCATGATCCTCCGGATCGCTATGTATTCAACTATCGGGCAAGCTACGCCGAGGAAACCGACGCCGCGGTGCGCTACCTGGTGAAACTGCGCCGAATACCGATCAGGCAGATCGCCGTTTTCGCCCAGCAGGATACCTACGGCGATGCAGGATTCGCCGGTGTCTCGAAGGCGGTGCGCGCGCTCGGCGTCAGTGACGCCGCGATTGTGCGGCTCAACTACAAGCGGAACACCGTGGACGTCGACGATGCGATCAATCAGTTGAAATTGCAGAAACCGCCGATCAAGGCGGTGGTCATGGTGGCAACTTATCGGGCCGCCGCAAAGTTCATCCGATGAATTGATGCTGCTGGGACCGCGCTATGCCAGCGGCGTCATCGTGACGCAAGTTGTGCCGGCGGTTTCCGGCTACTCTTCCATTGTTCTCGAATACAAGAATGCCCTTGCCAAATATTTTCCCGGCGAAGCGCCCGATTACGTGTCGCTGGAGGGCTACGTTGCGGCCAACGTTCTGATCCAGGGGCTTAAACGTGCCGGACCGCAACTCGATACCGAGAAGCTCATCGACGTCCTGGAGAACACGCGCAATTTCGACTTGGGTCTTGGAGCCAATCTCGGTTTTGGCCGCGCTGAACACCAGGCATCGCACAAGATCTGGGGAACGGCGCTTGACGATAGCGGCAAGTACCAAGCCCTGGAGCTCGAATAACATCGGCTTGAATAATATCGGCTCCTCGCCCGAAAGGCAGTCGCTCTCCTGATCCAGTCGTAACAGCAGTTCGAGCAATCCTGGAAAAGGATTGCCCGGCATCACAGCGGCGGATCGACGGCTTCGTCGTATTCTTTCTTGAAGCGCGCGATCAATTCAGCGGCGGGCAGAATTTTACCGACGCTGCCAACACCCTGGCCGCTGCCCCAGATTTCCTTCCAGGCCTTCGGCTTGGCGCGTTCGCCCGATGCGTCGGTACCGAAGCTCATTTTCGATGCGTCGGAATCCGGAAGGTTGTCGGGGTCCATCCCCGCCGCGACGATCGACGGCTTCAAATAATTGCCATGCACGCCGGTGAACAGATTTGAATAGACGATATCCTCCGCGGTCGACGCGGTGATCATCTGCTTGTAGCCCTCCACCGCGTTGGCTTCGGTGGTGGCGATGAAGGCAGAGCCGATATAGGCGAAGTCGGCGCCAAGCATCCGCACCGCGCGGATCGCGCGGCCGTTGGCGATCGCGCCCGACAGCGCGATCGGCCCATCGAACCACTGCCGGGTCTCCGCCACGAACGCGAACGGCGATATCTCTCCGGCGTGGCCACCCGCGCCGGCGGATACCAGGATCAGGCCGTCCGCGCCCTTCTCGATCGCCTTGTGCGCGAATTTCTGGTTGATCACGTCGTGAAAAACGATGCCGCCCCAGCCATGCGCGGCCTGATTGAGTTCTTCGCGCGCGCCGAGGGAGGTGATGATCATCGGCACCTTGTGCTTCTCGCAAAGCGCGAGATCCTGGTCGAGCCGGTTGTTCGACCGGTGCACGATCTGATTCACGGCGAACGGCGCCGATAGCCGATCAGAGTGCGCCTTGTCGTGCGCGGCGAGTTCTTCCTTGATCCGGACCAGCCATTCGTCGAGCAGATCAGGCGGACGCGCGTTCAGCGACGGAAACGATCCGACGATACCTGCCTTGCACTGCGCGATCACAAGATCGGGCACGGAAATAATGAACAGCGGGGCACCGATCACCGGAATCGACAGACGGCCCTTGAACAAGGCAGGCATGGACATCAAAAAAACCTCTTCGTTATTCACGGCCAGCGTGATGCGTCGATCTAAAGATGCCAGACATCATACCAACAAGGCAATCGTGCATCCGCCTTGGTGCATCCGCCTTGGGCGCTACTGACACAGCGCGCGGGTAACGTAATTTTCGGTCCGGCAGTCGCCCGGCCCGCGCTTGTAGCCCGGCAGGTAGACTTTTGCGGAGCATTTCTCGGCCGCGTCGGTGTCGAGGCTCTTGCCCTCCCTGAAGCCTTTGGCCTGACAGAGCTTGTCGGCGCCGGCCTTGCAGTCCGCAAATAATTTTCCCATTTCGTTGAACAAGCCCGGGTTCTCCTGGCCTGCCGGCGGAGAGGATGACGGCGAAGGCTCGCCTTGCGGAAGCGCAGGCGGCTCCGGCGCCGCCTGCTGGGCCGGCGTCTGGATGCCAAGAGAGGGCGGCGCCGCCGCTTGCGGCCACGCGGCACCGGCCGCGATCAGCGACATCAACAGGGCCGCGGATGCGGCAGCGGCGCATGTCCTAGACGGCGCAATCGGGTTGCCGGATCGATCAAGCATGGTCTTTAGCGTAACCTGAAGCCATCGACCGGCAAAGCACTTACACCAACCGATATGCGACGTAGAATCCAAGCACCAGCACTGCAGCCCCGATACCAACCCACAGGCCGAGCCGTTTTTCCAGCTCGGCGCGGATGACGTCGCCGTAGCGGTTGAGCAGGACCGCGACCACGAAGAATCGGCCGCCGCGCGCAACGATGGAGCACAGGACAAACAGCCAGATATTATAGCCGGCAAAACCCGAGGTGATGGTGACGAGCTTGTAGGGGATCGGCGTCAGACCCTTCACCAAGATGATCACCGCGCCCCATTCGGCATAGGACGCGCGAAAGGTTTCGACCTTATCGGTAAGGCCGTAGAGCGTGATGAGCCAATGCCCGAGCGAGTCATAGAGCAGCGCACCGATCGCATAGCCAAGCACGCCACCGGCAACCGACGCGATCGTACAGACGGCGGCAAACCACCATGCCCGCTTGGGCTGCGCCAGCGACATCGGCAGCAGCATGATGTCGGGAGGCACCGGGAAGAACGAGCTTTCAGCGAAGGACACGGCTGCCAGAATCCAGAGCGCGTAGGGCTTGTCGGCGGCGTCGATACACCAATCGTAAATCCGTCTCAGCATGGGCGCGATGAACCATCATCGGGCGGATTTGTCCATGCCGGGAATTTGAGGAAAACGGAAAAGCGCTAGTGACGCTTGCGCAGGCTTCGGCCTTCAAGCGCGACAATTGGTCGCCGGGCGACCTGGGGCGCCGCCTTTGCCATTTTCACCGCCGATTTCGGCAGCTTCTCGGCAATTCCGAGCAGATGCTCGCGCCGCTCCATCTCGCGCCACACGTCCTCGGGCCGCACACCGGCCGCCGCCCACAAGACGGTGAGGTTATAGAGGAGATCGGCGCTCTCCCGGATTACCGCCGGGGTATTGCCATTGACGGCATCGATCACGACTTCGATGGCTTCTTCGGCCAATTTCTTGGCCATCCGGGCCGGGCCGCGCTGGAACAGCCGCGCAGTTCGCGACTTGGCCGGATCGAGATCCTTGGCCGCGATGACTGCGAGATAAAGCCTTTCGAGCGAATCACTCATGCCTTGAAACTAATCCAAACCCGTGGCCAGCGTGTTAACGGCCGGTTACCAATTGTCACAAAACGAAAAAAAATCCGCCGGCCACGCCCAAGCAGCCGGCGGATTAAGCGGTTCGGGATGGCCGCGCTTACCAGCCGGCGGCCGGATGACCGTTGAAATAGGGGACGCTGGACCTGCGATAACCATATCCACCGCCATAATACGGCTGACTGCCGTGATAGGGATCCCCGCCATAATAGGCCGGACCGCCATCATAATAGGCCGGGGCGCCGCCGTAGTAATAGTCGTCGCGACGGTTCTGCGAGGCGGCAATCGCAATCCCGGTGCCGACAATGCCGGCAAAGGCGGCTGCCGCCGCGGCGCCACCGCCCCCACGGTAATAGCGACGCCGAGCGCTGAAGTCAGTGGCGTCGCTGGACCCGGTCGCCGTCGACAGGCCCTTCCCGGCCGGCGCAGACCCTGCGCGAGCCAGCGATGGTTCGACTGCGGTCAGCGCCACCGCCGCTACAGTCGCCGCCATGGCGGCGCGGCCAAGCGATGAAAACAAAGCTTTTCGCGCGAACATCTCGATATCCTCCATGGCAGCCTGATCCTCCATGGCAGCCTTGCCTCGCAGGCCTCCGGGTAGCTAACCACCGTGACCACCTTAGGTTCCCCAATCCGAATGCAAGCTGATCATGGCGCTCATCGACCGTTCAGATTTCCTCAGACAGAATGCTTGCAACTGGCGCCCCAAGCGTGATGAAACAGACTTAGCCGGCACGGGCAACATGGTGGCCGGTCGCGATGTACTCTCAATGCGCGTAAACCGGATAATTGCAGCCCGTTGGTTTTTGGCTTCGCTGCTGGGCCTGCTGGTTCTTGCGAGTTTCGGCCCGGGAGAAAGCCGGGCTGCGGACGAAGTTCGGCCACCGGTCGCGATCCAGTTTTCCCTCGACCGGCCGATCGATGCGGGCGCCGCCCCTTTCGTGATGGCGTCGGCGAGCGGTTTGTTCGGCTCCGAAGGTCTCGCGGTCTCTACCAACATTGCCAGCGGATCGCAGGACGCGATTGCGCGCGTCGCCGCGGGCACCAGCGATTTCGCGCTGGTCGACATCAACGCGCTGATTCGCTTTCGCGACAGACCGCACGCGCCTCTCGTTAAAGCGGTATTCGTGCTGTTCAACCAATCACCCTACGCCATCATCGCCCGCAGCATCAGGGCCGCCGTCCGCGAGCCGATGCTGTCGGCCGGTCAGGTCGATGCCGTGACGGGGTTTTCCTATCTGTCGGCGGTCAACTTGAGGGATCGCGGCGTTCCGGCCGATGACCTCGCGGTGTTTCGCTACGCCGACTATGGCTGCGAGGCCTACGGCGTCGCGGTCATCGTCAATCCGGCGTTCGCCGCCGCGAAGCCCGACGCGGTGAAAGGCTTCCTGCGCGCGGTGATTGCCGGCACCCAGATCGCGATCAAGGAGCCCGAGCGCGCGGTGGATGAAGTTGTCAGCCGGATGGATGGCGGATCGCGCGATCTCGAGCTCGATCGCCTGCGCACCGTGATCCGCGACAACATCCTGACCGGCGAAGTCAAGCACAACGGCATCGGCGGCATCGATCCGGCCCGCCTCGAACGATCGATCGATCAAATCGCCGAGGATTTCAAATTCCAGAAGCGGCCCGCCGTGGCGGATATTTTCGACGATGCTTTCCTGCCTCCCCTGAACGGCCGTCTGGTCAATTGAGCAAAAATCGGCAGACGCTGTATCTCCCCCGGCGATCCCTGATAAGAATGCACGTCCGATCGATCAGCGGCGCGCCGCCGACCCCCGAGCCTTCGCATGTCCCTGCTTCGCCTCTACACGCGCGTCCTTCAGCTGCTCGGCAAAGAGGCACGGCTGGGCTGGATTCTCGCCGGCGCCAACCTGCTGCTGGCCGGCGCGCAATTCGCCGAGCCGGTGCTGTTCGGCCGCATCGTCGATGTTCTCTCCGGCAAACCGTCCACGGGTCCGCTGGCTGCATCGTCGGCGTGGCCGCTGCTGGCGGCCTGGGCGGCGTTCGGCCTGTTCACCATAGGTTGCAGCGCGGCGGTCGCGCTGCATGCCGATCGGCTGGCGCACCGCCAGCGTCAGGCGGTGCTGACGAATTATTTCGAGCACATCATGCAATTGCCGCTGACCTTCCACACCGGCACGCATTCCGGCCGCCTGATGAAGGTGATGTTGAATGGTACCGACTCGTTGTGGCGGTTGTGGCTCGGATTTTTCCGCGAGCATTTCGCCGCGATCATGTCGCTGCTGGTGCTGCTGCCGCTGGCGCTCTACCTCAACTGGCGGCTGGCGGTGCTGCTGTTCGCGCTGTGCGTGGTGTTCACGGTGCTGACCACGCTGGTGGTGCGCAAGACCTACGGCATGCAAAGCGAGGTCGAGGCGCATTACAGCGATCTTTCCGCGCGCGCTTCGGACGCGCTCGGCAATGTGGCGCTGGTGCAGAGTTTCGTGCGCATCGATGCCGAGGTGCAGGGGCTGCGCTTCGTCGCCGACAAGCTCCTGGCGGTGCAGATGCCGGTGCTGTCGTGGTGGGCGGTGGTCACCGTCATCACCAGGGCGTCGACCACGATCACCGTGCTGGCGATCTTCACCGTCGGCATCGCGCTGCACGATCAGGGCCTCACGTCAGTCGGCGAGATCGTGATGTTCGTGAGTTTCGCAACCATGCTGATCCAGAAGCTCGAACAGGTGGTCAGCTTCATCAACAACGTGTTCATGGAGGCGCCGCGGCTGCAGGAATTCTTCAACGTGCTGGATGCCGTGCCCGCGGTCCGCGACCGGCCCGACGCGATCGACACCGGGCGGCTCTCGGGCCTGGTCGAATTCAAAGACGTCTCGTTTTCATATGACGGCAAGCGGCCGGCGGTCGAAGATCTTTCCTTCACCGCGCTGCCCGGCCAGACCATCGCTTTGGTCGGCCCGACCGGCGCCGGCAAGTCGACGGCCATCGCGTTGCTGCATCGCGCGTTCGATCCGCAGTCGGGCTTCATCAGGATCGACGGCATGGACGTCCGCGGCCTGACGCTGACGGCGCTGCGGCGAAATATCGGGGTGGTGTTTCAGGAGGCCCTGCTGTTCAATCGTTCGATCGCGGACAATCTGCGCGTCGGCAAGCCGGACGCCACCGAAGAGGAAATGCGGATCGCCGCCGCCCGCGCGCAGGCGCTGGAGTTCATCGAGCGCGGCGAGCGGGGCTTCGAAACCAGTGCCGGCGAGCGCGGACGCATGCTGTCCGGCGGCGAGCGGCAGCGGTTGTCGATCGCACGCGCACTATTGAAGGATCCACCGATCCTGATCCTCGACGAGGCGACCAGCGCGCTCGATGCGGTCACCGAAGCCAAGGTCAACGCCGCGCTCGACGAAGTCATGAAGGGACGCACGACCTTCGTGATCGCACACCGGCTCTCGACCATTCGCCATGCCACGCGCATTCTGATGTTCGACAGCGGCCGCGTGATCGAAAGCGGAACTTTCGATGAACTGGTGGCGCAAGGCGGTCGTTTTGCGGAACTCGCGAGGGCCCAATTCATGCTTCAGGAACATGCTCGGGCCAACGCTCATGTGAAGGAAACTGACAGCGGCACTGTCAAGATTTAGAAATCGCCGAAATTCGGCCTATTTCGTCCACGATTTAAATCGCGCGGCCTCTGTTCTGGACCGGCAAGCCGGTATAGATTTGCACCGCCGTAACGACGGTGCCGGACACGCTTGAAACCCGAACGTCACATGCCAGGACCTCCTCTTCAAAGGCGGGTCTCAAAGGACCGGAATCGGATAGTGCACCTTCTTCGCCCGTTACGTTGCAAGCTATCGTTGTGTTGGATCGTTGTTGCCGCAGCGTTCGCCATCGTTGCACCGCGCGTCGCCCAGGCGGAGGCCTTGCTGGTGGTCGAGGCCGATACCGGCAAGGTCCTGCAGGCCGACAACGCCACCTATCCCTGGTATCCCGCATCGGTGACCAAGCTGATGACGGCATACGTGACGCTCAAGGCCGTCAAGGACGGACGCATGACGCTCGACACCGTGCTGACGGTATCGCCCGCCGCAGCCTCGCAGTCGCCATCGAAGATGGGGTTCCGTCCGGGGATTCAGGTCACGGTCGATAACGCGCTCAAGATGATGCTGGTGAAGTCGGCCAACGACATGGCCGTGGTGCTCGCCGAAGGCGTCGGTGGTTCGATCGACGGTTTTTCAGCGCAAATGAACCAGACCGCGCAGCGGCTGGGCATGACACAGTCGAGCTACGTCAATCCGAACGGCCTGCCCGCGGACGGCCAGATCACGTCGGCGCGCGATCTCGCGATCCTTGCGCGTGCGATCATTCGCGATTTGCCGGAGTATGAATATTTCGTCCACATCCCCTCGATCCGCTACGGCCGCAGGGTCACGCAGAACTTCAACAAGCTGATCGGACGTTACCCGGGGGCTGATGGCTTCAAGACCGGCTTCATCTGCGCTTCCGGTTACAATCTGGTTGCGTCGGCCACTCGCAACGGCAAACGGCTGATTGCGGTCGTGCTCGGTTCGTCATCCGGCCAGATGCGTGCGGTGAGAGCAGCCCAACTGCTTGAGCGCGGCTTCGCCAACAATTCGCTGACGTGGTTGCGACCCTCGCTTGGCACGGTCGAAAATCTGGTGCCGATCGACGCCTCGCCGCCAAACCTGCGCGACGAGATGTGCGGAGGAAAACGCAAACGCCCCGCGAGCGACGAGGATGAGGAAACCATCGCCAGCAACGCCGCCGGCGCTGCAAGCGGTAGCGAAAGTGCGGTTACGTTCTATACTGCCGGACTGCAGCCGCCGATGGCGAAGCCATCGGACCTGCTGGCGGCGGAGCCTGCGGCCTCGGAGCCGATCCTGGTTTATACCGGTCCGACCAAGACCGGGGTCGCCCTGATTGCCGCTGTAGCCGAGGATGCCGAGAAGCAGACGACGCGGCATCGGGGAAAGAAGTCGCAGGTGGCGGCAAAAAAGCCTGATGCCGCAGCTTCACCGGCTCCCCCCAAGCAGGCGAATGCCACCCCGAAAGCTGGCGTAAAGCCGGTAGCCGCGACCGATAAGGTTGCGAAGCCGGCCAAGCCCAAGGCTGCGGCAAAGCCGCCGGCTAAACCTGCCCCCAAGAGCACCACCGGCTAGGCCAAGCCGGCGGATCAAAAGCCCGCAGGCGCCGTCGCGCCGCCAAAGTAGTTGACGATGCGTCCATAACGCGCAGCCGCTTGCCACAGGCCGCCGCATTGCTCAATACTGCCCAAAACAGACGTCCCGCCCCAAGAAGCGGGGAAAGTAAACCAGAGGGGAAATAGCATGGAGCGCATCTGGCTCAAGCAATACCCGGCCGGCGTGCCCGCCGACATCGATGTGACCCAGTACCAGTCTCTCGTCGAGTTGCTGGAAGAAAGCTTTTCGAAATTCAGCGACCGCCAAGCCTTCATCTGCATGGACAAGTCGATCAGCTATCGCGATCTCGACGCGATGTCGGCGGCGCTCGCGGCCTACCTGCAGAGCAAGGGCCTGAAAAAAGGCGCGCGCGTCGCGCTGATGATGCCGAACGTGTTGCAGTATCCGATATCGACCGCCGCCGTGCTGCGCGCGGGCTATGCGGTGGTGAACGTCAATCCGCTCTACACCCCGCGCGAGCTCGAACACCAGCTCAAGGATTCCGGCGCCGAGGCGATCATCGTTCTGGAGAATTTTGCGACCACGGTGCAGCAGGTCATCGGCAAGACCGCGGTCAAGCACGTCATCGTCGGCAGCATGGGCGATCTGCTCGGCTTCAAGGGCGTGATCGTCAATCTGGTGGTACGCCGCGTCAAGAAAATGGTGCCGGCCTATTCAATTCCGGGCGCGGCGACCTTCAACGACGCGCTCGCGGCCGGCCGTCGCATGACGCTCACTCAGCCGCCAATCGGACCCGACGATGTCGCCTTCCTGCAATACACCGGCGGCACCACCGGCGTTTCCAAGGGTGCCACGCTGCTTCATCGCAACATTCTCGCCAATGTGCTGCAGAACGACGCCTGGCTGCAGCCGGCGCTGAAGAAGCCGCCGCATGTCGACCAATTGTTCGTCGTCTGCGCGCTGCCGCTCTATCACATCTTCGCGCTGACGGCGTGCTTCCTGCTGGCGATGCGCGCCGGCGGCGTCAACCTGCTGATTCCCAATCCGCGCGACATGCCGGGCTTCATCAAGGAGTTGATGAAATACCAGGTCAACAGCTTCCCCGCGGTCAACACGCTCTACAACGGGCTGCTGCATTCGCCCGGTTTCGACAAGGTCGACTTCTCCAAGCTGAAGACCTCGTTCGGCGGCGGCATGGCCACGCAGAAGGCCGTCGCGGAAGCCTGGCTGAAGACAACCGGCTGCGCGCTGTCCGAAGGCTACGGCCTGTCGGAAACCTCGCCGACGCTGACCTGCAACCCCGCCGATACCGACAAGTTCTCGGGCTCGATCGGCCTGCCCGTTCCATCGACCTATCTCTCGATCCGCGACGACGACGGCAACGAAGTGCCGCTCGGCGAGCCCGGTGAAATCTGCGCCAAGGGCCCGCAGGTGATGACCGGTTACTGGAACCGACCCGAAGAAACCGCCAATGTGATGACGTCGGACGGCTACTTCCGCACCGGCGACATCGGCGTGATGACACCGGACGGCTATACCAAGATCGTCGATCGCAAGAAGGACATGATCCTGGTGTCGGGCTTCAACGTCTATCCCAACGAGATCGAGGAAGTGATCGCCGGTCACCCCGGCGTGCTGGAGTGCGCCGTGATCGGCGTTGCCGACGCGCGCTCGGGCGAAGCCGTCAAGGCGTTCGTCGTCAAGAAGGATCCAAACGTCACCGCCGAGGACATCATCAAGTTCTGCGGCACGCAATTGACCAACTACAAGGTCCCCAAGCAGATCGAATTTCGGACCGGCCTGCCGAAGACCAATGTCGGAAAAATCCTGCGCCGCGAATTGCGGGACGAAAACAAGGCTGCCGCCTGAAGCGGAATGACGCGAGCGTCGGTTCATGACTGAGGCCTGCGGCGTCACGCCGGCCGAAATCCTTGCGTTCTGGCGCGCGGCTGGCCGCGAGCGCTGGTACGAGCGAGACGATACATTCGACGCCGACGTGCGCAGCCGCTTCCTTGAGTTGTGGCGGAAGGCGGCTGCCGGCGAGCTGTCATCATGGGAAACGACCGATCAGGGCGCGCTGGCGCTGGTCATCATCCTTGATCAGTTTCCACGCAACATGTTTCGCGGCGATATCAGGACCTATTCAAGCGATGCGCTGGCCCGCGAGGT
>WNGN01000079.1_pt1 | contig 53191 bp, 48 predicted proteins | sample 5400561 | NCBI WGS metagenome assembly WNGN01 (sample SAMN13153379, study PRJNA577476) | soil metagenome | isolation source: 115 cm soil or saprolite under Garry oak tree replicate 2 | place: USA:California | collected 2016-06-15 | reverse complement strand
CATTATCGAAGTTGCCGGATATGAGGCCGATGACGTGATCGGCGCGCTCGCCCGCCAGTCGGCGCGCCGCGACGTCGACGTTTACATCGTCACCAGCGACAAAGACATGATGCAGCTCGTCGGCGGCAGGGTTCGCGTCCTGCGGCCCGGCCAGGGCCTTGGCAAACCCGACGTGATCGTTGACGCGGCCAAAGTTGAGGAGGCGATGGGGGTTCCCCCAGAACAAGTGGCCGACGTCATGGCCTTGATGGGCGACTCCATTGATAACATCCCGGGTGCAAAAGGCATTGGCGATAAAGGCGCCCGCGAATTGATCCGCCGCTTTGGTTCGGCCGAGGCAGCTCTCGAGCACGCCTCCGAGGTCGAAAACAAGCGTTACCGCGAGGCGCTCATCAATTGCCGCGAACAAGTGCTTCTCTCGAAGCAGCTTGCCCGCATCTCAGGAGACGTCCCCATAGAACTGGACTGGAATGCGCTCGCACGTCGCGAAGCGGATTGGGGCGCCCTGCGGGACCTCTACGCCGAGCTAGGTTTCACTTCGCTATTGAAGGAATTGCCCGCCGCGACTACGACCTCGGCCATCGTCACCGATTATGCCGTGCTCGGTTCTCCCGCCGCGGTTCGCGAGTTTCTCGACGCGCAGCCGCAGGATCGTCCCGTTGCCGTATGGCTTACCCTCGATTCGGGAACGCGTGAGATCGAGGGCTATGGAGCCCGCGTCGCTGGTTTCGAATTGTCTCCCGGACCCGGTGTGGGGCGCTCCGCCTGGTGCGACTCCCAAGGTGAAATGATCGCGCCGCTGCGTGCATTTCTCTCTGATCCCAAGCGGCCGAAAATTGTGCATGACCCCAAACTGATCGAGCTCCTGGAAGGGCCCCTCCGGGGCACAAGCCATGCCCTCATGCTCTATTCCTATCTGCTGCGGCCCACCACGGCGCAGCATAACCTCGCCGAGATCGTACTCCGCCACCTGAATCTGACTCTCTCCGGCGCTGCCGGCGAGCACGCCGACTTCCTGCAGCGGTTGGCTCCTCTGCTCCGTCAAGAGGTGGAAGCCCAGGACCTGGTCACAGTTTTCGATCAGATCGATCTGCCACTCGCATCTGTATTGGCCGCCATGGAACGACACGGAATCCGCGTCGATCCCGCCGCACTCGCCTCCATGTCAGCTTCAATGGAGAACGAGATTCGGGCGCTCGAACGGTGCATCTGGGAGCTGGCCGGCAGCGAGTTCAACATCAATTCGCCTCCGCAGTTGGCGGAAATCCTGTTTGACAAGCTCAACCTTGCGCCCTCCACCAAGCGTGGGCGAACCCGTTCGCGCTCCACCGCTGCCGACGTCCTCACCGAACTGGCCCTGCTGCACGAGCTACCCCGAAAAGTATTGGAATACCGCGAGCTCGCCAAGCTCAAATCCACTTACGTCGATGCCTTGCCGCCTCTGATTGAACCGAGGACGGGGCGCCTTCATACCCGCTTCAGCCAGACCGGCGCCGCTACGGGCCGGCTCAGCTCTTCCGAGCCGAATCTGCAGAATATCCCCGTACGCACTGAACTGAGCCGGCAGATTCGCGCTGCCTTTGTCGCGGAGCCGGGTTTGAACCTGCTTTCCGCCGATTATTCCCAAATCGAGCTACGCATCCTGGCGCACTTCTCGGAAGATCCGGTGCTGGTCGAAGCTTTCCAGACTGGTCAGGATATTCACTCGCGCACCGCCCAAGAAGTTTTCGGCGTCGGGCCCATGGCGCAGAGCGCCGAGCATCGCCGCGCCGCCAAAGTGATCAACTTCGGCATCATCTATGGACTTTCTCCCTTTGGATTGGCGCAAAACCTGCAAATCGATCAAAAAGAAGCGGCGAAGTTTATCGCCGCGTATTTCGACCGCTACCGCGGTGTAAAGGAATATCTCGACCGCTCGCTCGATGTAGTCCGCCGCTCCGGTTTTACCCGGACTCTTTTTGGGCGCCGCCGGCCGATTCCGGAGATTTCATCGCCACAGTTCAACCTGCGAACTCTTGCCGAGCGCACCGCGCTCAATACGCCGCTGCAGGGCACAGCCGCTGATCTCATCAAGCTGGCCATGATCAAGATTCAGCATGAGTTGGAAGCGCGGCGGCTGCGGTCCCGGATGATTTTGCAGGTACACGACGAACTGCTGTTTGAAGCGCCCCCGGAAGAACTCGCTCAGTTGCGTGCCATCGTGCAACCGGCTATGGAAGAGGTTTATCCGCTGCGCGTCCCTCTTGTGGTGGACGTAAAGTCGGGTGCAAACTGGAGAGACATGAAGTAGCGGACCAGCGCCGGCTCTGCGCTTCCTATTACCCGCGGAAAGGTCAACTCCATGAGACACTCTCCCGGCTTCTTAAGGTTAGTTGACGATGCCAAGTCGCGAGTCCGAGAGGCCGATTTTCGCGAGATCAAACGACGCCTGGATGCTCGTGAAAAGCTGACGCTCATTGACGTGCGAGAAGACAATGAGTGGGCGCGCGGCCATCTGCCCGGCGCAGTGCACCTTGGCAAGGGCATTATTGAACGCGATATCGAGCAAGCTTTTCCCGATAAACAGGCGCAGCTCGTCCTCTACTGCGGGGGTGGATTCCGCTCAGCCTTAGTCGCCGATAATTTACAGAAAATGGGTTACACCAATGTAGTTTCCATGGATGGCGGCTGGGGCGGCTGGACCGCGGCCGGTTATCCCGTGGAGAAGCCCGGCGAAACCGCCACCGAATGAGTGGCTGGGGCGGAAGGATTCGAACCTTCACCATCCGCATTAACAGTGCGGTGTCCTACCGGTTGGACCACGCCCCAGCAGTGAGACGTAACATCCTGCCACAAAAGCAAGTTACTGCACAAAGGCCGTTTCAGGCCACGCCTGCTCAATTGCGCCGGTGCTAGTTTTGGTGTCAGTTGGAGTCTCCGACACGCGGACAAGCCGTTCCACGGCGGCTAAGGGGTGCTTCGGCGTGAGGTGCGAATACCGCACCGTCATAGACCAAGGGGCAGGAAGGTGAGCGGGGCAGTCTGCCGAAATCTCTCCCGATTACATTCAATCGCGCTCGAACCAGTATCTAAGGGAGCTTGATGTCTTTGGGATGGAGGACTGTCAGGTCTGGGATTTGTCTGAAATCGTCCTTTTCATCGAACGAATCATAATCCTTCTGCGGGCTGACCTCAACGAAGTGCAGTCTCAGATTCGCCAGTCGCCTCTCGCTCACTAGCTGGCTTTCAATTTCAGCGACAATGCCGCGATCAATCTTTTTGCTTGAGACCAAAATATTCACCATCTCGGTTGCGGCCCACATGGAGGTACAGAGTTGAACGTCCTTGAGCTCGGCAAAGACGGCCAAGGCATTCTCGACCATCTTCTTTTTACTCTCTTCAGCCTTATCCGTTGAATAGTGCGCTATGAGAATGTTGCTGTCTAGGTAGATCCGCCTCATTTTCTCTTGGCGCGAAAATGAACTACTTCTTTCCCTTTGACGGTCTTGAGTGCCTTAAAAGAGACGGTTTCGCCCGACTTCGTTTTGAACTTCACCGTCGTCGGCTTCTTCACGGTCTTGATAGCGGTAAATCTGACGTTCTTCGAGGCCATATCTATTTATATTATCACTGCCCAGCGCGCATCGAAAACAGACGTCACCGGGTTGGACCACGCCCCAGCAGTAACGAAAGGTGGCAGTTAGGATTTTTGGGCGGAACGGCGGTGTGCCCTTCCATCATCTTTGTAGCGCCGCCGCACGCCCGCCTCGGCGACGCTGAATCTTAGCATACTGCTCTATGTTAATCAGGCGCCGCCGTGCCCTCGGTGCCTTGACAAGCTAAATGCGAGTGTTAGCATAGGCTTCCCTTTTTGCAGCAGGAGGCGTGCGTGATCAAGCTCGACATCGTGAACGCAGTTGTCAGTCGTACGAATGTAACGCGCACGAAGGCCGAACAGGCTGTGGAAACGGTCTTTGAAACCATGAAGAGCGCCATGGGCCGCGGCCGCCGAATCGAACTCCGCCGCTTCGGCGTCTTCAACGTCAAGCCGCGCAAAACGGGCATCGGCCGCAACCCCCGCACGGGTCAGGAAGTTAACATCCCTCCGGGTAAGGCGGTACGTTTCAAGCCGGGCAAAGAATTGCAATCGATAGACGTTGATCAATCCCCCAAGCACGCTTCCGGCAAAGCCTGACCGCGAGGGCTTGGCCACCTCGTTTCGCGGTCTGGCGGCATCCAACTCATATTCATATGCAAGACGAACCAGAGCCGATTCCGATAGAACTGGTAGGACCGGAACCGGCGCCGTGGTTGCCCGCTCGCCAGCTCATTTGGCCGCCGGAGCCGCGTTCCATTCGTTCTCTCGTCGTAGCGATCGGCCTCTTCACGATCACAGCGTTCTCTACGCTCGCGGCGGGTGCGCAGTTTGCCGCTGCTTACGCTGCCAATCAGTCGCCGGGATTCGATCGTTTTTTTTCCGATTATTTCCGGCCCTTCGTGGAGCCGCGGCTGTTTATCTCGGGTTTTCCCTTTGCGGTGACGCTCATGGGCATTCTCCTGGCCCATGAACTGGGCCATTTTTTCGCCTGCCGCCACTACCACATCAACGCGACCTACCCTTACTTCATTCCGGCGCCCACTTTAATCGGCACTCTCGGCGCCTTCATTCGAATCCGGTCGCCAATTTTTAACCGCCGGGCTTTATTCGACATGGCTCTGGCGGGTCCGCTGGTAGGCTTTTTGATTGCGGTGCCCGCGCTTGCCACGGCGATTCTCTTCTCGAAGGTGATTCCGACCAGCGACGCATCGTCCGCCCTGGTGTTCGGGCAGCCGCTCATCGAGCGCTTGCTGGAATTCTGCCTTCGGCCGGGCGTCTCGCACGGGCACCTCCTGTTACATCCGATGGGACGCGCGGCTTGGGTGGGACTTTTTGCGACAGCACTGAACTTGCTTCCCGCCGGACAATTGGACGGCGGGCATATTCTCTACGCAGTCGCGAGCGAGCGGCATCGCCGAGTCTCTTTCGCTGTGGCGTTGCTGCTCGTGCCTTTGGCGGTGAAGTTTTGGGCTGGCTGGCTGGTTTGGGCGGTTCTGCTGGTGGCCATTGGCTTCCGCCACCCGCCGCTGGTCGATCGCTGGAAGCCGCTCGATCGGACGCGGCGTATCTTGGCTGGCGTGGCGCTCGTGATCTTCATTCTGAGCTTCATGCCGGCACCCTTTATCGTCTGAAGGCCTGCTTCACAACAGATTCACCGGATCTACATCGATCAAAATCGCGCGATCCGGGATTTCCTTCTCCACACAACAGGCCAGGCACTTGTTCAAAATCTGATTGAGGGCGGCTCTCCGCGTGGATTTCAGCAAGAAATGGAAGCGGTATTCGCCTTTCAAACGCGCGAGCGGGGCGGCCGCCGGTCCCAATATCCTCATTTCCGGCATTTTTTGGGATTCAAAGAAGGCTTCGATCTGCCGAGACCAGTGAATGGCCTTTTCCAGCTTCGCGCCCCGCACCAGCACGCTCGCCAGCGCGACAAAGGGCGGGTAATGCATCAAACGGCGAAAGTGCAGCTCCTTTTCAAAGAACGAGACATAATCCTGGGATGCGGCCATCTGAATCGCATAGTGTTCGGGGTGATAGCTCTCCACGATCACCTTTCCCGGCAATGCACCGCGGCCGGCACGCCCCGCCACTTGGGTCAGGAGCTGAAATGTTCTCTCCGCCGCGCGGAAATCGGGGAAACTGAGTTGCGCATCGGCGGAGGCAACTCCAACCAGAGTGACGCCATGGAAGTCGTGTCCTTTGGCAACCATTTGTGTCCCCACCAAGATGTCAATGCTCCCGGCTCCGAATGCGCCGAGTACTTGGCCGAAGGCCCGCTTATGGCGCACGGCATCGCGGTCGAGGCGGGCGATGCGAGCCTGCGGGAAAAGCGTGCGCAGGTGCTCCTCCACTTGTTCAGCGCCTGCGCCGACAAAATAGATATGTTCGGAATTGCACTTCGGACAGACCCGCGGTACCCGGCGAGAGAAGCCACAGTAGTGGCACGCCAAGCGCTCGCGCTTTTTGTGATAAGTGAGCGCGATGCTGCAATTCTCACACAGAACAGCGGCGCCGCAGCCCCGGCAGAGCACGAACCAGGAATAGCCACGGCGATTGATCAGCACGATGGATTGCCTGCCCGCCGCAAGCTCCCGCGCAATGGCCTCCCGCAAATCCTGGGAAATCGGGGCGGTCTTGTGAGTCCGCCGGAAATCCTCGCGAAGATCGGCGATCTGCACGGCGGCCATGGGCCGATTTTCGACGCGCGATCGCAGGCAAAGCAGGTCGTATTTTCCTTCGCGTGCGCGCTGGTAGCTTTCCAGAGAAGGCGTGGCCGAGCCGAGCAAAGCCACCGCCCCTTCCAGCTTGGCCCGCATGAGGGCCACGTCGCGTCCGTGGTAACGTGGCGCTTCTTCCTGCTTGTAGCTGGACTCCTGCTCCTCGTCGACGACGATCAATCCGATGCCCTCTAAGGGGGCGAACACCGCGGAGCGCGTCCCGACCACCACCTGCACTTCCTGGCGACGCACTCGCCACCATTCCCGAGCGCGTTCCCGCTCGGAAAGACCGCTGTGCAGCAGGGCCACCGTGCCGCCGAAACGCGCGCGGCAGATCTCGCTGATCCACATGGTCAGGGCGATTTCCGGAACCAGAATGATCGCCGTACGGCCGAGCGCGAGGGTTGCCTCGACGGCGTGGAGGTACACCTCCGTCTTGCCGCTGCCCGTGACGCCATACAGCAGTGCGGGATGAAACGCACGCGCCTGCAACCAGCCCTTGATAGCGCTCATGGCATGGACTTGTTCGGCATTCAGCAGGTTGCTAGGCGGAAGCAGATCGGTCGCGAAACGCACCTCTTCCGGAGCCAAAGGTTCTTCCGTCACCAGCAATTTGCCTTGCTTCGCGAGACGTTGAACCACCGCTCGCGATACATCGGCCATTTTCAAGAGTGATACCAGCGCCAGAGGCCCGGCGCTTTCGGCGAGGACGCGATGAACCTTCTGCTCCGCGGGGCGGAACGGGGCGGGAACGGCCTGAACCTTCCAGGCGACGATCTTCTGCATCCGCGCTGTGCGATGCCTGCCTGCTCCCCGGACTACCAGTTCGTTCCTTCGCAAGAGACGCGCCACTGCAGCCGAACTATCTCGCAATTTGCGGAGAATCCCATCGGACACAACACCCCCGCGGGCTTCCAATACCTGCAAGACGGCGAGGTCGGCAGATTCAGCTTCATTCGGAGCCGCCAGTGATCGCAGCTCTTGCAGGCGTGCCCGGCCCGCTTCGCTGATCTGCCACTCGCGGTCAAACTGCAACTCGACCGACGGCGGCAGCATGGCGCGAAGCGTTTCGCCAATAGGCGACAAGTAGTAATTCGAGATCCAGCGCCCGAGTTCCACCAAACGGGACGAAAGCGCCGGCACAGGATCGAGAATCTCCGCGACATTCTTGAGCGAGGCCCCATCCGGACCATCGCCGCGTCCGAGTACAACGCCCAGCATGGCTCGATTGCGGAATGGCACCACGACGCGCGCACCGGCCACCATTTGTTCATCGAGCGCGCCGGGGACCCGGTAGGTGAAAGTTGTGCGCAACGGGAGGGGTAAAGCCACTTCACAAGTGCGAACCATGGGAGTGGCCTAGTGCCGTTCCAACTTGTTGCTACGAATTTCAGCCAGCCCCGAACCTGACGGGGATCGGTTAATCACAGAATATGCCCCAGAACGAATCAGGTTCGGGGCCAACCAAGAAGCGAGGCGTTGTTTGAGATAGCGCCCCCCTCGTCCCGATTTCAAGTAACGTTCTCGTCGGCGGGCGTCGTCAGTGCTCCAACACCCCTCATAGTAGATTAACCGCAAGGGCCGACGATACGCCGTGGAAGGTACCGCGCCTGAGTTGTGCTTCTGCAATCGTGCGCGCAAGTCCCCTGTGCTGCCGACATAGAATCTCCCGTCCTGGTCGCTTAACAAGACGTAGGCGTAGGTCATCACACCTCCAGCCATTTGGTCAAAATAGTTGGAACGGCACTAGTTTAGCAGCCGTGGCAATCGAAAACGACCAACTGCCCGGCGGAACCTTTTCAGGCGCGCTTTCCTTTGGGCGGGGTAAGGCCGAGGAAAGCCATGACCTTCTTCAGATCGGCCCAGACTTCCGGCTTCGCGTGGGGATTGCGTAACAGATATGCAGGATGATACGTGGCCATCAACTTGGCGCCACGAAAATCCAGCCACTGGCCCCGAAAATGCGAGATGGCTTTGTTTGTATTCAGCAGAGCCTGCGCCGCTACGCTTCCCAGGCAAACGATGACCTTAGGATTAATGTTCGTAAGCTGGCGCAAGAGAAATGGCAAACAGGTGGCGACCTCGTCCTTTTCGGGGGCGCGATTTTCGGGTGGGCGACATTTCACGACATTAGCGATATACACATCTTCACGGCTGAGCCCCATGGCGTTGATCATCTGTGTCAGTAACTGACCCGCGCGGCCAACGAAGGGGATTCCTTGCACGTCCTCGTCATGTCCCGGCCCTTCTCCCACAAACACCAGCTCGGCATGCGGATTGCCGACACCGAAGACGATATTTGTGCGGCGGCGGTGCAGTTTGCAGCGTGTACAGCCAGCCAGCTCGCCGCATATGCGCTCGAGCGAATCCCCTTCGACCCGCTCGGCCGCTTCGAAAAGAGACGGCCCGCGCCCCATCAAGGGCAACTTGGGAACCGCGCGACTTTGTGCAGGCGGCGCAGGCTTTGCCGTGGCAACCTCGGCTGTTTCTTTTTCCTGTATTCCTGTGACTGTTTCATCCGTCGAGGCCCGCCGTGGCGCACGATCGCGATAGAACGCTCGTATGCCCAAATCTTCGTAGTAGCGCAGCCAGGATTGCAGTTTTTCTCTGTTGGAAGTAGAAAATCCCGAGTCCATTACGCCTCAGCGAGCTTCAGGAGAGCTGCCAACGCGGTGCGCGGAGCGCCGAAGCTCCACGACCTCGTCAAGAATGCGATGCGCCACTTGAATCTTAGTCAATTTCGGCAGCGATTGTTCGCGGCCATCGCTGCCGAAAATCGTAACGACGTTGGTGTCGCGGTCAAAGCCGGCTCCCGGAGCCGTCACATCGTTGGCCACGATCAGATCTGCCGCCTTCTCCTTCAGTTTGCGCCGGGCATGTTCGGTCACTTGCTCGGTTTCCGCTGCAAAGCCGATTAAAAGCCGGTCCCCTTTGCGCCGCGAAACGTCAGCCAAAATGTCAGGTGTAGGCTCGAATTCGATGTTCAAGCGCTCCGTGCCTCTTTTCAGCTTGTTCGCGTGGGGCCTGACGGGCCGATAATCGGCAACTGCGGCAGCCATCACAACCACCGTCGTGCGATCCAAATTAGCCAGAACAGCGCGATGCATCTGCTCGGTCGTGCGAACATCGACGCGCTCCACCCCCGCCGGGGCTTCCAAGGCTACTGGCCCGCTGATCAGAACCACGCGCGCCCCGCGCCTCGCTGCCGCTTCAGCCACGGCGTATCCCATCCGGCCGGAGGAGCGATTCGTCAGAAATCGGACCGGATCCAGATCCTCACAAGTGGGACCGGCGGTCACGAGCACCGTTTCCTTCTCCAAATCCCGCCGGATGCGGAGCGCTTCCAGAACTGCCTCTATGATCGCCTCCAATCCAGCAAGTCGCCCGGCCCCGGTCATGCCGCAAGCCAAATATCCTTCCTCCGGAGCGATTACGCGCACGCCCCGATCACGCAAGATCTGCACATTCTCGCGGGTCGCGGCGTGTTCCCACATATTTACGTTCATGGCCGGAGCGACGACTACCGGCGCGGTAGTAGCCAGATATAAGGTGGTGAGGAAATCGTCCGCAACGCCACGCGCCAATTTTGCGATTATATCGGCCGTGGCCGGGGCGATGACCAGCGCGTCGATGCGTTGTGCGACGGCGATGTGTTCGATAGCGCTCTCGACGTTGGCGGGCGCCTCGGCTCCAAACAATTGCGTGATGACCTTCTGCCCAGTCAGGGCTGCAAACGTCAGCGGCGCGACGAACTCCTGTGCGCTGCGCGTCATCACGACTTGGATTTCGATTTGCTCTTGTTGCAGCCGCCGGACCAGTTCGGCCGCTTTATAAGCCGCTACTCCTCCCGTAACACCGAGCGCGATGCGCATCACTGGGCGGCCCTACTCTTTCCGCCGCTTGCCGTCCTTTTCCGCGCTGTCCAGGTCAGGTGTTCGATATTCGAGCTGTCCGGCGCTAAGTTCCTCCATGGCCACGCGGGTGGCTTTATGAGAGCGAGGGTTCGCCAGTAGCGGCACCGCGCCCGACATCAATTGCCGCGCGCGCTTGCCCGCAACCACCACGAAGGCGAACTGGCTGTCCGGAGCCTGGTTGAGCACGGCCATGCGTCAGGAACCTCCAAAGGACTCGAGAATTTTGCGAAGCCGTTCGTCGTTGTCCCGCCGGCGGCAGCGGGAGGCCACAGCGATGGCTCGCAATTCATCGCTGGCCCGTCCCAGATCGTCGTTGACGACCACGAAATCGTATTCTGCCGAACTCGCGATCTCCTGCCGCGCGCCTTCCAGACGGCGAGCTATGGCCTCATCCGCATCCTGCCCCCGGGAACGCAGGCGGCGCTCAAGATCCTGTCTAGACGGCGGGACGATAAAAATTGCAATCGCCTCAGGCAATTTTTGCTTCACTTGCCGCGCGCCTTGCACGTCGATCTCCAGCACCAAGTCGAGCCCCGCACGACGCGCATCGTCCAATTGCTTCCGCGGCGTACCGTACCAATGTCGCCCAAACACCTGCGCGTATTCCAGAAATTCGCCCGAGTCGATCCTGCGCTTGAATTCCGCTTCGGTGATGAAATCATAACATTTTCCCGGGCTTTCCGTCAGGCGGCGCGGGCGCGTCGTGGATGAAACAGAAAACACCAGGCCCGGCAGTCCGTGCAGATTCTGCACGAGCGTGGACTTGCCCGAACCCGAGGGACCGGAAACGATCAGCACTCGCGGGGTTGAGCCGGCCATTTCTATTCTACGTTCTGCACCTGCTCGCGCAGCTTTTCGATATCCGCTTTGATCTGCAATCCAAGCTCCGTCATAGCCAGTCCTTCCTGGCCAAGTCCCGGGGTCTTTGACAGCATGGTATTCGCTTCGCGCTGCATTTCCTGCAGCAGAAAGTCCAGCTTTTTTCCGATCTCGCCGGCTTCTCCGGTCAATCTGTCGAATTGATCCACATGGCTGCGCAGCCGGGCTAATTCTTCCGATACATCAGCCCTTTCGGCGAGCACTGCCGCTTCTTGTGCCACGCGTACCGGATCGATGGGGAGCGTTCCCAGCAATTCTTGCAATCGTATGTTAAGGCGCTGGGCGTATACCGGCCGGCTTTGTTCAGAGAGAATCTCGAGCCGCGCTGTCTTATCGCCGATACTCTTTAGCAGAGCCCTCATGTCTCGAGCCAGGGAGCGGCCTTCTTCCCGGCGCATTTCGTCCAGCTTGCGAAGGGCCTCCTCCAGGCAGGCAGAGACTTGCGTCCCGAGCTGCTCGTCATCGAATGTGGCCGGCAATGGTCCCAGTGATGTGGGCGGCGCGACGACTCCGGGAAGGCGCAACAAGGCCACCAGGTGCGGCTCCGGCGCGAGGTTGAATTCTTGCCGCAATTCTTCGATGGCGCGCAAATAGGCGGTCGCCAGTTTGCGATCAATCTGTAAGTTGGCTGACCGGGAACCTTCTATGTGTAGGGTCAGATCCACATGGCCGCGATGAACATGGTCGCGCACCATTTGTCGCATCTGCGGCTCCAACGCCTCGAATCCCTCCGGGATGTGCACACGTAGATCGAGAAAACGATGATTGACGCTGCGCAGGCTCACCCGCATGTTCCAGCCGTTCTGCTCGGAGCGAGCCTGCGCGTAACCCGTCATGGAACGCACCGTTTTGGCCGCGGACGTAGCGGTCATGATTCCAAAGGGCCCGCGGGGAAAGGCGTGGCGTCGCTATCCGTGAATTGCAGTTCATAAAGCCGGGCGTACGTCCCGTTGCGCGCGAGCAGCTCCTGGTGCGTCCCGATTTCAGCAATCAGTCCGTCATCCAAGACAATGATCTTATCCGCGCGGCGAATGGTCGACAGCCGATGGGCAATGACGAATACGGTGCGTTCCGTCATCAGGTTGGCCAGCGCCTTCTGAACCAGAAGCTCTGACTCAGAATCAAGTTCCGAAGTGGCCTCGTCGAGAATCAGGATCGGCGAGTCCTTGAGCAGCGCGCGGGCAATAGCGAGCCGTTGGCGCTGGCCCCCGCTCAGACGCTGCCCTCGTTCGCCCAAAACGGTCTGATATCCCTCCGGCATGGACTCGATGAAGTCGTGTGCCAGCGCAGCCCGAGCCGCCGCATATACACGCTCCTCCCTCATGCTGGGCTGACCGTAGCAAATGTTGTTCCATACCGTGTCGTTGAACAGGATCGTTTCCTGCGTCACGATGGCGATCTGTTCGCGCAGCGATCGTAACGTAGCGTCCCGCACATCCAGGTCGTCGATACGCAAAGATCCCCCCGTAACGTCATGAAAACGGGGCAGCAAGTTCACTAAGGTCGTCTTTCCGGCACCGCTCGATCCCACGATCGCCACCACTTCGCCCGCGCGGGCCTTCCAAGAGATGCTTCGAAGGATCGGCACTGCCGGATCGTACGCAAAACTCACGTTATCGAATTCGACTTCGCGCGAGAATGGCGCAAGCACGCGGGCTCCGCGATGTTCCTCCACCTCCTCTTGCAGAGCCAGAAACCCGAAGACCTGCGTCGTCGCGCCGTGGGTCTGCTCAAACTGCTGGTACACGCCGCCCATCCCTTTCACAGGCTCGTAAGCCTTGAACAAGGCATAGACGAATGTGCCGAAGGTGCCGGTGGTCATCAGATCATGTTTGATCTGTTCGCGGGCGTAAAGCAAAACCAACGCGAACACCACCGCGCTCAGAACATCCATGAGCGGCCCGCTAATCACAAACGTGCGGATCCAGCGCATGTTTTCATGCAGCAGCCGCCGGGCTCGCTCGCGGAACCTGGTGATCTCGAAGCGCTCCATACCAAACGCCTTCACCACGCGATTTCCGCTCAGCGTCTCCTGCAAAATCTGGCTCAGCTCGCCGAGATGCGATTGGCTCGATTCCGTCGCTCTGCGAATCCGCTGGCCGAGTTTCCGCACCGGGAAAAGCACAACCGGCACTAAAACCGCCGAGGCCAGCGCCATCTGCCAGTCCACGACGAACATCACGATCAAAAGAAAGAAGAGCGTGAAAACATACCGAAAAGAAAGGGCCAGTGATTCCGAAAGCGTTAGGCGTGCTCGTTCGACATCGTTAATGACGGCGGAGATCAGCCGGCCTGTGGGTTGCTTCTGGAGAAAATCGATCGGTTGGCGTACCAGTTTTTCGTAAACTTCATTGCGCAGGTCGGTAATCGCCGCCTGCCCGGCGTACTGTACCTCGACGACCCCAAAGTACTCGGCAATCGCCTTGACCACGAAAATTACGACTAGAACGATAGAAAATATTGTCCAAACCCAGTGAATGCTGGCGGGCAGAAAGGAATTGAGATAGATAACATGGTTACCAGGGAGTCTTACCAGCGGGAGGTGAGGATCGTCGCTCGATGGATTCAAGATGCGGTCGACCATGGGCGTAATCATCAGGGCGATTACGCCCTCTGCCATTCCCAACAGCGCGAGAGCCAAAACACCCAGGAACAAGCGCGCGCGGTACGGCCGCGCGTAGCGGAGCAACCGCCGCAGCTCGTGAATGTGCTGTTCCGCTCCCACTCCTCACTCGTTCCAATCCACGTGCCCGAAGGCCACGTTACGAAGCACAAAAAAGAATGTCAAGCCGTCCACTTGTCAAGATCGCGATGGACTACTTTGGTGGTATAGCCCCGCGCGGCCAAAGCGCGACGCACCGCCTCGGCCAGCATCACGGAACGATGACGCCCGCCCGTACACCCGAACGCAATGGTTAAATAACTCTTGCCCTCGCGGATGTAATGGGGAATGAGATAAATCAGCAGGTGCTCGATGCGCCGCAGGAATTCACCGGTCTGGGGGAATGACCGGATATACCGCGCCACTTTCGGATTGCGTCCCGAAAATTTGCGCAGCCGCGGAATGAAGTGTGGATTGGGTAAGAATCGCACATCAAATACCAGGTCCGAATCCGCGGGCAGGCCATAGCGGTACCCGAAGCTCACCAGAGAAACCATCATCGGCCGCTTGCTCCGGCTTTGAAACCGATTCATGATGAACTGCCGCAGTTCATGGACATTGAACCGCGTCGTATCAATCACGACATCAGCCAGCTTTCGTATCGGCGCCATCAAACGGCGCTCGCGCGTCAAGACTTCACGTACGGGCCGGTCGTGACCCAAAGGATGCGGACGGCGCGTTTCGCTGAACCGCCGCAGCAACGCCTCATCGGAGGCTTCGATGAACACCAAACTCGCGGGCACCTCTCGGCTGATCTGCTTATACAGAGCCGGCAGACGCTCAATCTGATTGCCCTCGCGGGCGTCAACCAAGAGCGCGGCGCGCGGCACTTCGGAATTGCCATAAAAATTCAGTTCGCTGAACGTGGAGATCAGCTCTACAGGCAGGTTATCCACGCAGTAATAACCCAGGTCTTCGAAGGTCTTCAGAACGGTGCTTTTTCCGGAGCCGCTCAGCCCCGTCAGAATCACCAGTTGGCGGGCGTCCGACGCGGCGGTATGTTTCACGTTGACTGAGCCTAAGCCTTCACGCGGCGCTGATGGGTGCTGGGGATGCGCAGATCTTCACGGTACTTGGCCACCGTGCGGCGCGTCACCTGAATGCCGCCCTCCGCCAGTTTCTTGGCAATTTGATCATCGGTAAGCGGGTGAGCGCTATCTTCTTCGTCGATCATCTTTTTCACCAAGCGCTTCAGCGTCTGTAAAGACATCCCGGAGCCTTCGGGACCATTGACACTCTCACTGAAAAACGACCGCAATTCGAGCACACCTTGAGGCGTATGCGCATATTTGCTGGAGACGGCGCGGCTCACGGTGGAGGGATGCACGCCTACTTCTTCGGCCACCTCCTTGATCATCATGGGCTTGAGATGATCGGCTCCATATTCCAGGAACTCCTCCTGGCGCTGGATAATCGACTGGCAGACGCGCAGGATGGTGTGCTTGCGTTGCTCAATGCTCTTCATAAGCTGCAATGCGGCGGTGAAGCGCTCTTTGACGTAGTTGCGCACTTCCCGGTCGGCGGCGTCGCGGGCCAGCAGCTTTCGATAGACGTGGCTCAGCCGAAGCTGCGGCACATCATCTTCATTCATGAACACGTGCCACCCGTCGTCCATTTTGCGGAAGTACACGTCGGGTTCGACCAGACGCGCCTGCGTCTTGTTGTAGCGCAGTCCCGGACGCGGGTCGAGACCGCGAATCACTTCCATGGCGCGCTTGACCAGCTCAATGGGACGATTCAAGGCCCGCGCCACCTCCTTGAGCTGATTCCCCTGTAGCAGCTTCGCCAGCGGACTCTCCGGGCTTTGCTGTTCATCTTCAGTGGCCGCCATGGGCCGCTTAGGCATGCATTCGGACACAATCTGCTGCGCGAGGGTGTTCTGAGCATCGAGCGTGCGAAGCTGAATGAGCAAGCACTCTCGCAGGTTGCGGGCGCCCACGCCAAGCGGATCGAACTCCTGAACCGTAGCTAAGGCTTCCTCCACGTCTTCCACGGAATAGTTGCCGTTTTTGGCAATCTCCTCGAGGGATGCCGTGAGATAGCTATTTTCATCGAGATTTCCGATGATGACTTCGGCGATTTCACGCACGGTCTCATTACAAACCGTCACACTTAACTGCCAACTCAGGTGCTCGGTTAATCCTTGCGGCGAGGAGATGAATTTTTCAAACGACGGCTTCTCGATGACTTCGTGCTCGCCGTTTCCATTCCCACCGCCGCTGTCCAAATACTGATTGAAGAAGGAATTGAGATCGAATTCGTCAAAGGGATTTGCCGCTTCGGTCTCCGGGACCTTTTCTGTTTCCGCCTTGATAAAAGCCTCTTCGCTGTAATCCTCCTCGGCCGCCTGGCTCTCCTCCGTCATCTCTTCGAGCATCGGATTGGCAACCATTTCCTGAGTGATCATTTCGCGAAGCTCCAAGCGGTTCAGAGCCAGCACGCTCACCATCTGCACTAAGCCAGGCGTCAGAATCTGCTTCTGCGCGACTTTGAGGTGGAGTTTGGGTTGGAGCCAACTCATGGAAGTTAGTTCAGGCGGAAGTTATGGCCCAGATAGATGCGGCGCACTTCGGCATCCGTGCTCAGCTCGCTGGGCGTCCCGGCGCAGAGAATGCGGCCGCCGTGCAGAATATAGGCGCGATCGGCCACCGCCAGCGTCTCTGGAACGTTATGGTCGGTGAGCAGGATGCCGATTCGCGCTCGGCTTAAGTCCGTGATGATCTTTTGAATATCGACAACGGCCAGCGGGTCAATTCCCGAAAACGGTTCGTCCAGAAGGATGAAGGCCGGGTTCAGAACTAGCGAACGCGCGATTTCCAGCCGCCGCCGCTCTCCCCCTGAGAGTGTGTAGGCCCGATTGTCTCTTACCGTTTCCAGTCCCATTTGCGCCAGCAGTTCTTCTAGTCGATCGCGTTGCTGCTCCGCCTTCAAGGGAAGGGTCTCTAGAACGGCCAGCAGGTTTTCCTCGACGGTCAGTTGGCGAAAGGCCGAAGGCTCTTGGGGAAGGTAACTGATACCGCTCCGAGCTCGAAGATACATCGGAAGATCGGTGATATCTTCCCCGTCAAGAAGGACACGCCCCGAGTCCGGACGAGCCAAGCCAACGAGGATGTAAAACGTGGTAGTTTTTCCTGCACCATTCGGACCCAGCAGGCCAACCACCTCACCTTCGCCGACCTCCAGGTCCAGGGCGTCCACAACCTTCCGTCCCCGGTAAGACTTGCAAAGGTCGACGGCCTGGAGTTTGGACATATCCCATCATTTCTCGACCTGGTGCAGCGTTAGCGTTCGCAAACCTTCCGCCGATTCGACGTTAATGCTATCATCGCCAAAAAAGAAGGTCAATTGACGCCCTTGCGTTGCGTTTCCTGAAGCGTCATACACAGTTGGGGTCCCGCCCGAAAGTACGAACCTGCCGTCTTGGGCGGTATAGTCCGCGCGATTGGCCTTCCCGTGACGGCCCTGCTGTTCCACGTTGACGCTGCCAAATGCCGAAGCGCGAACCAGTTGCTGGCCTGTCGCGGCCCCATTTGCCGGCCCACCACCCGGTTTCCCGGTCGTGCTCGCATCTGGAGTTGCCGAATTTCCTGCCGGCGCAAAGAAAAAATCCATGGCATCCGCGGTCATGGAGCCTTCCTCGGAAGATGCGCGAACTTTCTCTTCCATGCGGCCGCGATTTTCATCGCTCTGGTAAATCAAACGATTGCCTTGGGCATGCCACAACTGGAGTTTGCTAGATAGCGTCCGGGGGCTTGGTTGGCCATGACCCGTCGCAGGGGCTTGCGGAAAAACTGCATGAACCTGACCGCTCGCCATAAGCGTATGGGTCTGGCGATTGAGTTCTATGGTCTCGCCTTCAACAATAGAATCTCCCTGCCAGAGCCTCGCGTTTCCTGAATAGACGGCGCGACCTGTTGCGCTATTGGCATCGAGCCGTTCTCCTGAGACCCGGCCGGGTCCGGGCGCAAAGTTGACCAACTGACTGCCGCCGCTCGAGCTTTCGACCGTGGCCACTCGTCCAAAGGCATGAAATTCATTCGTGCTTTGATGGAAGACTGCGCTCCGTGCCGTCGTCCTGGAGCTCGCATCTGTGAGCACGACCGATCCTTCCAGCAACGTGGTATCACTCGTGCGTTCAAAGTGCGCATGATCCGCTTGGGCGCTTTCATTGTCCTGATGCAGTCGCACGTCAGCCGTTTGGTCTACGATCGACCACCCCCCGCTGGGAGCAAACTGAGCAACCATTTGCCGCGAAGACGTGGTTTGCGGGGAGGCCTCTCCAATCTGCCGCTCGAACTGAACGCCTTCCGAGCCCCGTAATTCCCTCAAGTCATTTTGGCCGGTAAAATCCGCCTCCAAATGCTGGGCGGTCAGGCGCGTCCGCTCCTGGTCTGGTTTCCCGGAAAGGGTTCCAGAGTCCCACGACTCGACTGTACCTGCCGGCGTTTGCGCGTGCTTCACCCGCGCCTCGCCTCCCTTATTGGAGGGAGCGAAATCCAGGTGCAACATCGATGTTTCCAAATTTCGCACCACGCCAGCCCTGTTCGAATGCCCGATGACTTTTCCGGTGGCCACGAGCAGCCGCGGCTGATTGGAGACCGGATACAGTTCCGTTTCCAAGCGATCCGCTTCCAGTTGATCCTCGCCGTCTGGGTTTCGCGCAATCGCGTGTACCTGGCCTTCGGCGATGATCGCCTCGATTCGCGTGGGCGAAGCCAGCGCTGTAATCGTCTCCGCCTTTAGGGATGTATGCGAGGGGCCATCGCTCTGCAGTTCGGGCTGCTCTGTGGCGATCAGGCGGTGCGCATACATATGCTCGTCCAACTCCACCTCAAGTTTGCCGCAGACGAGGTCAAAATTCGCCTGATGTGCGTGGACGGGACCCAGCAGGTGAATCAGGCGCCGATCACGGTCAAAGGTCATGCTGCTTCCAGAGAGGTTCAACACCTGCTCTGCGGTTTGTGATATATGGCCGGCGGGATCCGCTCCATGCAAGGCCAGCTCTACGGCGCTGAGAAGCTGTATTTCGCCTTGTTGCGCCTCGTATCGGAAGCCCACTCCTTGTCCTTCGCCTTGCGAAAAGCGAAAGCTCGCGGGGCGGTCCGTCGTCGCCAGGCCGGTCTTATGGTCAAAAGATACGTGGCTGGTTGCCACCTGCACCAGCCGCGAGCCACTGGCCTGCGCGGCTGGTCCGGCCGGGGTGTGCTGGTCGGAGGAGCGGTCCAGATCGATCTGCACGTCCCCGGCGCAGCTAATGCTCTCCAACTCAGTCAAATAGTCGCACGTGCGCGTGTGCAGATTGTCAAAGCGCTCACCAGCGCCGCCGTAGGCAGTGATCCATACGTCCTCGAGGAGGCTGCGGCCGCCTTCCACGAATTCGGTGGCGCGCGAGGCACGCACGGTGAATTCCGTACGGTCGCCCACTACCTTCGAGAAGCTAAATCCCGCAGAGCGCTGCTCCACGCTGGACGGCACAGCCGCCGGCATCTTCTTGCGCGCCTGGCGTGATTGCCAGTCGCGTGCGCCGTAAACACAAGCTACGAGAACGACCAGCAGAACAGCGATACCTGCCGACCAGCGTGCATAACGCGCGGCTTCGGTAGTGCGCATCGAGTAGCGCCTCGCGATCTTAGAAGCTCAGTATAGGAAGAAGGTTTGCGCCGAACAACCTTCATTCAGCCATTTGTTTTCGATACGGCAGTTCGTCTTTCGAAACAACCGGAACCCGGGGAAACCCAGAGACCTGAGCCGGCAAGGATATGCGCGGGACGCCGCGCGACGCGATGGATCGGGCAAAAAATCGATTAGCGCAGCCGAACCCTCAACTAAACCCTCTAGTGCCGTTCCAACTTGTTTGAGCAAATCGTCTTTCGTCTTGATTACGGCGATCTCTCGGAAACGTTCGCTTGCGCGTTTGGCCAATCTAGTTGGAACGGCACTAGGCGAGAGTACGAAAACTGTGCCCTAACGAGACTAGCATTCTTCGCGTCCGGCGTTCAAGGCTTGTCTGAAGCCTGCATCCGCGCCCGGGCATCATACTCACGCCGTGGACAACAGACCTTGCTTTGCCGCCGCGACGTTGTCTCGGCTGGTATTCTTCACCATATACATCGCCTCATCGGCCAGGTGCAGCAATTCCGCCTTGGTCTTCGAATCCGTGGGATAGGCAGCCACCCCGGCGCTCGTCGTGATGCGCACGTCGAGCCCTTCCGCCGTCAGCCAATGAGATTCGCGGATCAATTTGTGCAGCCGCCGGGCGACCACGCAGGCATTTTCCTTGGATGTCTGCGGAAGCAAAATCACAAACTCATCGCCACCGTAACGAAATGCGAAATCGATGAGGCGGCACTTATCCTGCAGCATTTGACCGATCTCGGCCAGTAACTTCGATCCAGCCAGATGGCCGTGTGTGTCGTTCACGGCCTTGAAATGGTCCAGATCCAAAAAAACCAGGGAGAATTCGTACCCATAGCGTTGCGAGCGATAGATCTCCGTTTCCAGAATGAAGTTGAGATGGCGCGCATTGTAAAGATTCGTGCAGTCGTCGGTGATGGTCAATTCATGAATGCGCTGCACATGCCGCGCGTTCTCCAGGGCAATGGCGGCAAAGTCCGCCAGGGCTTCCAGGAGCGCCAGGTCGCGATCGTGAAAGCCGTCCATGCCCATGCAGTTGATCAGCTCAATTACGCCCAGGCAGTGATCTCGAAAACGCACTGGAACGGCCACAATGGACCGCGTTTCCATCTTCGTTTTCTCGTCCACTTTCCCAAAGAAGCGCGTGTCCTTGCTTACGTCGGGAACGATGACGGCTTGCTGATTTTGCGCCACCCACCCGGCAATTCCCTGGCCGATCTTAATGCGCACATCCTTCAGACCGTGGGCGTTGTTGCCAATGGCCAGCTCGAAATAAAGTTCCTGTTTGACTTCGTCGACGAGCAGCATGGACCAGGTATCCGGGTGGAGAAATTCGTCGATTTTCTCCATGATCGTGCGCAGAACTTGATCCAGTTGCAGCGATGAAGTGAGGGCTTTGCCGAGCTCCTGGAAGATGGCCACTTCGCCGGCTTCCCTGCGATCCCCAGGGAGGCCGGGGTTGCGGCGGCGCTCAATGCCCGTAAAAACCCTGTTTTCTGACATTTTTCGCCTATGGGATCTTGCGCAGACCTCTACTCCAGCGAAGCAAACTGTAAATTATAGGCATCGGCCGAAACGCCGTGCAATGGTCCATTGAATCCAATGTTTCCGATTGGTTTCTGTTACGACGCTAGGGCTTGCGCCGGATTTGACAGCTTTGGTATGGCCCGCCTAGTATGGCCAAGAAATCTGCGGAAGTGACGCCTGGCGTGAGTAAATCTGCTTTGGCCAACTGAATGGCGAAACGCTCGTCCCCTTCGGGGGACGCCAGGTCAGTCGGGGAATATCACTCTCACTCGCAGCGATGTGAAACCTGGCGGAGGCGCCGATTAGCTCTGAGTTATACGAGGAAGTCCTCTCTGGCCGCACGACGCGTGAGCGTAAGATGGCCGTCTGCTCTGGATCCGCAGGGCTGAATCCGGCCGAACGGGCTGAGCTGCTCGCCCTGCTCTCGGAAGATGCCGACAACGCGGTGCGGGAACGCGCCGAAAACGCGCTGCTCAGCGAATCAATAGAGGCATTCGCGGCTGCGCTCGCCGGCGACCATCCCGCCGTGCAGCTCTTTCGCTATTGCCGGCGGAATCTCCTTGATAAGCCGGCGATCGCTGTAGCTCTCATAAAACACTCGCGCTGCCCAATCGAATTTCTGACTTCCGCCGTAAAGGCTTTGCCAACTTCCACCGTGCAAGAGCTGATGCAGGACCTGGACCAGCTTAGCTCCAATCGCGCGCTGGTCGCCGCTCTGGTGCGATCTCCTTCGCTCACGGCCGAACAGCGTCACCAGCTCGAGGAGTTGCTGGCGGACAAGGCCGAAAGTGCATCGGCATTTGCTGAGGCGGTGGCTGACATCGATGCCACCAGCGAACAGCGTCTCACGCTCCTGCAACGGCTCGCGGGCCTGCGCGTCGTCGAGCGAGTGCAGCTCGCCCTGAAGGGAAATCGCGAGGAGCGCATGGCCCTGATCCGCGATCCCTGCAAAGTGGTGCAGCGCGCGGTGCTCCAATCTTCCAGGCTTACAGATCGAGAGGTGGAGACGTTTGCCTCAATGGCCAGCCTCACGGAAGAAATACTGCGAATCATCGCCAACGGCAGGAATTTTCGCCGTAATTACAGCGTGGTCATGAATCTGATGAATAATCCCAAAACCCCCCTCGATGTCACTCTGCATATGCTGCCCAATATCACTGCGCCCGATTTGAAAAAACTCGCCGCCAATAGGAATATCTCCGACACTTTGCGCTCCGCCGCTATGCGCTTGCAGGTTCAGAGGAATCAAGCTCGTTCTGGATGAGAGGCGAGGCGGAGACTCGCTGATGGTCGGTCAGGCAGGAAAGGGAGCGTCCCAAAAGGGTGCGACGTCAATCAGCGGCGATGCCCAGAGTTGAGGTTGTCCAGGGAATAGCGTAACCGCGTTGCACAACATACGGGGACGAGGAACTGTCGTCGCGCTGGTGCGGCTCGAGCTCGAGCAATGGCACCTCCGCAGGGCAGCGCCATCGCAACGGCAATACGATCGTCCCAATACCGCGGCTGACGTAAATTTGCGTAGCGCCCAGCCGGTCCCAGCCCATTTTGAAGCGCATTTGCTCGGGCGACCGCCCGTACACCGTGCCCAGCAACGGCAAGTTCACCTGGCCGCCATGCGTATGCCCCGATAACACCAAGCCTATACCCCGGCACGCCGCCGCTGTGACCAAACGTGGATTGTGCGCCAGAAGAATCGTGGCCGCGTCCTCGGGGATGCCGCGCATGGCCCGCCCCAGATCCGCACCGTAGCCGTAGTCGTCCACGCCGGCCAGATACAGCGTGGCGCCGCGTCGCTGTAGCAAACGGTGCCGATTCCGCAGAACTTGAATGCGCTGCCGCCGCAGAGCTCTGTCCACCGCGTCCGCGCCGACCCGAAAGTCATGGTTCCCGAGTACGGCCACAACACCCGAACGCGCGCGCAGGCCGCCCAGTATTTCCGCCACCGGCTCTATCGAGGATCGGGAATAGCTGACGAAATCACCGGTGAGCGCAACCAGGTCGGGTTTGAGCTTATTGGAAAGCTCCACCACCGCCGCCACTTGGTCCAGAGGCACAAACAGACTGTGATGAATATCGCTCAGTTGGAGTATGCGGAAGCCGCGAAATCCTTCCGGCAGGTCACTAAGCCAGATGCGTTGCGTTGTAATCCCTAAACCGCCGCGGAATCGATGTACCAGACCACGGTCGCGTACGGATTCGCCATGGATGAGGCGATTCTTGAGCTGTGGACGACCCAGGTAGCGGTTACGCAGTGCTGCCCAGCGACTCACAGGCGGGGATGTAAGCAAGCTTCCCATCTTTACAATAATGGCGCTCCGAGACTATTTTGCAAGCCACTGATGCCACTCTAGGCCGCTTACACGATACAACTGGGTGAGGCTAACACTCCGAAATGGAAGCCGTCAATCAAAGTGAAACGATCAGGAGGCGCAAGAGTTATTCTGCTCCTGGAACAGCCGGTTTCTGAGGCACTTCCAAGCCATCGGCAATTCGCTGCTGTATATCGGCGCCGATCTGACGCAACTCCGCATGGATACGGCCATTCGAGGCCAGCATTTCATAATCGCCAGGGCGGTAAGTCTGGCCCGAGAAGTCGGTCACCATCCCTCCCGCCTCCCGCACCAGAAGCACTCCCGCCGCGGTGTCCCAAGGGTGCAAGCCGAACTCCCAAAATCCATCAAACCGGCCGCAGGCAACGGACGCCAGGTCGAGCGCAGCCGAACCGTCGCGGCGCACTCCATGCGAGCGCAGTGTGAAATTCCAATAGTAGTGAATGTTTGGGTTGCGCGCGCGCTTGGTACTGGGGAATCCGGTGGCCAACAAACTCGTTGAGAGATGATCGATGCTGGAAACTCGGATCCGTCTTTCGTTCAGATAGGCGCCTTCTCCCCTCGAGGTCGTGAAGAGCTCTTTTGTGATCGGCTGATAAATCACTCCCGCCCGTAGTTCGCCGGCCTCCTCAAATCCGATCGAGACCGCGAAACAGGGGTAGCCATGAGCAAAGTTAGTGGTGCCGTCGAGCGGATCGACGATCCACCGATAACGCCCATCGCCCTGCTGCCCGCTTCCTTCCTCCGCCACGATAGCGTGCTTGGGAAAATAAGTGCGCAACCGGCCCACAATCGCCTCTTCAGAGCGGCGATCGGCCTGCGTAACGAGATCTACTTCCCCCTTGTAGCTGATCTTTGCGGGGCGATCGAACTCTGAGAGCAAGATGCCGCCGGCTTCTAGGGCCGTCTCCACAGCTACTTCCAAGAATTGATTGCCCATTCGTCAGCAGATCGTGGGCCTCAGTTGGCAAGCCCGCCGCTATAGTAAGACTTCCGGTAGCGCACCTTGTAGTTTCCTTTCACTCGCACCTCAATCGAACGATAGGCCCCCTGGGGCGGCCGCGGCTGCGGATAGTATCCCAGGCGGTATTGCGTGCGAAGCTCGCGGTTGATGCGATCGAATACGGAGTCGAGTTGCGAAACCTCGTCAGGGTCATACATGGCTCCGCCGGTGCTATTGGCAATGGTTTCCAGCGCGTGCTCGCCGGCCGTGTTTCGGCCATTCTCGCCCTTCACGGAACGAATGATGATGGTGTAAAGCAGCGCCTCAGCTCGCAGCGCGGCGCGCCGCGCGGTTTCAAAATCCGCGCGGCTGGTGGTTTCACCGGCGTCGGTGATTAGAATCAAGACTCTGCGGCGATCGGACGGCGCCTTAGCCAATGCATCCGAGCCCAGGTACACAGCGTCATAAAGCGCGGTGCCGTCGCCCGGAGTCACACGTCGCACCGCTGCTTGCAACTGCGGCACGTTACCCGTAAAGCTCGCCAACTGTGTGACCGTATCGGCAAACTCAAATATTCCCACGCGGTCCTCGGCCCGTACGACTTGGCCAATAAAGCGAGCCGCCGCGTCTGTCTCAAGCGGAAGTCCTTTGATTTCGCTCAAACTCGAATCGATCATCAGGGCCAGATCCAGCGGCTGTTGGGTCTCCGGCTCGAACACCCCGATTTTTTGCGGCTTACCCTCCTCGTAGATTTCAAACTGGTCCCTCTGCAAATCGGGCACCGGGCGATTATTCTCATCCAGCACGCCGGCAATCACGCCGACTAGATTCACGTCGACCTGGATGGCAGAGCCCTGATCGGCTCCGCGATTTTGCGCCCCAGAATTGGAAATGAACTTGGGAAAGGGCGCGGCCATCAGGCAGAAAAGGATCATGCCTGCCGGGCCGATGAACTCGATTCGCGAGATGCGCAACAAGCGTCGACGCCTGGGATAGCGTCTCACTTGATAGATTCCGTTTTTGGCGAAATGGATGGCAGCGGAACTTCGCCTTGCGCCCAAACGGCTCCGTCCTCAAAATATTCTTTTTTCCAGATAGGGACGGTTTGCTTGAGCGTATCGATACCGTAACGGCAGGCTTCAAACGCCGCCCGGCGATGTGCCGAACTCGCAGCAATCAGCACGCTTGTCTCGCCGATCTCCAGCCGGCCCAATCGGTGAACTAAGGCGACCGAGTCGGCGCCAAAGTGGCTGCGCATCGCCGCGCCGATGACGGCCATTTGCTTCAACGCCATCGCCTCGTACGCCTGATATTCAAGGTACAAAGTTCGCCGGCCCCCGGACTCGTTGCGCACAATTCCTTCAAACACGACGATTGCGCCGTCCTCAGGGGCTTTCAATCTGGAACTGATCTCACCCGTTTGAATCCGCTGCCGCACGAGTTCGATGACGGCCTCGCTCCGTGCCAGTGCGGAAGTACCGGCGCCGCCGCTGACCGGCGGCAGGAACGCCACTTCGTCTCCCATGGCCAGGGGTGAAGTCCAGTCAGCAAAGGACTGATTGACAGAAGCAACTACAGACTGGCGAAAGCCAGCAAGCTTTGGATAGCGCTGGCCATAGTTTGCGAACAGATCTTCCAAACGTGCGCCATCGGCCAGTTCCGCGTAATCCTCGGCGCGACCCACGATTTCTCTAAGCTGTCCGAAAAAGAGCACCCGCACACGCATGCAGGTATTCTATCCGTTTCCGGCGGCATGGCGGGTTCATTTTCAGCCGGCCCACCACTCTAAAGTGCCCGGAGATGCGTTCGAACTACGTAACTTTACCAACAAGTAGTTCCTTGACGCAGCGCGAACTAAGCCGTACCTTTCTGTATATTGACAGGCCAATGAATGACCGGCAGAGTCCCATCGCCTGGACTCGAGACGTCGGAGCCGCCCAGTGAGAATATTGATTTCCGGTTCAACGGGCCTCGTTGGATCTGCCGTCGTTGATCGCCTGAGTCACCAAGGTCACGAATTCATTCGGTTGTTTCGCCCCGGGACGGAAGTCCGCACGGTCCAGACTACACCATCCCACGAACTGCCACATGTGCTCTGGAATCCCCAAACCGGACTCCTCAACTCCCGAGCCGAGGGAGCCGACGCCCTCATCCACCTGGCCGGGGCATCCATTGCCGGGCATCGCTGGACTGAACCATGGAAACGTGAGTTGCGCGATAGCCGGGTAGCCGCCACGCATCACTTGATCGCGTCCTTGCGGCGGCTTCGCCGCCCGCCGCAGATATTCGTTGCTGCCTCCGCCATCGGGTTCTATGGAAATCGCGGCGGTGAAGAACTAACGGAATCCAGCCCCGCGGGCACTGATTTTCTGGCGCAACTGACGGCCGATTGGGAAACAGAATCGGCCGGTGCGGCAGAGTTGGGCGCACGGGTGGTCATTTTACGTTTTGGCGTCATCCTTGCTAAGCACGGAGGTGCCCTTCCGCGCATGGCCTTGCCCTTTCGCCTGGGCTTGGGGGGGAAAATCGGATCGGGCCGCCAATGGATCTCCTGGGTGACTGTGGAGGATATCGTCGGCATCATCCGCTTCGCACTGGAGACGAATCTTCTCAGCGGCCCGGCCAACGCCGTCTCCCCAAATCCCGCACAAAACGCCGAGTTTTCTGCGACGATGGGACGAGTGCTTCGCAGGCCCGCGATTTTCCCCACACCTTCGTTCCTTTTGCGATTGGCTCTGGGTGAAATGGCGGACTCGTTGCTACTGGCAAGCCAAAAGGTATATCCCACCAAACTCCAAAAATTAGGCTATCGCTTTCTTTATCCAGACTTGGAGCCTGCGTTGGCAGCCGTCCTAAAAGGTTCGGAATAGGCCCTGTGTAGGCCTCAATAAGTCGCGCATGCATGCTAGATATTCCGGCCACCCAAGGGGCACGAATTGACATCTCCATTTCCCGCCGGAATAATCGCCGCATGAGCCGCCCTGAGGCCGTTCGGCGCGTAAAAACCTATTCGGCAGCGACTGGTTACGTCTATCAATATTATTTTTATGAAGTGCAAAAGACCCGCCGCGGATTTTCTGCAGGGAGGGAGTACGTATATATGGTTTCGCTCGATCGCAGGCAGGTCTTCCCGCTCAGAATCTTCGTTAAGCAATCCGCTGTGGATAGATGGGGACGTGCTGCAGGACGCAAGCTTTCCGGCACCGAAGAGTATGCCGTCGCGAAACTTCGGCTTTTTCAAGCACTTGACGAGTCGCAAGAGATCGAAGCCAAGCGGCCCGACCTCATCATCGACGAATCAAACCTCGACAACCTTCTTTCTCAGCTCGATATCTGAAAGGCCAGTTGGTAGCCCCGACGGGAATCGAACCCGTATTACCGGCTTGAAGGGCCGATGTGCTAACCGTTGCACCACGGGGCCACGACAGAGCGGGAAAGCAGCGCACAAAGGCAAATCTTAACATACTGCCCATTGCAGCCGGCGCCGTGGAGCCCCGGTCCGGGCTAGGTTTGGGCGGCAAATCGCAAACCACTTCTTGCTGTCGCTCGCCTAAACCCTTGAGTTGGCGACCGTCAGGTCATTCTCGAGAATATCTGCCTGTACGGCGGCACCCAACGCCACCACTTCGTCTGGGTTGATTTCGGTATGAGGACGCTGTCCAAAAAATTGGGCCACCATACGCCGTAGCAGCGGCATCTGAGTCGAGCCGCCAACCAGCACCACGTCATCGATCTCCCCCGCGTTGAGTGTCGCGTCGGCCAGCGCCATCCTCATCGGACCCGTGGTTCCCTCGAGTATCGGTTGCACTAGGCCCTCGAATTCAGTCCTGTAAATATCCCGCCCATACAGGCTTCGATTGGGCAGCGGTACCTCCAGGCGGGCTCGGTCTGCAAAGGAGAGCTCATGTTTCGCTTGGACGAGCGCCCTGCGCAGCCTTTGCAAAGTCTGCGGATCGTTTTCGACATCCAGACCGTGCCGAATGCGGATCTCTTCACGCGCGACACCGAGCAAAGCATCATCGAGCTGGTCGCCCCCAAGATGTGCGTTTCCGTTGGTCGAGATAACCTCATACACCTCCCCATCCGCCGCGGGATTCAACTTCAGAATTGTAATTTCAAACCTGCGGCCGCCCAGGTCGTAAACGGCCACATGCCTGCGCCGCTGCTCATGCAAGCCATAGGCTAGTGCCGCAGCCACGGGCTCATTCACTAATCGCAATAACTCCAGACCTGCGAGCGTACCGGCCTCCTTGGTGGCCTGGCACTGCGCATCGTCGAAGCAAGCCGGCACAGCAATTACCGTTTCGCTCACCGGCCCGCCCAAAAACACTTCGGCCCACATTCTTAGTTCTCTCAGAATGAATGCGGATATCTCCGGCGGCGTCAGGACGCACTCGCCGAGGCGAACGCGCAGCACCTCTCGGCTCTCTGAATCGATGTGCAACGCCCTCTTCAGTGCGTCGGGGACGTGCTCTACGCCTCGACCCATCAGGTGTTTGAGCGAATGGATGCTGCCCTCTGGTTCGCTGAAGGAACGCCGGCCAGCTGGCGCGCCTACGCTGATGCTGCCATCCGCTTGCAGACCGATGATCGAGGGGCAAAGCGTTTCGCCGTAGGGGCCGGGAATACATTTCGCCTGGCCGGCCGCTTTATCCACAAAAGAAATCAGGCTAAAACTCGCTCCCAGGTCGATTCCAACTGTCCGTGGCATATGCCTTCCCTTCGAATCTTGAACTTTCCTCATTTACCTGTGGGCGCGTTCCATGCGAGCGCAAATACAAACTCAAACGCCGATACTCTTGCCGCGCCAACGGGGGTGCCGGCTCGCCGTTTTCCTACGAATCATAGAAGATCTCGCTGCGAGTTTACCTGAATTGGGGTGTCATTGGCCTACACTGCGGAAATGGGGAAGTCTATCCCCATGCTCGAATGTTAGGACTCGCGGACCAAAGTTATACCGTGAACGAGGTGCCGCAACCGCAACTGTGGGTGGCTCGAGGATTTTGGAAAACGAACCCTTGGCGCATCAGCGTCTCTTCATAATCCAGCGTCACTTCATCGAGGTAGATGTAGCTTTTCGGGTCCACAAAAACCCGCGCTCCATTCTCCTCGAACACCTCATCGCGATCGCGGGCCTGCGCGTCCAGGCGCATGGCATAAGTGAGCCCCGAGCAGCCGCCTCCTTGCACGCCTAGGCGCAAACCACCCCTGTCGGAAACTCCCTCCTTGGCAAGGAGTTCCTGAATCTTCTTGGCCGCCTTTTGCGTGACGTGAATCATCTTCCGCTTCTGACCTCAAGCGCCTCAAGCGCCTTCACACCTGTTAATTGTACGCCCGCTTTCAATTCGTTTTGCTCAAATGCACGCGTTCTTTGGCCATTTCGTAAAGGGGCGAGAGCTCACGCAGGCGGTTGACTACCTCCACAACGCGCTGAATCACGTAGTCCACTTCTTCCTGCGTGTTGAATCGGCCAAGTCCAAAACGAATCGAACTGTGGGCCAGATCCTCGCCCACGCCCAATGCCTTCAGCACATAGCTCGGCTCCATCTTGGCCGAAGTGCAAGCCGAACCGCTCGACACCGCCACGTCGTTGATGCCCATCAACAAAGACTCGCCTTCCACGCAGGCGAAACTGACGTTTAGGTTGTTCGGCAGCCGGTAAGCCATTGAGCCGTTGATGTACACCTCCTCCAAACCCTTGAAGATTCCTTCTTTTAACCGCTCGCGCAGCCCGCCCAGCCGCTTGCTTTCCTCCGCCATTTCGTTCTGACAGAGCTCCGCAGCCTTGCCGAACCCGACGATGCCCGGAACGTTTAGCGTCCCAGAGCGCATGCCCCGCTCATGTCCGCCGCCATCGATGATCGAGGCTAATTGCACGCGCGGATTGCGCCGCCGCACATAAAGCGCGCCGCAGCCTTTCGGCCCGTAAATCTTATGTCCGGTCATGGCCAGCAAATCGATTTTTTCTTTATTCACGTCGACCGGAACCTTCCCCATCGCCTGTACCGCGTCGCTATGAAAGAGCACGCCTTTTTCCTTGGCGATCTTTCCGATCTCCTCGATTGGTTGAATCACGCCGATCTCATTATTCGCGTACATGATGGCGATCAGGATCGTTTTGGGCGTGATCGCACGCCGCAAATCATCCGGATCTATGCGGCCGTCTTTGGCCACGGGCAAATACGTCACCTGATAGCCAGACTTCTCCAGGCGCTTACAGGTATCGAGCACAGCCTTGTGCTCGGTAACTTGGGTGATGATGTGATTTCCTTTTTCGCGGTACATCTCCGCGACGCCCTTAATGGCCAGATTGTTGGATTCGGTCGCGCCGCTGGTGAAGACAATCTCCTTCGGCGCGGCGTTAATCAGCCGGGCAAGTTGCCCGCGGGCGTTTTCCACGGCCTCCTCGGCTGCCCAGCCGAACGAGTGATTGCGGCTCGCCGCATTGCCGAATTTTTCATTGAAGTAGGGCAGCATGGCACTCATCACGCGAGGGTCCACTTGCGTGGTGGCGTGGTTATCCATGTAGATTGGCAACTTGATGCTCATATTCTTCTTGTTATTCTATCGCTAAGCCTGGACCGAAGCCACTGGCGCATAAATCCCCAATGCTTCTAAATACTTAAGCCATAGGTTCTCCGCTCTGAATCAGAATTGGGAATCTCCCGGACGCTACTGATCTTCGGAAGTATTCGTCGTGTGGACTTGCATCCAGCCTGACGCTCTTAAGTGTTCGTCCTGTCCTTTGGGGATTGGTCTGAGATAAAATGCCATTTCATCTTGTCATGAAACCAGTATTGGCTATCTATCCCGGATCGTTTGATCCGGTGACCAATGGTCACCTGGATCTGATCGAACGGAGCGCGAAGATATTCGACCGGCTGGTCGTGGCTATCCTTCGGAACACCGAAAAGGCGCCACTTTTCACTCTCGCCGAACGGACGGAAATGCTGTCTGAGGTCACCGCTCCGTTCCCAAACGTGGAGGTCGACTGTTTTCACGGTTTACTCGTGGACTATGCGAGAAAACGCAAAGCGCACGTACTCCTCCGCGGCATTCGCGCCGTATCGGACTACGAATTCGAGTTGCAAATGGCCATGATGAACCGGAAGCTCCAGCCGGGTCTCGAAACAGTCTTCATGCTGCCGGCGGTGGAATACAGCTTCCTGAGCTCACGGTTGGTTCGCGAGATCGCGCAGCTCGGCGGCTCGGTTAGCGGTCTCGTTCCGCCGGTGGTTGAACGTCGTCTGCGCGCCAAGGTAATCTAAGAGGGCTCTCAGGGGAACGAAATGACGGAAAGATTTGCCAATCGTATCAATCGTATCGCTGTCTCGCCAACCATGGCGGTTTTGGTCGAAGCGGAAAAATTACGGGCCCGAGGCCTGGACGTCGTTGATTTCGGTCCAGGCGAACCGGATTTTCCTACGCCCGACCACATTAAAGAAGCGGCCATTGAGGCCCTCGAGCGCAACCGCACCAAATACACTCCCACGGCGGGCATCGCACCGCTGCGCGAGGCGGTCTGCCGGTGGCACGCGCAACAGCTCGGCAGCTCTTACGAGCCCAGTGAATGCATCATCTGCGTGGGCGGCAAGCATGCCATCTACAACGCCGTCATGGCGCTCATTGAGGAAGGCGACGAAGTCCTGATTCCTTCTCCCTACTGGGTCAGCTTCCCCGATATCGTGAAGATTGCGGGGGGTGAGCCTGTTTTTGTGCCCACTGAGGCGTCCACGGGCTTCAGCCTTCGCGCCGAGCAACTGCAAGAGGCCATCACAGCTCGGACTCGCATGGCCATCATCAATTCCCCTAATAACCCCACTGGCGCCATTATCCCCCCGGCTGAATTTGAAAGGATCTATGAAGTTTGCCGGCGGCGGGGTATCTGGCTATTGAGTGACGAATGCTATTCGCATTTCACGTACGGTGCCGCGCGCCCTTACTCCATCGCCAGCGTTAAAGAATCCAAGCCCCACTTGATCATCGTTGGTTCGCTCTCGAAGACCTTCTCCATGACGGGCTGGCGCCTCGGTTATGGTCTCGCGCCCAAACCCATCATCGAGGCCATGCTGAAGGTACAGAGCCAATGCACCTCCAATCCCTGCTCTATCTCACAGTATGCCGCCCTCGCCGCGCTTACGGGTCCTATGGATTCTGTGCCGGTCATGCTGGCCGAATATGCCCGGCGGCGCGCCCGAATCCTGGCAGGTTTGAGCGCCATTCCCGGCGTCTCCTGCCCTGAGCCTTCCGGAGCCTTTTATGCCTTCCCCGATGTCTCGGCGCATCTGGTGAACGGCTCGGGAGATTCCACGGCGCTCGCGCGGCACCTGCTCGAACGCGAACACGTGGCCGTGGTGCCGGGCGACGCCTTCGGAGCGCCTGGCTATCTGCGTTTTTCCTATGCCACGTCCATCAACCGCATCGAGGAAGGATTGCGCAGGCTCGAGCGTTTCTTCGCGTCCGCGGCCGTCGCTCCGTGACGATTTCGCCTTCCCGTCTGGCGCCCGTCTTTGTTCCTCGCATTTGGGGTTCTCGGACCCTGGCTCCCTTGTTTGACGGCGCGCTGGCGGCTGCCGAACCGATTGGGGAGGTCTGGCTCACGGGAGATCTGTGCACTTTTGCCTCCGGCCCCCTCACGGGACGCTCTCTCGGCGAATCGTGGCGCGGGCTTTCGGCCGACTGGAAAGGGCGCCGGCTGCAAGCTAGCGCGCGCATTCCCCTGCTTGTAAAGTTCATCTTCCCAGAGGAAAAGCTTTCTGTGCAGGTTCATCCCGATGACGAATATGCCCGTTTGCATGAAGCTGCGGCCGGGGGAATCGGTAAAACGGAAATGTGGTATGCGGTTGCCGCTCGGCCCGGCGCCGAGCTCCGTCTGGGTCTGGAGCCGGGCGTCACGCCGGAAATTTTCCGTCAAGCACTGGCGGATGCTGACGTGGAGCGCTGTTTGACGCGCCTCTCTGTGCAGACCGGAGACGCCTTCTTTGTTCCGGCAGGAAGCGCCCACACAATTGGACCCGGAGTGCTGCTGTGCGAGGTTCAACAGCATTCCGATATCACCTATCGCGTCTTCGACTACGACCGGCGGCAGGCTGATGGCTCGAGCAGGCCTCTGCACATTCGACAGGCTCTCGACGTATTGCAATTTGGCACCCAGCGGTGCGGAAGAGTGCAGGGCGCCCCAGTTCAACAAGAGTTGGCAAAGAAGACATACTTGGCGGCCTGCCCGTATTTCGCCACGGAGATTTTGGAATTTGCCGGCGCCATTGACGCCAAAACGTGCCCAGATCGCTTTGAATTGCTGGTTTCACTCGCGGGGCACGGCAGGATCCAGTGGCGTTCAGAATCGATGCCTTATACTCCCGGTGAAGCCTGGATGGTCCCGGCCGCGCTGGGCCAATATCATCTCATCGCCCAATCCGCCACGAAGCTGCTGCGTACCTATGTCCCCGACTTGGAGCAACTCTCGCGCGAACTCGCCGAGAACGGGCTCAGTGAGTCTCAGAGCTCCGCAATTCTTCGCCAATGAGTTCGGCCGCGCCAGCCGCTCACGCGATCATTCTTGCCGGTGGCCGCGGAACGCGTTTTTGGCCGCGCAGCCGCGCGCGCTTGCCGAAACAACTGCTCAACATCGTCGGGCAGAAAACCATGCTCGAGCAAACTTACGAGCGCCTCGCCCCGCTATTTCCCCGTTCCCATATTTGGGTGGTCACCAATCACGAGCACGCTGGCGCCGTGCGCCGCCAGTTGCGGCAGGTGCCTTCGCGGCACGCGCTGATCGAGCCCTTCGGCCGCAATACCGCCGCGGCCATTGGCTTGGCCGCGGTGCATTTGTTGAAGGAAGGGAGCGGCAGGGATGCGCTCATGGCCGTATTGCCCGCGGATCACTTTATCCGCAAACCCGCGCGTTATCGGCAGATCGTTCGCGCCACTTTGAAAGCTGCGGCGCAGCCGGGAGCTCTCGTCGTGCTTGGAATTCCGCCTTCGCGCCCGGAAACCGGATATGGCTATATCGAACGAGCTTCTCGCGGCAAGGCGCGTCAGTCAGCAACCGGCGGAGATCATGCCTATGTGGTTCGCCGGTTCACGGAGAAGCCTTCTCTCAAGCTGGCCCGCAACTACGTCGCATCGGGACGTTATCTGTGGAATGCCGGAATGTTTTTCTGGCGCGTATCCACATTCCTTGAAAACCTGGAGCGCCATCTGCCTAAAACGCATGCCGCCCTGATGCGCCTCGCGCAAACAATTGGCACGAGGCGCTATCCGGCGGCGCTGGAACGCGAATATTCCCGGCTCGAAAATATTTCCGTTGACTATGCGATCCTCGAGCCCGCCTCGCGCGATCCCAATCACACCCGCGTCTTTGTCATTCCCGCCGAGGTTGGATGGAGCGATATCGGCTCCTGGGCTGCTGTTTACGAGCTCTTAGCCAATCGCGCCGGCGCAAACGTTTCGACTGGCCGCGTGTTTGCTCTCGATGCCGCAGGGAATCTCATCTGGAGCCCCTCTAAGTTCGTTGCCGCGGTAGGAGTTTCCGATCTGGTTGTGGTGGAGACTTCCGATGCGCTCCTCGTCTGTTCCCGGGAGCGAGCGCAAGATGTGGGACGCGTGGTGAAATGGCTCGAGCGGCATCGCCTGCAAAAATTGCTTTAGCTTCCCTGCCCTTCGCACGCGCCAACTCGTTCGCATATACTGTGCCCGTGAATACGATCCGCTTTGGCACCGACGGTTGGCGCGGAGTCATTGCCGACGACTTTACATTTGAAAATGTCCGCAAGGTCGCCTTTGCTATCGCTCGCTACGTTGTGCGCGCCGAAAAACTCGAGCGAGGCGTCATCGTCGGATACGATAACCGCTTCGGGTCGGAACGCTTCGCGCAAGCTGTTGCCGAAACGATGGCCATGGCCGGTGTGCCCGTGTGGCTCTCAACGTCTCCTTGCCCCTCTCCGGCAGTTTCGTTGCTGGTGCGGCAGCGAGGAGCGGCGGGAGGCGTAATGATCACGGCCAGTCACAATCCTTATCGCTGGAATGGAGTCAAGTTCAAGGCCAGCTATGGCAGCTCGGCATTGCCGGCCATCGTGGAGCAAATCGAACACGAGCTGGCGAGGGTGCAGGTCCATGGCCTTCCGAATCTGCCGCCCCGGCCCGGCCAAATTCAACCCCTCGACCTCCTTGCGCCTTATGTGGATACCATCGATAAGCTGGTCGATTGGGAAAAGCTGCAAGCCGCGCGGCTGCGCTTCGTCGTCGATCCCATGCACGGCGCGGCCCGCGGGCTGCTGATTTCCTTGATGCGGCGCCATGGTATCGCCTGTGAGGAGATTCGCGGCACCCGCGACCCCCTCTTCGGCGGCGTCAATCCGGAACCAATCGAACCCCATGTCGCGGCATTGCGCGAAGCCATTCGCCGCGGCGGCTACGATGCGGGCTTTGCCGCCGATGGAGATGGCGATCGCATCGGGGCAATGCACTGCGACGGAACATTCATCACTCCGCATCAAATCTTTTCGATTTTATTCTGGCACCTCGCCGGCACACGGAAGGTCAGCGGCGATCTGGCCAAGACTTTCTCCACCACAAAGCTGCTCGATAAAATCGCATCCAGTTTCGGCCGCCGCGTTTACGAAGTGCCCGTCGGCTTCAAATACATCTGCGAGTTGATGCTCGAGGGCAATATTCTGATCGGAGGCGAAGAATCCGGCGGCATTGGAACCAAGCTCTATCTGCCCGAGCGCGACGCCACGGTAAGCGCGCTTCTGCTCGCCGAAGTCATGTCCTGGCATCGCCTGTCACTCGCCGCACTCGTGGCGCATTTGCATTCCGAATATGGCGAGCACCACTACGGCCGCGTGGATCTGGAGTTGCGTCCCGGTCAAAAAGAGCGCGCGTTGGAATATTTCTCGGATTCCCATGTTGCCCGTCTGGGTGACTGGCCGGTGGTTCGCCGCGAAGATCTCGACGGCATCAAGTTATATGTCGGAGAAATCGGCTGGGTGATGGTGCGCGGCTCCGGCACCGAACATATGCTGCGCGTTTACTCCGAGACGACGCGCGCGGAGAATACACAACGTCTGCTAAATGAAGTAAGCGGGCTGGTGCAGGCATTGTGAGCAGGATGAGGCGCCATTTTTACCAACTCGATGTCTTCACCGATAAGCCACTTGCCGGCAATCCCCTCGCAGTCATCACGGATGGCGATGGCCTCTCCCCGCGCCAGATGCAGGCCATTGCGCGAGAGATGAATCTTTCCGAGACGGTATTCGTGCAGAAGCCCACCGGCAATCGCGCGCTGGCGCGCCTGCGCATTTTCACCACCAAACGCGAACTGCCCCTGGCCGGCCATCCGGTGATCGGCACCTGGTTTCTTCTGGCGCAGCTCGGCGTCGTGCCGGCGCAGGAGGGCAGCGTGCACGTCCTGCAGCAAACAGGCGCGGGCGTTCTACCTGTCGAGATCACCTTCCACGAAGGCCGTCCTGTTCGCGTTGCCATGACGCAGAAGCACGCTGAATTCCGCGCCGCGCGGGTCGATCGCGGCGCACTCGCTCGCGCACTCGCCATCGGCCCGCGCGATCTCGAGCCATCGTTGCCGATCGAATACGTCTCTACGGGCATCTTCAATCTTCTCGTTCCGCTCCGGCGGCGCTCCGTCCTGCAAACGATGGAGCCGAATCCGCCCGCCTTGCGGCGCGTACTTCGCGATTCGGGAACGATGGCCTATTGCTTCGCAGTCGAGAACAGAAACACCGTGTTCGCTCGCGGGATGCTTCCTTGGGAAATTGGGGAAGATGCTGCGACCGGATCGGCGGCCGGTTCGCTCGGTGCTTATCTGGTGCATCAAGGACGCCTCAAGCTGGCTACTCCGCTCGACATTCATCAGGGTATTGAAATGCAGCGTCCCAGCCGCATACGCGTGGAGGTGCTGGCACAACACGGCAAACTCGTGCCGCGCGTGAGCGGCACTGCCGTCACGATTATGGAAGGTCTACTCGACTCTTGATTCAGGCAAACGGGCCGGTCCGAAGACCGGCCCGCCGTAAACCCACGTCAAAAGACTCGGCCTAACGCACCTTCTTGGCCACGTCCCTGCGGCGGTCGCGCCGATCCTGCCGCAGATCTTTACGATCGTGGTGGATATCGCGCCTGTCCCGGTTGCGATCCTTCACATCGCGGTGGATGTCCTTCTTGTCGGCGCGAATATCCTTTCGATCCGCCTTGGCCTGGGAGCTATTGGCGCCGTATTGCGATTTGTCTTGCTGGAGCTGGCTGCGATCGGAGCGGACATCACGCCGATCCTGCCGAATGTCGCGGTTGTCCGCGTTGCGATCGCGCACATCCTTCCGAACATCCCGCCGGTCCTGCCGGATATCGTGAGTGTCCGTCCGGATGTCGCCGGTATTCGTGCTGCTTGAGTTCTGCGCGCACGCGCCCGCCGACAGCAGCCCGGCGACCGCGAACACACTAAGGCCCATTTTCACGTTACTGAGCTTCACGATTTCCTCCTTTGAGACGACTGGAACCAGCTTGCACTAGTGCCGTTCCAACTATTTGCACCAAATTCTCTACTAGGCCACCCCACAGCCAATCGCAGGCTCTTTGGGCCGAACCTCTCGCCGGATCAAGTTGGAACGGCACTAGTAGAAACACAGGCGCTGTTGAAAAGTTTCGCCGTGTATCCAGACTTTTTCTGGTACGAACGTACTAGCGGGCCCGCGCAACTCGCGGCGGTTTTTTCTTTAAGAACCGCTCTCTTGTTTTAGTTTTTCCAGCAGGGCGTGCAGGATGGAATCGAGAACCCCATTCACGAAGCCGGCCGCCTCTTCGGAGGAAAAAGTCTTGGCCAGTTCCACTGCTTCATTTAACACCACCTTGCGCGGCGTCTTCCCGGAGCGCAGTTCATGGACGCCCAGGCGCAGGATGGCGCGATCGATGAGCGCGAGTCGTTCCAGGCGCCAATTGTCCGTGTGCGCCGAAACCAGCGTGTCGAGTTCCGGAGCGTTTTTCACAACGCCCTCGAAGAGATCATTGGCAAAAGCGCGAGTGGTTTTCTCCGCGCGAGCAATGCGCCAGAAGCCATCCTCAATGCGGCACGGCTCTTGCCGGCCGATCTCCCACTGAAAAAGCATCTGCAACGCGTACTGCCGGGCCTTGTGCCGCTGCGGCATCTCAGCGGCGCTTTCTCACGCGCACGGCAGAAATAGGAGCGGCCGCCCGAAGCTGGCTTGATAATCGTGCCATCTCCAGCGCCGCTAGCCCTGCCTCATAACCCTTGTTCCCGCTCTTCAGCCCGGCGCGGTCTATGGCCTGCTCGAGCGTATCGCACGTCAGCACACAAAAAATGATCGGCACGCCGGTGTCCATTTGCGCCAATTGAACGCCGCGCGCCACCTCCGTCGCGACGTAATCGAAATGCGCTGTCTCCCCGCGCAGCACGCAGCCAATGGCAATGATCGCGTCGTACCGCCGCGCCAGCGCCATCTTCTTGGCCGCCAGCGGAATTTCAAATGAGCCCGGCACGCGTACCAGGTCGGTCTGCGACGCGGACGCGCCGCCCTTTTCCAGAGCGTCCATGGCGCCGGCCAGCAGCCGCTCGGTGATGAAGCTATTGAACCGGCTGACCACTAAGCCGAAACGCAACCCCGATGCATCGTAGGAGCCGCGAATCTCATTGGGCTGAAAATCGTCACTCATTCGCTCTGCACCTGTCTCGGGGCTCTGCTCATTTGCCCTGAAATTGCGCGGCGCGCTTTTCGAGAAAGGCCCGAGTGCCTTCGCGCATGTCCTCGGTCGCGCAGCTCATCCCGAAGAGCGCCGCTTCCAGAAACAGGCCCTGCTCCTGCGGCATCTCCAGCCCGCGCTCGATTGCTTCCATGGTGAGCTGCACGGCTACCGGAGCGTTTGCGGCGATCTTCTTGGCCAGCGACTGCGCCGCCATCAAGAGCTCCTCCGGCTCATAAACGTGGTTCACGAGCCCGATGCGTTCCGCCTCTTCGGCCGAAATCATCTCCCCGCTCAGGCATAACTCGTGCGCCACACCTTTTCCACAAAGCCGGGCCAGCCGCTGGCTTCCCCCGTATCCAGGAATGATGCCCAATTTCACTTCCGGCTGCCCGAATTTCGCCGTCCGGCTCGCCAGCCGAATCGAGCAAGCCAGCGCCAGTTCGCAGCCGCCACCGAGCGCGAAACCATTGATCGCGGCAATCGAGGGCTTGCCCAGCGTTTCAAGCTTATGCAGCACGGCTTGGCCGTGCAAAGACGTCTCGGGGCCAGTTGCCGGCGTTAGGCGTGCAAGCTCGTTTATGTCCGCTCCAGCGATAAAAGCCTTATCGCCCGCTCCCGTCAGGATCAGCACGCGAAGGTCCTTATCGCTGCGAGCTTCTGTGAGCAACGCATCCAGCTCGTCCATGGTCTGCCGGTTGAGCGCGTTCAAGAGCTTGGGCCGGTTGAACGTGACTGTGCCGACGTGCTCTTTCTTCTCGAAGATTAGGTTTTGATAGGGCATGCGCTCAGGCTCTCCTGGAGTTCAGATGGGTCTTCCCAATCGGCATCTCAGCGGAGCGCCATCGGCTTTGGATTTTCCGGATCGCTGTATTCGTAAAAGCCGCGCCCGGACTTACGCCCGTTCCACCCTGCCATGACCATGCGCTTCAGCAGCGGAGGCGGTGCGAACCGGCGTTCTTTAAACTCCTCGAACATAATGTTGGCGATGTAATACGTGGTATCCAGCCCCACAAAATCGAGCAGCGTGAGCGGCCCCATGGGATGGCCGCAACCCAATTTCATGGCCTGGTCGATATCCGGGATAGTGGCCACTCCTTCTTCCAGCGCACGCACGGCGTCCAGCAAATAGGGAACGAGCAGGCGGTTCACCACGAAGCCGGTTCGATCGCTGGTGCGCACCGCCGTTTTCCCCAACCGGCCGGCAAATGCGGCGACCTCCTCGTAAACCTTGGGGTCTGTGGCAATGGTTCGGATGACCTCCGCGAGCCTCATGATCGGCACAGGATTGAAAAAGTGCAGACCCACAAAGCGCTCCGGACGTCGCGTTGCTACGGCCATTTCAGTGATCGAGAGCGAAGAGGTGTTGCTGGCGTAGATCGTTTGCGCCGGGCAAACTGCATCCAAGGCTCGAAAGAGTTCCTTTTTCGGGGCAAGTTGCTCGGTGATGGCTTCGATGATCAAGTCGCAGCCCGCAAGGTCGTCGAGTTTTGTTGTTCCCCGCAGCCGGTTACGCGCGGCATCGCGTTGCGCGGCAGTTAGCGTCCCACGCTGCACGAGCCGTGCGAGATTTTTGTCGATATTGGTGAAGCCCTTGTCGATCAATTCCGCCGACACTTCCCTTACGGCCACCTGCAGGCCCGCTTGCGCGGCCGTCTGCGCAATGCCCGAACCCATCAGGCCGCAACCCACCACGCCGATTTTTTCAATGGCCATTTTGTCAACGTCCCCGAAGCCTGGAGGCAATCACCACGTCTCCTCCGCGCCCGTGCGCTTCCGCTAAGCCCGCTTCAGCGCGGTTGACCAGCTCCGTGACAATGTCCTCGCTGTCATAATCGGGCCGCGCGACGGCTTCCGCCACGCTGGCGCTGAAACTGAGCACGCTGCCGTTCCAGGGCGGCGCGATCTGCGTGGCAGCTTTGCGCAATTTTTCGGCCAGAATTTGCGCGCCGGCCAACCCAGTGTCAGGCAGAATGAAGGCGATCGTCCAGGCTGTGTACTTGATGGCCAGATCGGTCTGCCGGATGAGCGCCTGGAACGCGCGCGCCAGTTGCTCCACGTAACGCTCGAGCTGGATCTCGCCCTGCTGCCGCAACACTTCCGGCCCGCCATCAATCTGGACCAATGCCAGCGCCAATGGAATGCCATTGGACTTGGCGCGATGCGCCTCGGCCATGAGACATTCCTGATAGGAGCTTCGCGCCAGCAGGCCGGTTTTTTCATCCGCGACTCCCACCGTGCGCGCCAGCGTGCGCAGGCGCGTGTGATTTACACCGAGAAGAATTTGGTCCCCGACCGCCTGCAGGAAGTAAGTCTCGTGCGGCCGCCACTGGTGCGGAAAAGCATAACCCGCCACCACCATGCCCGCCTGCCTCTGCCTTTCACGATCCATCAACGCGACACCCAGCACCGTTTGTAGGCCTAATTCCCGCAGAACCGGCGCTGCCGCCGCATCCAGAGGAAGCCCGCCGAGCGCATCCGGAGCCGCGCGATCCAATTGGCTAAAGAGCCTCACCAGCATAGCTCCGCTGGCCGGCTCGACATTTGACGCGCAAAATTCCGAGGCTAACTCAGGCGGCTTTCCCGTAGGGCCGATCACGGCGATACATCGCGTCACCCGCAAATGAGTGCCGATCTCATTGATTCCGGACGAAAGGATGGCCCGCGCGGTCGGCAGCCGAAACAACGACCGGCCAATCTCAGAAATCTTGGCCAGGTCGCGCATGGTGTCTGAATCCGCCGCAGAAGGTGCGGGCTTCGCGGCGCGTTCCGAAGGCGCCTGGGGCTCTGCGGCGCCTTCCGGCCACCAGTTCGCCAGCTGATAAAGATTGCGCAGCCGCTGATTGTGCTTCTCTTCCCCAGGGAAGAACTCAGTAATTCTTTGCAGCCGGTCCACTGCCTTGGACTGCAAGGAGTACTGAAGAAAAATTTCTGCTTGCACCATCAAATCCTCGAGCGTCGGGGGAGCCGCCTGCTCTTCGGGGGCGGGAAGCGAACCGCCTTCCGGTGGTGTTTCCGCGGCCTGTGTGGCCGTTTGGCCGAGCCGGCTGCGCATACGTGCGAGGAAAGCAGGATCGGCATGGGCTTGGATCTGGCTGAGCCGCTTCTGATTGCGCGCGTCATAGGGATCGATATCCACCAGCATCTCAAACGTCTCCGAGGCGTGCTGCATATCGCCGGCGGCGATGTGAACATCGAACAGCCGCACCAGGGCGTCGAAATATTTGGTTTCGCGGTTCAATTGAGCGTAGGCGGCGGCACAGAATTCGGCGAGCGCAATGGAGCCGGCGTGAGAATCCACGAGAAGGTCAAGTTTCGCCGCAAAATCGCTCTCCCGCTGGGCCGCGCCCGTTTTTTTCAGAAGCTTTTGCAGCAAGGCCACGGCTTCGCCATCCTGGTGCGTGGCCAGATAGCGGTCCGCCAGCTCGAAAATCCTGTTGATCGTTTCGGGCTGGTCGGCGGGGATCCGTTCGAGGATATCGCGGGCGCGATCTAAAGCTCCGGTGAAGGTCAGCGCTTCGCCCAGAGTACGCAGGAATGCCGGATCCTTCTCGCCTCGAGCAAACGGTTCCAGCATCCGCATCGCCGCGGCTGCGTCTTTGCGGCGCAGCAGCGCCTGCGCACACAGCAACGCCGGGCCGCGCTCTTTAGGGGCGAGCTTGTGGGCCCGCATCATCATATTGAGGCCTGCTTCCTGATCGCCGGAGGCCTCTGCGAGTTGTCCGGCGCGCAGCAATCCGCGCCCGGCAATCGCGCTCTTGCCCAGCCGTTCGGCCAATTCCGCGATCGCTATCTGGCGCGCGGAATTATCCGGGTCGAGCTGCGCCACTCGTTCCAGGCAGTCGAGCGCGGCTTCCTCATTTCTATGTGCCAGAAATAACTCCGAGGCGAACGAATACTGCTCGATGGCTTCGTTCGGCCGGTTTTGCTTCTGCAGCAGCAAAGCATATCGGGCCAGGCGTTCTGGAGGCTGCTGGATGCCCTTCAGCGCCCGCGTAAAGACGGCCAGGGCTTTGTTCTCCTCATGCGTCTCGAAAAAGTGGTCGAAGAGCATGTTGTTATATTTGATGGCGCGATCGGTTTGACTAAGCCGCATGTACAAATCGCCCAGCGCCTGCAAGGCCTCGGGATGCCCGGGCATTTCGCTCAGGACTGACTCGTAGGCCTCCGCGGCGTCTTCGAGTTTGTTCTTCTCGAGATGCCGCTTGGCGCGGTCCAGATGTTTGCTGACGTCAACACTCATGCGCTATCTTCGGAAGCTGTCCGGATCGGCTTCCAGCCGTTCGCGGGCCAGGGCCAGAGACAATATATACCGTCCCAGATTCAGCGGAAAACGTTCTGGCACACCGCGGGTGCCGCACTATCAACTGATCCACCGGAGAAACCCGGCCTCGTGCGGGAGATCCGCAGCGCTTTTCTGGCCGCTCGCCCGCAATTGTGGCAAACTGAGGTATTCCCAGCGAGCTTTGCCGCCTCGCTGTGGCGAGCGGCACGATTGCCTCGCCCCGGGATAAACGCATCCTCATGGATTCCCGCTTCATCCGCAACTTCTGCATCATCGCGCATATCGACCATGGCAAGTCGACGCTTGCCGATCGCCTGCTGGAGCTGACCGGCGCGCTCAGCCAGCGCGAAATGACCGCGCAGGTGCTCGATTCCATGGATCTGGAGAAAGAGCGCGGCATCACCATCAAAGCCAAGAGCATTCGCCTGCATTACCACGCCGCTGACGGACAGGAATATCAGCTCAACCTCATCGATACGCCCGGCCACGTCGATTTTTCTTATGAGGTTTCCCGCGCGCTGTCTGCCTGCGAAGGAGCGCTGCTGGTGGTGGACGCCAGCCAGGGCGTGGAAGCGCAGACGGTGGCGAACACGTTTCTCGCCGCACAGCACAATCTGACCATCATTCCCCTGATCAACAAAATCGATCTGCCCAACGCGCAGCCCGATGAGGTAAAAGCGCAGATGGAAAACGTGCTGGCCATTCCGGCCGCGGACGCGCTGGCCATCAGCGCAAAAAGCGGCCTGGGCGTGGAGAAAGTGCTCGAGGCGGTGGTAAGCCGCGTGCCGGCGCCGGTGGGCTCGGCGGAGGCGCCGCTTCGCGCGCTCATCTTTGATTCCTGGTTTGATGCTTATCGCGGCGCAGTAGTGCTCGTGCGCGTCGTCGACGGCTGCTTGCGTCCTCATCAGCAAATCCGCCTCTGCTTTAATAACCAAGTCTACGAAGTCGAAAGCCTTGGCGTGCTCACGCCGAAGCCTATAGTGCTCGAAGCGCTGGGCGCGGGCGAAGTTGGCTTCGTCATCGCCAATATCAAGCGCGTGGCCGACGCGCGCGTCGGCGACACCATCATCGAAGCGGATCGCCCCGCGCCACCTCTTCCCGGCTTCGAGGCCATCAAGCCCATGGTTTTCGCCGGGCTTTATCCCGTACAAGCGCACCACTATGAAGCGCTGCGCGACGCTCTCGGCAAGCTGCAACTCAATGACGCCGCCTTTTTCTACGAGCCGGAGAACTCCGTGGCGCTGGGCTTCGGCTTCCGCTGCGGCTTTCTCGGCCTGCTGCACATGGATATCGTGCAGGAGCGCCTGGAACGCGAGTTCGGCATCGACCTCATTACCACGGCTCCGAGCGTGCGTTACCGGATTACCACCACAAGCGGCGAAGTGCTCGAAGTGGATAATCCCACGAAGTTCCCTTCGCCGAGCCAAATCGCCAAGATCGAAGAGCCGGTGATTACGGGCATGATCATCACCGCCGACGATTCCGTCGGCGCCATCCTGCAGCTCTGCGAGGAGAAACGCGGCGTGCAAAAAGGCTTCGAGTATCTCTCGCCGACCCGCGTCATGCTCACCTACGAATTGCCGCTCAACGAAATCGTGCTCGACTTTTATGATCGCCTGAAAAGCATTTCGCGCGGATACGCCTCGCTCGATTATCATCTCGCGGGTTACCGCGAAGGCGACCTGGTCAAGCTCGATGTGCTCGTCGGCGGCGAACCCGTGGACGCGCTGACGCTGGTCTGCCACCGCGAGCAGGCGTACGAGCGGGGCCGCGAACTGGTCGCGCGCTTACGCAAACTGATCCCGCGGCAGATGTTCGAGGTTGCGCTGCAAGCGGCGATCGGCAGCCGCGTGATCGCCCGGGAGACCATCAGCCCGATACGCAAAAACGTTCTCGCCAAGTGCTATGGCGGCGATATCACGCGCAAGCGCAAGCTGCTCGAGAAACAAAAAGAAGGCAAGCGGCGCATGAAGCGCGTCGGCCGCGTGGATATCCCGCAAGAGGCGTTTTTGGCGGTGCTGAAGGTAGCCTCCTCGTCGGAAGAGTAGCCGGCGTTCAATCCGCCGTTTTCTCCCGGGGCGCGGTCCCGTGCGGCGATCTTCCGCGCTCTCCCTCTCTTGTTTCTCTCTCTTGCACTTCCGCGCGGAGACGGCCGCGCGCAAGTTGCACGCGAATGCGCTCGCCGACCGCCACCTGATCGGCCGCCTGCAAGACGTTACCGGCAGCGTCGTAACAAATCGCATAACCTCGCTCCAGCAAGCGCAGCGGACTGCGCTCCTGGAGCTGCACGAGCAATTTTTCGAGCAGCTGGCCTTTTGTACCAAGCGCGCGGCTCGTGCGCACGCCGAGCTCGGCAGTGCGCTGATCCAAGCGTACCGCCGCCGCCCTGAGTCGCGCCCGAAAATCAACGGCCGCGAGGCGCGACAGCGCCAAATCGAAGCGTCGCTGCAGGGTTTCGACGCGGCCGCGAAGCGCTCCGGCCAACTGCGCAGCGAGATCATCGGCGTGCTGGCGCCTGCGACGCAGCGTGTCTTCCAGGCGCCGGGCGGCGCGATGCAGATCGAGTTCGCGGAGCTTGTGGCTGGCTTGCAGCACGCGATAGCGCAGCAGTTGGGCGATTTTTTCGCGCAGATCGCGAAGATGGCCGTCAAACTCCTGCCGCGTGCGAACGACCATTTCCGCCGCGGCGGAAGGCGTCGAGGCTCGGATATCGGCGGCGAAATCCGCAATGGTGAAATCGGTTTCGTGTCCGATGCCGGCGATGATCGGAATCGTGCAGGCCACAATCGCGCGCGCCACGGGCTCTTCGTTGAACGCCCACAGATCCTCGAGCGAGCCGCCGCCGCGCGCCAGGATGAGAACATCGGCGAGCTGCTTGCGATCGAAATAGCGAATGGCCTGCACGATCTCGCCGGCCGCGCCTTCGCCTTGCACGCGCACGGGATAAAGGACAATGCGCAGGTTCGGAAAGCGGCGTTGCAGGATACGCACGATATCGCGCACGGCGGCACCGCGCGGCGAGGTGATCAGCCCCACGCACTGCGGCAGCACGGGAAGCGACTTTTTTCGCTCGTGGTCGAACAGGCCCTCGGCGTCGAGGCGCTTTTTCAGCTGCTCGAATGCCAGCTGAAGAGCGCCCAGGCCGACGGGATCAACGTGTTCGACGTAAAATTGATATTCGCCGCGCGATTCGTAGACGCTGATGGAGCCGCGCACGGTGACGTGCAGGCCATCCTCGGGGCGAAATTTCAGGCGCGCGAGCTGGGTGCGAAAGCAGACGCAGCGAATCTGTGCGTGGCTATCCTTGAGCGTGAAGTAGAGATGGCCGGATTGCGCCGCATGTGCGTTGGACACTTCACCCTCGACGAAGACGTCGGTGAATTCGCCGGCGAGCAGATCGCGGATGCGCGCGGTGAGGTCGCTCACCGACCAGATCGTGCGGCGCGGCATCAGCGGAAGCTGAAAGGGTTTGGCCATGGCTGAGAATTATTTGCGACGCATTGTCTGCGCCAAATTCATTTGCGTTGAACTTTTACGACAACGTTAACTCCGAAATCGACAGAGTCACTTCCGAAATAAAGATAAGAGCCAAACCAGGAGCGTCAGCGCGGCGCTCAGCAGGAGGCTGGTCACAATGGGAAAATAGAACGAGCCGCGCCGGCCGTGGATGGCAATGTCTCCCGGCAAGCGCCCGAGCCGCAGCGGCAGCCGACTCCCCACCAGCAGGAGTCCGCCGACGGCCAGCAGAACCAGTCCGCCGACGATCAACAGTTTTGCGAATTCACGCGCCGGGTCCATTTAGCTAAACCCCGCCTGACCTTGCCAGGACGCCGCGATCCCGCCCCCCGGGTTTTCTCGCAAGTGTTCATTCTACGATGGTTCCGACTGAATCTCGTGCACGTGCTCATTCTGCATGGCCGGCGACCAAAACACGGACCCTTCAATCCGACAGGCGCGAAAAGTTAAAGTTTTAGTTGAGGTGCCCACCCCACCCCCCCCGGTTTTTTCGCAACGATATCATTCCAAAGGAGTTCCGTCCTATAAATGAACAAGTATGATTATGTACTTGACAAAAGTACAGTCCTTTTATAAACTCTTCCCATGAGCGAACCTACTTCTTCTTCAAAGGCTTACCCGATGCCCGAATCTGACGCCTCAAATCCTTCTTTATCGATGCCAGTAGGGCCCGCGTCGGAACCTTCCGCAATTTCTCCCGTTTCTTCTTCTCGTCCACGTAAATCTCCTAAACCCAAGGGTTTGAATCTAGCTACCCTAGTAAGCCGCTACGGCACGTCCGAAAAGTGCCGCGAGCTGCTCTGCCGACTCCGCTGGAACAATGGCCCACAGTGCCCGCGCTGCAATGATGCCGCAGTAGAGCTTGAAACTGACAAGCAGCTTTTTTACTGCAAGCGTTGCGATTACCAGTTTACCGTGACCGCTGGCACGATCTTTAACGACTCCCATCTCCCGCTTGAAAAGTGGTTCATGGCTACGCTTCTCTTGTGCGAAGCGAAGAAGGGTATCTCGGCCCATCAAATCCATCGCACACTCGGAATCAGCTATAAGACCGCATGGTATCTCTGCCACCGTATTCGAGCAGCAATGAAAGAAGCGGCCAAAGGGAAACTCACCGGCACCGTCGAGATGGACGAAACGTACATCGGTGGTCGCGCTATCGGCAAAGGTCATGCGGCCAAGAACGACAACAAAGAAATCGTAATCGGGATTCGGCAACGCAACGGTGATCTGCGGCTGTTCCATGCCAATGATGTGAAAGCGGGAACGCTCGCGCAGTACATCCGAGAGAACGTCAAATCCGACGTGGACGTGATTATTACGGACGACTTTGCTTCCTATCCCAATGCCGCGAAAATTGCGGGCATTCCGCACAAGTCGATTAACCACAGCGGCCACGTCTATGTCATGGGAGAGGTTCACACGAACACCGTAGAATCTGCTTTCTCGCTACTCAAGCGCGGCATTGTCGGAACGTGGCACCGAATTAGTCCTAAGCATCTAGCGTCATACCTAGAAGAGATGGAGTTCAGATTTAACCGCCGCAAGAGATCCGATCTGTTCATAGACACCCTTCGTCACATGGTCACCGCACCAGCACTCACGTTTGAGCGCCTAACTGCTTAGAGTGTCCAAGCCTTTCTAACAATTCTGGAATTGATTTAACTGCGCTTAATTCACCTAAATAACTGGCGATCTTTTGAGAAAGAGCAGCAGTAGCAACCTTGATGGCTTCGGCATCAAAGAGTGGGTTTGCTACAAGCATGAGCATGGTGTCCGTTGTTTCTGAGGTTTTCTCAAATACATTTTCCATCGCCTTAATATGATCGGGCTTTAGTAAGTAATTTTGTCCATCATTTTGGAGGACGGCGCAGTGAGTATCCCCACCACAGTAGTCCGCGTGGGTCTTTGCACTGTAGAGAATATAAATAGCCCAAGACATTGCATTCGTTATGTGCGTTGTATCTCTGAAATGACGTAGCAGGAAATCCGCAACGGCTTGTCCATACCCACTGGCCCTCCTATTCGTTTCGTTTACTACCGGACCCCATGCATGAAATAACCTTGTGGCCCCTGATGCGCCTATCCCATAGATCAGTTCATCATTGTCCAATTCCATTAGCTCCCGATACTCGCGGTAAAAGTCCTTTATTGCGTTTTCGGCTTTTAGGCAGGCCTCATCTAAGCTTGTGGCTTCTTGAATCGCTTCCCACATCTGGGTCGTTACCTTGTCTATTGAGGGCCCCAGCCCAGAACCAGCTACAGCCATTCCAATTGCTAGGTCGCAGATATTGGTTTCTGAGTGATACACCAGTTTTGGGCGATTAACCTTATGGCTCCCTTGATAGCTTTCCTGTGTATCGGCAGATAAGACCACACCTTGCGGTGTCTTGATTCCGAGGACGATTGTCACGGCTTTGCTCCTTGGAGGCATACACTACACCCCCCGCCGTGCTTTTGTGAAGTAAATAATCCTGTGAACAAGGATATCATTCTAAAGAGGTTAGATCGGCCGCGACGCGGGCCAATAAACAAGAGGCGATGACGGTCGCAGAAAGGCAGTTTGGCGCCAATTTGAAATTGGGTGCTACGTTCGGCTCGGCAACATTCGAGCATGTTCTATTTTACCTCACAAGTAAACAGCCGATTCAGAGAGGTCCTCCGTGCTAGCCCAGAATAGGCGACGAGCGCGTTACAGGAGTTCGTGGGAGGCGAAGAAGTAGGAGATTTCGAAGGCGGCGGTATCGGCGGCGTCGGAGCCGTGAGTGCAATTATTCTGGATGCTCGAGCCGAGGTCGCGGCGGATGGAGCCGGGCACGGCTTTGGCTGGGTCGGTAGCGCCCATGGTGTCGCGCCAGCGGGCGATGGCTTCCGGCGCTTCCAGGACCATCACGATAATCTTGCCGGAGCTCATGAACGAAGTGAGCTCGCCAAAAAATCCTTTGCCGCGATGCACGGCGTAAAAGCCTTCGGCCTCGAACGGAGTGAGGCGCAGGGATTTGATAGCCACGATGGAGAAGCCGGCGCGGTGAATGCGGGAGAGGATGTCGCCGGCGAGGCCGTGGGAGGTGGCGTCGGGCTTGATGATGGCGAGCGTGCGTTCGAGCTTGGGGTCGGGGGACATGATTCTCCTAACGTTCAGTTTGCGGCGAAATCCACACTCTTATGAGGGATTCTTCGCTTCGCTCAGAATGACAACCACAAAAAGCAGATCCCCCGCAAAAGCATCCGGGGCGCGAAAAGCGCGCCTCGCTCGCGACCTGGTGATGCGGCGAAAGCCCGACTTTGTTTATCGCGAAAAGCGCATCCTGCAGGTAGCCTTTTCGCGGAAGATGGTGACTTTCGCCGCGAAGCGCGTGCAGGAGCGCGCGATGGGAGGCCGCTCGCTCGGGATGACACCAATTGCAAATGGGCACAGGCAAGAGTGCCTACCACCCCAATGCACGCGACTTTCTTAAGCGCGCGAGTGCTCGCGCGCGAGAGGCGCGCATTGGGGACCCCGGTGCCTGTGCCACTGCCGAGTTACAGCGCAACATCCCCAGGGCCGTTCATAGAAAGCATGAGCGCGCCCCTGATGCGGCTATGAGCGGCGCGGTACGGGCTCCAGTCGACCGGAGCAAGAGGGATTCCTCGCTCCACCACCCCAGCATACGCAAAGCCGGCGCATGCCGGGGTCCCCGGCTCCGCTCGGAATGACGGCTGGGCAACTTAGCCGCGAATTCGGATCCGCCCTTATCCTTTCGCGCCGGCGGCTCGGAACAAGAGAATGGCGCTCCGTTTCATTTGGCCATCCGAGCCACGAAGGCCGTTAGCAAGCCTAGTCTGGCCGTAATGAATGCGACCCCAAACAAGATGGCTGCAATTATCCAGAACGTTCTCCACTTTGATCGTGCCGGCCTCATGGCAAAATCCTAACAGCAAACCTTTCACATGCGATAACCGTCGCCAGCGGCGACGGACTTTGTTAAGCGCCAAAGCTCCGACGTCGTTAACGCGCCGAGCGCCTCTCGCCGAGGCCTCGGGCGCTACTGCACCGGGGACTTTGGCGCGGAGGTGACCGCCCCTATCGGGCGGTCACCTGGCGACGGATTTGCCGAGCGCGGCGGCCACAGTCTCCCCGATATCGGCGGGACTCCGCACGCAGCGGATTCCCGCCGCGGCCATGGCTTCGTATTTTTCTTTCGCCGTTCCCGTGCCGCCGCTGATGATGGCGCCGGCATGACCCATACGGCGTCCCGGCGGCGCAGTTTGTCCGGCGATGAAGCCGACCACCGGCTTGCGCACGCGCCCCCGAATGAATTCCGCGGCCTGCTGCTCGGCATTGCCGCCAATCTCGCCGATCATGACGATGGCATGCGTATCGGGGTCGTCGTTGAAGAGGCGAATGGCATCCAGAAACGATGTGCCGATGATGGGATCGCCGCCAATGCCGATGCAGGTTGACTGTCCGATGCCGAGACGCGTGAGCTGGCCGACGGCCTCGTAGGTCAACGTTCCGCTGCGGCTGACGACTCCAACGTGGCCCTCGCGGTGAATCTGTCCGGGCATGATGCCTATTTTGCATTTGCCGGGCGAGATGATGCCGGGGCAGTTGGGGCCGATGAGGCAAGTCTGGCTGCCGCGAAGCGCGGCGGCCACGCGCACCATATCGAGCGTGGGAACGCCTTCGGTGATGCAGACGAGGAGAGGCAGCCCGGCGTCAATGGCCTCGAGCATGGCGTCGGCGGCAAAGGGCGGAGGCACGAAAATGACTGCGGCATTGGCGTGCGTCTCGCGCGCCGCTTCGGCGACGGTGTTGAAGACCGGCACGTCGTTGTGCAGCGCGCCGCCTTTGCCTGGGGTGACGCCGGCGACCACTTTGGTGCCATAAGCGATCATCTGCCCGGCATGGAAGCCGCCTTCGCGGCCGGTAAGGCCCTGCACGATGACCCGCGTCAGCTCGTTTACCAGAATGCTCACCGCGCACCTCCGGCGAGGCGCACGGCTTTCTCCGCGCCGTCCTTCATATCCTCGCCGATGGTGAAGTTGAGGCCGGAGTCGCGCAAGATCTGGCGGCCCTGCTCGACATTGGTGCCCTCCATGCGCACGACCACCGGAAGCTTCATTTGCAACTCGCGCGCCGCGGCGACAACGCCTGTGGCAAGCACGTCGCAGCGCAGGATGCCTCCGAAGATGTTGATGAAAACGCCGCGCACTTCCTTATCGCTGGTGAGAATTTTGAAAGCGCTCTTCACCTGGTCGGCGGAAGCGCCGCCGCCCACGTCGAGAAAGTTCGCCGGTGCGCCGCCGGCGAGCTTGATGATGTCCATCGTAGCCATCGCAAGACCGGCGCCATTGACCATGCAGCCGACGGTGCCGTCGAGCTTGATGTAGTTGAGCTTGTAATTCGAGGCTTCCACTTCGAGCGGGTCTTCCTCGTCGAGGTCGCGCAGCTCCAGAAGATCCTTGTGGCGATAGAGCGCGTTGTCGTCGAAATTCATCTTGGCGTCGAGCGCGATCAGGCGGCCGTCGCCGGTGACCACCAGCGGGTTAATTTCCGCGAGCGAGGCGTCGGTTTCGATGAACGCGCGATAAAGCGACTGAAGAAAAGGCACGGCGGCTTGCGCCTGTTCGGCGGCGAGCCCAAGGCCGAAAGCAAGCTTGCGGGCGATGTAGGGTTGCAGGCCGACGGCGGGGCGAATCGTTTCGCGCAGGATGGCGGCGGGATTTTCTTTGGCCACTTCCTCGATTTCCATATCAGCAGGCGCCGCACGATGCGGCCGCCGGGGCCAGTCTGCGGCGTAATCAGGTTCATGCCCAGAATTTTCGAGGCAAGCTGTGCCGCCTCGTCGGCCGAGCGCGCCAGCTTTACGCCGCCGCCTTTGCCGCGCCCGCCGGCGTGGATTTGCGCCTTCACCACCACCACGGGCACGGCGAGCTTCTGCGCGACTTTTCGGGCGTCTTCGGCGGTGGTGACCATCTCGCCGCGCGGCGTGGGCACGCCGAAACGACGGAAAATCTCCTTAGCCTGATATTCGTGAATTTTCATGAATGATCCGTGGGCCGTTGATTTTTCTGCTGCTGGGCCGAGCGCGGTTTCCTCGTCTTTGAGAGCGGCACGCGTGGCTCGATGCTAGAATTTTAGTTCGTCCAAAGTGGGCCAGTTTACTCTGAAGGCTGCGGCCCGAGCAAGGCTGCTCAGGAGCAACGGCACAGACAAGAGTGTCTGTGCCACCAGCGAGCGTTGACGATGATTGCGGAGTGGTTACAAAAGGTTGAGGCCGGGAGCGATCTTTCCGCCGAAGAGGCGGAAGAGGTGATGGGCGAACTGCTCGAAGGCCATTTGGCCCACGAGCAAATCGTGGGCCTGCTGACTTCGCTGCGCGCCAAAGGCGAGGCTGTGGAGGAATTGGTGGGGTTCGCGCGAGCCATGCGGCGGCGCGTGGATCACCCAGGCGCCCAAGCGCAGATCTCGCCGCTGGTGGATACCTGCGGAACGGGAGGCGATGGCGG
>WNGN01000198.1_pt1 | contig 53687 bp, 43 predicted proteins | sample 5400561 | NCBI WGS metagenome assembly WNGN01 (sample SAMN13153379, study PRJNA577476) | soil metagenome | isolation source: 115 cm soil or saprolite under Garry oak tree replicate 2 | place: USA:California | collected 2016-06-15 | reverse complement strand
AGCCCTTCACCCACCCCCACCGGCGGCGGCTCGGGCATCCCGATGGTGTCCATCACCAGCCCGGCGGCCGGGCAGATCTTCAGGCCGGGTGCCACGGTCACGCTCCAGGCCAGCCCGGTGACCGGTGCCGGGACGATCACCTCGGTCACCTTCTACGACAGCACCGCCGCGTCGAACAACAACGTCATCGGCACGGCCACGTCGAGCCCGTGGTCGGTGCAGTGGGCCAGCGTCCCGGCGGGCAACTACTCGCTGACCGCCGTGGCGAGCAACGGCACCGAGAGCCTTACCTCCTACCCGGTCGCGATCACCGTGGAGTCGCCCACCGTGGTGGTCAATCCCACGAGCGTCGCCGTGCAGCAGGGCAAGAGCACCATGTTCGGGGTCGCCCTGTCCGCGCAGCCGTCCTCGGCCGTCACGGTGACCGTGGCGCAGAACTCCGGCGGCGACCCCGACCTGTCGGTGAGTTCCGGCGGCACGCTCACGTTCACCACGTCCAACTGGAGCGTGCCCCAGCCGGTCACGATCGCCTCCGGCACCACCGGGGCGGACGGCGGCAGCCAGGGCACCTTCAGCGCCAGCGCGACGGGCTACAACACCGGTACGGTGACGGTCACCGAGGCGCTGGCGGCCGGCTCCCAGTCCACCTACGACCAGTGGTTCCTCAACCTCTACGACACGATCACGAACCCGGTGAACGGGTACTTCAGCCCCAAGGGCGTCCCGTACCACTCGGTCGAGACGCTGATCGTCGAGGCGCCGGACTACGGGCACCAGACGACCTCGGAGACCTACAGCTACTACCTGTGGCTGACCGCCGACTACGGCCGGGTGACCGGTAACTGGACGCCGTTCAACAACGCCTGGGCGAACATGGCCCAGTACATGATCCCGAACGACGCCAACCAGCCCGGCCAGTGCACCTACAACGCCTCCTCCCCCGCCCAGTACGGCCCGGAGGAAGCGGTCCCCAGCGACTACCCCGTCGCGCTCAACTCCTCGGTTCCCGTCGGCTCGGATCCGCTGTTCGCCGAGCTGAAGGCCACCTACGGCAACTGCGACATGTACCAGCCGATGTGGATCATGGACACCGACAACCGGTACGGCTTCGGCCAGCAGGAGGACGGCAGCTCCACGCCGAGCTGGGTCAACTCCTACCAGCGCGGCCCGGAGGAGTCGGTGTGGGACACCATCCCGCAGCCGGACTGGGACACGTTCAAGTACGGCGGCCCGAACGGGTTCCTCGACCTGTTCAACAACGGCGGCGGCAGCTTCGCCCAGCAGTACAAGTACACCGACGCCCCCGACGCCGACGCGCGCATGGTGCAGGCCGCGTACTGGGCCGACACCTACGCCAAGGCCCAGGGCAAGGAATCGGCGATCGCCACCACCCTCGCCGACGCCGCCAAGCTCGGTGACTTCCTGCGCTACTCGATGTTCGACAAGTACTTCAAGCAGATCAGCGCGAACTGCTCCCAGCAGGGCTCGGTCGCCTGCCCCGCGGGCACCGGCAAGGCCAACGAGGACACCTACCTGCTGTCCTGGTACGACGCCTGGGGCGGCGCGACCAACGGCGCCTGGTCGTGGCGGATCAGCGGCACCACCATCCACGAGGGCTACCAGAACCCGCTGGCCGCGTTCGCCCTGTCCACCGACTCCGGCCTCATCCCGGCCTCCCCCAGCGCGAAGGGCGACTGGGCGACCAGCCTCATCACCCAGCTCAACATGTTCAAGTGGCTCCAGTCCGCCGAGGGCGGCATCGCCGGCGGGATCGAGAACAACTGGGGCGGCAACTACGGCGACGCCGGCAAGCCCCCCGCCGGCGACCCGACGTTCGACGGCATGTACTACGACTCCCAGCCGGAGTACCACAACCCGCCGTCCAACCAGTGGTTCGGCTACCAGGCCTGGCCCATGGAGCGCCTCGCCGAGTACTACTTCGCCACCGGCAACACCGAGGCACAGTCGATCCTGGCCAAGTGGGTCTCCTGGGCCGAATCCGTGACCACCGTCAACACCAGCGCCGGCACCTTCTGCCTGCCCGGCACGCTCACCTGGGCCGGCCAGCCCGACGAGAGCTGGACCACCGGCACCTCCGGCTCCTCCGCGCCCCCGGCCAACACCGGGCTGCACGTGAGCGCCACCGGCTGCGCCGAGGACCTCGGCGTGGCCACCTCACTGGCCAAGGTCTACGAGTACTACGCCGCCAAGTCCGGCGACACCACCGCGGAAACCGACGCCCAGAACATCCTCGACGTGATCCACAAGAATCTCGCCGACCCCCTGGGCTACTCCGCCCCCGAGGCCAGGACCGACTACAAGAACTTCACCTCCCCCTACAACTCCGCCAACTTCGAAGGGGTGTTCATCCCGTCCGGCTGGACCGGCAAGTACCCCGGTGGCGTCCCGCTGAGCTCGGCCACCAACACGTTCCTGTCGATCCGGCCCTGGTACATCGGCGACCCGCAGTGGTCCAAGGTCCAGGCCTACCTGAACGGAGGGTCCGCGCCCAGCTTCAGCTACCACCGCTTCTGGGCGGAGGCGGACATCGCGACCGCGTTCGAGACGTTCGCGAGCCTGTTCCCGGCCGTGCAGCCGCCGGCCGGCTCCTGACCGGCCACGGAGGCAGGTTTCCGGCCGGTCCCCGGGCAACCCCGGGGACCGGCCGGCCGCCGTCCGGCAGCCCGCACCGGAAGGAGGCAGGCCAGGCATGTCCCGGACCCGCTGGGCCGCCGCGGCCGTTTTGTGCCTCGCCGCCGCGGTCACCGGTTGCGCTCCCGCCAGAAATACGCTCCCCGTGGTGACCGGTGCCTTCGGCACGGACCCACTGATCAGCCTGCCCGCCGGAAAGCCGCCCGGGGCCCTCGTGGTCCGCCGGCTCGGCCAGGGCCCGGGGCCGGTGGTGCGCCCCGGTGACTACTTCGGGAAGGCGGGAAACCCGCCGGAGATCACCGGCACGGACACCCTCGTCTTCGTCGTGGACATCCTCGCCGCCACCCACGGCTGACCCCGGACGGCGGGCACCCGGGGCCAGCCGGTGCCCGGGCTGGCGGGAACCGGGCCGCCGGGGGCACCAGGCCGACCGCGCACCGTCGTAATGCACCATGAAAGTTTCATGAGATGGTTTCGCACAGCCCAAGGAGCCATTGCCTGACCTGAAACTTTCACAGGCGCGGCCACCGCGCACAGCCGGGCCGCGCCGCGACATCGCAGGCCAGCGGCAGGTTCGCGGAAGCCCTTGACAGGGTGGTCCGGATGACCGGAATATTCAACAGAGAGTTGCAGGACCGTAACGCACCCGAAACATCGCGCTTGGTGCGCGACGCTGGGAACCGTGCGCCACTTGGGGAAAGGCCTGCGGGCCAGAATCGGCCGGCACCGAACTTGGCTGGCGAGGAGGCTGGGGTGTCGGGCACGGACATGAAGTTACGGCCCAGGCTGGCCGACGTCGCCCAGCAGGCCGGAGTCTCACCGGCGACCGCGTCGCGGGTGCTCACCGGTTCCGCGCGGGTGCGGCCGGAGACCCGCCGTGAGGTCGAGGAGGCGATCCGGGTCGATCGCGTTCGTGGTGTGCGAGGACAATTCCCGCGTCTTTTCCGAACCATTCTTCCCGCTCATGCTCAGGAGTATCAGCAGGGAACTCTCGGCACGGGGAATTCAGCTCGTCCTGCTCATGGCACACTCGCCGCGTGATTACCAGATAGCGTCCCGTTATCTGCGCAGCGGCCATGTGGACGGCGCGGTACTCGTCAGCATGCACGGCAAAAGGCCGCTTGATCTGCACAGCCTCGGCGTGCCCGTGGTGCTGGCCGGGCGGCCGTTCGGCAACGACGACGACCTGTCCTACGTGGACGCCGACAACGTTGGCGGGGCCCGGATGGCCGTGCAGTATCTGCTCAAGCACGGCCGCGGCACGGTGGCCACGGTGGCCGGCCCGCCGGACATGTCGCCGGGCGTGGACCGGCTGCGCGGCTACCGGATGACCATGGCCGACGCCGGGCTGAGCGACTCCGGGTTGATCGTGTTCGGCGACTTCGGCCGGGTCTCCGCCGAGCACGCCGTGTACCGGCTGCTCGACCGCAGGCCGGGCCTGGACGCGGTCTTCGTCGCCTCGGACCTGATGGCGGCCGGCGCGCTGCGGGCGCTGCGCCGCAGCGGCCGGCGGGTGCCCGACGACGTGGCCGTCATCGGCTTCGAGGACTCGCCGCTGGCCCGGCACACCGACCCGAAGCTGACCACCGTGCGCCAGCCGGTAGAGGCCATGGGCGAGCGGCTGGCCAGCGAGCTGCTCGCGCTGATCGGCCGGGCCGGCCAGGACCCCGCGCACGTGGTGCTGGACACCGAACTGGTGATCCGCGAATCCGCGTAACCGGCACGCCTTATTTGGTGACCCGGCCCCCCTATGCCGCCGTAGGGCCGATTGCCAGCGAGCAATCCGTGATCGACCAGGTGCGCCGCGTCCTCGGCTGAGTAGCGGAAGGAGCCGCGCCCCCGTAGCCGAACCGGCCATCCAGATTCTCCGGGCGCAATTCCGCAGCCCGCCCAGACCTTAGCAGGCCACCCGCGTGGGGCAGCCTGCCAAGACGGCTGGGAGCGGCCTACGGTTTGATGGCGAAGTTGCGGGTCGTCCAACCCGAGCTGGAAGCACTGCCGCCCGCTGCCCCGAGCATCGAGCTGCCCCAGACCTGCCCGGCAGACCCTGTGGTCGGGGCCGCCGGGTCGGGGGTCGCTGCCGCATAGTCACCCCACCGGCACAGACCCCCGTTCTGGATGCAGTCAAAGCCGGTGTCAGCTGCCGCGGAAGTGGCGATCGTGCCGAGAGCGGAAATCGCGCCCGACCCGATCTTGGACGCCACCTTGATGACCGGCAGGGCTGTCGAGGACGACTGGACGACGTGGATCACCATGTCCCCGCCGAACAGCTTCGTGCTGCCGTTGACCAGGCGGTCCGATGACACGGCCCCGTCGAAAGTGAAGAGTGACGGGCTGGTCAGGGTTCCGCTCTGGATCAGGGCGTGTGTCGCCGGGTTGATCTCATACCAGCGGACCTCAGAACCAGCACCGCCGAAGACCGCGTGCTGGGTCCACAGCGCGGTCACCCCGCCGTGAGCGGGGTCGACGGCCAGCACGGCCTGGGTGTTGCGTGTGTCCAGAGTGTCGAGCAGGTCCGAGGTCCCGCTCTGGGGTGCCGAGGCGGGAACCTTGTACGCGCCGACTGGGACCGACGTTCCGGTTGCTTGAATGTTCGCCGTGCCTGTGGCGGTCTTGGTCACCTTGAACACGGTCAGGAAGGTCGCCCCGCCGGATGGGATGCTGGCCGGCCTGGCGACCGCCCAGCCCGTCGAGCTGGTGTCGATCTGGTTGCCCGGCACCGGGGTGAACGCGCCGGCGCCGTTGGCGTTTTTCAGCGTGCCCGAGGCCCCGACCTTGAACGTGGTCGCAGCCGGGCACGTGGTCCCCGCCGGGGGCTTGGTTACCCAGGTGATGGTGGACCCGGCGAAACTGGTCCCGCTGAAGTTATTGCTCCCGATGAGCATGAAGTCCTTGGTGTCGCCAAGCTTGGGGTAGTCAGGGAAGGTGGACCCGAAGCTCAGGCTGTACCGGCACCAGCTCGACGCCGACAGCGTCGGGGTCGCGGTGGTGCTGAAACCTATGTCGAGGAAGTTCTGAGTGCTAGACACCACGTCGTCGGTGACGTAGAAGAAACGCTTCGTGCCCGGATCCCAGATGACCTGCGGGTCGAACACGCTGTCCGTGCAGGCCGACACCGCGCACCCCGTCAGGTTGAGCAACGGCCCCGAGGCGGTCGGGGTGTTGCTGGTGCGGTTGTAGACCGCGGCTTTGGCGTTGACCAGCTCGATGTAGCGGGCGGTGCCGATGGCGCCGGTCGAGTCCGAGGGTGCCACGGCCGTGTCCCGCTGTCCTGCCCAGTTCCGCACGGCAGACGGTGCAAGGACCGTGCCCGGGGCCGACAGCGAATGGCGGCCCGCCAGCCGCGCGGCAGCCGAGTTGGCGGCGGCCTTCTGGGCCGCATAGACACTCGGGCTGGGCACCCGCAGCGGCACCGGCCCAACCGGCCGAGGTGTCACTCCGGCCGGGGCTGGGCGGCTGGACTGCAGCACCGGTACGGTTCCGTGCCTCACCGGTGAGCTGGTACTGGCCCCTGCCGCACCCGCTGATACGAGCACGGCCGAGCCGGCCAGCGCCAGCGCGGCAAACAGCCGATTGCGGTGTTTCATAACCATGCTTCCCCCTGGGAGCTGGTGACATCCGGCCCCTCGGGGGCCGACCCGGAAACGCCCCGGACGTTACCGGAATCCTGGTGGCGTGTAAACGCCTCAAACTGGCACAAGTTGGAGGCACATGGCCATATCGCCTACATGAGGCAGCTAAGGGACGTGCCCTTATCCTGCCGACACGCTGCGGATTTCGGGGCGCTATGCGGTTGCTCGCGTGAGGTGTTCCCCATCGATTAGTAAGATGTTCACCTGTCGGCTGGTAAGGTCCGGCTGGCTCTGCAGCGAGCGTCCCGTGATGGTTGCAGCGACTGCCGGAGCGGCTAACCTGCCCAGCCGCCGACGGCACCTCAACCCGCCGCTGCCGCGCTGCAACTACCTGTTCGTGACGATGATAGTAACCCGCCACAGCCGCTGCATGAGTTCACACCTCGGCTGCGCATGCAGGCACTTCGCGTCGGTGACCGAAGTAAGCGAGGACGCTCCGCGCCGCACGGCGCGGAAGACCGCACGGGCGGCCAGGCCGGTCGGGTAACCGCCGCTCACGCTGGTGCGGCGGACCGCGCTGCCTGACGACTTCGGAACATCCCACGCCAGGCCGCGGGATACCAAGACGACGGTGACCCACTGGGCGACTCGCAGCCGGACCCTCGCGCCGTCGCTGGCCACGGTAAGCGCCTGGCGGTTCGAGAAGATCTGGCCCGTCGGCGCCGCGCTCCCTGCCGGGACACCCGGCATGGTAGCGATCACTGGAGGAGAGGCAGCCGCGCTTCCCGCCGACGCACCCGCCTGCCCGGCCGGGCGAGCGGGATCCGGGCCGGTTCCGCAAGCGGTAACCCCCACAGCGACCAGGCCTACGACCATGCTCAGGGCAACCTCGTGCACTCGCATGTTTCTTGGACGGCGGACCGTTGTCACTGGTTCCACAACGCGCGCAGTACCGAACTCCAGGCTGATCCACTGCTTGTGGCCGGTGAAGGCCAGGGTGCCGGTCACACCCTCACGTCGGGCTGCCTTCCCCGGCGGGCCCGGCCGCCTGGGTCCCGGGCTGGCACGGCGGCCGGCCCCGGGTCGATCGCGTTCGTGGTGTGCGAGGACAATTCCCGCGTCTTTTCCGAACCATTCTTCCCGCTCATGCTCAGGAGTATCAGCAGGGAACTCTCGGCACGGGGAATTCAGCTCGTCCTGCTCATGGCACACTCGCCCCGGCCGGGCCGGCCAGGACCCGGTGCACGTGGTGCTGGACACCGAACTGGTGATCCGCGAATCGGCGTAACCGGCCCGTTCATTCTTGTGACCCGGCCCAGCTCAATGCGGTGATCCAACCGTGATTGCGGGGTAACACACCGGAAGGGGTGGATTCAGCCGCTTTGTCATGCCATGATTTCTGCGCGGCGAGAGAGACGTGTGCATGGTGCCGGTCGGGCGTCCACGAGACGCGGCCAGCGGCTCTCTTCATTCCGGTGGGCTAGCCGAAGCAAAGGGGAAAATGTGAAACAAACACGCTTGACGCGAGCCATGATCGGTGGCGCCTCGGCACTCGGGATCGGTGTGCTCATGGCCCTGCCCGCTGCCCTGCCGGCGGCGGCATCGGCCGGACCACACGTCAAGACCATCCGGCCCGGCCATGCGCTCTACGACGTGGGTGTCCACGCGGGCATCACGGCGGCGCAGGCCCGTGCCTCAGCGCTCGCCGGGACGACCGTGCCCGAGTACACGGCCAAGGTAACGGTGGGCACCAAGACCTTCACCTACCGGATCGTGGGCAAGAACCCGGCGATCAAGGTGAGCAACCCGGCCACGACCGTCAAGGCCGAGATCGTGCCGCTGATCATGAAGTTCGGCGGCCACACCTGGGATCCGACCAAGGTCGACAGCTGTGACCCCGGTGCGAGCGCGCTGAGCCGGACGCAGAAGTCCCCGGTCATCGCCAGCCAGGCGTGGAAGTTCGGCGGCACGTCAATCGGCACCGGGCAGTACATCGACGCCTTCCAGCGCGCCGAGTTCTGGAAGTTCGCCAAGCCCGGCGGGATCAACCCGACGTTCGGCGACAGCCTGTCGGTGAAGACCCTCAAGGCGGTCACCATCAACGTGCCGCTCGCGCAGGCGGCGACCGCGGCGATCGGCTGCGGCAACGGCCTGCTCGGCGCGGCCAACATCAACTGGCTGGACCCGTTCCTGCAGAGCACCGTCATCCCGTCACTGGCGAGCCAGGGCGTCACCTCCACGACGCTCCCGATCTTCGTGCTGCACAACTTCGTCGAGTACATCGGCAACGTGAGCCAGTGCTGCGTGCTCGGCTACCACAACATCTTCAACACCTCGGCCGGCGCGCAGACCTACAGCCTGGCGATGTACGACAACTCCCACGCGTTCACCGGCTCGTCGGACATCTCCGCCCTCTCCCACGAGGTGGGCGAGTGGCAGAACGACCCCAACACCGTCAACCCGACCCCGGCGTGGGGCCACATCGGCCAGGTGACCGGCTGCCAGTCCAACCTCGAGGTGGGCGACCCGCTGTCCGGCACGACGTTCGCGGACACCCTGAACGGGTTCACCTACCACCCGCAGGAGCTGGCCTTCTTCTCGTGGTTCTACCACCAGTCGCCCAGCCTCGGCGTGAACGGCTGGTTCTCCAACAAGGGCACCTTCCGGACGTTCGCGGCGAACTGCACCTGATCACCGGCTAGCGGTACCACAACCTCATAGATCCGCCCGGAGGGAGCCGTAACAAGCCCGCCCCCTCCGGGCGGATTCATGCCCGGCGCCGCAGCCTGCCCTGGCCCCGCCCCTTGGTTACATTTCACGCGGCCCGTGGAGCGGCGCCGGCCCGGGCCCGAATGCCTCCCTGACCTGCGCCTCGATGCCGCCGCCCGGCCGGTGCCCGCCGGCCGCGGCCGGCGCCACTGGACGGGCGGGCGGCCCCGGCCGTAGCTAGTGCCTGAGGGCCCCGCCCCCTTTGCCGGGTTCGCACCCGGCCGCCGGGCGGCGCCCGCGCCCGCGGCGCCCCGCCCGCGGGCGAGCCGCTTGCGAGGAGGCCGGGATGAGACACGCGCGCCTGACAAGGCAGGTGCTTGTGGTGCTGCTGGGACTGACGGGGGCGGGGCTGGTGGTGGCGGGGCCCGCGGCCCCGCGGGCGGCGGCCCAGACGCTGACCGACTCGGTCACGGTGAACGCGGCCGCCGGGCTCGGCACCATCCCGGCGGACGCGATCGGCCTGAACACCGCCGTCTACGACGGGTACATGAACGACACCCCGATCCCGGGGCTGCTCAAGGCCGCCGGGATCGACGCGATGCGCTACCCGGGCGGCTCGTACTCCGACATCTACAACTGGCAGGCCGGCACCGCCCAGGGCGGCTACGTCGCCCCGAACACCGGCTTCTCCAGCTTCATGACCACGGCGAAGGCGGTCGGGGCGCAGCCCATCATCACGGTGAACTACGGCACCGGCACCCCGTCGCTGGCCGCCGCGTGGGCGTCCAGCGCGCTGTCCGGCAGCGACGGCGTGAAGTACTGGGAGGTCGGCAACGAGGTCTACGGGAACGGCACCTACGGCGCCAACTGGGAGGCCGACGCGCACTGCGACACCTCGCCGTCCGGCGGCCCGGTGACGATCGGCAGCGAGCCCTCGCAGACCTACAACTGCGGGCCGGGCACGTACGCGGCCGGCGTGGCCCAGTACCTGACCGCGATGCACGCCGCGGACCCGAACGCCAAGGTGTGCGCGGTGCTCACCACCCCCGGGTTCTGGCCGGACGGGGTGACCAACGCGCAGACCAGCCCGCAGCCGTGGAACCAGACGGTACTCACCACACTGGGTTCGAGCCTGCAGTGTGTGATCGTGCACTACTACCCCGGCGGCTCGTCGGCCGCGGGCATGCTCACCGACCCCGCCGACATCGCCGGGATCGTCAGCACGCTGCACAGCGAGATCACCCAGTACGCCGGGATCGGCAACGCCGCCAGCGTGCCGATCCTGGTGACCGAGACCAACTCGACCGTCGACATGGACACCCAGCCCGCCGCCCTGTTCTCCGCCGACATGTACCTGACCTGGCTGGAGAACGGCGCCACCAGCGTGGACTGGTGGAACGAGCACAACGGGGCCGGCACGATCAGCACGGCCGGCGGCGTCACCGACTACGGCGACCAGGGCATCCTGTCCAACGGGTCGAGCAGCAGCGGCACCACCGAGCCCGCGCCGGAGACCCCGTTCGCGCCGTACTACGGGATCGAGATGCTGACCAAGCTGGGGTCTCCGGGCGGCGAGCTGGTGACCTCGACCTCCGGCAACGCGCTCGTCCGGGTGCACGCGGTCCGGGCCGCCGACGGAAGCCTCAACGTCCTGATCGGCAACGAGGACCCGGCCAACTCCTACGCCGCCAGCCTGGCCTACAACGGGTTCACGCCGAACGGCTCGCCGACCGTCTACACCTTCGCCGACAACGCCACCTCGATCACCTCCGCGACGCAGAGTTCCGCGTCCTCGGTGACCGTGGCACCGTACTCGCTCACCGTGGTGCACATCCCCGGCAGCGGCGGTACCGGGGTCACCGCGCCGGGCGCGCCGGGCCAGCCGGCCGTGTCCGGGCTGTCGTCGAGCACCTCGGGCAACAACACCGGCACCGCGACCCTGTCGTGGCCCGCGTCCAGCCCGGGCACCTACCCGGTCACCGGCTACCAGGTGTACCAGCAGGGCACCGGCGGCTCCAGCACGCTGGCCGGCACCACATCGGCCACCTCGTTCGGCCTGACCGGGCTGACCATCGGGGCCAGCTACACCTACAACGTGGTGGCCGTGGACAGCCACGGCAACCCCTCGCTGCCCTCGCCGCCGGTGACGTTCACCGTGCCGCCGCCGAAGAACAGCTCCTGCGCCGTGCACTACGCGGTGAACAGCAGCTGGCCGGGCGGCTTCAACAGCACCATCACGATGACCAACAACGGCGGCACCGCCATCAACCCGTGGCAGCTCACGTTCACCTTCCCGGCGGCCGGTGAGGCGGTCCAGGGCGGCTGGGACGGCACCTGGTCGCAGAGCGGCCAGCAGGTCACCGTCAGCGCCGCGAGCTGGAACGCCACGATCCCCGCGAACGGCGGCTCGGTCAGCATCGGGTTCAACGGCACCGACACCAGCCAGTATCCGGCGCCGACGGCGCTTTACGTTAATGGCACCGTGTGCGCGAACGACTGACGCCGGTCAGCGGCCGGTCACGCCCGCCAGGAGGGTGTCAAGCTCGCGGCCCAGCTCGGCGTCGGCGGCCTTGGTGATGGCGCCCTCACCGAGCCGGGTCGCGAGCTTCGCCTTCAACCCGGCCACGAGCCGGGACATGCCGGCGGTGTTTCCCGCGGCCAGGTCCGCCTGGACCGGGTGCAGCAGGTTGTCCAGGTCGGCGGCGACGTCCTGCCTGATCTGCCCGGACGCCACTCCGTGCCGGATGGTGGCCTGGATCTGGTCGAAGACACGGAGCGGCGGCGGGGGCGCGGAGGCGAGCACCGACGCGGTGGCGTCCGCCGACGGCAGCGGGTGCACGGTCGGCCGCGGCGTCCCCGGTGACCGGGAGGCGGTCACGTGCGCCGCTGGCGTGGCGCCCGCACGGGTGGTCTGGGCCGCGGGCGAGGTGAGGAACTGGGTCAGCACCACGGCGGCCACGGCGACCCCGGTCGCCGCCGTGCCGAGGGCGAGCAGCCCGCCGGGGCTACGCCCGGCCAGGCCGAGGCGGTCCCGGGGGGTGCGGCGGGATCCGGGGCCCGTCCGCCGGTCCCGGCGGCCGCGCCCGGGACCGGAATGCTCTGCCCGGCCCGGACGCTCTGCCCGGCCGGAACGGTCTGCCCGGCCGGAACGGTCTGCCCGGCCGGAACGGTCTGCCCGGCCGGAACGGCCTTGGTGGCCGGGGCTGCCGTCGGCGCCGGGGCGGGCCGGGGCGCCGTCCGGCACCCACCGTCCCACCGGCACCGGGGCGCCGCGCTCGCCGGCCGCGTCCCCGCCGGCCACGGCGCCCTCGCCGGGGGTGCCCGCCCCCGGCGCCGCCGTCGCGGCGGGCTGCCCGTCGGCGGGCTGTTGCCCATCGGCACCGGGCGGGGCGGCGGGCTGTTGCCCATCGGCACCGGGCGGGGCGGCGGGCTGGGCGGCGAGCGCCTGGCGGGACATGAACGCGACGTGCGCCGCGCTGGGCCGTTCCCGCGGGCTGGCGCCCAGGCAGGCCGCCCAGAGCGCGGCCAGGTCCGGTGTCACCGGGCCGGCGGCCGGGTCGGCGGCGGGCGGTGCGCCGGATGTCCCGGCCGCGGCGATGCCGGACAGGCACGCCACGAACAGCACGCCGAGCGAGTACATGTCCGACGCCGTGGTGGCGGGCCCGCCGCTGAGCCGTTCCGGCGCCGCGTAGGAAAGGACGCTCTGGAACCGCTCATCCGGCGGGCGGTCCCGCAGCGCGGCGAGGCCGAAGTCGGTGACCTTCACCCCGGCCGGTGAGTCGATGACGTTCGCCGGCACCAGGTTGCCGTGCACCACGCCCGCGCCGTGCGCGGCGGCGAGCGCGTCGGCCACCGACGCCACGAACCGCAGCGCCTCGGCCGCGGGCAGCGACCCACCGGCCAGCCGCTCCTCCAGGGTGGGGCCCGGGACCAGGTCCCTGACCAGGTAGCGGATCGCCGGGCGGCGGTCGGTGGCCGGCTCCTCGCCGTAGTGGTGCACCCGCGCGATGCCGGGGCTGGACAGCGCGGGCATGGTCGCGAAGGCAAGGCCGGAACCCGGCCGGTCGCCCCCGGCCGAACGCGCGCGCAGGATCTTCACGGCCACCTCGCGGCCGGCCGTTTCGTCCACCGCGCGCCACACGCTGCCAGGCCCTCCGCCCCCGACCGGCCCGACGAGCCGGAACCGGCAGCCGAGGACCAGTTCCGCCCGTAACTGATCCACGGACCAAGTCTGCCCGAAAGGGGCGAGGTGGCGCGAAACTTGCCGAAACAGCATGGAGGTAAACCGGGAGAGCGGGCGGGCAGGGCTGAGGGGCGGCGGCGAGGTGGGAAACGCGAGGGGTGGATTCGGGGAGCCGTGATGCGGGAGGCGGGCCTGGTTACGGGGTGCGGGAGGTGGGCCTGGTTACGGGGTGCGGGAGGCGGGCCTGGTTACGGGGTGCGGGAGGTCGGCCTGGGTTCCTGGCTAGGCCGAGGTGCTGGCGGCGCCGAGGCGGCGGAGGGCGGCGCGGGCTACGGCGGGGTCGGTGGTGGCCCAGAAGGGGGGGAGGGATGCACGCAGGAAGCTGCCGTAGCGCGCGGTGGCCAGGCGCGGGTCTAGTACCGCGACCATGCCCTTGTCCTCCATGGTGCGCAGGAGCCTTCCTGCGCCCTGGGCGAGCAACAGGCCGGCGTGCGCCGCCGCGACGGCCATGAACCCGTTGCCGCCCCGCGCCGCCACCGCCCGCTGCCGGGCGGAGGCGAGCGGATCATCGGGGCGCGGGAACGGGATCCTGTCGATCACCACGAGCTGCAGTGCGGGACCGGGCACGTCCACGCCCTGCCACAGGGACAGCGTGCCGAACAGGCAGGTGGCCTCGTCCTCGGCGAACTGCCTGACGAGCTGGGCGGTGGCGTCGTCACCCTGGCACAGCAGCGGGTGGCCGAGCACGCCGCGCAGCTCCTCGGCCGCCTGCTTCGCCGCCCGCATCGACGAGAACAGCCCGAGCGTGCGGCCGCCCGCGGCGTCGATCAGCTCGCGGATCTCGGTGAGGTAGGCGGCGGGGAGCCCGTCCCGGCCCGGCGGGGGCAGGTGACGCGCGACGTAGAGGATGCCGCTGCGCGGATGGTCGAACGGCGACCCGACGTCCTGCCCGGACCAGGCCAGCCCGTGCTTGGGCGGGACGCCGCCAGCCCGGGCAAGGCCAGCCCCGCCGAGGCCAGTCCCGGCAGCGCCAGTCCCGGCAGCGCCAGTCCCGGCAGCGCCAGTCCCGGCAACACCAGTCCCGGCAGCGCCAGTCCCGGCAACACCAGCGCCACCGCGGCCAGTTCCGGCCGCGTGCTCCCCGGCCGTCGCGTCACCGGCCGTGTCCTCCCCGGCCACGCCGTCCGCCGCGCCGCCGGAGTTGCCGCCGGTCGCACCGCCGGGGGCCGGGCCCGGGGTACCGGCGCCGTCCGGGGCGGGCGTGCCGCCGTCCTGGTCCCCCAGCGGCAGCCCCCACTGCCGCGCCAGCGGCTCGAACGATCCGCCGACCGCGAGCGTGGCCGAGGTCAGCACCACGGTCCTGCGGCCGAAGACCCGCTGCGCCAGCAGCCCGCCCACCTCCAGCGGGGCGACGTGCAGGGCGGGCGGCCGCTGGCGCTCGTCGACGGCCGGCCGGTCCATCCACACCACATCCGGCCGCGCGGCAATATCGTCACCGAACGCACCCAGGATCCGCTCGGAGGTCTCCGCGATATCAGTCAGCGCGGCGAGTGCCGCCCGGGCAGCGGCCAATCGTTCGGCATCATCGGAGCTTTCCTTGCCGAGGGCGCGGACCTTCGCCGCACACGAGGCAGCGGCGGCGCGCAGCGCGATCAGCGCCGCCGCCAGCGGCTCGGCCAGCACGTCCAGGCGCCCGGGGCTCACCTCCGGCAGCACCCGGCCGAGCCCGTCGGCCGCTTCCCGCAGCCTGTCCAGGGTGTCGCCGTCGGCCAGCTTGGCGGCCCGGCGGGCCGCGGCCTCGGCGCCGGGAACGGTCAGCTCGTGGGATGCGGCCGTGGTGACCCGGCTGACCAAGTCATGCGCCTCGTCGATGACGACCACGTCGTGCTCGGGCAGCACGATGAAGTCCTCCAGCGCGTCGATCGCGAGCAGGGCGTGGTTGGTGACCACGATGTCCACCAGCCCGGCCTGCTCGCGGGCCCGCTCGGCGAAGCATTCCGAGCCGTTCGGGCAGCGGGCCGCGCCGATGCACTCCCTGGCGCTGATCGCGACCTGCCGCCACGCCCGGTCCTCCACCCCGGGCACCAGTTCGTCCCGGTCGCCGGTCTCCGTGGTCGCCGCCCACTCGTGCAGCCGCTGCACCTGCCGGCCCACCGCGGACACGGCGGCGGGGTCGAACAGCGTCTCCCCCGGCTCCTCCTGGGCCCCGCCGTGCAGCCGGTACTGGCACAGGTAGTTGCCGCGGCCCTTGAGGATCGCGAACGTCGGCGCACGGCCGAGCAGCGACTCCAGCGCCGCGGCGAGGCGGGGCAGGTCACGGTCGATCAACTGGCGCTGCAGCGCGATCGTCGCGGTCGCCACCACCACGCTGGAGCCGGTGGCCACCGCATGGGCCACCGCGGGCACCAGGTAGGCCAGCGATTTACCGGTCCCGGTGCCCGCCTGGACCGCCAGGTGCTCGCCGGTGTCGATGGACCGGCGTACCGCCTCGGCCATCGCGACCTGGCCGGAGCGCTCCGTCCCGCCGATGCCCGCGACCGCTTCGGCGAGCAGCCCGGTCACCTCGGGCCCGGTGGTGCTCCGGGCCGGGCTCGCCGCCTCGGCCGGGCGCTGCTTCTCACCGGTCCGCACACCGGAACGCTACCGCGCGCCACCGACGCCGCCGCAGGGCAACACGCGACCCCCGGCCGACGCGCAGCCTGCCCGCGTCAAGAACCTGAAGGCTTCGCGGCCACGTATGTGCCCCACCCCACCTGAGACACAAGAAGCCCCTCTTCCTGAAGTTGCACGATGGCCTTCCGCACCGTCACGGGTGCAAGGTCAAACTCCTGGGCAAGAGAGGTAGTCGACGGAATCCGGGCACCCGGCCGGTACTCGCCGCCCGCGATCCGCTCCCTGAGCAGGTCGGCAAGCTGGCGCCACGGCGGCACCACGGACTCCCTGTCGATCATGAAGTCAACGGTAGATGACCGTGACTTGCAGCCCTTCATCACATTCAACTGCTATATACCGCAGTTAACTGCATGTAATATATCTGCGGGAGCAGCAGTGGCCGTGACGGCGTGAACCACCACGAGGCCACGCCCTACGGGATCACCGTGTTAGGAGGGACTCACCGTGCCGACGTCATCGCACCAAGATGAACCTCCTGATGACGAGCGCCGCACCGCTCTCGCTGCCATCAACCGCGCCTACCCGCCCTGGCACGCCTGGGAGGGTGTCATCGCTGGCCTCCTGTACGCCAGACGTCCCAACTCCTCTCCTCCGATGGTGGTCCGCTCGACTACCACTGCCGGCCTGCGCCATGAGATCGAGCGCGCCGAAGAGCAGCGCGGGTTAAGGCGATGACCGACGACGCGATCAGCAGCGACCTGGCCGACCTCCGCAAGGAATTCGAGGGGTCGGGGTTCACGTTCGGCTCGGTCTGGGCGAGCGCTGGCGCTGGGCCGGACGCAAGGCGCCTGTTCGCCAGCCATGGAACCTTGCTGATCACCTCCTGGAACGCCGCCGAGCTTCGCATGCGAATCCGCGAGGAAGATTTGACCGCCGACGCCCAGCTCGCTGATCAAGCCGCCGACCACCTGACAGATACCTGAGCCGCCGCCCGGGAGCCGTTCGGCCAGCCCCGTATGGGCCGAGGAGAGCTGGGGCACAGACCAAGACTGAGGGTGCCGCGCCGAAGTCGTTGCTGGCGTTCACATGGCCCTGCGCCGGGATTGGGCACGGGACATCATGTCAGGCTGGTATCAGCGCAGACACCGCCGCAGGTTCCCTGGTGCCGTAGCACACTCGCAGGCCCGCGCGTACTTTGGGGACCATGAGCCAGCCCGACGACCACCGGTTGCTCCGGTTCGAGGTCTTCGCTGCGGCCCTCGCCCATAGCCTGAGCGAGATGGAGGATGCCGAAGACATTGCCGACGCCGATGCGGCTTGGGAAGAAGGAGGCGAGCCGATCCCGCTTGCCGAACTGGAGGCTGAGTTCGGGTTCGGCCGGGAGAAGTAGGCGGTGACCTACACGGTTGAGGTTCTGCCTGCTGTCCGCAAGGCGATGCCGAGGATGGACCCGGGCACACAGGCGGGCATCCTGAACATCATCCACAACCTCGGCCCGATGCCCCGCCGTCAGTAGACCGCCCGGCCCTTCACGCTGCCCGCCTTACCTGCCACGATGAACCACATGACGCAACCGAACCCGGCGACGGCCACCTTCCGGGCCGCCCGCGACCTGCTGCTCCGCTACCGCGAGGACCACGGCGCGGCCGTCCGGGAGTTCTCCTGGCCGGAGCTCGAGGAGTTCAACTGGGCGCTGGACTGGTTCGACGTGATCGCGGCCGAGCATCCCGGCCAGGAGGCGCTGCGGGTGGTCACCGAGGACAGCACCACCACGCTGACCTACGGCGAACTGGCCGCCAGGTCGAGCCAGGTGGCCAACTGGCTGCGCGCGCTGGGCGCCAGGCGCGGCGACCGGCTGCTGCTCATGCTCGGCAACATCGCCCCGCTGTGGGAGGTCATCCTCGCCTCGATCAAGCTAGGCGTGGTGATCATCCCGGCCAGCACGCTGCTCAGCCCGGACGACCTGGCCGACCGGATCGAGCGGGGCGAGGTCCGGCACGTGGTGACCGAGGACGGCCTCGTGGCAAGGTTCGCCGGGCTCGGCGGGGACTGGACCCCCGTCGTCGTCGGTGCCCCGGCCGGGCAGGCCGGCTGGCATGGCTATGACGACTCGTACCAGGCCAGCGCCGAGTTCGCCGCCGACGGGCCGACCAGGGCCGGCGACCCGCTGCTGCTGTACTTCACTTCCGGCACGACCGCGCAGCCCAAGCTGGTGGAGCACACCCACGTGTCCTACCCGGTGGGCCACCTGTCCACGGTGTACTGGATCGGGCTGCGCCCCGGGGACGTGCACCTGAACATCTCCTCGCCCGGCTGGGCCAAGCACGCCTGGAGCAACGTGTTCGCGCCGTGGAACGCGGAGGCGACCACGCTGATCCTCGGCTACGAGCGGTTCAACGCGGACCTGCTGCTCCGGGCGCTCGGCGAGCAGCGGGTGAGCACGTTCTGCGCGCCGCCCACGGTGTGGCGGATGCTCATCCAGGCCGACCTCGGCGCCGCGGACGTGAGCGCGCTGCGCGAATGCGTCGCCGCCGGCGAGCCGCTCAACCCGGAGGTCATCGAGCGGGTCCGGGAGGCGTGGCGGATCACCGTCCGGGACGGGTACGGCCAGACCGAGACCACCGCCCAGCTCGGCAACGCCCCCGGCCAGCCGCTGAAGCTGGGCTCGATGGGCCGGGCGCTGCCCGGGTACACGGTGGCGCTGCTGGATCCGGTCACCGGCGAGCGTGCCGAGGAGGGCGAACTCTGCCTGGACCTGTCCCGGCGCCCGCTCGGCCTGATGACCGGCTACCGGGGCGACCCGGAGCGGGCCGAGGCGGCGATGCGCGGCGGCTTCTACCACACCGGGGACGTGGCGTCCCGCGACGGCGACGGGTACCTCACCTATGTCGGGCGCACCGACGACGTGTTCAAGGCGGCGGACTACCGCATCTCCCCGTTCGAGCTGGAAAGCGTGCTGATCGAGCACGAGGCCGTGGCGGAGGCCGCCGTGGTGCCGTCGCCGGACCCGCTGCGGCTGGCGGTGCCCAAGGCGTACGTGACGCTCGTGGCCGGTGCCGAGCCGTCCGGCGAGACGGCCCTGGCGATCTTCGCCTACACCCGGGAGCGGCTGGCCCCGTACAAGCGGGTGCGGCGGCTGGAATTCGCCGACCTGCCGAAGACGATCTCCGGCAAGATCCGCCGGGTGGAGCTGCGGGCCCAGGAGACCGCCCGGCACAGTGGTGACGCCGCGCCGGGCCCGCGTGGCGTGACCGAGTTCTGGGAGGAAGACTTCCGTCACGGCTGAACGCTCCAGCGTTCATGCCGCCACCCTTCAGGCAGCCATCGGTAGGCTGCGCAGTGCCCTGACCTGGCGCAACGCGGTGGAACGCCGTGTCAGTGGTCGTGTCAGGGGCGTGTCAGGGCCGTGTCAGGGCCGGTGCCGATAGTGGTCGCATGAGAAGTTCAGCGATTGCAGTCTCGGGGCTGCGGAAGGCATACGGGGACAAGATCGTGCTCGATGGCATCGATCTGGATGCTCGTGCGGGCACGGTCTTTTCCCTGCTCGGCCCCAATGGGGCGGGTAAGACGACGACGGTGAACGTGCTGACCACGTTGGTGAAGGCCGACGGTGGGACGGTACGGGTTGCCGGGCATGATGTTGCGACCGAGGCCAGGGCGGTGCGCGCGGTGATCGGGGTCACCGGTCAGTTCGCGGCGGTGGACGATCTGCTGACCGGGCAGGAGAACCTCCAGATGATGGCGGATCTGCACCATCTGCGGGCCGGCGAGGGCAAGCGGGCGGTCACCTCGCTGCTGGAACGGTTCGATCTGGTGGAGTCGGCGCAGAAGATGGCGGCGGCCTATTCCGGCGGTATGCGCCGGAAGCTGGACTTGGCGATGACGCTGGTCACCAGGCCACAGATCATTTTCCTGGACGAGCCGACGGCGGGACTGGATCCGCGCAGCCGTCGCACGATGTGGAACATCGTCCGCGAGTTGGTGGCCGACGGCGTGACCGTTTTCCTCACGACCCAGTATCTCGAAGAAGCCGATCAGCTCGCCGACCGGATCGCGGTGCTCGACCGGGGCCACCTGGTTGCCGAGGGCACTCCCGGCGAACTCAAGCGCCAGGTTCCCGGCGGCGACGTCCGGCTCCGGTTTTCCGACGTCGTGGTGCTGGACGCGGCGGCGCGAGTCCTGAACGGCTCCGCCGTGGATGACGCGGCGGCGCGAGTCCTGAACGGCTCCGCCGTGGATGACGCGGCGCTGACCCTGCGGGTTCCGAGCGATGGCGGGGTGAAATCGTTGCGGGCGCTGCTGGATCGGCTCGATGAGCATTCGATCGACGTTGCCGAGTTCTCCGTGCACACGCCGGACCTCGATGACGTTTTCCTTGCCCTGACGGGTCACGCGAGCACGGAGGCCATCGCACAATGAGCACCACTTCAGCACCGTTGACCGATTCGCGGATCATGGTGCGCCGCAACCTCAAGCACATCCTTCGGAACCCGGTCACGATATTCAACGGGGCCTTGATGCCGGTCGTGGTCATGTTGCTATTCGTGTACGTGCTCGGCGGCGCGTTCAACGTCGGCGAACACTACATCGAATACGCAACACCAGGCCTGATCCTGCTGGCCATCACCTACGGGCTGGCGGCCACCGCGGTATCGGTGAACTCCGACATGACCAAGGGCATCATCAACCGGTTCAAGGTGATGAATGTCTCCCGCGGTGCCGTCCTGACCGGTCACGTCGTGGCCACCATGCTGAGCAGTTCGGTAGCCATTGCGGCCATCATCGGAATGGCCTTCGCGCTGGGGTTCCGGTCGCCTGCGACCCCCCTCGACTGGCTCGCCGCGATCGGTATCATCGCGGCGGCAGCCTTCGCGGCCACCTGGCTCACGGTCGCGCTGGGCATGGCCGCGAAAACCCCGGAATCCGCAAGCCTCACCGTCGTGCCGCTGCTCCTGCTGCCATTCGTGAGCAGCGCGATCGTCCCGGCCGCCAAGATGGGACAAGGCTTCCGGCAATTCGCGGAATATCAGCCCTTCACGCCGATCATCGAATCGCTGCGCGGACTGCTCGCCGGCACCCCCTCGGGCGGCTACGCGGCCGCCGCCCTCGCCTGGTGCGCCGGGATCACCCTCGCCGGATACCTGTGGTCGCGTGCCACGTTCAGCAAGCGAGCGTAGCTTCGGCCAGCTCGCACCAGCTCGCCTGCGCCCCCTCCTGCGTCGCCTCGGCGAACCGCGGTTCGCCGAGGCGGCGCCGCGCGGCCCGCTCGATCCGGGCCACATCCGGTTGCGACCGATCCGGCAATCCGCGCACGCTCGCACTTGCCGCGAGCAGCCGCGCGGCCTGCTCGTACCGTTCGCCGCGCAGCGCCAGGTCCGCGATCCCGACGAGTACGTGCGCGATCAGGGGCGCGTGCCCCGCCTCCGACGCGGCTTGCAATGCCGCGACGCGGTGCTCGCGGGCCTCGTCGAGGCTGTCGGCGAGGTAACCGAGCAGGTCGTGTGTCACCGCCCGGATGTTTGCCCGCCCCGGGTCCAGCATGGTTGTCGCGACGCCGAGTTGCCGGTATGCCTGCTCGGTGTCGCCGCTCCAGCGGGCCAGCTCCGCCTTCGCCAGGGCCAGCTCGGCCAGCGCAGACGGCCACGCGACCCGTTCCGCGTACCGCTGTGCCTCGGCCATGGCGGCCGTGCTCGACTCCTCATCACCCAGCAGCCAGTACAGCTGAGCCTGCCGCGACCGCATCTGAACCACATCTTCGATGGCGCCGACCTCGGTGACCACCGCAATCGCCTGGTCGTAGTGCTCGCACGCACCGGCGAACTCGCCGCGCGTGGCGATTCGGTCCGCCAGCTCCCGCAGAGCGAACGAAATCCCCCACCGCTCGCCGAGCGCCAGAAACTCGGCGAGCGCCATCTCGAGATAGGCATCCGCATCCCGCCCGTCCTGGCCGAGCATGATCCGCATCTTGCCGAGCTGCAGCCGGGCCAGTGCGCGTACCCACGGGTCCTCGTCGTCCAGCAATGGTTCGAACGCGGGCAAGAATGCGTCCGGCCCCTGCAACAAGCGTTCCAGCGGGGCGACGAAGGCCAGGTGCGGGGTGCGGCGCGGACTGCGCTGGGTGAACCGGTATGCCCTGTGGATCCACTCCTCCGCCTGGTACTGATCAGCCGGGCCGTCGGTCATGAACATCACGACAAGCGCGTACACCGTGGCCCGGATCTCATCGCTCACCTCGCCGGGCGTGTTGGCGGCCGCGGTGAGCAGCTCGATGCCCTCGGCCTTGTGCCCGCCGAGCCACCAGTACCAGCCGGCGGCCGCCGCGAGCCGCATCGCCCCGTGCGCCTCGCCGGCCGCGAGCGCGCCACGCAGGGCAACGGCGATGTTGTCATGCTCGGCCTCGAGCGTGGCGAGCCATTCCAGTTGCTCGGCACGGCGCAGATGCGGCTCCGCGGTTTCCGCGAGTCCGGTGAAGTACGCGAGATGCGCCCGGCGCGCCAGATCCGATTCCCCCGCCTCCGCGAGCCGGTCCCGGGCGTATTCCTTGATCGTGTCGAGCATCCGATAGCGCGGTGCGCTGTCCCCCTCGGTGAGCAGCAGCGATTTCTCGGTCAGCGCGGTCTGCAACTTGAGCACTTCCCCCCGCTCGACCGAATCACCGCCGCAGACCTGCTCGGCCGCGTCCAGGCTCGCCCCGCCGGAGAACGCCGCGAGCCTGCGCAGGACCATCCGTTCGGCGTCGGTGAGCAGCTCCCAGCTCCAGTCGACCACCGCGCGCAACGTCCGGTGCCGTGGCAGCGCGGTACGGCTGCCGCCGGTCAGCAGGCGGAACCGGTCGTCGAGACGGTTGGCGAGCTGATCGAGGGACATGGTGCGCAATCTGGCCGCGGCGAGTTCGATCGCCAGCGGCATCCCGTCGAGCGCCCGGCAGACGCGCGCCATGTTCGACAGCGTGCGGGCGTCGGCCGCAAGATCCCTGCGCACCGCGCCGGCCCGGTCCCGCAGCAGCCGGACGGCTGGAGCGGATTCGATCTCGCCGGGGTCCGCGTCCCCGGCCGGCAGCGCCAGCGGCTCGGCCTGCCACAGCGCCTCACCGGTGATGCCGAGCGGTTCCCTGCTCGTCGCCAGGATCCGCAGCCGCCGGCACTCCCCGAGCACCCGGTGGGCGAACGCCGCCGCCGACTCGATGACGTGCTCACAGTTGTCCAGAATCAAGAGCGTTTCGCGCTCGCGGATCGCGGCGATGAGCCGGTCCATCGGTTCCGCGTTCGGTGCGCCGCCGAGCAGCGCATCCCGGAGCCCGAGCGCGCCGAGCGTCGATTGCGCCACGTCACCACTCGCGCCGATCGACGCCAGTTCCACCAGCCAGGCCCCGTCCGGCAGATCGCCGAGCAGCGTGCGCGCGGTTTCCGTGGCCAGCCTGGTCTTCCCCGAGCCGCCCGGCCCGATCACGGTGGTGAGCCGATGTCCGGCGATGAGTTCGCGGACCGCGGCGACATCGGCATCCCTGCCGACGAAGCTGGTCAGCTCGGCGCGCAAGTTGGTCTTCCGGCCCTCCTCCTGCCAGCGCTGCTCCCGCCGTCCCAACTCGCCCCGCAGCAGCGCGACGTGCAATGCGGACAGCTCCGGTGAGGGGTCGACGCCCAGCGCGCCGGCCAGGGCTTCTCTCGTGCGCTGGTACACGAACAGCGCCTCGGTGTCGCGACCGGTCGCGACGAGGGCACGCATCAGCGCAGCGACAAGCCGTTCTCGTACCGGATGCGCGGCCACCAAGTCGGTCAGTTCCGTGACCAGCTCCGCACCGTGGCCGAGGCTGATCTCCGCATCGAACCGATCCTCCATGGCGGTCAGGCGTAGCCCTTCGAGCCGGGTGACCGCCGCGTCAAACGCGGCGCTATCCTGCAAACCGACGTCCTGCATGGCCGCACCGCGCCACAACGCGAGGGCCTCGCGCAGCAGCCGTACCCGCCGCGGATCCTCGTCATTACGGGCCTGGCCGACGAGGCGTTCGAACCGCACCGCGTCGACAGCGGCGGGTGCCACCGTCAACCGGTAGCCGTCCGCCTGCCCCTCGATCAGGCCTTCCGGCAGCGCCTTCCGCAGCCGGGAAACCAAGCGCTGCAAGGCATTCGCCGCGCCGGAGGGCGGGCGCTCACCCCAGATCCAGTCGACGAGAGTCGCCTTCGGGACTGCGTGACCTGGTTCGAGCGCCAGGGCGATCAACAGCCCGCGCAACCGGGCGCCCGGCACGTCGGCGAGGACGCCGTCGTCCGTGCGAACCTCGAATGAGCCAAGCATCCCGATCTGCACGTAGCTGATTTTGCCATGGGCGATTGGCAGGCCTCCGGCTGCCGGCGCGGCGCCGAAGGTAGCCGGGGTGATGGCCCGCAGGCTACCTGCGCCGGGGACCGGCGGCCGGGGCCCGGCGTCAGCTGGTGATGTCGGCCGAGGTGAACCTGGCCCAGGCGATCGAGCCGAAGATCACCACGTACACGCCGAACGACAGCAGCCCGTGCAGCAGTTCCGTGGTGTCGACCGGCGCACGGAGGATCGAGTCGAACGCCAGCCACCAGTGCGTGGGCAGGTAGGGCCCGACGGCCGCGAACTGCGGGATGTTGTCGGCCACCTCGCTGGATACCGCGAGGATCATGATGGTGGCGATCGCCGCGATCGGGTGCTCGGTGAGGCTGGAGATGGCCAGCCCGATCGCGCCGAGCGTGGCCATGGCCGCCGTCACGTACAGCACCACGAACAGCAGCCGCAGCAGCCCGTCGGCCAGCGGCACCGTGGTGCCGGACAGCAGCGTGACCGGGCCGACCGGGAACAGCGCCACCCCCATGATCAGCGCGGAGGCGGCCACCAGCAGGCAGGCGACCAGGGCGAACAGCACCACGGCCAGGTACTTGACGCTGAGCAGCCTGGCCCGGCCGGCCGGCACCACCAGCAGGTAGCGCAGCGTGCCGGTGTTCGCCTCCCCGGCCAGGGACTCCCCGGAGACCACCGCGACCACCAGCGGCAGCACCAGCGTCAGCATGATGGTCAGCGCCAGGAACGACAGGAACACCCCGTTGCCGGCCACCTGGGTGAGGAAGGCGGCGCCCAGCCCGCTGCCACCGCCGTTGTTCCCGCCCTGTGGCACGGCCACCCGCAGCGCGGACCCGAGCAGGACCGGGATCGCCACGACCACGGCGAGCAGGCCCCGGTTGCGCCACCGCCGGAACATCAGCCCCAGTTCGGAGCGGAGCAGCCGCAGCCAGGGCCGGACGTAGCCGCGCCGCGCGGCGCCGGCCGCGAGCGGGCCGCCGGCCGGGGCGGGCCCGGGGATGGGCGGTGCCTCAGCCGTCGACATCGAAGCCCTCACCGGTGAGTTCCACGAACAGGTCCTCCAGGCTCGGCCGCGGCGTGTCGAAGCCGGCCACCGGCACCCCGGCCATCACCAGTTCCCGGCAGACCGCCTCCGGGGCCTGGCCGCCGATCTGGGCGCTGACCTGGCCGTCGCCGGCCTGGATGTCGGCAAGCCCCAGCTTGGCGAGCACCTCGGACGCCTGGGCCGGCTCGGTGGTGCGCACCTGCACCCGGGCGGCACCGCGGGCCCGCAGCTGCTCCAGGGGGCCCTGGAACACCAGCCGGCCGGTGCGCATCACCCCGACATGGGTGCAGATCTGCTCCACCTCGGCCAGCAGGTGCGAGGACACCAGGACGGTGACCCCGCCGGTGGCGATCTCCCTGATGAGCGCGCGCACCTCCCTGGTGCCCTGCGGATCCAGGCCGTTGGTCGGCTCGTCCAGGATGATCAGCTCCCGCGGCTGGAGCAGGCTCGCCGCGATGGCCAGCCGCTGCTTCATGCCGAGCGAGTAGGCGCGGTAGTGCTTCTTCGCGGCGGCCAGCAGGCCGACCCGCTCCAGCGCGGCCGTGACCCTGGCGTCGGTGGTGGCCGGGTCGGCGGTCGCGTCCACGGCGTCGATCCTGGCCAGGTTCGCCCGGCCGGATAGCTGCGAGTAGAACGCCGGGCCCTCGACCAGCGAGCCGACCCTGGGCAGGACCCGCGCCGACCCGGCCGGCATGGCCGTGGCCAGCAGCTCGTGGCTGCCGCTGGTCGGGAAGACCAGGCCGAGCAGCATCCGGATCGTGGTGGTCTTGCCGGAGCCGTTGGGCCCGAGGAACCCGTAGACCGAGCCGCGCGGCACCACCATGTCCAGCCCGTCCACGGCGAGCTGGCCGCCACGGAACCGCTTGGTCAGCCCACGGGTGACCACGGCGGCCCGCGCCGTGGCCCCCTGAGCTGGGTCGCCGGGCGCGGCGGGGGCGTCCTCGGCCGGCTGATCCGCGGATATCTCCAGGCCAGCGCTCACTTGATGAGGGCGACGTCCGCGTAAAGGACCGACGGCGAGACCGCGCCGATCAGCACGTGCCCGTTGGTGATGAGCATGGAGACCAGGCTAGTGTGCAGCAGCTTGCCGCTGCCCCAGGCCCCGTGCACCGGGTGCGCCGCGAGCAACAGCGCGCCGATCATCTCGGAGCCGCTGATGGCACCGCCGCCGCCGGACGCCGACCGGGCCGCCTGGCCGGCCACCCCGGCGGCGTTGCCCGCGCCGGCCACGCGCGACAGCGCGCCGCCGGGCAGCACGTCGGCCGCGGGCAGGACGGCCACCGCGGTCCAGTCCTTGCCGATGATCTGGGCACCGGAGGCCATGCCCCGGGGCTGCTGGCCGGGCGCGTAGCCGGACCAGCCGCCGGGCAGGCCCGAGCCGACCGTGCGCACCTTCGCCCCGGGCGGCGGGGTGAAGGCGAAGTTGCTGGCCGCCGGGGTGACGAACGCGATCGAGGTGTAGCCGACCTGGAACACCGGGCTGGCCGCCCCCTTGGCGAACACCTGCACCCGCAGCGGCACGGACAGGTGCTGCGCGTCCAGCGCGATCGTGATCCTGGCGATCTGCGAGCCGCTTGCCTTCGGCGCCAGGACGAGCTGGTAGGCGGCCTGGCCGGCCACCGTCACGTTGGCCTCCGTGGTCACCCGCGTGCTCTTGCTGGCGACCTTCAGCACCTGCTGCGCGGCCTGCTGCGGGGTGAGCGGGACCCGCGGCATGACGGGCTCCCGGCCGTGGTCACCGGCCGGGATCAGGAACCTGGTGACCGAGTCGGAGCCGCTCTGCCACAGCCACGCGGTGGTCCCGTTGCGGACCAGGTCGGTCTCGCCCATGAGCACCGGGACGGCGAGGCGCAGCTTCCGCGGCCCCGCGTACCAGATCTTCAGCGTGTGCGACCCGGCCAGCAGCGACGTGATCGAGTCCGGGTTCGCGCTCCCCGGCAGCTCCGGGATGCCCAGCGCGGCGGTCTCGACCACGGTGCCGGTCAGCGGCGGGAGGGCGGCGTGGTCGCCCGCCACGGCGGCGAGCAGTTGCGCCGGGGTGCGCGGGGGCAGCGCGGGAGCGGCCTGCGCGACCGTGATGGCGGAGGCGATGCCGACCGCGGCGACCGCGGCCACCACGCCCGTCGGCACCACCCAACGGGCCCGGCGGGAGAACTTCGGGATCGCTGCCATGAAACCACTCCTCGCTGCGCTGCCGGGCGTCCCGGGGCGGACTGCCGCCCGGGGTCCCGTCATTTCATTGTGCACGGCGCCGCTGTGGTATCCCTGTGAGCAAAGGCCATGCGGCGACGAGCGGGCAACGGGGAGCCGGAAGCATGCGTGTGCTGGTAGTGGAGGACGAACGGCGGCTGGCCGCGGCCGTGCGCCGGGGGCTGCAGGCCGAGGGCTTCGCGGTGGACCTGGCCCATGACGGCGAGGACGGGCTGCACCTGGCCAGGGAGGGCGCCTACGACGCCCTCGTCCTGGACCTGATGCTGCCGAAGATCTCCGGGTACGGGATCTGCCGCCAGTTGCGGGCCGAGGAGAACTGGGTCCCGATCCTCATCCTGTCCGCCAAGGACGGGGAGTACGACCAGGCGGACGGGCTGGACCTGGGCGCGGACGACTACCTCACCAAGCCGTTCTCCTACGTGGTGCTCGCCGCCCGGCTGCGCGCCCTGCTCCGCCGCGGCACACAGCCGCGGCCGGCCCAGTTGCGCGCCGGAGACCTCACCCTCGACCCCGGGACCAGGCAGGTCCGCCGCGGCGAGACGGCCATCGAGCTGACGCCGCGCGAGTTCGCCCTGCTGGAATACCTGATGCGCAGGGCCGGGCAGGTGGTGTCCAAGCCCTCGCTGCTCGAGCACGTCTGGGACGCCTATGACACGGTGGACCCGAACGTGGTCGAGGTCTACGCGGGCTACCTGCGCCGCAAGATCGACAACCCGTTCGGCCGCCGCGCCCTGCAGACCGTGCGCGGCGCCGGGTACCGGCTCGCCGCCGACGGCGGGTAGCACGGGCCGGGAGATGATCGGACCGTGACCTTCTCGGTGCCCCGGTGGTGGCGGCGGCGCAGCCTGCGCGCCCGGGTGACCATGGCCACCACGGTGGGCCTGGCGGTGGCGCTGGTGGCGGGCGCGATGCTGCTGCGGCACGCGCTGCTGGCCTCGCTCACCCGCCAGGTGGACAGCACCGCCAGGCAGGGCGGCCAGGTGGCGGCCGCGCTGGCCGACGGGAACCGGCTGCCCAGCCCGGTGCCGGTGGTGGCGGGCACGCTCACCATCCAGGTGCTCGGCCCGCACGGCCGGATCGTGGACGCCTCACCCGGCGCGGACCGGCTGGTCCCGCTGCTGCCGCCGGCCCAGGCGGCCGCCGCCGCCCGGACCGGCCGCGCGGTGCTGCTCGACGGGCGCCCGTTCGGCATCCCGTACCTGATGCGGGTGGTGGCGGTCCCGGCCCACAACGGCCAGATCGTGCTCTCCGCGGCCGCGTACTCGGAGGTCAGGGAGAGCACGATGGCGCTGAGCCGGGCCCTGGTCGTGGCCACGCCGGTACTGTTGCTGCTGCTCGCCGGGACCACCTGGCTGGTGGTCGGCTCCACCCTGCGGCCGATCGCCGCGCTGCGCCGTGGCGCGCAGCTCGTCACCGCCACGGGCAAGGCCAGGAAACTGCCGGTGCCAGAGGCCCGCGACGAGGTGCGCACGCTGGCGATCACGCTGAACGACATGCTGGCCCGCCTCGACGCCGCGCAACGGCGGCAGCGGGGCCTGGTCTCGGACACCGCGCACGAGCTGCGCAGCCCGATCGCGAGCATCCGGGCCCAGCTCGAGGTGGCGCTGGACCATCCGGAGCAGCAGGACTGGAACCAGACCGGGCGGGACGTCCTGGCCGACACCCTGCGGCTGGCCAGGCTCGCCGAGGACCTGCTCGTGCTGGCCAGGCTGGATGAGCACCAGCCGCGGGCGGCACCGGGCAAGCCGGTGGACCTCGCCGCCCTGGTCACCGAGGAGGCCGAGCGCGGCGCCGGCGGCCGGGTGCCGGTCACCGCGCGGACCGCGGGCCCGTGCCCGGTCACCGGGGAGCCGGAAGGGCTGCGGCGGATGCTGCGGAACCTGATCGAGAATGCGATGAGATACGCAACGTCCGGGGTGGATGTGGCAGTGCTCCGCGAGGACGCGGAGGCCGTGCTCACCGTGTCGGACGACGGTCCGGGCATCCCGGCGGCCGACCGGGAACGGGCCTTCGACCGGTTCGTCCGGCTCGACGACGCCCGCAGCCGGGACGAGACCGGGACCGGCGGGGCCGGCCTGGGCCTGGCCATCGTCCGGGCCATCGCCCGCACCCACGGCGGGTCGGCGTACCTGGAGGGCGCCACGCCCGGCCTGCGCGCGGTCGTCCGCCTCCCCGTGGCCCCGGACCAGCCCGCGCCGCCCGCGCCGCCCGCACCGCCCCGGGCCTCGGCGGCACCCCGGGCCCCCGCCAGCCCCGAAGCCGCGGCGCCGGCCGCTGCCCCGGCGACGCCCGCGGCTACCAGCGGCCCCAGGGAAGCAGGGACACCACCGCGATGACGGCGAACAGCAGGGTCAGGTAGGCGATGGACAGGTGGAACAGCCGCATGGAGGCGGGATTGGCGCTGGGGCGCGCGATCCCGGCGCAGGTTCCCTCGTCCACCTCGCGCCCGGCGCCGGCCGCCGTGGCCCCGGCGCCGGCCGGGACCGGCCCGGCGGCCGGGACCGGCTGAGCGGCCCGGTAGACCCGGGCGTGCAGCCGGTGCGCCTCGGCCAGGAACCAGCCGCCCAGGCCGGCCGCGCAGACCGCGTACAGCCAGCCGGCGTAGGGGACGAGGGCCAGCGTCGAGGCGACCATCACGTACGAGTAGATGAGGATCTTGCGGGCCACCACGGTCGCGGGCGCGACGACCGGCAGCATGGGCACGCTGGCCGCGGCGTAGTCGTCGCGGAACTTCATGGCCAGCGCCCAGAAGTGCGGCGGCGTCCAGAAGAAGATGACCGCGAACAGCACGATCGCCGGGAGGCTCACCGTGCCGGTGACCGCCGACCAGCCCACCAGCACCGGGAAGCAGCCCGCGGCGCCGCCGATCACGATGTTGGAAGCGGTCCGGCGCTTCAGCCCGATCGTGTATACGAAGACGTAGAACAGGATGGCGGCGTCGGCCAGGATCGCGGACAGCCAGTTGACCAGGGTGCCGAGCAGGACGGTCGCGGCCGCGCCCAGGACGATGCCGAAGATCAGCGCCTCGAGCGGCTTGACCACGGCCATCGGCGCGGGCCTGGCCAGCGGGCGCCGGGAGGTCCGCCGCATCAGGGCGTCGATGTCGCGGTCGATGTAGCAGTTGATCGTGTTCGCGCTGCCGGCCGCCAGGGCCCCGCCGGCCAGCGTCACCAGCAGGATCCGGACCGACGGCAGCCCCCGGTCCGCGAGCAGCATGGTGGGGATCGTGGTGACCAGGAGCAGCTCGATGATCCTCGGCTTGGTCAGCGCGAACAACGAGGACGCCACGGCCTTCACGCTGCGGCGGCCCGTGACGGGCATCGCGGGCAGGGTGCCCGCGGAGACTTCTGGCACGCTCTAGTCCTCAGCCCTCGTGCGCGGGCGGCTCAGTACCCGTGATCGTGCCGGTGTCCACCGCCGGTGGCATGGCCGGCCGGGCCGGCGCGGCGGTCTCCGGCGCGGCGGTGGCCGTCGTCGGGCGCAGTTGGAGCTGGTACCGGTGGCCGGGCACCAGGTGCGGCTTGGTGTAAAGGACGTACAGGGCCCCGGCCACGGCGATGAACAGAAGCATGGGGAACGCGAACGTGAGAATCGAGGCGCCGTACGTCCAGTCGCTGCCCGCGGCTGCTATTACTCCAGGCACTCAAGCCTCCTGCTGTGAATATTTAATGACATCTACAGGCCGGGCCTGGACGGCCAGGCCGGCTTGGCTGGCTTGAGCAACCGGTCCAGGCCGCTCGTCAGGGCTTGCGCCTCCTCATCGTTCAGCCACCTGATGAGGAGGGCCACACCGGCGGTGACGTAGACGGGGAGCACGAGCACCCACAGCACGGCACCGCCCGCCTGCTGGTCATACACCACGCTTAGCACGTGGTGCCCCGGCCCGAGGTAGCCGGGGTAGGCCACGCCGTAACCGAACACGAGCACCATACCGAGCAGGGTGCTCACGATGACCGAGCCGGCCAGCAGGGCCACCCGGCGCAGCGGCGCCAGCACCGGGCCCACCGGCCGGGAGCCGATGAGAACGAGCCAGAACGCCACGCCCAGCCCAAGGTAGGACACCACCTCGGCGGCGTACACGACCGGGTACCGCAGTGCGCCGTCGTACAGCACCGGCACATGCCAGCCGCACCAGGCCACGTTGAACGCGACGACCGTGCCCACCGCGAGCCGGGCCGGGGCCCGGATCCCCGGCCGCCACGGGCCGGGCTCTCCCACCCCGGCCCGCGGCCGCCGGCGCGGCAGCCCCCGGCGCAGTACCAGCCAGGGCGCCCCGAGCACGAGGAACGCCGGGGCCACGTTCGCCAGCAGGACGTCCTGCAGCGACCGGACCCAGATGTACCTCGCCGACCAGTAGGCCAGCGGGGACAGCAGGGCGATGACCACCACGAGCAGCCCGGCGTAGCAGGCCGCCACCTCCCGGCCCAGCCCGGCCGGGGTGTCCTCGCCCTGCCGTCTCGCATCGGTGACCACGCCGCGCAGGCCGCGCACATGCACCGCGGCCACGGCGGCCGCCACGGCCAGGACCGCGGCATTGGCCGACCAGTGCGAGACAACCACGTTCATGACGACCACGGCCACCGGCCGGCGATGAGGCCCTCCGGGCGAGCCGCTGCCTCCTTAGGGGATGACGTAGAACAGGACCCAGAACAGTACCGCGACCACTGCCAGGAAGTTCCACACGGTGGTGAACCCGGACAGCGACGCCTGGAAGCGCTGCACCGCGAACGCTTCCTTATAGGTGGGCGGCTGCTCCACGAAGGAGATAGCCGGGATGAAGCGTGCCCGGGCGAGCAGCGTCTCCAGCCAGATCATGGCCGACAGCAGCACCACGGCGAGCACCGGGTAGAAGCCGGTGAACACGCTGGAGAAGCCGGAGCTGCCCGGCCAGAACGGCAGGAAGAGCAGTTGCAGTATCTGCAGCACGATCGCCGTGAGCCCGAGCAGCAGGGCGATCACCGCGCCGATCTGCCACAGCCGCTTGTTGCCCGCCTTGATCTGCTGCAGCGCCGCGTACTGGATCGCCGCGCTGACCAGGACCGCGAGCATGATCACGGTGCCGTAGATCATGGACGGCGGGTGGTAGCCCGCGCCCATCCAGCGCCCGGAGGAGTTGACCGAGCGCAGGTAGAAGTAGGCGAACATGAACGCGCCGAACAGGAAGCACAGCCCGCCTATGGCCAGCCGTGCCGCCGTCCACGCGGCGTTGAGGGCGGCCTCGTGGTAGAAGCCTTCCTCCTCCGTCTCGCGGCTCAGCCCGGCGGCGGGCGGGGTGGTTGACTCGGCCATCGCTAAGCCTCCAGTCCTGCGCCCGCGTACGCGGCGCTGATGATGCCGACCGGCGGATTCAGGTCGGCCACCGGCGGCGCATCCTTGACGCCGTACTCATACGGACCGGACAGAATCACCGGCACGCGCTCGAAGTTCTCCGGCGGCGGCGGTGAGGAGACCTGCCATTCCAGGCCGCGGGACCGCCACGGGTTGCCGACTTCCTTCTCCCGCCAGACCAGCGTGGACATGACGAAGTTGAACAGGAAGATCAGCAAAGAGCCGCCCAGGCAGAACGCGGAGACCGAGACCCAGTCGTTGAGCGCCTGCAGGTTGTGCGCGTACTCGAACACCCGCCGTGGCATGCCCAGCAACCCGAGCGCGAACAGCGGCAGGAAGGTCGAGTTGAAGAAGATGAACATGGTCCAGAAGTGGATCTTGCCGAGCCGTTCGTTCAGCTTGATCCCCATCATCTTGGGCAGCCAGTAGTAGATCCCGGCCATGAAGGCGAAGATCAGCCCGCCCATGATCGTGTAGTGGAAGTGGGCCATCACGAAGAAGCTGCCGTGCTCGGTGGTGTCCGCCGGGACGTCGGACAGGAACACGCCGGAGATGCCGCCGATCAGGAAGTTGAAGTACATCGCCAGGCAGAACAGCATCGGGACGGTGAACCTGATCTTCGCCTTCCAGAAGGTCCCGAGCGCCACCAGGTAGATGAACCCGGTGGGAATCGAGATCAGCTCCGTGGTCAGCATGAACAGCGGCCGCATGTCCGGGTTGATCCCGCTGTCGAACAGGTGGTGCTGCCAGACGAAGAAGCTCAGCAGGGTAACGCCGATCATGCCCGCCGCGGCCGTCCGGTAGCCGAACAGCGGCTTGCGGCAGAACACCGGGATGATCTCGGACACCACCCCGAACCCCGGCAGCGCCAGGATGTAGACCTCCGGGTGACCGAAGAACCAGAACACGTTCTGGTAGAGGTAGCTGCTCCCGCCGAGCTGGTTGGCGAAGAACGCGGTCTGGAAGGTCCGGTCGGTGATCATCATGTACATCCCGGCCACCAGCACGGGCACGGCCAGCACCTGGAGGAAGGAGACGGTGAACATGGACCAGACGAACATCGGCAGCCGGCTCCACCGCATGCCCGGTGCCCGGTAGTTGATGTAGGTCACGATGATGTTGAACCCGGCCAGGATCATGGAGATGCCCATGAGGCCGAACGCGACCGCGTAGGTGTCCATGCCGGGGCCGGCCTGGGTGGCCAGCGGCTCGTAACCGGTCCACCCGGTGGGGAAGCCGCCGAGCAGCAGCCCCGAGAGCAGGATGATGTAGGCGGCCGGGGTCAGCCAGAACCCGATCGCCTCGATCCGCGGGAACGCCATCCGCTTCGACCCGATCATGAGCGGCGCGAAGTACTGGCCGAACGGCCCCAGCACGACCGACGACATCATCATCATCATCATGGTGCCGTGCTCGCCGACCACCATGAGGTACGCGCTCGAGCTCATCAGGTGGTAGCTCGGCGACAGCAGCTCGCTCCTGATCGCCATGGCGAACAGGCCGCCGGTCAGGAAGTAGGTGATCATGCCGAACAGGTACTGGATGCCGACGACCTTGTGGTCGAGGGTGTACCTGAAGTACTTGGCCAGGCCGCCGGCCGGCGCGTGCTCGATGTCGCGCAGCGGCTTGCCGACCATGAGCCGGCCGAGGTCGTTGAACACGCCGAGCCCGGCCAGCCAGCCGACGGTGCCAAGCACGTAACCCAGCACGATCGGCACGTCGTTGGTGTCGGACAGGGCGTTCTGCGCGTAGTCGTAGGACAGCGCGTTGCCCAGCCAGTGCCCGAGCAGGTAGCCGAGCACGGCACCGACCAGGCCGGTATGGATCGCCGGCTTCATCCACCACGGGCGGCCGTTGTCCGGGCCACCCGCCACGGGCTGCATCCGGCCCGCACCCGGCTGAATCTCGATGGCCATCCGGTCACCTCTTCTTCGGACTCAATGCGGTGTTGGCTGTCTGGAGGCGGGCCGCCCGCCGCGGCCGGGAGCCGGTCATGGCGTCACCGGATCCTGGGGCGGGTAGTAGTAGCCGGCCGCGCCCGTGATGCCGTCGATCTTGACGATCGAGGCCCCGAGCTGCGGGACCACCGTCGGGTCGTAGCTGGGTGCGTAGGGCGGCAAGATGGCCAGCAGCCCGTTACTGGCCTCTCTCGCCTGCATGCCGCGGGCCCAGCGGCTGAACACCGCCGGCGGCACGATGTAGCCCGTGTTGAACATGGCCCCGTGCCACAGGCCGCACAGCTCGTTGCAGCGCACCGTGAAGCTGCCCAGTTGATCTTTGGTTGTGGTGTAGGCGATGTTGTCCACGCCCGGGTTCGCGTCGGCCTTCACGCCGAGCTGATACGGCCAGAAGCTGTGGATGACATCCAGCGAGGTGACATGGAATTCCACGGTGGTGTTGGCCGGGAGCAGAAGCTGACTGGTCTCCATGCCGCCGAACTGGGGCCAGCGGTAGGTAAAGGCCCACTGCTGGCCGATCACCTGCACCTCGAGCATGTGCGAGGTGTTCGGCTTCCAGATCGGCTGCGGGCCCTCACCGGCGCCCGCGCCGGCCGGGACGATCAGCTCGACCGTGCCGAAGACGAACAGGCCGAGCACGATGACCGCGGTGGCGCCGATCCAGGTGGCCTGGATCCTGGCGTTGCCATGGATCGGCGGGCCGTCCGCCTCGTCGCCTTCGCGGTGGCGCCAGGTGACCAGCGCATACGCGGCATAGGTCCAGACGAACAGCAGGACCGGCGCGCCTGCCACCGCCATGATCGCGATGTCGAACTGCTGGTGCTCAGCGGACGAGGACATGGTGCCCGGCGGCATGTGCGGCTTCCATGCGAACCAGATGAGCAGGTCGGCGATCACCGCCAGGGGCAGCCAGATCGCGAAAATCGTCAGCCCGTGCCTTCTCTCGGCCGGTGCGCTGGCCGCGGGGGCCTCGGGAGTGGCCATCAGGCTCTTACCTCCATGTTGCCGGTCATGTAACCGAGGGTCTGCATCGGGCCGCCGTTGCCGTCGATGAAGCCGCCGCCGCACGGGACGTAGCACTGCCAGCGGAAGATGCCGGCGTGGCCGGGCGCCTTGAAGCTGAACGACTCCACGGCATGGGGGCCGGACGTGCACGGCGAGGTAGCGCACAGCGAGTTGGCCGAGTCAAGGGCATTCGGCGAGGCGACCGGGACGAACACGTGCAGCGACGGGATGGCGAAGGTGTGGCCGACGGTGCAGCCGGCCCAGCCGTTGAACACCGAGACCCGCCGCGTCGGCGTGGCCACGCCCTTGGCGTTGACGATGCTCAGGTTCATGGTGCCGCCGATCGTGCCCTGGACCAGGCTCCAGAAGTTGTTCCGCGGTGGCGTGCAGCCGTCGTATCCCAGGATGGTCACGTGGACCGTGGTGCCTTTAGGTATGGAGAACAGCGTCGTGTGCACCCACTGCTTGGTGGACGGGTCCTGGACGAAGTAACTCACCCAGTCCGGCTTGCTGGCCGAGTCGTTCTGCGCATCCTCCTGCAGCATCACGTTGGTCACCCCGCCGGAGGCGTTGAAGGTGACCGTTGGCGGGCTGCCGAGCAGGTAATGGACGACGATGAATGCCGCACCGACGACCACTGCCGCGAACGCGACGAGCAGGGCCGTGATACGGACCGGCAGAGACACCAGTCACCACCTCGCTTCTTCGCGCGCACGGGCGCACGCGATTGGGCCGGCCTCGGTTGTCCCCCAGGACCCCGGCCGGAGGCCTGTTACGAGCCTGATCTTCCGAGCATCCGCGCCCGCCGGCAACACCACGGCGGTTCAATGACGAAATTGTCATGATCATGGCATCCTGGCAGGTAACGGTGCCCGGCTCAGCGCTTGTCCGAATGACAGCGTGTAATCTGTTAGTTACCCAAGCAGTACATATCCAACGCCCCGGCCATGGCAAAGCGCCCTCCGGGAGCCCGGAACGGCCGGTTTCCGGTACACCGGGGCGGCGGAACTGCAACGGTTTGCGAAAAGCTAGCGAAGCACGCCGCCGGCGGGTTGACCGAACGCCGGCAGGCGTTGGATCCTCAGGGAAGGAGCCACGCCCTCGCCCCTGCCACCGGCCCCGACCGGGCCGTCCGGGCACCGGGCGCGGGCACGGCGAATTGACGAGACTCCCATGACGACGACGGTGGAGCAGGCCTCAACCCAGGGCGGACCGCGCATACTGCTCGTGGAGGACGAGCCCAGGATCCGCGACTTCATCACGCGCGCACTGGTCACGGCCGGCTACGGGGTCACCGCGGCGGGCTGCGGCACCGAAGGGCTGCGGCTGGCCCGGGCCGGCGACTACGACCTGGTCATCCTGGACCTGATCATGCCGGACATCGACGGCCGCCTGGTGCTGGCCCAGGTGCTGCGGGAGCGCCGTGAGCAGGCCGTCCTTGTGCTGTCCTGCCTCGCCGACGTGACCACCAAGGTGGACTGCCTGGAACTGGGCGCGCAGGACTACCTCACCAAGCCCTTCTCCCTGGCCGAACTGCTGGCCCGGGTGCGGGTCCGGCTGCGCGGGGAGCCGCACGCCCACGAGGTGCTCAAGGCCGGGGACCTGATCCTGGACGTGGGCCGGCTGGAGGCCAACATCGGCCACGGGCCGGTCGCGCTGACCCGGCTGGAGTTCATGCTGCTGCGGGAGCTGATGGAGCATCCGGGCCAGTCGGTGGGCAAGGTCCAGCTGCTCGCCTCGGTCTGGGGCTACGACTTCGATCCCGGCTCCAACGTGGTGGACGTCTGCGTCCGGCGGCTCCGGTCCAAGCTGGGGTTCGACCTGATCAAGACGGTGCGCGGTGAGGGCTATCAGCTCGCATCGTGACGGCCGGCCGCCGCCGGCCCACTCCCGGCTGCCGCCGTGGCCGCGGCACATGCGCTGGCCGCACCGCCCGCCCGGGCTGCGCTGGCCGCTGCACCGGCCGCTGCTAGCCCGGGGGAGCACTCTCCTGCCCCGGGGGCGAGCCCCCGGACCCCGTGGCCCGGAACCCCCCGATGGCTCAAGGCCCCGTTCCTCCGTCACGGAGCCTTGGCCACACCCCCACGGGCGAGTCGCCTGGGTGGACGTGGCCTGGGCGGCCTTCTCGGTGGCCAACCTCGCCGCGATCGTGATCTTCTCGCACTGGGAGACGGTCCCGTTCCACTTCATCTGGATCAGCCTGACGCTGCTCTACGGGTTCCGGGTCTGGTCCACCAGGCCGACCGCCTGGGTGCTCGCGGTGGTCATGATCACCACCGGCACCGCGATCGGCTGGGACGTCTTCCGCGGCGACCAGACGGTGGACGAGCTCAACGAGGTCCCGCTGATGGCGGCCATGTTCTGGCTGATGGTCTGGCACGCGCAGCGCCGGCTGGCCGCGGACACCGAACGCGACCTGGTCAGTGAGGAGAACGCCCGGCTGCTGGCCACCCAGCGGCGATTCCTCCAGGACGCCTCGCACCAGTTGCGGACGCCCATCACCATCGCGCTCGGCCACGCCGAACTGCTGGCCGGGGACCTGGCCGGAAGCCCGGAGGCGCGGGACATCGACGTGGTCGTGGGCGAGCTGACCAGGCTGCGCCGCCTCGGAGAGCGGCTGCTGATGATCGCCGCGTCCGAGGACCCGGATTTCCTGCGGCCCGAGCCGGTGGCCCTGGACCGGTTCATCCTGGAGTCGTTCCGCAAGTGGCTGCCCACCTCGGCGCGCCGCTGGACGCTGGGCCGCCTGGATCCCGTGCTGATCACCGCCGACCGGGAGCGGCTCGGCCTGGCGCTGGACGCGCTGCTGGAGAACGCGGTGCGGCACACCGCCACGGGCGGGGAGATCCGGCTCTCGGTGCTGCGCGACCACGACGGCCAGACCGCTCGTATGATCGTCGCGGACAGCGGTGAAGGGATCGCGCCCGCGGAACTGGACCGGATCTTCGACCGGTTCCGGTCCGGCTCCCAGCTCGGCGGGACCCGGGGCACCGGCCTCGGCCTCGCGCTGGTGCGGGCGGTGGCCCGCGCGCACGGCGGCGAGGTACGGGTGCACAGCGCCCGGGGCGAGGGCAGCGAGTTCGAGCTGGTGCTGCCGGTGCGCCGGCCGGCCGACGCACCGGCGGGCGCGCCGGACGGCGCACCCGCGGCCAGGCAGGCGCTGCAGGCCGGGGGCGCGCTGGCCGCGGGACGGACGACCGTGGAGGAGCTGTGACACCGGAACAGGGCGTGCCGCCCGGGCCAGGCGCGACACCATCACCAGGCACGCCGCCCGGCCCAGGCACGCCGCCCGGCCCAGGCACGCCGCCCGGCCCAGGCACGCCGCCCGGCCCAGGCACGCCGCCCGGCCCAGGCACGCCGACAGGCCCGGCCGCCACGGCGACGCCAGGGCCGGCCGGGACGCCGGCACCGGGCTGGCGCGGGCGGCTCGGCCCGCTGCTCGGCAGGCGGGCAGCCGTGACGGCCGCGGTCGCCGCCGTGGTGGTCGCGGCGCTCGCCGTGGCCGGGGTCACGGTTGGCTCCGGCAGCGCCGCGCCGCACAGCCTGGGCCGGGCGAAGAACTTCACCCTCGGCGTGCTCGGTCACCCGGGCCAGCGGATATCCCTGCAGTCCATGGCGGACCGGCCGGTCATCGTGAACTTCTTCGCGTCCTGGTGCGAGCCGTGCAAGAAGGAGACGCCGCTGATCGCCCGGTTCTACCGGAACTCCCGGGGCAACCCCGCGATCCTCGGCGTGGACGTGAACGACTCGTCCGCCAAGGCCATGAGCTTCGTCCGCAAGAGCGGCGTGACCTACCCGGTGGTCGCGGACCCGGCGCCGATGCAGGCCGCGATCGCCTACAACCTGCCCGGGCTGCCCGCCACCTTCTTCCTGAACTCCCGCCACGTCATCGTGAAACGGGTCTACGGGCCGGTCACGCAGGCGGAGCTGACCAGCGGCGCCGCTCTGATGGCCGGGCGGGCCGGCTAAAGGAGGCGCACCATGCAGACCCCGCCACGCGCCGACCCGCCGTACGTCCCGATCCGCCGCAGCGCCTGGCCGGTCCGCAGGACCCCGCGGTGGTGGTTCGCGGCCGGGCTGGCGATCGTGGCCGCGGGGGTGCTGGTCGGGATCGCGGTGCACCCGTCGCGGTCGCAGCGCGCCACCGACCTGAACGGCTTCCTCGCCGACATGAAGACCGACATCCAGTCCTGCGCGGGCGGCGTGCGCGACTCGCTCATTGCGCTGCGTGCGATCGAGGCCGGGACCAGGCAGGACGTCGGCACCGCGATCGGCATCGCCACCTACGGGTCCGGCAACTGCTCCCCCGCGAACAACGTGCTGCTCGACGACCTGGTCGGCTACCAGGTCCACGAGTCGCTTTACTCGTTCCACCTGGACCGCGTCGTCTACGGCCTGGTGGACTGGGCCACCCCCGACGCGCTGCGGGTGCAGGCCGACGTGGCCGCCGTGCTGCGCGCGCGGGGCGCCGCCCGGGCCGCCGCCACCGCCAAGCTGAACAGCGACCTCAAGGTGCTCGACGCCCAGCGGGCCTACCTGGACAAGATCATGATGACCGCGATCACGGCGACCGGCGCCACCGGCAGGCCGCCGCCGCTCCCGGGCTGACCGGGGCCCGCGCCGGCGCAGACCGCGTCACTGCAGGCCGCGTCAGCCGAGGCCGATGTCCTCCAGGGCCATGCCGAACGGCGACTCCCAGGACGCGGGGGACCTGGCGGCCCCCGGCGACGGCGGCTTCACCCGGTCCAGCGCGGCCAGGGCACAGCGGACCATCTCCTCCGGCCGGGACGAGGCCACGTCGGCGCCGCCCAGTTCCAGCTCGTGCTGGAGGTTGTCGCGCCCGTGGCCCTGCACCACGTCGAGCAGCAGCAGCGACCGGCCGACCGTGCGCGCCTCCGCGCAGGTGTCCCCCGAACTGGTGATGACCAGGTCCGAGGCGGCCATGAGCACCGGGATCTGCTCGGTGTAGCCGAACACGTGCAGCCGGCGCCGGTGCCGCGCCGCGGCCCGCAGCCGGTTCTCCAGCTTCACGTTGCGCCCGGCGACCGCCAGCACCTGTACTCCGGCGTCGGCGAGCGCCGCCGCGGCGGCCGCGATCGGCCCGAGCCCCCAGGCACCGGACATGAGCAGCACGGCGCGGGAGTCCACGGGCAGCCCGAGGCCGGTCCTGGCCTGCTCCTGGGACGGCGGGTCGTAGAAGCCGGGGCGCACCGGCGACTGGACCACCCGGATCCGCGCCCGGGGCTGGTAGCGGCGCACCGCGGCCTCCGCCACGGCCGAGGTGACCAGGTACAGGTCCACGTTCGGCTGCACCCAGAGCCGGTGCGGGGTGACGTCGCTGCACAGCACCACGTGGCTCATGCCGGGATACCGGTCGGCCAGCACGCTCACCGCGGACGCGGCGGTGGCGAACACCGAGACGGCCAGGTCCGCGGGGTGCGCGTCCAGGTAGTCCCGCAGCCGCGGCACCAGTTGCCGCCGGGCCCCGGCGTCGGCCAGCAGGGCCAGCCGGCTCCCGGGCCGCAGCGCGGCGAAGTGGAACGCGTCGAACAGGCCAGGCGTGGCCAGCATGGCACGGAACACCGCCTCCCCCGCCGACCCGCCCTTGGGGCCGAGCAGCCGCATGGCGTCGAGGGTGCCGGTCTCCCAGCCGCGCGCGGCCAGCGAGGTGGCACACGCCCTGGCGTGCATCTCGTGGCCCGCCCCGAGCGAGCCGGAGAGCAGCAGGGCGCGCCTCATGGCGTGCCCTGGCCCGCCCCCGGCAGAGGGGCCGCGCCGGCGTCCCCGGCCTGGCCGAGCCAGTCCAGGTAGCGCCGCACCCCGGCCGCGAACGGGGTCTCCGGTGCCCAGTCGAGCAGTTCCTTGGCGGCCCGGTTGGACACACTCACGCCCTGGTAGTCGGCGTCGCGGGCAGGGGCGTAATGCAGCGGAACAGGACCGAGGAGCTGCTGCACCGTGTCGGCTATCTCGCGGACGGACACCGGCGTCCCGCCTTCGAGCGCCAGCACCTGCCCCGCCGCCGCGGGCGCGAGCGCGCGCACGTGCGCGTCGGCCAGGTCCTCCACGTACACGTAGTTGCGCTGCTGCTCGCCGGTGCCCGCGATCGTGATGGGCCGGGATTCCAGCGCCGCCCGGACGAACCGGGCGACCACCAGCTCTTCCCGCATCCGCGGCCCGTACGGGATGCCGTAGCGCAGGATGGTGAACTCCTGGCCGTACATCTCCTTGTAGCTGTGCACCAGCAGCTCCGCGGCGAGCTTGGTGGACACGTACACGTGCCCGGCGCTGCGCAGGTCGACGGGGAAGTCCTCGGACAGCTCGCCGGTGCCCTGCGCCGCCCCGTACACCCACACGGTGCTGGCCAGGATCACCCGGCCGCAGCGGTGCCGCCGGGCCGCCTCGAGGACCCGGGCGGTGCCCTCCACGTTGAGCCGGACCGCCCACACCGGGTCGGCCGCGACCTCGTTGACGTTGGACGCGCCGGCCAGGTGGAACACCGCGGCGCAGTCGGCCACGGCCGCGCCCAGCCCGGCCTCGTCGAACAGGTCCACCGTCAGGTACGTCGCGTCCGGGTTGCGCCAGCGCGGCTCCACGTCGATCACCCGCACCTCGTGGCCCGCCGCCGTGAGCCGGTCCACGACATGGGAGCCGATGAAACCGCCACCTCCAGTTACCGCTACGTGCACGGCCGCCCTTTCTCGCGTGCTTACCGGCTCGTTCCATCCGGCCGGCTTCCCCTGGGCTGCCCGGCCCCCGGACAGCGTTTCGGCCCGGAAGCTATCCGCCCGGGAGCGTCTCGTGCACCGCGGCGATGGCGGTCAGCACTTCCTCGACCTCCGCGTCGCTCATATCCGAATGGACCGGCAGGCAGATGTGCCTGCGGGCGATGTCCTCGGCCACCGGCAGCGGCGGCCCAGCGTACTCCGCGAGCACCGGCTGGTGGTGCAGCGGCAGGTCGTACACCTCACCGGACAGCCGGACGCCGAACCGGCCGGCCATCTCCTGCTTGACGGCGGCCCGGTCGGCACCGGGTGGCAGCAGCACGATGTACTTGTAGACGTTGCCGCGGCTGCCGGGCGCCTCGGCCAGCGGGGTGAGCCCGTCCAGCTCGGCCAGTGCCTTGTCGTAGGCGGCGGCGACCTCGCGGCGCCTGGTGATGAACTCCTCCATCCGGCGCAGGTGCACGAGCCCGGTCACCGCGTGCAGCTCGCTCATCCGCCAGGCGGAGCCCAGCCGCACGTGGTGGTTCGCGGTGAAGGCGCCCTTGCCCTGGTCGCGGTAGATCTTCGCTTCCCGCGCCACGTGCTCCGAGCCGGTCACCAGCATGCCGCCCTCGCCGCTGGTCACCACCTTCGTGGGATAGAAGGAGAAGGCCGCGCTCACCCCGAACGAGCCCGCGAACCGGCCGTCCAGGGTTGACCCGTGCGCGTGCGCGGCGTCCTCGATCAGCGCGATGCCGCGCTCGTCGCACAGCTCCCGCAGCCCGGTGATGTCCGGGCTGATCATGCCGCCGATGTGGACGTGCACCACGGCCGCGGTGCCGGGGGTCAGCACGGCCGCCACGGTGGCCCGGCTGAGCGCGAGCGTGCCCGGTTCGACGTCGGCGAACACCGGGCGGCCGCCCGCCTGCAGCACCGCCGCGGCGGTGGCGTAGAAGGTGTTCGCGGGGACCACCACGTCCCGCCCGGCGACGCCCGCCACCTGGAGGGCGATGTTCAGGGCCGAGGTCCCGCTCGAGGTGGCCACGGCGTGTGCGGCGTCGTGCGCGGCGGCGAACGCCGCCTCGAAGCGCCCGTTGTACGGGCCCAGGGTGAGCGCCCCGCTCGCCAGGATGTCCGCGATGGCGGCGGCGATCTCCGCCCGGTCCGCGGGGGGGAACACGACACGTGCTGCTGGCACTCCCAACGCATGGCCCCTTGCTGAATCACACCGGGGCCCGGGGCCCCGCGTCTGGTAACCAGTCTTGCTTCGGGTACGTCCCGACCTTGCCATCATTCCAGTAGCGATACGGTGCAGCAGGTGTCCTCCCCTGGCGTGTCGCCCGGATGGGACAAGACCGCAGGCCAGAGGCTATGAGGCGGGTGTGACAGGTGTTCATGGACGGAGGGTCCCGTGGGCCGGCCCGGCCGGCCGCGCTCACCACGGCGGCGCTGGCGGTCGGCTGCGCCGTCACGCACGCCGGGCCGGGCGTGACGGCCCTGGGCCCGGTGCGGCGGTGGTTCTTCCCCCGGCTGTCCGGGCTCGGCCGGTCCGACCATGTGGCGCTCACCTTCGACGACGGCCCGGATCCGGCCTGGACCCCGGCCTTCCTCGAGGTGCTGGCCACCTGGGAGGTGCGGGCCACGTTCTTCATGCTCGGCGCCATGGCCGCCCGCGAGCCCGGGCTGGCCGCGGAGGTCGCCGCGGCCGGGCATGAGGTGGCGGTGCACGGCTGGGCGCACCGGTACACGGTGCTGCGCGGCCCCGGTGCAGTGCGCGACGACCTGGCCCGGGCCAGGGACGCGGTGGCGGACGCGACCGGCGCGCGGCCGCGGTTCTACCGCCCGCCCTACGGCGTGCTGAGCGCGGGGGCGCTCGCGGCCGCCCGGCGGCTCGGGCTCACCCCGGTGCTGTGGACCTGCTGGGGCCGGGAGTGGACGGCCGGCGCCACACCGCGGACGGTCGCCACCACGCTCACCAGGAACCTGGGCGGCGGCGCCACGGTGCTGCTGCACGACTCCGAATGCACCTCGCCGCCCGGTTCTGCCGCCGCGGCGCTGGGCGCACTGCCCCTGCTGCTCGAAGAATGTGCGATACGACGGCTCGTGGCCGGTCCGGTCGCCGAGCACGGCCTGGTCTGGTGACCGGCCCGTCCGGGCTGGCCGGGCGGGCGCGCCGCTGGCCTGCGGGGCCGCAGGCTGCGGGAACACTCCGGCCGCGGGATGGCGTTGTTCCCCGTGACCGGGCAATCGCCGGCGGGCGGCACCGCGCCCACTGCCCTGCGCGGGCGGAAACCCTCAGAAGGCCTTCAGGTTCCGTCCAGGGAGATGGTGCTAACTGAGAACTGCGCTTAGCCAGGGTCACGGTAGAACCGCCGTGCCGGGGGGACCATACGAAGCGGCTCAGGCTACTTCCGGGCAGAGGTGATGAGGATGGCCGAAGGTCAGGGCAGCGGGAACGACTCGCCGGAGCGCGACGGCGCCTGGCAGCCGGCTCCTGGCGCGGGCGGCAGCCCGGGTGACGGTACGCCGGAGGCGGACACAGACCCCGGTGCGCCGGACGCGGCCGAGCCCGGGGCGTCGTGGCTGCCGTTCCGGATGACCTCCCCGGCCGACGATGCCAGCCAGCCAGCGGCCAGCAACCAGCCAGTCCCCGGCGCGCCGCCGCCGCCCAGCGCACCGCAGGCCGCCGGCCCGCAGGTCCCCGGCGCGCAGGCAGTCCCCGGCACACCGGCAGTCCCAGACGCGCAGGCGGTCCCCGGCGCGCAGGCGGCTGCCGGGCAGCCCGGATCCGGCCCGCAGCCGGGATCCGGGGAACCCGGAGCGCCCCCCGGCGCCGGGCCGCAGGCCCGTCCCCTCGGCGGGCTGTCCTCGCCCTGGCAGGGCCAGCCGGGCGGCCAGCAGAACTGGGGCTCTCCCGGCACGCAACAGCAGCCCTGGACGCCACCGGGCGCCCAGGCCGGGCAGCCCGGGCCCGCCCAGCCGCCGGCCAGCACCCCGCAGCCGGCCGGTACCCAGCCGCCGGCCGGGGCCCAGCCGCCATACGGCAACCCGCCGCCCCATGACGCCCCGCAGGGCACCATGGCCCCCTATGGCACTCCGCCGCCCGGCTACGGCGGCCAGCCACCGTACGGCACGCCGCCCTCCTACGGCGGGCAGCCCTACCCCACCCAGCCCATGGGCCAGGGGTACTACGTCGGCCAGCCGCCCTACCCCGGCCAGCCTTCCTACCCGGGCCAGCCGCCCTACCCCGGCCAGCCCCCGTACCCGGGCCAGCCCTACTCCGGCCAGCCCTCCGCCGGCGACCAGACGCAGGCGAACTGGCAGCCCCAGCCCGGGCCCGGCCCGGTACCGCCGCTCCCAGGTGAACTGCACGGCGCGGTGCCGCCCGGCGGCGAGGGCCACTGGGTCCCGCCCGGCGGCTACGGCCAGCCCCCTGCGGTACCGCCGCGATCCCGCGGGCCGCTGAGTACCGCGCTGGTCTACGTGCTTGTCGCGGTGCTCGCGGCGGCGGTCGGCGCGGGCGCGGTGCTGGCGCTGCGCGGCTCGGGCGGCGCGGCCCCGTCCAACTCGGCGGCCTCCCAGGACATCCCCAGGCCCAAGACCCAGCCCGGCTCGGGCGGCTCCGGCGGCACCAACGCCTCGGGCATCAACGTCAGCGCCGTGGCCGGCAAGGTCGAGCCCGGGCTGGTGGACATCACCTCCTACGTCCACTACCAGCGGGAGGTCTTCGAGGGCACCGGCATGGTGCTGTCCTCCAACGGCATGGTGCTGACCAACAACCACGTCATCAAGGGCTCCACCCGGGTGCAGGTGCGACTGATCGGGAACGCCCAGAAGTACAACGCCAAGGTCGTCGGCACCGACAACGCCCAGGACGTCGCGCTGTTGCAGCTCACCGGGCCGTCGGGGCAGAACGTGTCGGGGCTGAAGACCGTCCAGGTCGGTGACTCCAGCAAGGTCCGGCTGGGCGACCCCGTGGTGGCGATGGGGAACGCCGGCGGGACCGGCGGCCAGCCGACCGTGACCAGCGGGACGATCACCGCGCTGAAGCGCGCCATCACCGCGAGCGACGCGGGCTCCGGCACGTCGGAGCGGCTGACGAACATGTTCCAGTCGAACGCCTCGATCGCCGAGGGTGACTCAGGCGGGGCGCTGGCGAACGCCGCGGGCCAGGTCATCGCGATGAACACCGCGGCGAACAGCCAGAACATCGGCGGACCGGGCACCAGCCAGGGCTACTCGATCCCGATCGCCCGGGCCCTGTCGATCGCCCGGCAGATCGCCAGCGGCAAGGGCAGCAGCACGATCCAGATCGGCCAGCCCGCGTTCATCGGCATCGCGATCGCCAGCGACCCGAAGAACAACGCGCCGAGCAACTCCGGCAGCCCGAAGACGCAGCTTGGCCAGCTCCGGCAGACCGCCCAGGCCAACTTCGGCCAGGGCATCAACTCCAGCGGCCGCTGCCTGGTCAACGAGACGGCCAACCCGGTGCCGAACAGCATCGCGCCGGCCAAGTCGGGCACGCTGATCGCCGGGGTGTTCTGCCACGCACCGGCGGCGAACGCGGGGGCCGCGGCCGGTGACGTGATCACCGCCGTGAACGGCCACGCGGTGACCTCGCCGGCCTCGCTGCGCGTCCTGATGCGGCAGTACCAGCCGGGCACCACGGTGTCGCTCACCTGGGTCGGGCTCAACGGCCAGGAGCGGACCGGCTCGGTCAAGCTCGGCGCGGGGCCGGCCGCGTAGGGTGTGTCCCGTAGATCTATGCCGTCGCGAGCGGCCGCCGGCGGGATGCATCGCAAGGCGGAGGAGGAGCCCATAGCGGAGCTATTGGCTAGTGGGAAGGGGTAACGGGCAGGCGCGCTGGGGGGTTCGCTGTCGCTGAGGATGGCGGCGATGGTGCCGGGTGTGCTGGTGGTGATGGTCGCGTAGATGGTGACCTGGTTCATTTCCTTGTTGTATAGCAACTGCAGGTCGAATGCCTGGTAGAGGCGGGCCCGGGTGGCTGGTTTGGCGTCCTGCAGGCGTGCGGGGAGGGCAGGCAGGGTGTCCAGTAGCTCCGGGGCCTGCCGGGGGCCGTTGTCTTCTGCGGTGAGGGCGGCTAGCTGGTCGGTGTAGCTCTTGCGCTCGGCCACCAGTTCCGCGAACCGTTCGCGGAGGCGGTCACGCCAGGCTTCGGTGGCCGGGTCGCTGGCGTCCCCGGCTTTCTCTAGCTCTACGATCTTGGCTTTCTGCGCGTTGTCGACGCGGCGGATCTCCTTGTGGAGCTTTTTGATCTTTTTCTCGCGCTGGGCGGCCTTGGCCGCGTCGTTCTCTGGCAGTTGGGTGCACAGCAGGGCGGCCCGGTCATGGCCGAAGATCCGGGTAGCGAAAAACTCGCAGATCACGGGCACAAGGTGATCCTCGCGGACCAGGATGCGCTTGGGGTGGTCGGGGTAGGCGCCGGCGTGGCGCGGGTTGGACGCATCATGCGGGCAGGTGTAGTAAGTCCGGGTTGCCCTGGTGGTGCCCTGCATACGGCGGTGGCAGATCCGGCAGCGCATCCGCGAGCGCAGCTCGTAGGTGCGGCGGGCGAGGGGGTGGCCGGGGGCGGCGGGGTCTTCGGCTTCGCTGGCACGGGCCAGGGTCACCTGCCGGGCGGTCTCGTAGGTCTCCCGGGTCACGATGGCCGGGTGGGTGGGCTCGCTGCTCCATACCCACTGCTCGGGCGGCACCCGGTGCCAGCGGCCGGTGCGTGAGGAGGTGCGGCCCCAGACCATGTGCCCGGTGTATTTGGGGTTGGCGAGGATCTGGTAGATGACCCCCAGCCGCTGCGCGGCGCGCCAGGTGAACATCTGCCCGACGACCGGGGCGCGCACCGGGTCGCGGATCAGCCGCGTTTTTGTGCGCCCTTCGGCGCGTTTGGCCGGGTTGGGGTGGGGGTGTTTCTCGGCCAGGTAGCCGTAGGGCGGGGTGCCGATGTTCCACCCGTCCAGGGTGTGTTCCCGGAACCCGGCCCAGGCTTTCTCCTTCAGTTGCAGCCGGAACCACTCGGCCACGCCTTGTTTGACGCGGCGGATCAGGACGGTGGTGGCGTTCATGCCCGCGACGCTGATGGGCTCGTCGGTGGCGAACAGCGGGATGCCCTGGGCGCCGAGGTCTTTTTCCAGCTTCAGCGCGCTGAAGGTGTCCCGCGCGGACCGCTCGATGTCCTCACAGATCACGGCGGCGAACCGGGGGCGGGGGGTTTGTGCTTCGGCCAGTAACGCGGCCATGCCGCCGTCGCGGGGGATGCCGACCCCGGCGTAGGCGTCCCGCTCGGCGTGGCCGCGCTGGTCCAGGTCCAGCCCGCCGGATTCGATGTCCCAGTAGTGCGCCACGATGACGAAGCCGGGCGGGAGTTCTTCCTCGGACTTGCGCAACTGGCGGCGCATGGATGCCTGGTAGTTCTGGATCAGGGTGGAGGTCCGGCCGAAGAACGCGACCGGGACCAGTTCACCGGGCAGGCTCACGCCGGGCGGCGCGGCGGGTGACGGGATGCCCATTGCAGTAGCTCCTTGATCGCTTCGGCCTGGCGTTCGTCCCACCGGGCGGCTTCCGGGCCGGACACGACCCGGATTTTGAACCGGACTTTCAGCCCGGCAGGAGTTTTACTGTCATCCAGATTATACGCGAAAATGGTGCCATTAGGAATGGCTTTCAGCGTTTCCGGGTCGTATTCCTGTCCCGGTTCTGGTGGTTTATCCGGCGTGGTTTCCTGCCCGCTGGCCTGGGGAAAGCCTGCCTGATCACCCATTAGCCGCTCCTTTCCAGGCCGGGGATTGTGTACGTAAACCGGGTGCGTGCATGGGCGCACACGTGAGCGGTGGGTGGTTTTTTGGCCGGTGTCCTGCGGCGTGGCGGGGGGCGGGGCCGGCTACGCTTCCCCGGCGCGGCGGGCAGGTTCCTGCTCCCGGCGAAAGGCCCGCCGGCCGGCCCCGCAGGGTCCCGCCGCGCCGCAGGTGGGTAAAAAACCACCCGCCGCGCCCCCGGCGGGCAAAGCCCAGCCTGGTTACGGTCACCACCGGTTCACCGGCCCGGTGGCGGGGCCAGGTCCCCCCGCACCGTCAGCGCAAGCCAGACGCCCAGCCCGGCGACCGTGCCCGCCTCCGCCGGGCCGCCGGCCCCGGACCGGGCCGCGATCACGCCCAGCAGCACCGCCGCGAGCACCCGCCCGACCAGGCGCAGCGGCCTGCCGTGACGGACCCGGGCAGGCACCAGCCCCACCGACCGCAACAGGCGCCGGCGCGGCGGACGGCGCGGCACGCGAGCGGGGGCCGGCATGGCGGGCGGGGCCTGGGCGGTCAGGTCGGCGTATGCCTCCGACCGTCCCCATGCCGTGCGCAGCGCCGCGTAGGCAGCGGACGCGGCGGCGTACCGGCCCGGGTCGCCGCCGTCGCCCCGGTCGGGGTGGGTGGCGGCGGCGATGGCCCGCCACGCGGCCCGGACCTGCTCATCGGTCAGATCCGGCCGGGCGGGCAGGCCCAAGGCGGTGAAGGGGTCCAGGCCGGTCACGGGCCTGTCTCCTGGTAGGAGCCGAACACGTCATCCAGCGCGGGGCCGGGCACGGCAACAGGTGGCGCGGTGTGCGGTTCGGCGGCCGGTGGCGGGATCAGCACCACGGGCGGGCGGGGTGGCGGCGGCAGCGGGAGTGGTGAGGGGCGGGGCCGGGCGATGTGGACCCAGGTGCAGCCGCCGCCGTGGATGAACCCGGCCTGGCCGACATCGAGGGCGCGGGCGATGCCGGGGTCCACATTCCAGGCGTGCTGCACCCGGGAGGATCCTTCGTCGCCCCACATGCCGCCGATCACCTTGGTCGCGGTCTCGACAATGCGGCGGGTGCCGGCGAGTTCGCAGACCGGCTGGGGGTAGGGGGTGCGCAGCAGCCAGATCCCCCCGTCGGCGGTGGCGGCGATCCGGTACCGCTCATCCTCACTCGCCCCGAGCCCTTGCCAGGATTGGGCGCTGACCTGCACCCCGATCCCGAGGCTTCGGCCGCGTTCGTACAGCGACCATAGCGGCACCTTTCCCGAGACGGCGGAGTAGTCGTCGCAGGCGAGCAGGATGGCCCGGGGTTCGGCGTCTGGGGTGGTGGCGGTGTGGGCGACCAGCTCGGTCAGGGCGAGGGCTTGGGCTTCGGCCACGGACTGCTCGCGGGTGCCTTCCAAGATGAAGTACCAGGCGTCCGCGTCGGCCAGGGTGCTGCCGTGGTCCAGGGCGGGGCCGAGCCGGTCCAACAGGGTCCGGTAGCGCAAGGCGATGTCGCCCAGGTGCCGCCGGGCGCTGGCCAGGGCGGCCAGCCGGGGCGGGTCGGCGGCGTAGGCGGTGTCCAGCCACCCGGGTTCGAGACGGTCCAGGAACCCAGCGCCGTTGACTGGTGGCCCGGGCGGGGCGGTGATGGCGAGGGTGAGGACGGCTTGCATCACGTCGGCGTAGTAGGCCGCCGGGCCAGTCCCGGACTCGACCATCTGAAACAACGTCACCGCCAGTTCACGCGGCGGCAGGCTCCACAAGCACACCGGCGCCTCGTCGGGCCAGACCGCCACCCGGGACGCGCCGACCGCGTGCAGCAGGCGGCGGGTCCGCTCGGCCTTGGCACGGGAGTCCGGGCCGCCTTTGCAGTCCAGCACCACCAGCAGTGGCCTGGGTGTCCCGTGCTGGTGGTGCGCGGTGCGGGCGGCTGAGTACCAGCCGGCCCAGGTGCGGATCATCAGGTTCGTCTTCCCGCTCCCACTGGATCCGATGACCACCTGATGACGGCCCATCGCGGTGTACGGGACGGCCAGCACCGGGCGCCAGCGGTGCCCGACCGCGCGGATCGTCGCGCCCATCACGACCCGGCCCCGGGCGTCGGCCAGGGGGACCGCGCCGGGGGCGGTGACCCGGGCGCGGGCGGTGCGGGCCTGGCGTTTCCACTGCCGGGCGTCGAACACCACGGGGGCGGTGGCAGTCTTGCCGGACAGGCCGGTGTCCAGGGCATAGATCCGCCACGCCCACAACCCCGAAGCCGCGGCCAGCCCTGCGGGCACCGCCACCGGGGCCACCAGCACAAACGCGGCCACCACCCGGCCGACGGCCACCGCGTGCCAGGCGGTCAGGTAGTCACGGACCGGGGCTAAGGCGAGCGCCTGCCAGGTGCGGGCCTGCACCGCCCGCCCAGTCAGGTACACCCCGGTCATCGGCAGCGCCCACCTTGCCGCGCGGCGCAACCGGGTCGGCGGCCACCCGCGCAACCACGCCCCAGCCACCCCCACAGCGGTCACCAGGGTGACCGGGGCGGCGGCTGCCAGAACCGCCAGCACGGCGGCGAGCAGCAGCAGGCGCCCGGCCGTGCGCAGCAGCCAGACGATCACCCGGAACTGCAAGTACGCCCACACGATGCTCACAAGCTCGCCCCGGCGGCAGGTCGCGGACCGTGATCCGGGCGCGCAACCGCGCGGGCAGGGTGGCGGCGGCCCGGTCAGTGACACCCCGTGCGGCCGGGGCGGCCAGGTACACCACCCGGTCATAGCGCGGCCGGGTGCCCCGGGCCGAGCCGGGGTAGTAGTCGGCGGCGCGGGCCAGCAGCCCGGCCATGATCGACGCCGTGCGCGCGAGGGGCTTGGGGGTCAGTTCGGCCTCAATCGCCCAGCACTGCCCCGAGTAAGGGCTGGCGGGCACATCGGGCCAGGACACCTCCGCGTCGGGCACGTGCCCACTGGCCCGGCCGCCGATCGCGGCCCGGATCCGCCGCTCGGACCGCCACCAGGCCCGGCCGTCCCGGTAGGCCGGGCTGGCCTCCAGGGACATGCGGACCGCCAGCACCGCCCGAAGGTGGGCCAGCCGGGCGGCGGCGGGCCGGGCGGTGGTGTAGGGCTGCCCGGTCACGGCCAGCCCGGCGCGGGTGAGCCAGCACCACGCCGGCCCCGCGCCCACCTGCCCGGTCGCCACATACCCGGCGCTCCGCCACCGGGCCACGATCCCCCGCAACCGGTCCGCCCGCACGCCCAGGAACGCGGCAAATTCCGGTAGGCCGCTGGCGAGGTGCCCGCTTGGGGGCGGGTCCTTTTCCAGCGGCCTCCGGCCCGAACCACGCATGCCGGTTTCCTGGCACGTGGCTCTCTGGTGGTTATTGCGTGATTACGGGGGTTGGCTGCCCGGGGTGGATGATCTCGTGGCAGCCAGCGCAGACGATGAGTGTCTTTCTGCGCATGGTGGCCATGAGCGCCGCCCACGTGGGCTGTGGCTGTCGCGGTGTGGTGAGGTCGGCGAGCTTGCGGACCTGGTGTACTTCCACCGGGGCGCGTTGCTCGCACCACTCGCACCGGCCGCGTCGGAGCCGGGTGATCAGCTCTTTGCGGCGGGTCGCCGGGGCTGGCTGGCGGTCGGTGAGCACCGCCTTCCGTTGCCGTTTCAGCGGAATGCCACCGAACCTGGCTACCAGTGGTTTCCTGCCTGGTCGCTGGACGCTGGCCTCGAAGCAAGTGCGCAGCCCGTGCGGTGTGACTACTTTGGCCTTGTATTTGCGGGCCATTTTCGTGACCGTCGAGCCGTGCTTGGCCGCCAGCGTCTTGAGCATGGAGGTCTCAGCGGCCCATCCCAGCCGGTTCAGTCGCCAGACGTCGTCGGCTAGCAGGTAGTACTGGATGATGCCCCGGTACTCGGCGCCGTAGGTGCTGATGATGGCCGTGTCGGGCAGGTTCATCAGCTCGTTGCGGCGCTCGGGTTGGCCGTGTGTGAGGTAGGGGGCACATTTGGCCTTGATCACCGCCCGTGGTACGCGCAGCCGGATACCGCCGTTGATGTGCGGGCGGTCGCGGCTGTGCTGGACGGTGATTTCGTAGCCGAGGAATCTCGCCGCGCTGGATCGGGCGTGGGTGACCAGCGTTTTGGCCTGGCTGAGTTCCAGTTTGAGGTCATCACGCAGGAACTGGGCGAGGCGGGCTTTGATCTCCTCCGCTTCGGCCTTTGGCCCGGTGAACCCGAGCAGGTGGTCGTCTGCGTACCTGCAGTAGCGGAGCCGCCGGTAGGCGGGGTCTTGCGGGTCGCCGTAGGGCATGCCCCGCCGCTGCAGTTGCAGCGTGCGCGCCGCCGCGCGGTCACCGTGGTAGCGGGCCCGCTTGAGCGCATTTCCCACCGTTCGGTAGGCAGGGCTGGGTGCCCTGCTTTCTCCCCGGGTGTATTGGGGTATGAGGATTGTCTCGACGAACTTGTCCAGCCGGTCCAGGTAAATATTGGACAGGACCGGGGAAGTCACGCCCCCAACGCAATGGGCAACTCGGCTTATGGTCACCCTCCGTGTCGGCGCTGGCGGGTTCTTGATCGCTGGTGGTGCGTTCCCGGATGGGGATGCGGTGCCGGATGGTGATCTTCTCGGGTCCGATGAGGACG
>WNGN01000342.1_pt1 | contig 54266 bp, 52 predicted proteins | sample 5400561 | NCBI WGS metagenome assembly WNGN01 (sample SAMN13153379, study PRJNA577476) | soil metagenome | isolation source: 115 cm soil or saprolite under Garry oak tree replicate 2 | place: USA:California | collected 2016-06-15 | reverse complement strand
AGGGCTCGCCCTTGTTCGGTAATCGCTACCAGTTTGGCCCGCCGATCCCGCTCATCTTCACGCCGATGAATCATGCCACGCGTGACTAATTGATCGAGTAGACGGCTGGTGGCCGACACTGAGCGCCCCAGTGCCTCGGCGACCTGTTTGATTGTCAGCTCACCCTGCTCATCCAGGAATAGCAAGGTTGCCATTTGAGGCAGGGAATAGTCAAAATCCTCAAAGGCTTGAACCATCCCGTAGATGAAATCGCTCAGAATGGTCCTCCGAAATTGTCTGATACTCCAGGTGAGCAGTTCATTATCATTATCATCATGAGTGATAATTGCCTGGCCCTCCTAATAATTGCGTGCATGCATACAAATGTTTCTATGTTAGAATAATAACGCGCACGGCTATGAAATGTCAAGGTCCCTATTTTTGATAATATACACATTGATAAAGAAGAGGCCCACTACGAAGCGAGAATGCTTCATAGTGGGCCGTTGGGCTGCCAGAGCACTTCTGGTCTTCTAGTGTTCTGACCATCTTCAATCGAAAGTTGGATAGAGGCGCTTCAACTTGATGCGAGCATCAGCCGTCGAGAAGCGCCAGTTAATCTTAGATACTGCCTGGTTACGTTGGTTGTGCCAGGCCAGAACCCGCTGCTGGAGTTCTTCTCTGGAAGCAATGCGCTCACCCAGGCATTGACGTGCCAAGACGGAAAGCTCAATCTCGGCCATATTCAGCCATCTCCCATGTTTTGGCGTATAATGGATTTCTAACTTCTCCGAGAGTTGTCTAGCTTCTTCTGCTGGAAAGGCTTCATAGAAGGAAGCAGGAGTATGAGTATTGAGCTGATCCATAACGAGCACGATTCTCTCTGCTTGAGGATACTGGACCTGGATGAGATCGCGCACGAAGTGCGCCCAATCCTTCTTGGTCCGCCGCTCTGTGACGGTCACCGTGCGTTTGCCGGTGAGCGGTTCGGTCGCCAGAAACAGATTCGCCGTGCCATGACGCTCATATTCGTAGTCATACCGCTCTGCCGCCTTTGGCTTCATCGGAAGGCGGGAACGCGTGTCCGCCAGCAACTGCTTGCTCCCCTCATCCAGGCAGATTTGTGGCCTCTTTGGATCGTAAGGACGTTGATACACGCAGAGCACATCCTCCATATGATAGACAAAGGCAGCATTGTGCTTAGGCGGAATACACCACTGCTTCTTTAGCCACGGTTTGAGCTCATTTTTTTTAGTACCTGTCTTACTGTTTCTCTGCCTACTTGCGAAACGATCTCTAGTTCCAGCGCGGTCTTAGTCAGCAAGCGGATGCTCCAGCGCTCGTATCCCTTTGGAGCCTGCGTACAAGCCAGGGCAATCAGATGGGCCTCGTCTTCTCCGGTCAAGCGGCGCTTCTCGGGTCGCTCTGCTTGGGGGCGGCGCTTGAGGGCATCGTCAAGTCCGTGCTCAAGAAATCTTGTGCGCACTCGCCAGATCGTCGTTTCTCCTACGCCGTAAGCCTGCATGATCTGCTTATCGCTCCAGCCTTGCTCGCTTTTGAGCAGGATCTGTGCATGCTTGATGCTACGGCCGATGCTTGACCACAGTTGGTGAGCGCTTCTAACATCTGACGTTGTTCCGTTTGCAAATGGATGATATGCTTTTTCAAAGAGGTCTCCTGCTTGAGGTTTTTGTTTCATCTCAAGGATACCTCTTCCTTTTCCTCCTTTCAATTCTGCCTGGTCAGAACACTAGTTCCTTGAAGCGAGGGAGAAGATGGTAGGCTCATCTCCGCGGTGAACGCCTTCATTGTTCGGAAAGGAATAGAGATATGAAGATTTCTAAAATAGATCATGTCGGTATAATCGTGAACGATCTTTCCGCCGCTAAAGCGTTTTTTCTTGATTTTGGACTTGAAGTGCAAGGGGAAGGAGAATTGGAAGGAGAGTGGTTGGATCAGGTAGTTGGGCTTAATGACGTTAAAACAGCATATGTATTTTTGCGGATGCCAGATGGTCAGGCAAATCTGGAGCTAATCAAATTTTATACGCCGTCAGACGAAAAAGATATTCAGCAACCTTTTGCAAATACCCTGGGTATCCGGCATATTGCATTTGTTGTTGAAGATATTGAAGCTATTGTTGCGAAATTGAAAAAGAAAGGTCAGGAAATCTTTAGTGAGATACAATACTACTCATGGTTCGCTCATTTTACTAGACAGGTACCAAGATTGAGGCTACACTAGCGTCATGGACGAAATTGAACCTCTCACGATAGAACGAATTGACGACGTGCCGATCCTGTTGGCGCAACTGGAACGCATGCAGGTAAGCAAGCTGCTGGATCGGCATTTTCCAACACATGGGAACTGGCAAGGTCTGAGCCTGGGAACAGTCAGCGTGGTCTGGCTGAGTCACATCCTCTCGGAAGGGGACCATTGGCTCAATCACGTTGAACCCTGGGCGAGCCAGCGTCTGAACTGCTTGCAAGCCTGCCTGGGGCAAGAGATGCGCAGCCTGGATTTGAGTGATGACCGCCTGGCCGCGGTGCTGGATTACCTGAGTGACGATGAGCAGTGGCAGACCTTCGAGCGGGACCTGAGTCAGCACCTGATCCGTGTATACGATCTGCATCCCCGTCGGGTGCGGGTGGATAGTAGCACGGTCAGTGGCTATGTTCACCCCAGTCCAGACGGCTTGTTTCAGTTTGGTCATAGCAAGGATCACCGACCAGACTTGCCACAAGTGAAGATCAAGCTGTCGGCCCTTGATCCCTTGGGATTGCCCCTGGGGGTCACGATTGTCAGCGGGCAGCGGGCCGATGATGGATTGTATGTGCCAGCGATTCAACACGCTCAACGGACGCTGGAGCAGGTGGGACTGCTGTATGTGGGCGATTGCAAGATGGCCGCACTGGCCACACGAGCTTACGTGCAGCAGAGTGGCGACTATTATCTGTGTCCGCTCTCGGGCGTGCAAGTGAGCGAGGCCAGCTTGCAGCAGTTGGTGGCTCCCGTCCAGGCGAACACCCAAGCGGTGACGACGATCGAACGGCAGAGTGAGGAGGATGGCTCCCCCGAAGCGATTGCGGTTGGTTATGAGTACACGCGGCAGGTCACGTTGATGCAGGGGGAGTCCGCTGTGCAGTGGGACGAACGGGTGTTGGTCATCCGCTCGCTCAAACTGGCGCAGAGGCACCAGGCGGCTTTGCAGGAGCGACTGACCAAAGCGCAAGCGGAACTGGTCCTGCTGAATCAGTCCGAACACCAACGAGGCAAGAAAGTCTTGCGGCAGGTGTCCGAGGTGCGCGAGGTGGTCGAGGCGATTGTGCATCGCTACCGTGTGGACGGTTTGCTGGAGGTGCAGTATCAGGAACGAGTGGTGAGTGAACGGCCCGTGCGCCGCTATCGAGACCGAGCGGCAGACACCCGCGTCGAGCGAGAAGTCAGCGTGAGTGTGCAGGTCAATGCCGGCGCCGTGGCGCAGGCCGAGGCCTGTTTGGGCTGGCAGGTCTACGTCACCAACCAGCCTACCGAGCAGTTGTCCTTGGAGCAGGCCGTGTTGGCCTACCGCGAGGAATATCTGATCGAGCGCGGCTTCGGACGCTTGAAAGGACGTCCGTTGTCGGTGTCTCCGCTGCAGTTGACCTCTGAGCCACGGGTGAAGGGCTTGCTGCGCTTGCTCTCGCTGGGGCTGCGTGTCCTCTGTTTGCTGGAATACCAGGTGCGCGGCCAGCTGGCTGAACAGCAACAAGCGCTGGCCGGACTCTATGCGGGCAATCCCAAGCGTGCCACGCGACGACCGACCAGTGAGGCCTTGTTGAAGGCCTTTAAGGGGCTGCATCTGACCGCCCTCAGTCAGCAGGCACAGACGGTCTACCATGTGACCCCCCTTTCAGCCTTACAGGAGCGCATCATCGCTTTGCTCGGCTTCCCATCAACTTTGTATTCCACACTCGCTCTCCATTCTGCTGAACTGACTTTCAAAATGAGCGAACCATGAGTACTATGAAGAAAGTTATAAGTTATGCTACGTTCGTGGGCCAGAGGGAATTATTTTAGAGTTGGCGGAGCCAATCAAATGAATGAAGTGTAATCTTCATAAACCTAAGCAGTTAACTGAAACAGGTCAGCATCTCTGCTCCTGCGTCGGTAAACCTGAATATGAACCCAAATATCACATTTTACCTCTATCATGTCCAAACTATCTCTTTACCATATAATGTCCTGTAGGGACGATCACCTTGGCAAAGCCGCCAAGAATTCGGTCAAATGACAAGTGAATCCGCTCTTCCTTGTTCCGACACGCCTTGTAATTTGACTCGATTTGTCGCCGAAAGGGGCGTTTATGCGTCCGAAGTCAAAACTGGCAAATGTATGCGTCAGTTTCTCGACCAAGGATTGGCCTTGTATCTAAAAGTTCGTCTCAATGAGGACGCGGTATAACCGTATTCGCTGCTATACTCAAGGAAGAAGTTGAAAGATGGTAGAAGGAGCTAAAACGATGACAGAACAGAAAAGCAAAGCAGAACTTTTAGAAATGAGACGTGCGCTCTATACGCATTTCGATGCGCTAATCGCAGGTCTGAGTGAGCAGCAGATACACATGCCGGGGGCGAATGGCGACTGGTCGGTCAAGGATCACATCGCCCATCTGACGTTCTGGGAGCGCGTGAACCTGCTGGAGATATTGAAAGCGATCGAGCAGGGTACGAGTTGGACTGATCCAGGACTTGAGAGTACCGAAGAAGTGAGAGACAAGACCAACCAGCAGGTTTACCTGCAAAACAAGGACCGTTCGCTCGCAGACGTGCTGTCCGAATTTCAGGCAACGCATCAGCAGGTCATGGAGTATCTTGAAAAGCTGAGCGAGGAGGAGTTGAAGACGCCATACGAATGGTTAGGAGGGTACACGATCATCACATGGCTGAGCGAACCAAACGGGCACTACGACGAGCACGAGCAGTATATTCGCGACTGGCTGGCGAGGCAGAGCAGCGCAAAGGAGTAGGCGCGATCTCGGCATTCAGCTAGCGCGCGAGGAGGCCCGGCGCTTTCTCGTGTGCTAGCATTTTCAACCAACCAATCTACCGGACGTGTTGAAGCATCTGGACACGGTTGTGCTGGCTACTTGGAATATCTGTTCGAAATACAACACAAGATATGCGGATTCAAATACTCTAGTGAGGTATATTTCCTGTTCCCACCTTGAGGCATGTTTATCCGAAAGATTTGCTGTCCGATGCTGACCCGGTCTAATAGGATGAGAAAACAAGAAGAAACTCTGCCTTATATGAACCAGTTTCTTCGAAGGCTGTTGATTTTTAAAGGATATATTCCTCTCAGCCAAAGATTTGCACAACTTGTATTTCGTGTATTAGCAGCATTCAGATACATTTTCTTGAACAGCCCTTTTTCTAAAATTAGTGCGGATTCCCGCCTCTTTTCTAATTTTAGAGCGGATTTTTCTAAATTTTGGTTGAAGGGCATTTTTGTTCTTTCACAGGTATTTTCTCACCAAGTCACGCCTGGGCACATTCTGTTTTAGAAAAATTCGCGCTATCTTTAGAAAAGGGACTTCAATCCAGCCTATCTTTAGAAAATCGATATTGGTCTGTAATACCATTTCTACAGCTTGTAAAGGGAGTCCAGAAGGCATAGCCGAATGTGTTTTTTCTAAAATTAGTGCGGATTTTTGTGCCGTGTCTTTTAACCCATAGGTTTTGGAGATTTCCAAAACCTATGCTTCCTTTTTCCCCCTCCAAAACTATGCTTCCCATTCCTATACAGAAAGGATGCATTATACTATTGCGTGATTTTCATTAGGAGCTATATAAATTATACAAAAGGAAGGGGGTTATTTGTGTTATGTATATTTTTTCAAGTGACCCACCGGATATCCCAATTCTTCCAGGGTGTTCTGGCTACTACTGATATCCAGCGAGAAAAATGCTAGTTACCTCTTCAATGACCTGGTCATGTGACCATTAAAAGTCACAGGAAGTCAAGAGAGGGAGAATATCCTTGTTCTTGCAGCCAGAACCTCCTGTAGCAGAAAGCATCCATCCACCTTGCGTGTTCCATGGAGCGCCGAAAATGACAAAAATGTGCATGGTGATGAACACGGGGAGGCACTCAGCGTAGGTCTCTTGCAGTTCTCTCTTCTTTGGAAGAACTTATGCGCTTCTTCGATAGTCATGATGGAGCCCGCCCAGGACCGGGTAGGAGAGGATCTTCCGACCTGTGGGATCTGGTGGCAGTGGCTGAGTTGGTGGTTCCGGGATCTGCTGCTTGATCCCTTGATGCGGCCTGGCTCGGTTGAAGTACATCACATATGCGTTGAGCACGCGCTGGAGCTGCTTCTCCTGCAGGATGAGCAGGTGATCGAGACACTCTCGACGTACGCTACCCAGAAACCGTTCACAGATGGCATTGGCCCGTGGGGCGTGGTAGGGGGTTTTCAGGATCTTGATGCCGCTGGTTGCGGCCACGCGCGCGAAACTGGGTCCAAATTTGTTATCACGATCGCGAATGAGATACTTCGGCCCTTGTCCATAGGGGGTTGCCTCTCGCAGTTGTTGTGCGGTCCAAGCATCAGTAGGAGAGCGAGTCACGCCGACGTGGATCACTGTGCGTGAATGTAGATCGATGATGAAGAAGGCAAACAGCGAACGGAAGAAGAGATCGGTCACCTGCAAGAAATCGCACGCCCAGATCTGCTGGGAATGCGTCTGTAAGAACGTGCTCCACGTCTGTCCCCGTGGCCTGGTGGGACGGACCTGCCTCATGTACTTTTGAATGGTGCGTTTGCAGACGCGGATGCCCACCTTGAGCAATTCGCCCCGGATGCGTTCTGCTCCCCACAGGCGATTGTCCTTGGCCATCTCCTTGATCAAGGCCACGGTCTCCTGGGATATCCTTGGCTTGAGAGAAGCTGCCCTGGACTTGTACTTCCAAAAGAGTTTGAAGCCTTGACGATGCCAGCGCAGCAGCGTCTCTGGCTGGACAATAAACAGCGCTTGCTTCCAGGTCCGTACCATGCTTGCCAGCAGGACCAGGAGCATGCGGTCTGTTTTGGTATAGGCAGGCCGTTTCACCTGTCGTCGCAGGATGATCAATTGTTGGCGCAGCAGGGCGTTTTCTGCCACCAGCTCGGACTTGCTTCTGGCAAGGTCAGTCAGCGTCGCAAGCAGCAGCGAGGTGGTGTCGGGTTTGGTCCAGGCGACGAAGCGGTGGTGCAGCGACTGAAAGCCATAACCTGCCAACCGTTTGAAAAAGGTGAGAATCCCAGGCACAGTAGACGTTCTCCCATGGTGAAGATAAGCAAGTGAATGCTTGCCATTGTACTCTTCCTCAGAGGAATCAGCAAGCAGCTAACGGTGGAAGGTGGTGTTCTCAAAGGCCTCCCCGAGCCGACGGATGCCACAAGTAGCCAGCACAGGGGTGGCATACCGGCCAGACCCTCGCCGTTCCCGATGGCATTCATCTTGTGTTTTTGCCACCATACTCGCCAGAACTCCAACCTGTGGAGCGCATCTTTCCGCTCACCGCAGAGGCCATAAGAAGGTACCACGCCCGCTGCCGATGTCAAGCAAATTGCGCGGTTGGATTCCCTTTAAGATACCCAGCACTTTTCGTACGCGCGGCAGTTCTATCGTACGCTTGAAGCGATGTAAGCGCAGCCCTCGGTCCTGAGCAAGCTGGATGAGGGCCTGTATCTCTCTGGTCGATAACTCGTCAAGTGCCTTGTTAAACAGCGCCTCATGCTGCTGATCTAACAGCAGATTGCCACGAATAAAGGCGGCAACGAGCCGTTCAAAATACTCAACCTGTGTGCTCATCGCACGCGTATAATAGCATAGGTAGCCTGAGAGTACAACAGACCAGCGCGATCAGTACTGTCACAGTCGTCATATCCCAAAGGGAACAACTATCTACATATCACAGCTGAAACCAGTTCTGGTTTGATCACTGATTAACCGGAGTTGGTATCACCCCTGGCTGAGGCCTGCCGCCAGCACAGCAGGGAAATATCGTCTCCATGTCCCCTCCTATCGCACTCTCCGCTGTTGATTGAATCATCCTTTTCGTTTTTCCCATCCGGTGAGGTTCCGTTACGGATGCACCATGGGTTTGAGCATCACTTCGGCTCGTGCTCCTCTCCTGTGGATATGGCCGCAAGGCGAAGGATCGCCGATGAAGAGGGACCAGCTTCGAGGCGCTGGCGGATCACGTCGGCACACTCCTGTGGGCTGAGGACCGACGTATCGACCTCCAGATCATAGATTCCTGGCACATGGACCGCCTGCTGCCACAAGCCCACCGGCTGTGGCACCGAGCCATCATCGGGGGTGCCGACAGGCCAGGTCACGCGTCGTCGTTGCATGATCACCTCCAGTGGGCAACGCACACCCACCACCAGAACCGGCAGGCCCTCCAGTAGCCTCGCACAGGTGGGGAGCATTCCCCGTGGAACAGCATAGACGTCATGGTGCCCGACATCCACTACGACGTTGAGCCCCAAGCGGCTGTGCAGAGCAATGGATGCATACATGGCGCGATACAGGATCACAATGAGCGGCTCCAGGTCAGGGCGTTCACCTCCGGGCCGTAGCCCGATCCCTGGCTGGTACCGCTCTGGGGTCATCTGCTTGAACCGGTCTACTCCCAGATTCATCCATACCCCCTCAAACGTGTTCTGGATCACCGTGGCAATGCTGGACTTCCCGGATCGCGGAGTTCCGTTCAAAATCACGATCTGGCCAGGTGGACCTCCCTGCTCGTCTTGAAAGGGTCCTACGTTCTCAGATGCAAGGGATGATGGTTTCTGGCTCATCAATCAACTCCTGTCCCTCTCATTTGCTCAGAGCGTCCTCGACTTTCAGGTCGAAATCAATGGCTCTTTGACAAAAAACGAAGCAGTTGCCGTGCGGAGACGGTCACCATCGCAGCGTGAGGTAGGAGGCACCGTAGCGTGACAGCGTTTTCAGAGGCGATCCTTCTCCGGCTGGGTAGCCAAATGTTTCTGCACTCAGGCCACAACGCGCGTTGTAGGCAAGCACCCACGTGGCCGCAGCGGTCGCGGCAGCTTGGTCACTCTTGCTGAACGGGGCGTGTCGGTTGGCCTCGTAATCAGACAGGAAGGCGACGACCTCTTGCGGGGTGGGAGCGCCGGCACCGGCGATACTGCCTTCAGTGTAGGCCCCAGCGACTACACCCACGAGCACCGGTTCGGACTCTGCCAGCAAACTGTCCCAGTCGTATGCAGCGCAGACGCCGTCCTCGTTGAAACGCAGGTTCTGGCACACCAAGTCGCTGTGCCCGATCGCATCCGGTTGCCTCCGAGGACCAAGTGCTTCTGCTGCGAGCATTGCGATGTGGTCTAACCACTCGAAGCCGACTGGAGTGGCGGTGAAGTCGAAGATCGGATCATGCGGTATCGGCCACGGGCCATGGTCGTAAGCTGCCCAGGCTGGCGGCTTGACGAGGCTAGATTGCAGCCCCGGGACGGATCGCAAGATGCGTATCTGTTCGCTCAGTGCTTGGGCCATCGCACGCCTCGTCACAGCATGATGAGCATCACCTCGCTCACCTCGATCCAGCAGAGCTTCGAGAAGCACAACGTGACCATCAACCTCTACCGGAGCGTCCAGCGGTGATGGGCACGGATAGCGGGCGTCGGCCAAGAACCGTTGACACGACACTGCCGCCGTGAGCCGCTCAACATCGGCTGCGCGATACACCTTCGTCACGATCTCGAGCCCGTTGGTCAACTGGAGACCGTACACCGCAGCCAACCGACCGGCCCGAAACAGCACGGTCTGCACACCTAGCGACAGTCGACGGTGCACGTGCTGGTCGAGCCATTCAGTGACGTCATCAGCCGTCACCTCGCCGAAGATGGCCCGTTCAATACCCTCCACGGTTGCGCTCAACAGGCTTGGCTCCCTTCTCTTGGGCTTCACCTACTTTGCTCATGCGAGAAGGAGACCTCGTAAAGAGTGCCCTGCTCCAGCGCGAGTGGCAAAAATTGCCGCATAGTCTGCAATTTTAAACAGATCCATGCCTTCTACAGCCGGTGCGACCATGCGACTATCAGCATCCTTCCTGCAAGAGCGGTCGTCTTCCGCGTTCCAACAGTCAGTCATTCCGAGACAAAGAACTCAATTTACAACACTCAGAGAAAGTATACCAGATGTGGAGCGGTCTGCTCAGGTACTTCCCGAGCGCCTGCTTATGATTGGGGGCAAGTGCTCATGTATGAGGGCTAAAGCTGCTACCCATTCAGGTTATTTACCACCAAGAGAATGATCTCCGAAAAAAGTGAACGTGAAGCTTTAGAACATTCCGACGTCACTCCACATTCATCCAGCTTCACGACAAAAACCGCGCGTGTTCCAATACGCGCTTTACCACTGGTGCAGAGAGGAAGGCGGTGCGCTGTTGGTGGTCCTCCATTGTGCCCGCGAGCGCTTGTATGATCTCGGCAGTGCGTGCGAATGTACGGTCTGCCTGGCTCTCAGCACCCTGTTTCTGGTACAACTCCCCGAGTTCCACACACATTGACCACAGTTCACCCGGTACCCCCATCTCTTCTGCAACGCGCGCTGCCTCCTCGAGGTGTGCAATTGCAGCATCGATCTCGCCGCGAGACTGTGCGAGTAGGGCGAGCGAGCGCAGATAGCGCATAGCAGAGCGCCCGTTGTTGTTCATGCCCTCTCCAAAGCGACGCACCTCCTCTCTGGCCTGATCTACACTCCCTCCCCACAGCAAGGCTGCGATCTCATACCAGCGGGCAGTTCCCCAAAATAGGATGGTCGGGTCTCTGGCCGCTGCGGCTTTGAGAGCATACGTATGCGCTTGCTGCCACTGTCCGGCCACGACGCAATCCGCGCAGAGTTCACCAGCGATCCATCCGACGTAGTGGGGCGGCATGAAGCCTTCACAGCGGGCGAGCGCTTCGCTATGGGCTGCAAGAGCCGCTTCTGGCGCGAGCATCGCTCGGCAGACATTGGCCCACTCCACCAGGATCACGACCAGCAAGGGCGTGATCTCAAGCGCGCGCGCTAAGGCGACGGCCCGTTGGCCGACGGCGAACGCTTCGCCGTAGGCTCCCCAATCGAGCAAGCCTGGCACCAGCTGAGCGGCGGCATTGATGTGCCCCCAGCTGTCTTCCATGGCTTCGCTCATCGCCAGCGCTGCCCTCGCAGCATCGATCCCTTCTTGAAGCTGTCCCCCAGAGATCCTGGCCCTGGCTATCACGCACAGGCAACCTACCTCCCTGACCCGGTTGCCCAACGCCGCATAGAGCATGTGCGCCTCTTTAGCATGGGACAGGCTCTCCTCAAGTTTCCCTAAGGCGATCTCCAGGGTGGCGAGCGCATGCAGGCTTCGCCCAATGAGTTCCTGCTGGTTCAATTCTCGCGCCAGTGCCAGCGCCCGCTCGGCATGGGGGAGCGATACGGACATCTTCGCAGCATAGAACCCTATCTGCGCGAGATTCCATGCCGTTTCTGCCACGCCAGCCTTATGCTGGCTGCTCTCAGCTATGACAAGAGCCTGTTGGAGCAGTTCCTCCGCTCTTGCCAGGTCCTGGCTGATTTCAGCGGCCTGGGTCGCCAGGCGGTTCAGTGCAGCACATTCCATCACCGGCTCGTGCAACGCTCGCGCCAGGGTCAGCAACTCCTCGTAGACGCTCTTCGCTTGAGCGAACTGACTGCTCAGCTCGTATGCCCACCCAAGCTGGAGATAGAGCTGGGACAGGTCAGCACGCGAAACGACCGCGTTCTCCTTCCCCGAAGATCGCAGATGCTCATTCGACCGCCTCACCAGCTGCCGTGCTTGTTCATACTGCGCAATGGCATCACGCGCAGCAAACACACGCATCGCTGCATCACCGGCTGCGATACTCAAATGAGCAGCGGCGTCAGGAAGTCCTGAGGCCCTCGCATGATGAGCCAGCTCAGCAGGAGAGGCCAATGCCACCTGGAGCGTCTCAAGCGCCCGGCGATGAAAGACCCGTCTCCTGATCTCGCTTGCTTCGGTGTAGACTCCTGCACGTATGCTATCGTGGGCGAAGAAGCATCTTCCCCCAGTTTCTCGCAGAAGCCCTCGCGTCAATAACTCATCAAGAGCAGACAGGGCTTGATTCTCCTGGATATCAGCCACACGGCAGAGCTGATCAAAGGTGAAGCCATCACCCAGAACAGCCGCTGCCATACACAGCATAAGGGCATGATGGCTCAGCCGCGTTAAGCGCTCATGAATGAGGTCCTGCACTCTCGACGGGAGGGCGGACGGTGCTGTTTCTTGATGCATGGATAGATCAGGGTTGATCATCACCATTCCCGCTGCATCGCGGAGCAGACCCTTCTGTTCAGCGAACAATTTGAGGTGTTCGATAAGAAAAAAGGGGTATCCCCTCGTTTGAACAAATAGCCATCGGCTCCATGCTTCGATCCTTCCAGCCTTTTGCGCTTGTCCCTCGCCCCCATTCTCCGTTGTCCCACTAGCGGCACCGAAGAGAGACTCTACCAACCGCAGCGTATCCTCAAAGGTGAGCGAATTGAGGGTTTGACGCCTAACCGGCAGGTTCCGTTCCAGGCTGCTCAGCCAATCGGCAAGCGCGACGCTGCTTGCCAGGTCTTCCGAACGGAACGTGCAGAGCAAGAACACCGGAAGGTGTGCTGCTGCCCAGCGCCGGCTGGCATACTGCAACACATCGAGGGATGCCGCATCCGCCCACTGCGCATCATCGATGAAGAGGACGAGGGGCGCACGTCTCGCCAAAGCCTGCCCAAGACGTGCGATTGCCTCGAACAAGCGGGTGCGAGCCTCTGCTTCACCCAGAGACAGTGGAGGGGACAGATTGGGGACTCGTTCACGGAGTTCAGGCAACAACCGGGCCAGTTCAGCCAGCCAGATATCGCTGAGCAGTGTCTGGAGATCCTGCTCGCCCTCCAGGCGAGAGCGCATCGCCTCCACGAGTGGTTGATAGGGCAGGCGGCTCCCCGTCTCAAAGGCGCGCGCTTCAAGCACATCGGCTCCCTGTGCCCTTGCCCACCTCAGGAATTCCCTCGCCAGCCGTGTCTTGCCGATGCCAGGCTCCCCCTCGATGGTCGCCACCTGCGTGCGTCCTCGCAGCATCGTTTGGAACGTCGCGACCAGCGCATGATGCTCGGTGGTGCGCCCGGTGAGTGGCAATTCCCACGCCTCCCGTGGCGAAGGCGCTTCGTGCAGCGCCGATTCGAGAACAGGAGAAGCCTGGGAACGGATGCGCTTCGCCAGCCTCATGATCTCTGATGAAGGTTCAGCGCTCAGCTCGCGCTCCAGGATGGCCCGGCAGCGCTCAAAGGCCTGTAGGGCGGCCGCGCGATCCCCGAGCGCAGAGTGCAGCTGCATCAGGTGAGCGTGGGCCATCTCGTTGAGCAGATCGTGCTCGACCCAACGGGTGGTAGTCTCAAGCGCGTTCTCTAGTTCTCCTGTTTCGGTCTGCCACTGGGAAAGGCGATCGAATACGCTATTCGCCTGGCGACGCCAGCTTTCGCGTTGCAACAGCAGCCAGTCCTCGAAGTCTGGAGCATCAGGCAAAGAGAGGCCGTCCAGGAAGTTTCCGCGATAGCAGGAAGCTGCCATTTGCAGGTGGGCAAGATGGGTGCCTAAATTACCTGACGAGCGACGGCGAGCAAGCGTAAACGCCGTTTGCAGGGTCTGAGTATCTACCTCGAAGTCAGAAGCAAGGTTGAAACTGAGCGTATGGTGTTCAACCCGCACATGTGCGGGTTGCAGGGGCACATGACCAGAGCGCTCGTGAGAGGGCTCATCAAGGCTCTCCCGCAAATAGGCCAGGGCTCGGCGTAACGAAGCCTTGCTTCGCTCTTCATCGCTTTCTGGCCAGAAGAGGGCTGCACTCTTGTCGCGAGAGTGGACCCCCTGCTCCACGGCAAGGTAGGCCAGCAGCGCCAGAACCTTGCGGGTTTGAAAGGTGAGCGGTTGCTCCGCGTGGCTCACTCCCGGCGTCCCGAGCAATCTGAGAATCAGGTGGCCCATTTCACGTCTCTCTCACGATGATTTCCCGCTGATATGTTACGCTCAAGTTGAGATGTACAGAGATTGTAGCACCTCCAACTGGTGGAGGCAATCGCCAGAATCAGCAGATCCAGGCCCCTGAGGAGCAACGGAAGAGAAAAGACGTTTTGAGAAGGGAGATTCAATTATGAGTACCTATGTAGCGAGATCATCAACCACGGGTACAGCCATTCCTGATCGTACGGTTTTATGTCGCCAATTGGAGGAAACACGTTCCGCCTTTCATGCCGTGGTGGAGTCGCTGACCGATGCTGACTGGCACCGGAAAACAAGCGCGACGGCATGGACTATAGGTGAGGTGCTGACCCATCTTACGTATACCCTCGCTCATACCCCGGAGGCGCTTGAGCATGTTCGCCAGGGGAAGAATTACGTAAATCCGCCGTCATTCCTGAACTGGCTCGGTCCCCTGATCAATCGCAGGCTGGCCCAACAGAGCGCCCGCGGCCAGACTCGTGCATCGATCCTCGCCTGGTACGACACAGCCCACATGGCGATGCTGGCGACGGTTGAAGGGATAGGGGACGACGAATGGGGGCGAGGTGCCCATTGCTTCGGAGCAGGCTACAAAACGGTCCTGGACCTGTGCCAGTACCTGCCGAGCCACTTCCAGGAGCATGCGGCTCAGATAGCAGCATCGAAGTGAACCAGACAGGTGCAGAGGAAGATAACTCTCACGCTCCCTTTTCCAAAGTGAGATGGATTTACGTAGCAGGAGCATTCCTCTGGAATAACTTTTCGAATCCGAACAAGACATGTCTGTGATGGCCTTGTTTGCTCAGCGCTGCAAGGAGAGGCATCTTCGCCTTCTCCTTGGCAACTGCAAGGGGCACAGCGGGTTAGTTCGCAAGACGGATGTGGGGAAAACCAATAGTATATGAGCACTCGGCTTCGCAGCCATATCGACGAGGAGAACTACAATATGGATGGACAAGACAACCGCCTCCTGCTCGAGCGCTATCTCGCCGGGCTCCTCGATGCTGAGCAGGAGTATGCACTCCGCCACGAGGACGTCGTGATCGACATGCCCCAGTCAGGCGAGCGCATCCGTGGCCGTGACACCATGAAGGCGATGCAGGATGCCTATCCTGGGCCGCCAACGATCACCATGCGTCGTGTGGTGGGCAGTGGAGATGTCTGGGTAGTCGAGGGACGCTCCGACTATAATGGGCGCATCTACCATGTCGCCAATATTATCGAGTTCCGTGAGGGGAAAATTATGCGGGAAACGCGCTACTATGCCGATCCTTTCGAGTCCCCGGCTTGGAGGGCAAAATGGGTTGAGCCGATTGAAGAGGAGAGCCGTAGCGGTGAAATGGCTTCAGAAGAAAGGTCTTCCACAATATAAGACTTAGCAGCCTATCGAGATTTCAAGGCTCATCTACGAAAAGAGTAGAAAGCATGGTAATGGCAATGCACCAAATGAAACAATCAACACCCTTTCGGAGCGGCGCTACGCACGCACCGTCTCCAGTATTGATGGTACGGGCGAAACTGGTGAAACCCTGGCTCGTCCTGACGGCAGTCCTCTTTGGCTTTTTCATGGCCCTGCTCGACATGACCATCGTGAATATTGCCATACCAAGCATACAAACCGATCTCTCGGCAGACCTGCTCTCGATCAGTTGGGTCCTCAATGCCTATAACCTGATGTATGCGGTACTCCTGATCACCGTTGGACGCTTTGCCGACCAGTATGGGCGCAAGCGTCTATTGCTGATCGCCATGATCCTGTTTAGCCTGGGTTCCCTCGGCTGTGCACTCGCGCAGGCATGCGGGCGTATCAGTGGTACGCCCGCGATGAGCTGGCTGATCGGTTTCCGCGCCCTGCAAGGAGTTGGCGCAGCCGGACTGACGCCGGTGAGCCTGGCGATTATGATGGCCGTCTTCCCTCGCCACAAGCGCGGGGCCGCTCTCGGCGTCTGGGGAGCGGTGGGGGGCATGGGAACTGCGTTTGGCCCTATCATCGGTGGCTTTCTGGTCCAAACCTTTGACTGGCGCTGGATCTTCCTTGTCAACCTGCCAATCTGTGCAGTGGGGATAGTGCTGGCGTTGCTCTTTGTGCCGGAAACACGCGACCCTTCTGTGAGCAGACGTATCGACGTGCCTGGCCTGCTCACGCTCACAATGGCGATCTTGTGTCTCGTGTTGGCGATCATCGAAGGAAACGAGTGGGGCTGGTCCTCTGTGCCCATTCTGTCGCTCTTTGGTGCGGCGGTGGGGAGTGTGATCCTCTTTGTTCTGGTTGAGGTCTGGCAGCGCGAGCCACTCGTGGACCTCAGCTTGTTCAAGGCATGGAGCTTTACCGGTACGAACATCACCGTTCTCCTGTTTGGCATCGCGCTCCAGGGAGCAACGCTGATCGCTGTGCTCTACTTCACGAATGCGCTGGGCTATAGTCAACTCCAGGCGGCGTATGCATTGATCCCTATCGCACTGGCTAGTTTTGTCGTTTCGTTGCTTGCCGGAAAGTTGAGTAGCAAGATCACTCCCTATATGATGTGCCTGGCAGGTATGGCACTGGTAGCGATGGGCCTTGGCCTGTTGGGCCTCCTGGGTACTGAAGCATCCTTTCTGGACATTGCCTGGCGCGCCCTGTTGATGGGAGGTGGGATCGGTTTGGCGTTCCAAAGTCTGCCCATGCTCTCACTTTCTCAGGTGCCTCACGCCAAACTGGGAGTCGGCAGCGGGGTGTTCAACACCTTCCGACTGATAGGGAGCGTGCTGGGGGTAGCAATCCTGGTCAGTGTCCTCAGCGGGCAACTCCACACCAACCTGGAACAGGCCTATCGCACTGCTGGTGCGCTCGCGCATGCACCGGTGATCGATGCATTTAGAACGACCTGGCTGTTCGCAGCACTCTGCGCGGTGATGGGCTTTGTCTCAGCCCTGCTCATCTCTGCCAGGCATCGTACTGGCCTGCCAGGATCTGGTAATTTGGCTGAAGGGCGGGAAATATGAACAAATCACTCGTTCTGGTAGGGATGAATGTCCGTCCATTAGCCCGGAGTGCAGTGGCGGCAGGCTTTGATGTTGTAGCGTTTGACGCTTTTGGTCTTCTAGACCTCCCTTCGAGAGCTCGATGCCTATCACTTGCGTATGACTTAGGTGGTCTTTTTCCGGGCGATCCTGGCAGCTGGCATACGCGTTTAGCTCAAGCTGTACGATCGCAGAGGGCCAGTTCCCTGGCCTACTCCGGGGGGTTTGAGAACCTCCCTGATCTTGTAGCTGAGATGAGCAGAGACGTTGAGTTGCTGGGAAACTCACCCGCCAGCCTGCGAGCAGTCCGCGATCCGTCCCGCTTGCGAGAAGTGGTCTGCTCGATTGGGATGGAAACGCCGCAAATTTTGCCACCAGGCGCACAGCCCGATCCAGGCGTCCGCTGGCTTGCCGATGTGCACGGTAACAGCAGTGGGTCATGATCAACAGCTCTGCTATGCACATCTGTTGGCTGAGGCTGACGAATTACTGAATGTATCTTAACGAGGAGTGAAAGAATCGCCCAACCCGCGCATGCAGCAGACGATGCTTCGCTCCGCTCGCGCCGAAGCTTCTGCAGGCTGTTCTATTGCAGGGATGAGGAACAGAGCGATAAGAGATGACCTGCAATGGCCTGCCCTGGGCCTGCTCTTCTATACCTTTCCTGATGGGCTGTACTAGCTACTTCGGTCATCCATTCTCAAAAGGACCTTTTTTGTTGGTTCTGTCACGATGCAATCAAATAAGCACCCATGAAATAGCCGTATGAAGGTATAAAACAAGCATTTACTTTTTTCGGACTTACGCTGGAATCGCTCACTTTTTTCGGAGTAGCGTGGAATATTTCGGAGTTTTCCAAAGGCTTTTTGGTCACTTCGTGCTCCTTTCATTTCGGAGTTACGGTGGAATTCTCGCTCTTTTCCTGGATGAGCGTTTTGGCCTCGGTCATCGCCTCCGAGACGCGACTCACCCACCTCACACCGATCTGGTTCAACTGTTTCATGTTGGCCTCATATGATCACGTGGATGTGCTAAGCAGTGTGTCTGTAGCAATGGGTGTAAGTTTAGCCGCTCGTTTGAGCGCGCGGAACTGCATGACTTTGATATTGCTCTCTGTCAGGCCCATCCTGTCAGCAGTCTCGCGTAAGGAAAGATTGAGCAGAAAACGGCAGATTAGGACCTCCCGGTCCCGCTCAGGCAGGGCCTGGAGGATGTCCCGCACTCGTTCTGCCGCTCTGCTGCTATGTGCAAAGGGGGCTTCTTCATCAACGGGACCTTCCCAGCCAGTTTCCAACAGGTCTTCTAGTGAGCTTGCTGCCCCACGATAGCGGATGCGCCAGTAGTCGGCAATGGTAGTACGTGCAACCTGAAACAGCCAGGTGCGCATACTGACCGTGTCACGCGTGAGATCGAGGCTACGGACGGCTTTGAGAAAGACCTGCGCTGTCAGGTCCTCGGCTTCTTCCCGGTTCCTCACCTTGCTACAGATATAGCGGTAAACCGGGCCAAGATTCTCTTGATACAGACGCTGAAATTCTTGCACTTCTCCATCCATTTGTGAGCCGAATTGAGGGATACTTATACCACACTGAGCTTTTTATGCATGGTAGAAGTGTAACCTCTCATGCTCTTTGCAGTCATCGGAAGAATGTTGTAATTTGTGATGACTTTTCGTGTAGCTGAAATCCGGGGTATACGAAGAATTACTGAGAAGGCGAGAGTGGGTGAGGAGAGTAGGAGAGGCTAGAACAGGCCGTGGCGAATGGCAAAGGCTGTGGCTGCCGCCCGGTTCTCACTGTTCGTCTTGTTGAAGATGTGGGTGAGGTGCGTGGCGACGGTTTTCTCGCTGACGATCAGTTTATGGGCGATCTGCGTGTTGGTCATGCCCAGGACTACCAGGCTCAGCACCTCCACCTCTCGCGGAGTGAGTCCTGCAGGGTAGGTTGCCGGGGCAGTACTCGCGGTAGCCGGTGGTGAGACGATCTTCCCCTGCGCAGCAATTGCTTGCTCTGGCGACATGCTTCGCCCTTCGGCCCACCTGGCAGCAAAGATCCCTTCTTGAAGTGCGGCGCGTGCTGCAGCGACTGCGCGCTCATAGTCAGCTCGCTCGACAGCCGGAAGGGGTACCCCGATGGTTGTGCGAAGAGATTCGGCGGCTCCCCAGAGCTGGGCCGCCCACGCAAATTGACCTTGCTCTGCAACCAGGGTCGCCCATCCTTCCAGGCAGGAAGCGATCAGCCACAGGTGGTTCAACTCCCTGGCAAGCGTCAGGCTCTCTTCGTAAAGGGTGCGCGCGGCTGCCCCATCGCCCTGGACCATAACGACCCGCGCCAGAATGGCAAGCGACTCAGCAAGGGCCTTACGATGCCCTATCTCCCTGTAGAGCATGATGCTCTCCTCGAGCCGCGTGTGGGCGGTTGCAGCATCACCTTGATCGAGAGCTAACCTCCCCTCGAGGACGTACGAGTTGGCTATTCCTTCTTTCTCGCCCAGTTCCCTGAAGAGCGCCAGGCCTTCCTCGAGCAGCGATCGCAACGTTGCCTGGTCGCCCCGGGAGACGAAAAACATGTTTGCCAGGCGTAAGAGGGTGGTGGCAATGGCACGTTTGTCCCCCAGTTCTCTATGGAGTGCCAGGCTCTCTTCGTAAAGAGCGCGCGCGTCGGCATACTTGCCTTCCTGCGCGTCCATCAATCCCAGAGTAGAAAGCGACCAGGCAATGCGTTCCCTGTCACCCAGCTCCCTGAAGACCGCCAGGGCGTTCTCCGTCAGGGAGCGTGCCGCCACAGTATCGCCCTTCATCCAGGGGACGACACTCAATAGGTAGAGCGAGAGGGCGATGCCTGGCTGGTCTCCCAGTTCCCGGAACAAGACCAGGCTCTGCTGGCAGTAGGCTTCGCCTCGATCATAATCATTCTGGATGGAGGCGAGCGTCCCGGCGGCAAGGTGGGCCTTCGCCTTCGCGCGCACAGATACTACGATGCCCTCGCTTGCTGATAGCGCTCGTTCTAGGAAGGTTTGCCCTTCCTTCAGATGACCATGCATCTGCCAGAAACGCCGTAGAGCTCCTCCCAGACGCAAGGCTATCTCCATGTGACGCTCTGTCTCATCCTTATCCTTACCCTGCCTTAGCGACCAATCCATTGCCGCTCGCAAGTTATCGTGCTCGCGCTCCAAGCGCTTCAACCATATCGCCTGCCGCGGGCCCCCCAGTTCCCGCTCCGATTCCTCAGCCAGCGTCAGATAGCAGGCCGCGTGGGCCTGCGTGGCTGCCTCCTCTTCCCCGTTCGCGACCAGGCATTCAAGGGCATAGGCGCGGATCGTTTCCAGCATGACGAAGCGTGGCTCCTCCCCCTCCTGCTCTGTCTGTTGCAACAGGCTCTGGTCGATGAGCGAGGCCATGTCTTCTAAGACTGGCAGGGCCTCATCGCCGAGAGCCTGGCAGATGGACTCAGCCGCCTCTAAGGTACAGCCGCCGACGAAGACGCTGAGCCGCTGGAAGAGCCGCTGCTGGTCGGCGTCCAGGAGCTGATAGCTCCATGCAAGGGTGTTGCGCAGGGTCTGCTGGCGTGCCGGGACATCCCGCGCCCTACTTGTTAAGACCTGCAGCCGGTGCTCCAGGCGTTGGAGGAGGGCCTGCGGTGGGAGCAGCTTGATGCGAGCCGCTGCCAGTTCGATGGCCAGGGGCAATCCTTCCAGCCGCGCACAAATCTCGGCGATGGCGCGCATATTGGCTGGAGTGACTGCAAAGTCCGGCTTGACGGCAAAGGCACGTTGGAGGAAGAGTGCGATTGCCGGATACTGCGTGAGGGCCTCGCTCCCGGGAAGATGTGCCATGTCAGGGAGCGCCAGCGGAGGCACCGGGAACTCGTGTTCCCCCCGGATATGTAGCACTGCACGGCTGGTGACCACGATTTTGAGATACGGGCAGGTAGTGAGCAGCTCCGAGAGGACTGGCGCGGCAGCCACCACCTGCTCAAAGTTGTCAAGGAGCAGCAGCGAGTGCTTGTCCTGGAGAAAGGATTTCAGCAGGTCCAGGAGAGATAGGCCGCGGGCCTCTTTGATGCCGAGCGCCTGGGCAATTGCGGCGACAACGAGTGTGGGATTGCTAATGGGGGCTAGTGGCACAAAGCATACACCATCGGCGAACACATCAAACAGGCAATCGGCGATCTCAAGGCCCAGGCGGGTTTTGCCAATGCCACCTGTACCTGTGAGGGTCACCAGGCGTACTTCTGTCCGACGCACGAGGGTGCAGGCAGCAGCTACTTCCTGCTCGCGACCAATGAACGGAGTGACCTGCACGGGGAGATTATGTAATCGATCCTTCGCCTGATCTGAACTGCGCTCAGTGTCTGTGAAAGGCTCTGAGGAGGATACAAAGTGAGTCTGCCCAACTGATGTTGCCCTGCCAGTCTCTTCCAGGGCCGCTGCAAAGGACTGCACGCTCGCAAATCGCAGTTCCGGGTCCTTGGCCAGCGCCCGCACCACGACCTGCTCCACTCCCAGAGGGAGCGTTGAGACCTTCTCGGTCAATGATGGAGGAGGGGCAAGGGTGTGTTTGATCGCGATCTCCGTTGCCGTCCCCTGAAAAGGGCGATCACCACTCAACCACTCATAGACGACGACGGCAAGGGCATACTGATCACTGGCGGGACTTGGATGAGCCTGGATTTGCTCAGGCGCCATGTAGGCAATGGTCCCGGCCGTGTCCTGGGCCTGTTGAGAGAGCGAACTGTGAATCACGGCGGCGATGCCAAAGTCACTGAGCAAGACCTCATCACGCCGCCCCAGCAGCATATTCTCCGGCTTGAGATCGCGATGAATCACTCTTTCCTGGTGCGCATAGTGCAAGGCTTCAGCGACTTGCCCGACGTAGGAGATGACGATAGAGAGTGGAAGCTGCGTCCCACGAGGGTGGCGCAGGCGCAGGTTGCCACCTGGGGCATACTCCATCACCAGGAAGGGCATTGCGCCTTCCACGCCAAAATCCAGCACCTGCACGATATGGGGATGCCGCAGGCGAGCAATGATGCGCGCCTCGGTGAGAAAATCTTGCTCGTCCTGACCTGTAAGCTGCCCATGGAGCACTTTTATGGCGGCCTGGGTGTTCAGGTGGATATGCGTTCCCAGGTAGACGTCAGCGAAGTTCCCTCGTCCCAGAAGACGGACGAGACGATAGTTGCCAAGCTGCTGCCCTACCCGCTCGTTCATGGCCGCGCTTCCTCTGTGGGTGCGTGCTGATGAGCAAACCAGCCAACCCTTGCACAATGAATCCTGCTTACACGGGGATGATGCTCAACGGTGAGCGTTATCTAGCCTTACTATACTCTACTGCAAGCAGATTTTCAACTTTTAAAGTTATAGGTACTCCCTGCGCAGCTGGTTCGTGCGACGGGCAGAAGGCTCCGCTTGGTAAGACAGGCGTCGAGAATATGGGTGAAAAATGTCTCGGCGCGTTATCAGGCAAAGATCGATACCGAGAAAATGTCTCAAGGCCGTTCTCAAGGCAGAAAACGGCCACGATATCGGACGGATGACACCTGCTCCTAGAGGATCGATGCTCTGCGTGTGCTACACCTTTCCAGTGAGCACCTGTTTGATCGCCGCAATGACGAGATCAGGTTGGTCGAGCTGGATGGAGTGCCCACTGCGGGTGGCAATTATCTGTGTACTATTGGTCGAGAGACTGACGAGGTCCTTTTGCAGGGTTAGCCAGGAGAGAGGGACCTGTTTTCCGGCATTTCCCTGGAAGGAGTTGCCGTTCACACCTCGCGTCAGTACTACCAGTGGGAGGTGTCCTAAGGGATGTCGAGCTGCACGGACCTGGGCAACACTTTCGTCCCACGCCGCCTCCTCGTCAGACACCGTCCGACAATACCGCGTTTGATAGAGGTGCGCTTTGTCCGCCAGTTGCACCGTGGGTGGATCCTCGGCTACGTCTCCATTCAGGTACCCGAGTAAGCGCAGGATCCCAAAGGGGGCGAGTGCTTGACAGAGGGGGAGCAGATTCGTACCAGTTGGTCGCAGCTCGGGATAGCGATTCTGGTCTTCATGCGAGGAGTCGACGAGCACGAGGCCTGCCACCTGCTGTGGGTAGGTAGAGGCGTACAGGCGCATAATCAACCCCCCAGAGGAGTGCCCCACCAGGACATAGGGACCCGGGACGCCAGCCCTCGTGAGGAGCGTATGCAATTCCGTGATCATGCGCCTGTTCGTGCGCGGCAGGGGACCCATGTTGCTCCACCCATAGCCCGCGCGGTCGTAGGAGCACACGTGCGTGAAGGAGGCCACGCCTTGTTGGACCTTGCTCCACCCCAGTGACGTCGCGCCAAGTCCCTCCTCGAGAATAACCGTCGGGCTTCCCGGACGGCCCGCCCCGGTACAGTACAGGTGCAAGCGGTAGCCACCCACATCGATGAGTTTCCCAGGGGGTGGGTAGCTGGAGGCATCCTGCGCGCTCGCGATGCTTTGATACAGAAGCCCTGTTCCGGCCAGGAGCACGATGAGGAGGGCAACTATAAGCAGGATACGCCGGACTCTCCGCCACAGCGCCTTTCTCCTCTTCGGAGGAGTGCTGTGAGCAGGTGCTTCGCCTCTGGGGAGACACGAAGCTCGTAGCCCCGATCTCTTCGTCTGCTCGCCTTGTGAATCGGTCGCCATTTGTTTCCTTCTTTCTGCTATCTCGCGGCAAGGCACATGTGTGTTCGGTCGTCTCTCTCGTAGAATTTGACTAGCTTGAAAGCCTATCAAGGCAAAACGCTCTCGTGGCAAGGAAGTACTGTTTCAGCCTGGTACCGAGCTTTAGCAGCAGCACGCCAAGCTTCCCGGCAGCATGCCTGCTTATGCTCCAGCGCTTGCTGGGCAGTTGTGCCAGCAATCGCTCCTTTTCCGCCTCACGCAGAAGATCTTGGTAATGTACTTGCCGTACCTTCTCATCGAGGTACGTTTTAGAATTCATTGGAATTTCTCCTCTTCCCGACAACGATATGCAGCAGGAGTGGCGAATCTACGTCTTTCTCACAGGATAGGGCTCCCGTGGCATGTTCCAGGCTCAGGCAGAAGCACTAGCAGAGAGAAGTGTAACCGAAATGAGATGCGCGAAACATCGGGAGAATTTCGCATTTGGGGAGGAATTTTAGGTGTTTTGGATCCCACTGCTATGCGAAGAAATACCTATATGCTCAGGCCCACGGGTTGCGCAACGAGATCATAGTGAGGAGCCAAAAAGCACAGGAATAGACCTCTTCTTGCCCGAGAGCAATGTTCTTTATGCTCTCACCTGGATGCCAAACTGTGCTGCGGGCAAAACTCGCGCACATAGTGCTGAAAGAAGGTCAAAGCTTCAATGCATGACCAGCTTGTCCTCGTCAGTTCCTCGCGCCTTTTCTCCACAGCCACGATGGCTTTTTCTGATCGACCCGCTACCAATTCGTCGAGCGCCAACTGGATGACTTTGAAGGGGTAGCCAGCCTCTCTGAGCAAGACCACAACGCGCAGGCGGCGCATCTGGTGCTCGTCATAGAGACGGTAGCGGCTGTGCTGCTCGCGAACCGGGTGCAGCAAGCCCTGCTGTTCCCAGTAATGCAGGGCCGAGACACGCACACCCACTTGTTTGGCCGCCTCTCCTACTCGGAATCGTTGAGGATGGGAGGAGCTTTGCAAAGAGGCGGACCCAGCGGCTAATGTACGCAGGGCAGAGAGCGTCTGCTCAACCTGGAAACGTTTGCTAGCAAGCTCAGCATGGCGCTCGTCGATCGTCGCAAGCGCTGCGGAAAGGTCGCCCCGATGAAGCGCTTGCATGATCGCTGACGTTCGGGGCCAGCCGTAGCCACGAACCATGCTTTTTACTGCTTTGAGTGCAGCAAGATGCTGCTGTGTGTAGAGGCGATAGCCGCTCGGACTTCGCTGTGCTTGCGGGATCAAGCCATTCGCCTCGTAATTGCGTACTTGTTGAACACTGATGTGTCCAGCCAGGGCGAGATCGTGGGTACGTAGATAGGGACGAGCTGTCATGTCAAACTCCCAAGTGCTTTTAGAGACTTCTTTTAATCAACACTCTTCTTTCTACCACATCGAACAAGCACATTGAGCCTCAGTAGGAGTCTGATGTCCTCATATACACGCTCTGAGTGCCGCTTAACCCTCCAGTTGGGCATCGGTGTTGTACAGTAGAAGGGTGATCCAGAAAAAAAGCCTGGCCAGCGCGGGATCAAAACGCATGCATACATCTGAATGGGAGTGCTGCCTCACATGATGCAACAGATGACAGACTGTTGCCGACATTCGAGGTAGCCATGAAGCGAATGATGGAGGAAACTCACATGCCTGAAGCGACATTACATGACGGAAGCACCATCGAGATCGAAGTCCACGGCTCAGGACCGACCCTGCTGCTGCCAGTCAATCCACAGCCGGTGACCGGGCCGCAGGCCGAGCAAATGCGGAAGTATGGCACTGATCCGGCTCTGGGCCAATCGCTGATCAAAGGGCTGAGCGACGCCTTTCGCGTGGTGGCTTTCGACTATGAAGGACAGTGCCTTCGTCTACCGAAACCGGACACGCTGACGCCTGCCAACACTGCGAACGATCTGCTTGCTGTGGCCGATGCCGCAGGGGCGGATCGGTTCGCCTACTATGGCTACTCCTGGCTGGCGATGATTGGGCTTCAACTCGCCATCCGCACCGACCGCCTCTGGGCACTCATCATGGGGGGCTTTCCGCCACTCAACGGGCCATATGAGGAGATGTTCCGCGTCACGACCGCAACCTACGAGATGGCGAGCGGCGCACGGGCAACGCCGTCAGCGGATGAATCCGAGTGGTCCGGCATGGCTCTATCAAGGGATCAGACACGGCAATTTGTCACGCTGTACCAGGCGCTACAAGGATTCGATGACCGAGCCGCTCAAGCGCAGATCACCTGTCCTCGTCTCTGCTTTGTGGGTTCGGCGGATGAGATCCAGTACGACCAGCATTGGGGAAATGTGTCTGTGAGTTTAGCAGGTCCAATCGTGCAGGGACAGGCACAGCTCTCGGATCTGGGCTGGGATGTGCGAGTGCTCGATGAGCTTGATCATATCCAGGCCATGCAGGCAAAACAGGTGGTGCCAATCCTGCGTCCGTGGTTGGCTACCAAATTGGGATCATAACCGATCGTCGTGGAACAATCCCGTTGAGTTGAGCCTAACGGGATTGTTCCACGACGGTCTCGTCAGGAGGACTAATGATCGGTATCTCCGATTCATCTGTCGCTATCCAAGTCTCTTTACAATTTGTTCCCTCAACGCCCGCCTGGTTTGGAGAGATGGCTCTGATCGCCCACTACCTCTTGAAGAGCAGGTACATTTTGCCCGTCGCCGCTTCGGACATTACGAGATGATCGATTTTGTCGCGGTGTTGCTCAGCTATGCGATCAGTGGTGAGCGCACCCACGAAGCGTTCTATGAACGCTTGCAGCGGTTCAGTCCTCCTCAGTTCGACTGCTTTCCCGCACGGAGCGAGCCCATTGGCGTCTCTCCTGGAAAGATCGTCTGGCACGCAATGCCCTGTGCTGGCTACTTAGGATATCCGTTCCATAAAATGCGTCGCCGAGGACGCTCTCAGATCCTTTACCGCTCCATCTCTACATCAGGCAGATGGCGGTACAGTTGCTCACGTTGTTGTATACTTCTCTGTTTTAGAACGGATACCCTCAGTAGCTAGTACAAGCCAGCACACCAAGAAAGAGGGGGATTGAGCTTATCGGCCAATCTCGAAGTATTGCTCGATTAACTCAAAATGCTCCGCGTCGTGCTCGCAGATGGAGGCGATCATCGTACAGAGGGGCTCGGTAGTATTTCCATCCCAGGGAGGGCGCACCTCATCTTGCAGCTTCTCATCATCGAGTTCGTCGGCGACCAGGTGCGTCAAGTGCAGGTGCGTCTCTTCCCAGTAGTTGCGCACCTGCGGCAGCGAAAGCTCTTTGTCCATTTCGCATGCCTCCTCATTGGCTTGGTCACCTGATGGCGTCACGGGTGGGAGTGGCTGGTCATGCGTATAGGCGACGATGAGCTTCAGTGTCGCCGCCTTCCAATGGCTCATGTGCGACAGGAAATCCTTGCACGACCATCCCTCGGGAGTAATCGCTATCTGCTGCTCCTCATCATTCAGATGATTGATCAATTTCTGAAAACGTGTGTGATCCTCCTGGAGCCAATCCAGAAGACCTTGCTGTGTCGGTCGTTCTATTGCCAAGGGCTTGCTCCTCTCTGTGGCTTCCTGTGTTGTTATATATACTGTGCTAGCCTACTTCTATACGTTACAATAGATAGGGTAGAGGACGCAATAGAGGGTCTGCGAGATGACAGGGCAACTCAAAAGTCGAGGACCCAGGCCAGGGCCTCGTGTGGGTGAGAGGCGAAGCGCCGACGCTGGCGAGCGAGCGCTCGGGACATGATGCAAATCCATCAAGGCGAGCACCAGGTTGCCCGGCACAGCGAGCATGTGAGCCACGGGCGGGAAGCGCACCTCGCAACGATCCTCTCCCAAGGTGGCATCGCGACCCCAGTGGAGCCGGCACAGGTAAGAGGCTCTTTCGTTAGACGTTTTCACAAGCCATCAACAAACAGGATTTGGGGAAAGGAATTCCACCATGCGTCTCGCGGTTATTTCCGATATTCACGGCGAATGTTTCGCTCTCGATCAAGTGCTTCAAGATATCCGGCGACAGGGCATTGAGCAGATGGTGTGTCTAGGCGATGCGCTGCAAGGCGGATCACAGCCGGCCGAGACTCTTGCACGGCTGCGCGAATTGAACTGCCCGGTCGTGATGGGCAACGCCGATGCCTGGCTGATCACGGGCCAGCAAACGTCTGCAGGTGAAGAGCCGAGCCGGAATCAGCGAGAGGTCAGGGCCTGGTCGCTCGCGCAACTCTCGGAAAGCGATGTCGCCTTTGTCCAGCAATTTCGCTCTACTCTCGAGATCCCGTTGGAAGCCGGGAAGAACCTGCTCTGTTTTCATGGATCGCCTCGTTCTTTCGACGAGATCATTCTCCCCGAAACGCCAGATGACGTGGTACGGCAGTTCCTGGGTGGCTACGATGCAACGCTGCTCACCGGTGGGCATACCCACACGCAGCAGATGCGACGCCTGGGCACCTCCTGGTATGTCAATCCGGGAAGCGTCAGCCTGGCCTATAACTGGGAGCTTTCCGACCCGGCGCATGGGCGCATGCGAGTAGACCCCTGGGCAGATTATGCTATCGTCACCTCCGAAGGAGCATGCCTGGGCATCACCTTTCGTCATGTTCCCTTTGATGTCAACGAACTCGCCCGCATTGTCCGCGCCAGCGGCAGGCCATATGTCGAAGAGGCCCTCTCCATCTATCGACGGGAGAAGTGAGAGAGCCATCTCGTTGCCCAACCCGTGGGATACTTGACAGGGCAACTCATACTTAATGAAAGGTTTTCAACCCAAGAGGGATGAGACGGTTGCTCGAAAGAAAGAAGGAGAATCACTCATGAGTGTACACTCGTTTCGACCGCAAGACGCGCCATCTTCCGATGAGATGGAGATCCATACGCTCTATCGACAGATGTTGGATGGCTGGAACCAGCGCAACGCTGATGCTTTCGCTGCTCCGTTTGCGGAAGACGGTGAGGTCATCGGATTCGATGGGAGCCAGATGACCGGGCGCGTGGAGATCGCTGCGGCGCTTGGGCAGATCTTTGCCGACCATGTCACTGCCCCCTACGTGAGCAAAGTCAGAAGCGTGCGTCTGTTGAGTCCAGAAGTGGCCATCCTACGCGCCATCGTCGGGATGGTGCCACCAGGACAGTTGGACCTCAATCCCGCCGTTAACGCGCATCAGACCCTTGTCGCCGCCAAGCGCGATGGCACATGGCGAATCGAACTCTTGCAGAATACTCCGGCTCAGTTTCACGGAAGACCGGACCTGGTCCAGCACATGACGGAAGAGCTGCGGCAGGTGCTCGAATAAGTTTCGAAGACTTGAGATGACCGCATGCTCTCACCAAGAAGGAATGCTGTGCATGGTGACAGAGAACGGCATTGATGAGCATCCTTATACTTCCTGTCGAACCATCCTGGCTCCTGCGACCAACGCACAGAGCTTGCCAAAGGCTACTTCCCGTGGCAGGTATTTCATGCCGCAATCCGGCGCCAGGATCAGGCGCTCCGGCTCTACATACTGCAAGGCTGAGCGTATTCTCCCAGCCACTGTCTCCGGCGTCTCCACCTCCATAGCGCCCAGATTCAAGACGCCTACAATGATGGTTTTATTGGCTAATTGACTTAGGATCGAGAGATCGAGGTGCGGTTGAGCCGCTTCGATCGAAATCTGTTTGACGACGCACTCACGCAGTTCCGTGAGGAATGCATACTTACGAGGTCGAGTATGAACTATAGCGGCATACCCAAAGCAAAGGTGCAATGCTGTTGTTCCTTCAACTCCCTCCAGAGCGCGGTTGATGACCTCTACCCCGTACGCCCTGGCTTGTTCCGGCCTCGCTTGCAGATACGGTTCATCAATTTGTACCACGTTGGCTCCCGCAGCCTGTAAGCTTTTGATCTCCTCGTTGACCGCTGCAGCGATATCCAATGCCAGGGCTTTCTCATCGCGGTAATAGTCATTCTGCGCCTGCTGGGTGACAGTGAAAGGGCCTGGCACGGTGATCTTGATGCGATGGTCGGTGTTGCGTCGTAGAAACTCCACGTCGCGTACTTCAACCGGGTGTAAGCGGCGGATCGGGCCGACGACCCGCGGGACAGGGTTGGGGTGGCCGGTGCGATCTAGGGCCACTCCTGGGTGATCGAGGTCCATCCCATCTAACGCTGTAGCGAAGCGGTTGGAGTAACTCTCCCTGCGTATCTCCCCGTCAGAAATAATATCTATGCCTGCACGCTCCATGTCACGAATGGCGAGTACAGTTGCATCGTCCTGGGCGTGTTGCAGCAGAGGCTCTGGGATGCGCCAGATTTCCTGTGCCCGGATGCGAGGAGGTAATCGGCTCTGTAAGTTCTTGCGATCAACCAACCACTCAGGTTGAGGATAGCTGCCTACAACTGTCGTCAAAAGCTTCTCAGTCACACTCTTTCCTCCTTGGTCATCGTTTTGCAAGGCCGCTCTCAGGTCAGCTCGCTCACCAGCGCTCGTCACGTGGTGATGTCCGGGTAGGGAAGCGACCAGTGCTGGAGCTTCCGCGCGTACTCGCGCTGGAATCCGAGAGGCTCCGCATAGTCACGCTCGAACAGGGCAATATAAAGCGTGAGTGTCAGGAAGTTGTGCGCTCCAAGCTCGAAAAGCCTGACATAGTCATGCGTCGCCAGCGCCTCGCGCTCTTCGTCGGTGAAATGCTGCCACGTGCTGCGTTCGCCCTCGGGCAGGTTCAAGATGACGTTGGCCCGCTCGGCTTCCCACCAGGTGACTGTACCGCGAGGGTCTTCGCGGTAGCGCTCAACCAGCTCTGGGTCACGGTCGATTGCGAAGAGGAACTTGTTGAGGAGATACTTGCTCATGCGTCCACTCCCTTCGGATACCAGGTGATGTAAGCTTCCATCGTGTGGAACAGGTCGAGTGTATCGACATAATCGGCTCTAACTTCTCCGGCGATGCCCATCATCAGCATGAAGTCGAGGAAGCCGTGTGTGGCATTGCCCGGCGTCCAGAGGCTATCGAGCGTGACTTCTCGTAATGCGCCTTCAATGTCGCCGTTGGCGATCCACGCGACGGCTTTGCGGTCGAACTCGGGGTCGGGTCCATGCGGGCCGAACTGGCGCGGCCCGCCAAGTTCGAGGGACAGGTGACCGGTTCCGATGACGGCGACCCGCTGATTACTGGGCCAGACCTCGATGAGACGGCGCAGGGTGCGGCCCAGCTCGACGAACCGCCAGGGCTGCGGAAGTGGCGGGGCGAAGATGTTCGTATAGATTGGCACAATGGGCAGATCTGCTTGTGGGCGTGTCGTGATGATGGGGCACGTAATACTATGGTCGACGCGCAGTTCATTGCTGAAGGCGAAGTCGAAACCGGCATCAAGCCCGGCACGTAGAAGATACGCCGAAAACTCCTCGTGTCCCTTGAGCAACATGCGGGGCAGTCCAAATTCGCGCTCCTCATTGTAGTAGTTCGCGTCGTAGAACGGCGCTTTGCCGATGAGGAACTGCGGCATATTATCGTAGAAGAGCTGGTGGAAGTGGTCAGAACCGACCATGACCAGGACGTCTGGCCTGGCCCGTGTCAGTGTTTCGCGGTAGGCCTCCACCTTGCGTACCCACTCATCCGCAAAGTCGGGCCTGCTCTCTGGTGGCGCGGTGCTGGCGCGGTAGAAGAATGGATGGTGGGTGGTAGCAAGGATAGCAACAATCTTTGCCATAACTTCCTCCTTCGAGCATAATCTGTGCACATAGCAGGTTTTGGGTGAGTTGGAACTAGCGTTGTTCTGTGATATCGTTGCTGGCGGCTGGCCGATACACGGCGTTCCGGTCGATCGCAGAGTAGATGTCGGGTGCGATGGGGTGGCGTAGCTCTTCGGCGAGGTGGCCGAGTAGCCCCGCCGCGCGCGCGAGCAGGGCCACACCGCGCAGCAACTCAGGCGGCAGCCCGATATCAGCAAGTGCTGCGCCAGCGACCCCGGCGCCGTTGAGTGGTAACGTGCGGCCAAGTACCTCGGCATGGACACGACCAATGGCCTCAAACAAGCGCAGGTGAGGTCCCCGCAGACCCTCGTGGTCGGCAAGTGCAATAATGACGGCGGTACGAGGATCAACGGTCTTATGCACCGGGTGGCCCAGCCCTGGGACAAAGCGGCCAGCGGCGCGCTGCTCCGCGACAGCCCGGCGGGCAAGCTCGTCCCATTGCTCATCGGTCGTCGGGAACGGGTCCGCGACAGTTGCCAGCACACCAGCGAGAAATCGGCCTGTGTCTTCTGTGACGCCGAGGAACCGCGAGCCGCCACCCAGCAGACCCGCTGCCATCGCACCCTGGAGCGCATCTGGGGCGCTGTACAGGGTCAGGCGGGCCGCGATCGCGGTCGGGGTAAAGCCGTGATCAGCCAGCGAGACGAGCACAGCCTCGAACACACGCACCTGCTGCGGCGTCGGTCGCTGCTGTGTGGCGAGCCAGAGAGCCAGCTCGCCAAACCCGATGTTCCCAATCAGCTCGCCCGCGAGATCGTGACCAAGCAGGTGAATGCTGGTGACATCAGACGTACCGATCCCGGTGGGATATTCCATTTATTCTCCTTATATGTGAAAAGTCTTGTGCCCCTCGGGGTCGATGTGTGGCGTCTGGCTGAGCCAGGCGCGAATCTGTTCGTTATCCTGGCCGAGCGCCGGAGGTGGCAGCTCGTGGCGCGGAGGCGTCCGGGAGAACGAAATCGGGTGACGAATCATTGGCACGATATCATCCCCCGCGCCAACCTTGACAATTGGATCGAGTCCGATTTCGTGGGCGAACGTAACCCCCCCTTCAATATTGTTGATCGGGCCGCACGGCACACCTGCTGCGCTCAATCTGCGAAACCACTCATCTGCTGTTCTGGTGCGCAGCCGTTCAACCAGCAGCGGGCGCAAAGCCTCGCGATTGCGGGTGCGATCCCGGGTGTTCGCAAACCTGGGATCATGCGGCAGCTCAGGAAGGTCGAGAACCTCGCAGAGTTTGCTGAACTGCCCATTATTCCCGGCAGCGACAATAAGTTCTCGATCCGCTGCCGGCAGCGACTCGTAGGGAAACAGGCTGGGATGGGCGTTCCCCATGCGACCAGGAATGACACCACCAGCCACATAAGCGGACGTTTGGTTGACCATTCCTGAGAGTGCCGAGGCGTACAAGCTGACTTCCACATGCTGGCCTTCACCAGTGTGATTGCGATGATTGAGGGCAGCCAGGATGCCGATGGCCGCGTGCAGCCCGGCTATCACATCGAACACCGAGATGCCGGAGCGATAGGCAGGGCCATCGGGGCTACCCGTCAGGCTCATCAACCCGGACATCGCTTGCACAATGAGGTCGTAGCCGGGAAGAGATGCTCCCTGCGCCGTCCCAAAACCACTGATGGAGGCGTAGATGATTCCGGCATTTCGCTGCTGGACCGCGTCATAATCCAGGCCGAAGCGCTTGAGGCCGCCGGGCTTGAAATTTTCGATGAAGACATCGGTGCGGGCAGCCAGTTCGTGGGCCAGTCGCAGATCTGCGGGGTCATTGAAATCGAGAACGACTGAGCGCTTGTTGCGGTTGATAGCCAGGTAGTAAGTCGCCACACCGTCGCGGTCCGGGGGCATCCAGGTACGAGTATCATCCCCTGCAGGGCCCTCGACCTTAATCACCGTTGCGCCGAGGTCACCAAGCAGCATAGTGCAATACGGGCCGGCGAGCACGCGTGAGAAGTCGGCGATCAGCAGGCCGTCGAGCGGGCCAGGTCGGCGTTCGGCACCCTGCGTGTTCTTCTCGTTGTTCTGCTCCTGCATGGGATTCACGCCTTCCGGTAAAGTGATGGCGAGCGATCGGCACGAACTGTGCATGTGCGCTCTTTCACTGTGACCAATCGCCATTACGCGCCGATGTTTGTCCGTATGACGGACCATTGTCCGACAAAACCAGTATAGACGATAGCGAGTGATCGTGTCAAGGGACACCGCGGGTAATGTCTAACGTCAGAGCTTTTAGACAGGTATATGTGATGAATTGGTGCCAACGATCACCTGTGGACGGCTCTGCCACCGCGCCCAGTCTGCGCTGATCGCCGCAGTGGTCTGCAAGAGCAGGGGAAGATACTTCCCGGTCAGGGTCTCGATGCTTGTTTCTGCCGCGTGAACAGTGACATTAAGCGCAGCGACCACGTGGTTGGTGCCATCGCGCAGGGGAGCAGCAATCGAGCGAATGCCATAGGCCAGGTGTTCATCGGCAAGTGCCCACCCTCTTGTACGTACCTCGCACAGCACACGGTCGCGCTCCTCCGCGTCTGGCCTCCAGAGGGGTGCGATACCAGAGCGACTCGGCTCGGCAAGCACTTGTTCCAGTTCGTCTGGCGGCAGTTCGGCGAGCAACACTTTTCCAAGCGAGGTCTGAAGGGCAGGAAAGCGTGTACCGATGGTTACAGCAATGGTAATGATTTTCGGCACAGCAACACGCGCGATGTAGACAATGTCTGATCCGTCGAGTTGTGCAATGGACGATGACTCATTCGTACGTCCCACGAGTTGTTGCATGTGAGGTCGTGCGATATCCCAGATGCTGGTCGATCCGATATAGGCCATGCCGAGATCCAGAACTCGTGGGGTGAGGGCAAACCCACCCTGCGCCGCGCGGACATACCCCAGTTCCTCAAGCGTGAGCAGCATCCGGCGTGCTGTTGGTCGAGCAAGGCCGGTGGCCGCAGCCACCTCGCTCAGAGTCATTGTTGACCGGTTGGGTCCGAACGCCCGGATGACATCCAGGCCACGTGCCAGTGCCTCGATGAAGTCTGGTCCTGTTTCGCCGCGCATCATTTCTCCCGCTAGCACATCAACGCCACCTGCGCACATGGTGCAAGTGAATACGCCAGTTTTTTCTCTACGCCCATCGTAGCAGAAACGGTGCCCGATGTCCAGATCAGCCTGCACCTCCGCACCTCCGCCGCTCTGAAAGGGTATCGGACCAGGCCTTCACCGGTGAGTCTCTTCAGGAAAACGTTGCACCTCAATCTCGACGTCTTCCTTGACATGGACTCGTCAATTGTGTAATATCTTATCAATGGACGACTGTCCGTCATACGGACAACATTGATCGCCAGCGTCAACCCTTTCTTTGTAAGGTAGGTATCGCAATACGGCTACCAGGACGCAGGCAGAGGCGTCCGGCGGCCAAGAACAATGAGGTGAGTACAATGAGCCAGATCTCAACAGCAGACAGTAATCGCTTTGCGCCAGGCCGCCCGGTGGTGTTCCGCAACGCCACCGTGCTGACCATTGACCCGTCGCTTGGGATAATCGAGGGCGGCGATGTCCTCGTCGCGGCTAACCGCATCGCAGATGTCGGACGACAGCTCGTCGTGCCAGAGGGCACGGTGGAGATCGATGCGACCGACGGCATCCTCATGCCAGGGATGGTTGACACCCACCGCCACATGTGGCAGACGGCGCTTCGTGGGTTCGGCGCCGACTGGACGCTCACGAACTATTTCCAATTCTATTATCTGAATTGGGGCAAGATCTTCCGTCCTGAAGATATTTATGCCGGGAATCTCCTTGCCGCGATCGAAGCCATCGACGCCGGTGTTACAACGACGGTCGACTGGTCTCACGGTTTGCAGACAGTCGCACATGCGGATGCAGCGGTTGATGCGCTTGAAGCGATTCCGGGCCGCTTCGTCCTTGCGTATGGCAACCTGCTCGGCGCTCCCTGGCAATGGACAAAGGCTCCTGAGTTCGCAGATTTCATTCGGCGCCGTATTGACGGACGTGGAGATATGCTGCGCATGCAGCTTGCCTTCGACGTCACCGGCGATCCGGCATTTCCCGAGAAAGCCGCGTTCGAGGTCGCGCGTGAGTTCAATCTGCCCGTGACGACCCACGCTGGCGTGCGGGGCGCTACCACCGATGACAGCATCCGTTTGATGTACGAACATGGATTCATGACCCCTTCCACCATCTATGTGCATGCCGCAACACTGTCCGAGGACTCGTACCATCGCATCGCGGCCACAGGTGGCCACACATCGATCTCCGCCGAGAGCGAGCAAAACGCTGGTCAAGGCTACCCGCCCACGTGGCTGCTCCGGCGCCATAACATCCCAGTTTCTCTTTCGATGGACACAAGCGTATGGTGGAGCGCAGACCTGTTCTCCGCGATGCGCGCGACACTCAACGCGGACCGGACCCGCGAGCATCTAGAGGCGCACAAGCTCAACGAAACCGTCACGCTCAGCCATCTACGCGCAGAGCAGGTCGTGACCTGGGCGACGCTCGGCGGTGCTCAAGCGTTGGGGATGGATAGCCTCATCGGCAGTGTCATCCCCGGCAAGCAGGCCGATCTCGTTCTGATTAAGAATGATCAATCTCCGGTGATGTTTCCATTGCTCAATCCCCACGGGCACGTCGTGTTTCAAGCAGGGCGCGGAGACGTGCATACGGTAATGGTCGATGGCAACGTCGTCAAGTACGACCATCATCTCCTTGGTGTTGATCTCACCAGAGCCAGGCAGGCCGTCGCGAAGACGGTTGACTATGCGCGGGCGCAGATGGGCGAGCAAGCCTGGAACGAGGCCATGAATCCTGAGAAGGCCGTGGTCGAGCTGAGAGATAACCCGTACACCTACACCGACCAGGCGCGTGCGCAGGCAGCACAGAAACAGGGGAATGGGGCATAGTTGCCTCCATCTCCATAGGAGTAACATTCATACAGGAACAGCCGCACACGGCGATACTGGCCGTTGAGGAGAGGAGATGATGAGCAACACCGAGATGCCCGCAGCAGTAATCCGTACACACGCTGCTTCACCTGAATATCTCTTTTGGCCTCTTCCTCGCCGCACGAGAGGACAGGCGCTGGTAAGGGTCATGGCAGCTCCCATCAGCCCGTTAGATTTGCTGTGTGCATCTGGCAAGTCCTACTTCGGTGCGCCACAGCTCCCCTATATTCCAGGGGTGCAGGGCGTCGGCATCGTGATGGAGGCAGATGCGTTCGTGCCCGGACAACGGGTGTGGTTCTCCTGCGATGCCGGCATGAAGCCGGGAGATGGCAGCATGGCGCTCTACTGCGTTATCGATGAGTCGTCAGCGCTCGTGCTCCCTGACCAGATCGATAACGATCTTGCTGCAGCACTCGGACTGTCTGCGATTGCCGCGTGGATGGCGCTCACCTGGCGTGGTAAGCTCCAGCCTGGAGAGCAGGTGCTTGTCCTCGGCGCCAGTGGCGCGGTCGGACAGGTGGCAGTGCAGGCGGCCAGACTGCTTGGAGCAGGCCGGGTGATCGCAGCTTCACGGGATGAGGGCGGGCGTAGCCGTGCGCTCTCCTTCGGCGCTGATGCGGTCGTCGACCTCACCGGCGACGATGTGGATGAGATCAGCAGGCGCATCGCAGCAGCCTGTGACGGTCCTTTGCATCTGGTCATTGATCCTGTATGGGGGCTCCCGGCGGAAGCTGCCGTTCGAGCGCTGGCTGCTGAGGGAAGGCTTGTCAACATCGGCTCTGCCGCCGGGCCAACCGCGCGTTTTGAGTCGGCCACTGTGCGTAGCCGGCTGCATACCATCCTCGGCTATACGAACAATGCGCTGACCCACAAGCAGAAAGCGGAAGCACTCACCGAAATCATCACCCACGCAGCCGCCGGTCGCTGCACGGTCGAGAGAGAAACGGTGCCACTTGCGAAAGTCGCTGAGGCCTGGGAGCGCCAGGCGGTATTTGCTCGCCGCAAGCTCATACTCGTTCCTTGATGAAGAGAGCCAGAGGAGTATGATCCCTATGAATGGGCGGCCTTTGACCAGGTTAACAATGCCACGCGGACTGAGCCCGGCCTCATCAGCCAGTTCTTCCTGGGTCAGTCCGGAGGCGAGCCGTCGGTGTTCTGATGCGGCCAGTACGCCGCGAACGTTTCATACGTCTTTCAACCAAACACTAAGTCAATAAGTTTTCTCATGGGTTCACCACCTCCTCGGGAATGTCGCGTGACTTCTGGGGCAGGAAGTCAGAACTGGTGACGGGTGTGGCTGAAGTGGCCCTTGGCGAACGCGAAGACCTTGGTGGGCGTGACCGAGAACACGAGAATCGAATCTGGGAGGACCTCGTGTTCATCATGGTGGTAAAAGTAGCCGTCGCGCACCAGGTATTGCCATCGCCCGTCCCACTTGGTAGCCCACACCGAGGCTAAGCGTTCGAGCATGTCCTGGTTGGTGATCCGGACGGCGTCGCCCTCGACCACGACGTCGAGCCCTTCCTCCCAGTGGTTGCAGCCAGTCGTCAGAATCACGTGTGGGTTCCCAAGCAGGTTGACGGCCTTCTGTTCGGTGTCGGCAGTGCTGAAGTGGATGGCCTCGTCGTGCCACACCGCAACGACCGGCGTGACATGAGGGCGACCACCGGCCCGCACCGTCGAGAGCCAAAACAGCTCGGCTGTTTCGAGCACGCGACGCGTCTGCTCCCATGGCGTGACCACTCCATCCGGTTCGCTGTAGCGCGTGTCCATGGTCGTGACTGGTTCGTTCATCACAAGAACTCCTTTCGATTGTGAAGTAGATGGTGGAACGGTGGGACCGCCAGGTCTTTCAGGCTGAGCCGACTCCACCAGCATCGATCGTTTTCCCCTTGATCATCCTGCTATATCTGTTTGATGCCGAGAGAGAAGCATCAGGGATATGGCTCTGGTCATCTGGTTTTTGACCGGTGAGCAATACCTCTTGAGAAGCATAGCATGCAAACCCCAAAAAATCTTCTTCGATCTTGCTCATCCTGCCACGCAGGGTGGAAATTTGGGAACTCCGTAAGCGAACTGTGGATAAATCGGGAGTGGCTCTCCATCAGAAAGAGAGCAGGTCACTCACCGATTTATCCTAATTCCACTCATGGAAAGGCTCGCGGAAGTTCCTTCCCCAGTTCGACCACGTCGTCTTGCTGAGTGCGCCTGCTGATGTCATCGTTGAACGATCGCGAACACCTGCGTCTTGCTCAATTTCACGGAAGACCGGACCTGGTCCAGCACATGACGGAAGAAACGGCGCATTATTCCCTTGTAGGTTCAGATACTCGAAGCAATGTGTGGTATTCTCTGTAGACAAAGAAACTGTTCTGCGTGCAGAGCATCGACGAAACCTTCCTCAACAATCGCGTCTCTGTCAAATTGCCACTTCAATCAACAGAGAAGTGGAGCGAAGCAATCTCAGTTCCTTGGATTTCAGAAAGGATGACGCCTTGATCCAACGTATCAATCCCCCCGGTCTCCATCAGACGCCTGGGTATCACCATGTGACTGTTACTGATGCCACCACGATGGTGTTTCTCGCCGGTCAGTGTCCACTCGACGAAGGGGGACAGCTTGTCGGCACCGACGACCTGCGTCGGCAAGTCGAACAGGTGATCCGCAACATCGTCACTGCCCTCTCCAGTGTTGGCTCGACTCCCGACGACGTGGTCCGCACGGTCATCTACGTCGTCTCGACCAGCCGTGATGACCTCTCATTGGTATGGACCATGCTGAGGAACTCGTCCATCGCTCCCGCTTTGAGCACCGCAAGCACACTGCTGGGAGTCTCCCAACTCGGCTACCCAGGACAGCTTGTGGAAATCGACGTGACAGCGATTCTGACATGTACACATTGACCCGCTTTGGGGTTAGGGTCTATCATATACATGTGCCCTTGGTGAGGAAAGAAGGGACCATGAAGGGAACACCTTCAACGATGACTACACATCTTGTAACGTCACATTTGCTACCTCGTACGAAAGAAAGAGGAGACAAAGCATGAGCCAACAACCTTCAGATGAATCAACGCTGAGCAGCCAGATGGAAGACTGTATTCAGGACTGCTTAAATAGCCACGCTGTCTGCCTGGATACAGCCATGAGCCTGCTCCAAAAAGGCACCAACTATGCCAACACGGTTCGCATTTTGCTCGATTGCTCCGAAATATGTGCAACAAATGCCCATTTCATGATGCGCAACTCGCCTGTGTACGGCTCTGTCTGGCAGGCATGTGCGCAGGTGTGCAACCATTGTGCTGAGGTGTGCGACGAGATAGGCGAAAACGACTGTGCCAATGCCTGTCGTGCCAGCGCGGCATCCTGCGAGCAAATGGCCAAGTTGATACCCTAAAAGGTTATCCGCTATGAACGCGGAGCCGGGTTCAATGACCGCAGGTCCACCCGGTCGTCCGCCAGGGCGGATTCCGAGAGTCGGATGCGGCCGCGAATCAGATCCTGACACACACGCAGCTCGGCATCAGCCTCCAGCTCGGGATCGCCGCCACGGTTCAGCCCGAACGCCGCCTGCAAGATGCCCTGCGTCAGGTAGAAGGCCAGGAACTGTCTGCTGTCGGAGCTGCCGCGCAGAACAATCCGCTCCCAGTTCCTGGCAAACCCCACGTACTCCAGCTTGTGCTCGTACTGATCAGACCAGAAGCTGTAGATATACTCATACGCCTGCAGGTTGCCGAGCACGGCGCGGGCCACCGCACGGCCTTGCTTTTCGGCGTTGTTGAAATGCTCCACCCGCACCCTCCCGAAGACCGGGTGCAGCAGGTTGGCCACATCCCCTGCGGCGAAGACATCGGGCACGCTCGTTTGGCAGCGCGCATTCACGAGGATCCCGTTGTCCAGGGCAAGCGCACTGCCAGCGAGCGCGTCCACGGCCGGTGCGATCCCGATGCCGACGACGACCAGGTCGCACGCCAGCTGTGCTCCCTTGGCCGTCAACACGCGCTCCACCCAGGTGCCACCCTCGAAGGCGATCACCTGGTCGTTCGTCACGAGGTGGACCCCATGCTCGCGGTGAATCGCTGCGAGCACGGCGGCGACCTCGTTGCCGAGGACCGTAGCAAGCGGCGCCGCGCCAGGGAGCACAGCGGTGACCTCCAGGCCCATCTGGCGCAGCGAGGCGGCGACCTCAGAGCCGATGAAGCCCATGCCGACCACCACAGCGCGCGCACCAGGCTTGGCGACCTGACGGATCGCATCACACTCCGCGACCGTGCGCAGTTGATAGACACCCGGCAGCGTCGCTCCGGGCGCCGCAAAGTTCCGATTTCTGCCGCCAGTGCAAAGGACCAGCTTGTCGTAGTCCACCGTCTCTCCACTGGCGAGTCGCAGCTGCTTGAGAGCGGTATCCACCTGCCGCACGGTGGACCCGGTGCGCAGCTCAACGTCGTGATCGCCATACCAGTCGGCGGGCTTGACGTGCCAGGCACTGAGATCTTCCTCACCCCGCAGATAGGTTTTGGACAGCGGCGGACGGCCGAAAGGGATGCCTGGCTCCGCGCTCAAGAGCACGATGCGGCCCCGCCATCCCTCTTCTCGGAGGGTCACAGCCGCATTGCCGCCAGCAAGTCCCGCGCCGACAATGACCACCAGCTGCTCACCCGTTGTATCCATGTTCATCGTCTAAAATCCTCTCGTGACATCTTGCCGTATCTGCTCCTTCTCAGTCGTGCTGACCAGCAAGATGGGCTGCTTGCCTCGCGTAAAGCGTATCCTACTTTAGCACGAAAAGCAAGGCGTTGAACCATACTGTGGCTCTTATTCTCGTAAGTTTATCATTTACTAGAAGCAGTTAAATTTTACATGAACCGTATGGTTCCTTTCTCTCAGGAGACAGCGGTAAATTGCACCCCAACCCCATCTATTCGATTGCCTTTGCCGCCACAGGAGCTGGGCAACTCCCTCCTGCCAGCCTTGTGCTGGCTCCTGCGGTCATCCGTTTCATCCCGACATGTACACATTGACCCGTTTTGGGGTTACGATCTATCATATATATGTGCCTTTGGTGAGGAAAGAAGGGACCATGAAGAGGGCACTCACAATGAAGGTGATTGAATCGTGTTGAAAAGGAGACGTAAGTATGCCAACACGTACAGCAGACGCCGAATGGCAGGGGAATCTTCAGCAGGGTCGGGGGACCATGCGCGTGGGGAGCGGAGCCTTCGAGGGCAGTTATTCGTTTAAATCACGCATGGGCGATGAGACGGTCGGCACCAATCCCGAGGAGCTCATTGGCGCGGCGCACGCCGGCTGTTACTCGATGGCGCTGTCGAACGCGCTCGCCAGTGCCGGCTTCACGCCAACGAGGGTGCACACAATCGCGCGCGTCCACTTCAACCAGGCGCCCGGCGGCTTCGCCATCAACCCCATCGACCTGGAGACCGAGGCCGTGGTGCCAGGCATAGACGAAGAGACCTTCCAGAAGCTAGCGCAGGATGCCAAAGCAAATTGCCCGGTCTCCAAAGCGCTCGCGGCCACACCCATCAACCTCAAAGCCACCCTGACCAGGTAGCACTGATCAGGGGCAGACTTCTCGCTGAAGTGTAGCGCCAAGGTAATGGGAGGGGAACCATCTTCCCCTCCCACACTTTATCGGGCGAAGTTCAGTCATTCCCTCGGGCATTCGACCCGAGGACAATGAGGCTGGCACGCAGTCGACCCTAGAGAAGCTGGCTCGCTATATCGAGTAGGGAGCCAACGAGAGACGTTTGGGACCGAAAGCCGAATTTACCACTGGGAAAGGAGACAGAAGCGTGACAGACGACATCAGCGACATAGCAGCCTCGTACGACCGCAGCGTAGAGGACGAGGACTCGCGTCTCGTCTTGCATCAGCTCGAGTACGACCTCACCTGGCGCTACCTGACTCGGTACCTGCCGCCCGCAGGTTCCATCCTGGAGATCGGAGCCGGGACGGGAAGGTACACGCTCGCTCTGTGCAGACGCGGCTATTCCGTCACAGCGGTTGATCTGTCAGCGGCCCTGCTGCAACAGTGTAAGCTCCGGCTCGAGGCGGAGGGACTGCATGGACAGGTGCAGTGTGTCGTGGCTGACGCACGAGACCTCCATGCGGTGTCGACCACGGCATTCGACGCGGTGCTGCTCATGGGGCCTCTGTACCATCTGGTGTTCGAGGAGGACCGACGCCAAGCCGTTCGCCAGGCGGCAGATCGTCTCCGCAGCGGGGGTCTGCTGTTTTCCACCCACCTCTCGCGACTGGGCATCCTCGGCGACTTGATGAGGAGAATGCCTGAGTGGATCGAGCGTGGAGAGGAAGTGCGCTCCCTGCTCTCCCGTGGGAGGCGTCCATGGGGGGATTATTCGGATAGGCTTTTAGTGCCACGTTTCCTCAGCGAGTGGGAGGGTGAACCAGAACGTTGATCCTTCCCCTGGATGACTTTCGACTCCCACCTGACCCCGGTGCTGTCGGATTATTGCCCTGGTGATGTATAATCCCAGTCCTAGTCCACCTCCTGATCCTCCTGGCTGTCTCTGACCTTGCTGGAAGGACTCCCATATCCTACTTTGTTCAGAAGTCCGGATTCCTATTCCCTTGTCTTGCACGAATACACATGCCTGCGCATCACTTACTTGCAGGTATATCTTGATCGGTCGATCGGCTGGGGAAAACTTGAGTGCATTGGTGAGGTAGTTGGTGAGTGCTTGCCTGATGCGATCCGCGTCTGCAAGCACCGCTACCAGATCATCTACTGGCAGTTCCTGCTCAAAGAGCCTTTGAGCCGCAAGTTCTTGCTGGTTTGTGACGGTTTCTCGCACAATTTCGACCAGATTGCACCATACCAGAGAAAGTTCGAACTTGTTTGCCTCGATGCGAGATGCGTCCAGCAGATTTCCTACCAGTCGCATCTCAGCGCTAACCTGTCGCTCAGCCCGCGCCAGCAAATCCTGAAGTTTGGTGAGCAGATCCATTGTATTGTCTGACGAGGGTGATTCGAGCGCGCGCTGGAGAAGACGACGAGCCTGTTGTAGTGCGCCTCGCGTAGTGGTAAGCGGCGTGCGCAATTCCTGGGCCACCGCATTCATCAATTCCTCTAAAGTCGTGCTCGATAGTGAATATCTTTCCGGAGAGGAGAGAAGGGAGGTGGCGGGCTGCTGAGGTTGCCGCTGGCGCTGGTGAAGAAATGCCTGGAAATCTGTGTCTTCAATGCGGTAGCCAGCACGGCCAAAAGGAGTACCTTTCAGTTCTCCACTGCGCAACCAGCGACGAACGGTATCCAGACTGACGCCAAGTCGAGTCGCCACGTCTGATGTCCTAAGATAGGAGGGCATATGGGGCCTTACCCTTTCATCGTGATATGTTATCATAAGATATGATAAGCGTTTATAAGAGATAGAGCAGGAAAGAGCGACTGCGCTCTTCTGAAGCAGCTGTCCTGAAAGGTTGCTTGATTCTTTCCAGTAGCGCTTCTCCCGTCTCCTTTCCCAGCCCTCACATTAACCTCATCTTATTCGGTAATGGACGAAATACATATGTATACTATAATACGGACGGCATTTCGACGCTATATCTAAATCCTCCTCTCACCGATGCACCTATCTCACTCCTTCGTTTGACACCGAAATACCTCTCTATAGCGTAAAACGGATAGGTATAGTGCGATGTTTCATGACGGAGGAAATGGCCTGGCAAAATGGGTAGGGGAGGAAGGTATTCTGGGGAAGGAAGCTGCGAGAAACGCAGGCTTATCCTTCCGTAGCCCCTGAAAGCTCTGCGGGAGAGCCGTGGGTGTGATAGTGGGTTTCCAGAGCTCGCAGCAACTCATGGAAGGCCTGAACCAGGTGATGGTTGCACAGGCGATAATAGATCACTGTGCCCTCTTTACGAGCACTCACCAGGTGCAGGCTCAGCAAATGGTGCAGATGCTCTGAAGTCGTGGATCGGGCCAGTCCTAACTGCTGAGCAATCTCCCCTGCACGCAGTTCATAGGTATCTGGGGAATCCTGTCCCATGGGCGGGACAAGTAGTTCCAGAATGGCACGCCGGCTATCGTCACAGGCAGCGTCTAAAAATTGGTTGATAAAGCGATCTATCTGGAGAGGTCGACGATGAGGATGCGCCCAGGTGGAAGGGGTATGCTTGTCGCTCGTCATAGTGGTGTCCTCCTCATTTCTATGTTCACCGAAGCGCGGTTATTGAATCTCATACTCTCGTCACGAACGAAATGTGCTTGGCGTTTCATTTTTGCTCACGCGAACGGGGGATGACAAGCCTTTACATTGCATAAGATGATAAGACTTTACATTACAAAGAATATATGTTATAGTTCTTGATGGAATAATTCCGATAAACCCCATGGAACGATCAGGGGTGCATTATGCTCCAAAAGATAGCACTTCAACCGGAAGTGGATGATCGCCTCGCCGCGTCTTTTCTCATAAAGACTATCCTCGTTGTGAAGAACGACACAACATGAGCTACGATTATCAAGAGCCGACAAGGCGCGATGGACTCATCCGTAATACGAACACTATTTTCATCATAGAGGATGATGAGTCCAATGGCACGCTCCTCTTAGAGCTTCTTTTGCATGAAACCCCCTATTACCCCTTATTACTTCAAGATGGCTTGCACGTGTTGCAGCTCACTCAATTTATCAAGCCGCTTCTGTTTCTGGTCGATTATTACCTGCCGGGCATGAACGGACTTGAACTGTGCGATCAACTCCATGCCCGGGAAGAGTTGAAAGATATCCCTGTTATCATCTTAAGCGCTTCCATGGACGAGCATATAGACGAAATCCAGAGGCGCGGCCTGATTGCCTTGCGCAAACCTTTCGACCTGGATGAGTTTCTCATGACCATCGAAAACGTCGTGGCCCATGCTCCGCAGATGCTAAACCCTTGACAGAGCACGTCTATTGGGACTGGCGTACAAGCAGATCAAGAGTAGAGCGGCCAAGATGATGTAAGACAGGGAGACTATCCTGTTGACACCGGGTTCGAAGAGTTCAAACACACCTATAGCCAGGCTAAATAATTCCAGGAGCACGACCCGCTGGCGTGCCCAGGACTTCACCTGCCATACTCCCCAAGCGATGATAGGCGAGGCGAGGGCTACTACCAGAGAGATCCCACCTGCCGGACCAGCGAAAATTGCGGCACCGCTCACGATGACTGGACGACCTGGGGCCAGGAGTCCTGCAAGCAGGGGTAGACTAAAGAACAGCCCGAGTATGGCCTGAATAGTCAAGAGAATGACTATGACTGTAATCCCCGCTGAGTGTTTGGGCATTATCCTGTTTTGCATCTTCTTTTGCCTTTCAAATTCATCCATTTCAAGGAATGTGAATCTCCGCTCTCTTTGCACGCCGTCTCTCCAGTACGCTTGTTGTCCATTGATACAAGCAGATAAACAACGCCAGCCAGAGCGCGCCAGAGAGATAACCACTCAGGACATCGAAGAGCCAGTGTTCGCCCTCATATACTCGGGAAAAGCCTATCAGCAGGATGTTGAGCGCGGCAAAGACTTGCAAGGGGATCAACGCCCAGCGATAACGCCATGTACGCACGGGGCCCGTAAAACTGAGATACAGCAGAAAGCCATAAAAGAGTATCACATGACAGCAATGACCCGAGGGAAAGCTATTATATTTGAGAGAAACGTCGACATGAACAAGAGCTGGGGAGGGTCGCGGACGAACGACGTAATCACCAATGAGTGCATTAATCGCGTTGCCGATACCCACAGTCAAAGCCAAAAAGATGGCCTGCCGGTACCAGCCCATGAGGAGTATCCCGGTGAAGACGATTCCCAGGACGATACCTGTGGGCGTAGGGTTGTCGAACATGCCGATAAAGTCGAGAATGGGGGGGATCCATGGCCAGTAGGGCAGGCTCTGAACAGTTCGGCTGAATGCCAGTTCGACAGGCCAGGGGCCAGGGTGAGCATGGACCATCACGGAAGCCACTACCAGCACGAGGAAGCCAATACCCCAAACGATCGCCTCAATGATACGCCGCTTATGGGCATCTTGTCGGTTCTCACCGCCAGCCGTAGTTGTAGCAGTCGGTGTCTGTATGCCTTTAGGATGGGTAGTACTTTTCATGACTTCCTCTGTAGGCTTGTTGAATAACCTGATACTTACTCTATACACGTGGCTAACGATCAGATGGGATACGATGAGCCAGGACACGCAGGCAGGGAACAAGAAAACGCATTGCCAGTGCCCCTTCCGAGATCCGCCGGCGTAAGATTTTATGGCCCGATGGATCGCGTGTGTCTCGATCAATGGTGAACAGGCCAAAACGGGCACGAGGAGTGTAGTGGTAGGACCACTCAAAGGTGTCGACGAGCGACCAGTACATATAGCCGAGTACATTGATGTCTTCTGCTTGTGCCCGCTGTATTTGCGGCAGGTGGGCCAGGATGTAGGAAGCGCGGTTACGGTCCTCCGTTTCGCACATGCCGTTTTCAGTGATCATAAGCGGAGTGTGTAACGGGTGTGGAGTCGTTTGAGGTTCACCCTCTGCCTACGCGGCGATAGCGTGCTTCCACGAAGGAATAGACACCATAGGCGATCAGTCCCAGGGCTACGATACCCAGAAGTACTGGTCCGAAAGGCTGATGTGCAAGCGTCTGTAATGCACTATCCAGACCTTTCGCCTGATGCGGGTTGTGCTGGAAAGCAGCCACGATCAGGAAGAGGCCGATGATGCTGAAGACGACACCAAGCGCGGCATAGCCAAATCTCCCGGTGTAGATCACCCACTTCCTCACCTGGGCGCTCACTGTCGCTAGATTGAGCCGAAAGCGAAACTTCGCGGAGTACGCCTTAGAGAACAGGTACAAGGCGACAGCGATGACAACAAGCCCAACGAAGACTACCAACGCCACCCCAAGCGGTTGCTTGAGCAGGAGGGTTGTCCAGTCTTGCGCGGTGGTGGTCGAACTCTTGCCACCGCTGCCCGTCCCTGCGACTAATTGGTAGGCCCCAAAGGCCAGAGCACCGTAGGCGACGCCAACGACGGCGTAGCCGATGCGTGCAATTATGCCTTTAGCATCGCGCCCTTTCCCTTCCGTATCATAAATTGCTTGAATGAAACACCATACAGCGAAGCCAAGCAGGCCAAGGGCAACGATGGCGAGTAGAAATTTTCCGAAGGGCTGGGCATAAATGGTCTGAAGGGCACCATGCTGGTCGGTTGCTGAGCCACCGTGCCCAATCGCCAACTGAGCAGCAAGTCCGCCAATAATGAGGTAGACGACTCCTTTGGTCGCGTAGCCGAGCCGTGCAAGCCGCGACATCCACGTGCCGGTTGCGGCTGTGCGTGCCATTCGCTCCGCTTGATTCGCGTTTTCTCTGACATTCATGTGAGACCTCATGGTGTATATTTCCTTTCAACACCTCTCTGTGAGGCTCATACAGATGTATGAGCCATTCCAACAACGACCAGAGGCCCCTATATTACGACCTGTTTGGCCAGTAGCACGCCGCGCTTGCTCTTCTTCCCCTCGACGACGATCGTTTCGCCCTCATGTAGCTTTGGCACTATCGCGGATGAAACGTCTTCTCCTGTCTGCCTCTTGACTGTCGCACGCTTATCAATACACACCGCTACAAGCTGAGTTTCGCCAGTACTCTGCTTGGTCGCACTCCCGGCGACGATATAGGTATCCTTCTTGGCCGGATGTCGGCTGACACCCACCACCATCACCTTGCGTCCATGCTCCAGTAGTAATTTGATATGCTCAAGATCTTCTTGTTGTTCCTGCTCAGACGGCTTGCCATCGTGCTGATGCTGTTCCTGTGGCGGTTCATCCTTTTGTTGCTGAATGTTCTGGTCCTTCTGTTCCTCTGCTGGCGTCCGTTCGCTCTCCACTTGTTGATGGTCAGCAGAATCTGACTCCTGAAACAAGGTATCATCATAGGTGCGTGGGATCGCTACCTGCAAGGCGTGTGGCATCGCATCGAAGCGGTACCTCACCATCACCTGTGCTGCATCGCCCACATGGGCGAGCGCCTCACGATCCGACTTTCTCAGGTAGTCTTTGAGCTTCACTGCGCTGCCATCCAACTGCAGAGCAATCGAAGCCGGGACGCTGATCGAGAGATGGGCGCCGTGAAAGTACTCGGCGGTCAAGTTATCGGGTTTGCGCCGCAACAGGAGTGAGACAAGTTGCTGCATCGTCGTCAGTGGATCCCCCGCCGTAATTACACACACGTCGAGAATCCCATCATCGATGTAGGCATCGGGCGTCATCTGTACGATACCGGCATAGCGACGGGTATTGCCTATGACCACCTGGAGGGCTTCGCCCTTCCAGAGGACATCTGCATCGCTCGCTCGTATCTCCACGGGGAAGGGATGCTGTGTTGGCAATTCCCTGGCCGCAGAGACCCCAACAGCGAGAGCGCCCACGTGATACTTCAATGATTTGGGGACATGCTCCATCACTGCTGCGTCGATGCCAAGTCCGGCCATCAACAAAAAGTGATGTCTCGCCCTGGACGTTGCCTTCGCGTTCCTCTTTTGTGACTGCTTGCTATGCTGCCGCTGCTCATCTTGAGGCGCATCGGGGAAGGCCACTTCTTCCACCTCGACGTGGCCGATGTCCACCTTGCGAACATCGCTATCAACAAGCGTGAGAGCTGCCTTCACGGGATCACCAGGCACGCTGATTTCCCCTGCCCAGACATTGGCAGTCCCACCGGGGATGAGCCCAACGATGCTGTGCTGTCCCTTGGCATGCATCACTCCATTGACCACCTGGTTGAGTGTCCCATCACCACCGTAGGCGATCACAAGATCGTAGCCCTTCTCAGCGGCCTTGGCTGCCAAATCCATCGTCTGTCCGCCATACTCTTTGAGGGCGATCTCGGTACTCCAGCCAGCCGCTGCTAAGATGGCAAGGACATCAGAGAGTTTTGCGAGATTCTCTCCTGCCCTTGGGTTAATCACCAAAGATGCATGCTTGCACTTCATAACAACACTCCTTATGTTCTGTCAAAAATCTTCTCCGTGTTTTACACGAGGAACAGTCTGGTATCGTTTCAATTGCCCAATTCATCCTGGGATGTACCTCTCCTTGTGCAAGCCCAGCGCATTTTCCTATCTGGTACAATACAGCAGCAGGACTCAGACTATTCCATCCAGGGAAAGGCGAACACAATAGACTCATGCACCCACACGAATCGATCGACTGGTACCCCATCGTCAAACGCTACACAACCGGGCTTGTGCATATTCGCAGCGTCAGCCCTGGCAAGGGTGAAATTCACGTGGCCCGGGAAGTCCTGCGCTTGCTGCAAGAAGACGGACTCGCATCCTCCTACACCGCCATCGGCCTCGACCCGCTCATCGACGATCCTGCCGGGCGCTGCAATGCCTATGCCTTCCTGCGCGGCAAGCACCCCCAGACCATCGCCCTGCTCGGTCATATCGATACCGTCGCTACCGGCGATTTCGGCGCGCTCGAACCATTCGCGCTCGACCCCGGCGCGCTGGCTGCCCATGTCGATCAATTAGCGGCAATAGCGCCCGGTTTAGCGCAAGACCTGGCCGCACACCCGGGCGACTGGATGTTAGGGCGCGGCTCTGCCGACATGAAGAGCGGCGACGCCGTGAATATCGCTGTGATGCGCCGACTGGCAGCTCTCGCGCGAGAGGACCGTCTGGAACTCTCCGTCGTCCTGCTTGCCACGCCCGACGAAGAAAACGAATCCGCCGGGGTGCTGCAAGCTGTCCAGTTTCTCCTGCGCTTGCGCGAACACTACGGCCTGGAGTACCTCGGCGCTATCAACACCGACTACGTTACCGCGCTCTATCCCGGCGACCCACACCGCTATATCTACACCGGCACCGTCGGCAAGCTCCTGCCCACTTTCCTCGTCATCGGCCAGCCCTCGCATGTTGGCGACCCTTTCGACGGCCTCGACGCCAACCTGCTCGCAGCGGAACTCATTGGCGACCTCAGCATGAACGATGACCTCTGCGATCATGTGCGCGGCCAATCGACGCCACCGCCAGTCACCTTAAAGTTCACCGACCTCAAAACGAGCTACGACGTGCAACTGCCCTTCGCCTCCTATTTCTACCTGAACGTGCTCACTTTCTCAACGACACCCGCGCAGTTGCTCGATAAACTCGTCCATCGTGCTCAGTCCGTCATGGAACAGGTACTGCGCCGCGTGGACGAAACAGAACGCAGGTGGAAGAGCAAACGCTCTCCTGACTACCAGGACACACCACCCAGACGGCGTACTGGCGAGGTGTTCACCTATGCCCGGCTCTACCAGGACCTCAAGCAACGCCTGAGCGAGCAGCGCCTGGATGCGGAAATAGCAGCCGCGTGGGAATCGCTGCCTGCCGGACTCGATTCGCGCGGGCGCTGCCTGCACCTTGTGCTCCATCTCTGGTCATTGAGCGGCAGTCGCGGCCCTGCCATCGTCGTCTACTACTCTCCGCCCTTCATCCCGCACGTCGCGGCAACACCCGGCCCGCTGCACGAAGCTGTATATGCTGTCGCAGCAGCTCACCCAGAACTGCACCTCGAGGTGCAGGAGTACTTCCCACTCATCTCCGATATGAGCTACCTGCGCCTCGATCCCGATATCGACCCCGCCGCGCTCATCGCCAACCTGCCAATCTGGAATGACGCTCCCATGCTCGCTGCCTCTGCACGTCCCGGCTCCTATAGGCTCCCCCTGGAAGCCATGCGGCAACTCAACCTGCCTGTCGTCAACCTCGGCCCCTACGGCAAAGGCGCGCACCAGCCAGGGGAGCGCGTGTTGATGTCCTATGCTTTTGGGGAATTGCCTCAATTGGTATACGAGGTAATCGATCACCTTGCCCGTGAAACGAAAGATGGGAGTGATCAATAATCAATCGTCCTGGCTGTGGAAATGCTCGTGTGAGCACCCATTCCCCTCCCATGCGCTTCTTTCCCCAACGGATGTCCTCAGGCAGTCAGCACACGGGTTGTCTTAAGAGCGCGGTCTTAGAAGCGGTTCATGGAACCGCCATTGACGTACAACGTCTGCCCGGTCACCCAGGCGGCGTCCTCACTGCACAGATCCAGGGGAGGTCGGCGACCGTGCGCGTATACCGCGAGTGAATCCGCGCTGAACGCCAATGACAGAGTGGACATTCCGCCTCTTCAGAAGTTGTCATCACTACGGCGGTAATCGTCGCCTCGGAGGCGTCGAGGAGCTTTAAGTGCAAGCAGGTGGGATCGGGGAGCAGCGTCGGCTTTGCCATCGCATGTTGGTGTCCTTCCATCTCTTCTTCAGGTACGAGGAAAGCATACCAATACCTGATTGAGATGGCAAGCAATGCCGCCAAATAGCTCATTTTAGTGTACGTCCCACGAATCTGCGGGTCAAGAGGTATCACATTGGCCCAAATAGGCAGACAGCAATCTCCCGCAGAATCGGGGATGTACAGGTTGGTTCAAGCTGATTGATTGCGTAACGCAACCAGGTCAGGATCGCTCTTTGACTGTTCTTGGAGATCAGGAGCGAATGTCAACGCTTCCGGTAAGAGAGCGGCAGCTTTCTCTAGCTGATTCTGCTGCGCGTAGAAGCAGGCCAGATTATAGAGGAACCACCCTTTGACCCATGCTGGCACCTCAGCCTGCATGATTCTGTTGGCGCACTTCTCACGGATCTGCATCACCCGTGGGAGGTCGTGCCGGTCGGAATAGTACTGCGCGAGATGCTCCTGGTCGTGCTCGTAGCAACTGCCGATGAAGGCTGCATACAACGGCTTTTCCCCGGTAATCGAGGGGAAGCGATTGGGGGCCGTCAGATCGTCTTCGCTCAGTTGCTCAATCAACTGGATGAGTTCGGCATAGACCCGCTCCGATTCCGCGTGAAGAGCTGACCAGGGGTGAAGCTTGTGCTCCTCAAACACCATTGCGTTGATCTGGTCATCGCTTTCTTCGCTCGGCGGGATCTCCTGATGCTGCAAGATGGCAGTCACCTTCAGGATGAGATCCTGATGCCAGAACGTCCGATGGGCCATGTGATCTTTGGCAGACCAAAGTTCCGGCGTTCCAATAGCAGTACGTTCGGTCTCGTCCAACTCGTGCAAAAAAGCCTCTTCATTGAGATGGCTCTGCTGCAAGAGGTCGAGGACGATGGTCTTCAAAGGCTGTGCGGTCATGGAAGTACCCTTTCATCTTTCGCAACGATACATTCTCTTGAGAGTATCTCACGAAAAGCGGTCAAATTTGACCCGCATTTTTGCTCTTGGATGAGAAGACACGGAAAGGCACTTCCTTTTTTAACTTTAGGCAGGAGAACAGACGTTCTTCATCAACTTCGCGTGAGACCCCCCATCATGTGAGTCGGTGTGGTGGATAACGGATACATGGAGGTATCCGTTACAGTATTGACAATACCTGATGGTTGCTCTAATACTGGCATACCTGTAGTTAAGGGGCTACGACCTCTCCAACGTAGTCATCGTCTCCCGACATGAAAGGATATGCACCTGCCGAGATGGCTTCATCCATCGCATGTAGTTCATATTCACTCATGGGTACGGGTAACATACCGAATCAGGAGCACGCATGAACCGGCAGTTTTGTCTGACCCATACCGTTCGCTATGACGAATGCAATTGTGATGGCACGCTCACGCCCGCCGCTTTTTTACGCTACATGCAAGAGCTCGCGGCGCGCGATGCCGAGGACGCTCAGCTCGAAGGAGGTGGCTACTGGGTCATCAAAAGAACCGTGATGTCCTTCGCCACGCCCATTCCCATTCACGCCAGGCTCGACTTAAAAACCTATGGCATCGGCTTCACCCGTATTACCGCACAGCGTGGATACGAGGCACACCAGACCGGCGCGCCTCAAGACGAACCATTGGCTAGTGCGCGCACCCTCTGGGTCTACGTTGATCCCAATGGGCGCCCGGCGCGCCTGCCAGCACGAACGGCTCAGATCTGGCAGCCTGACGGGGTGCTGCCACCCCAACCAGAACAGCCCTTTCCCGCTGCACCTTTGCGTCTGCCAGTCACGACGTCAGCGCTGGTGCAGTTCTCTGAGATCGATCTTATGCAGCATCTGAATAACGCGTCCGCGGTGGAACTGTTGGACAACGCAGGCTGGGAAGCCTTGACCAGGAGCGCGATCACCCCCGCTGGGGCCAGGTTCACCATTCGCCACTATGACATTGAATACGTCGATAGCCCACGCTTCGGTGAACACCTGGAAATTCAGAGTTGGTTTGAACCTTTCCCCACGGCAGGACAGGAAGGTACCAGGCACCAGCACATCACGCGTGAGGGCAAGACGATGGTCCGCGCTCGCTCTCGCTGGCTCTGGCAAGCCACGCAGGAACGGTGAGACGTCCAGGGCGATCGAGGGAATGACGAGATACTTTACAATTGCAGTGTTAGACCTTATTATTAACGATACCATCAAATACCGCATAGAATGTGATACAAGCTCAAAGCCAGGACATATCGATGAGGGGAAGGTAGACATACATGGCACCCGATAAGCAGCGCGTACAACGCTACCTGAAAGCATTCGACTTTACAGCACTCTTCATCGAAGAACTCGGATGGGACTATCTAAAAGAGCCACCGTTGTGTATCATCCTTGATGGACAACACACCTACACCCTGCGTCCCCTGGTCGAGAAACGTGGCGTCAAGGTCTACGTCTGTGACCCAAACAGCCAGGGCAAGATTCCTGATGATCCAACGCTGCGTAAGATCGAACGCGAAGTGACCAGGCATGCCTATGAGCACATCCTCATCTACGTCGATGCTGCCAAAGAAAATCAAGTCTGGCAGTGGGTGAAGCGCG
>WNGN01000060.1_pt1 | contig 54318 bp, 52 predicted proteins | sample 5400561 | NCBI WGS metagenome assembly WNGN01 (sample SAMN13153379, study PRJNA577476) | soil metagenome | isolation source: 115 cm soil or saprolite under Garry oak tree replicate 2 | place: USA:California | collected 2016-06-15 | reverse complement strand
GCCTCGAGCTTTGCGGGATGCACGTTCACATCCACCGCGTCGCCCGGCAGATCGAGAAACAGCAGCAGCGAGGGCCGGTCACCCGGCGCAATCGTCGAGCGATAGCCTGCTTCCGCCGCCCGCAAGGTGAACGGGTCGCGAATCGGCCGGCCGCGCACGAAGACGTAGCCCTTGCGGCCGGCGGGACGTGCCTGCGCCGGTCGTTGCACGAGCCCTGTCACTTCCAGCGGCCCCGCGCGATGCGAGACCGCGACCAGCGTGTCGGCCAGCTCGCCACCCCACAACGCCCGCACGCGATCGATCAAGCGAGTGGCCGGTGGGCAGTCGAGCAAGACGCGACCGTCGCTCGTCAGCGAGTACGCGACGTCGGGGCGCGTCAGGGCGAGCACGGTGAGCGCCTCGACTGCGGCGCGGGTCTCGGTCGCGGTGGCGCGCAAGAATTTTCGCCGCGCGGGTGTGTTGTAGAACAGGCCGCGGACCGTGACGGTCGTGCCCCGCTGGCGCGCGGATTCGTCTTCGCCATCCAGCTTGCCGCCGATCAACCGGAGGCGCGTCGCTCCGCCTTCGGCGTCGTTGCTCGTTTCCAGCTCGACGCGCGAGACGGAGGCGATGGCCGGAAGCGCCTCGCCGCGGAAGCCGAACGTCGCCACGCCGATCAGATCGGTCGCCGTTCGGATCTTGCTGGTGGCGTGGCGCTGCAGCGCGAGCCGCGCGTCCTCGCGGTCCATGCCCGCGCCGTCGTCGCTGACGCGAATCAGCGTCTTGCCGCCGTCCTCCAGGTCCACGCGCACCGCCTGCGCGCCGGCATCGAGCGCGTTCTCGACCAGCTCCTTGACCACAGATGCGGGGCGCTCGACGACTTCGCCAGCCGCGATCTGATCCGCAACGTGCCCTGCCAGCAACTGGACGCGCGCGCGGGCGACGACGCTCACAATCCGATGATTTCCTCTCCGAGCACCCACCCGTGAATTCCGTCCGAGCGATACACTTCCCGCCAGGGACCATAGCTCCGGTCCACGAGGAACGCACCACCGGCCGGGACTGTCGCCGCGGCGCTCGCCGCACCGTACGGCGCTGCTCGGACCGGCGCCGCGTCCACGGCCACCACGGCGACAGGCCGATTTCGCCGCTGCCACTCTATCGCCCCGAGGACCGTGGCCGCCGCTGCGACGGCGCCGATCAGCACGAGCGCCACGCGGCGGCGGGCACCCGCGGCGACGGCGAGCCACAGAACCACCCAACTCGCCGCGCCCAGAAATCCCCATTCGATCGGTGTGGCCCAGCCGACGCGGAGGAGCTGTTCGGTCACAGGATCCGGTGCCGGCAGCAGCCGCAGCGCTCGGCGAATCGCCTCATTACGCGGCGCCAGTCGCGCCGCACGAATCCATGCCGCCGTGGCCTTGCCGTCCGCCCCCGCGCGATACAGCGTGGCGCCGAGATTGTACCAGTGCGCTGGATCGCGCGGGTCGCGCGTGGCGCGCGCGGCGAACGAGTCGGCCGCGGCCCGCAGGGCCCCGGCCTCGAATAATGCTTCCGCGCTGGCGGTCTGCTGCGATTCGACCCGTGGAACGAAAACCAGCAGCAGCAGCAGCCCCGTAGCCACGAGCGGGTGCGGTCGCCTGGTCCCACCCCCCGTTGGTCCGTCCGCGCCCAGGACGCGCAGCACCTGTTGGATCTCGGCCGCGAGCTCGGCCGCGTCGCCTAAGCCACGAGGCCCATAACGCGCGGCACGCAGCCGGTCGCGCAGCCGTTTGACGTGATCGGCAACGGCGCTATCGACGCCGGCGGCGCGTAACGCTTGCGCCAAGCCATCCCCATCGCGCGCGAACGGATCTGAGACATGACTCGCGAGCACCGCAAGAAACTCACGCTCAACGCGACCCAGCGGCGTCACCTCCGGTCCGACAGTCGCGATGGACGGCGTGCCTGCCCGCGAGCGGCGCCGCACCATCCACGCGAACAGCGGCGGCACAAACAGCACCAGTAGCCAGCCTTCCCACCCGAGGCGCCGGCCCAGGCGTTCGCTGGAAAGCTCGCCGCGGGCCGGCAGCAGCGGTGGAAGCACCCGCGCGGCACGCGGCTCGGCCCCAGGCGCCACGGCGAGCGCTTGGGGCGACGATGTCGCCGTCTCGTAGCGCCCGGTTGTGGCATTGAAGTAGGGGTACCGCACTTCGGGCAACTTGAAGTTGCCGGCGGAATCCGGCACGGCCAGGAAGTGGAATGTCTTGCCACCGGCGACCCGCCCAGCCACCGGCGCGACACGGACCTCGGTCTGCGCCGGGTAGACACGAAACCCGGTGGGCCAGCGCAGCGCGGGCTCGGGCCACAGCGCCACGTTGCCGATGCCGGTGACGGTGACCGACGCTTCGACCGGCTCGCCAACACGCGTCGTCGCGGGATCTACCTGCAGCTCGAGACTCAGACGTTCGCCGACGACGTTCGTCGCCGGGATGCTAGGGGGCAACGGCAGGACCGTAATGGCAATTGAATCACTGCGGAGCGCGTACCGCTCCTCACGACTGAAGAACGAGAACGTCACGGGAAGCGCGTATTCGACGGAGGCCGGCGGGATAATCAATCGGCCAGGCGTAAGTGGGAACACGACCTGATGTGCAATGAACAGATCCAGCCAGCGACCGCTCACCTGTCGTGAGAGCGCAACGCCAGATGAGGTGGCGGCCGGATATGCCCATACGCCTTCCGGCGTGACGAGCGTCAGGAAGGGCGGGCGGCGCATGCGCTGACCCAAGTCACGTGGGATCCAGGCAGCGGCAATCACATCGACCTGCTGACCGGCGAACACCGTGTCGCTCGGCACGAGCATGGTGAGCGCGACGCGATCGGCGCGCCGCGAGACGGGCGCGCGCGTGGTTTCGAGCAACGAGCGGGCCAGCGGGCTCAGCGTCAGCGCGGTGCGATCGGCGGCACTGTCCACGGTGACGAGAATCGGATCGGTCGATACGATGCTGCCCCCTTGCCGCGCCCGCACCGGACCGATGAGAAGCGCGCCAGGCTGCTGCGCACGCAGCTGCAGCTCGCGGACGGTCGTCCGCGTAGATCCGGAGGCGCCGTTGATCGCGACTTCCGTCATATCGCGGGAGCCCACGATTGCGAATCCGTTCATTGAAGGAAGCACGATCTCGACGGCATCGGCGGAGCGCGTGCGCGCGCGCACCGTCAGCGTCAGTTCTTCGCCGACGCGCAGCTGCGTGCGATCGACGCTGGCGGTGACTTCGGCCCCTTGTAAAAGGGCCAGGACAGCGACCAGCGAAAGCGTCACCAGTCCTTCACTCCCGCGGGCGCGGCGCGCCGCGTGCGACCGGTGCGATCACGCCGCGTGCGCAGCTCTTCCTGCCCGATCGACTGCAGCACCTGATCCGCTTGCGACTCGCTCATGCCGCTTCCGCCACGCGGCGGCGGTGGCGGCGGTTGGGCCGCTCCGCCTCCCCCACCACCAGACGGCGGAGGTGGAGGATTGGGCGTGTTCTGTCCGCCGCCGCCACGCAGCCGATTGACGAGCTCGAGGTTCCATTTGGCGCGGATGTGGTGCGGCTGCAGCAGTAACGCCTCGCGATAGGCACGCTCGGCGTCCGCCAGATGCGCCTCGCGATTGACGCTGTCCGCCTTCGCTTCGCGCAACCCGAGGAGACCAAGATTGTACAGCGCCCGGAACCGCAGGTCGGGATCGAGTGAGGAGGCCGCCCGGGCAAGCGCCGCGCGCGCCAGCGCCGGATCGCCCGCGGCGAGTGCCGCGGTGCCGGTGTTGTACCATGCCGTGTCATCGTCCCCGTGTGACTTCAGCTCGGCCAAGTACGCCGCGGCCGCGGCGCGCGAGTCCCCCTTGTCCCACGCTTTCTCGGCGGGTGAGCGCGGCCGCTGCGCGTGCAGCGCAGGCACGACGCACAGCAACAGACCAATCAGCGCGGCGGTGCGTCGGGTGAACGTCTGGGCAGCCAGCACCAGACCGGCCAGGAGCAGTGGAATCCAGGCGCGCGGCCGGCCGTGTTGCGTGCGACTCTCAGTCGCCGTGGCCCGCTTGTACGAGGCGACGAGATCACGCACAGCACCGGCCTGATCCGGCAGCTCCGCCGCGACAATCGTTCCCTGCGCCGCGTCCGCGATCGCACCCAGCACATCGTCGCGCCGGCTCGTGAGGATCTGATTCCCGGATTCGTCCTGCTGCCACGAGACCAGCGTGCCCCGATCGTCGCGCACCGGGATTTTCGTCGGCTGCTTTCCGCCTTCCGCCACCAGGATCAAATGAATGCCGAGTCCCGCGAGCCGGCGCGCTTCCTGAACCGCCTGCTCCAGCGAGTCGTGCGCTTCGCCATCGGTAAACAGCACGAGCACGCGATCGGCGATTTCGGGACTGGCATGCAGGAGATCGATCCCCTGAGCCAGCGCCGGTGCCAGCGACGTCCCGCCTTCGGACGCGACATCCGGATCCAGGGCATCGAGATACAGTGTCAATGCCGAGCCATCGACCGACAGGGGCGAGAGGATGTAGCTTGTGCCCGCGAAGGCGGAGAGCCCAAGGCGATCGCCGTCGAGGTCCTGCACGAGGCGGCGCGCCTCGCGCAGCGCCCGCCGCAAGCGGCTGGGCTTGACGTCTTCCGCCAGCATCGAGCGCGAAATGTCGATCGCGAGCACGAGGTTGAGCCCGCGCGTCTCGGTGACGATCCGCTCTTCGCCCCAACGTGGTCCCGACAGGGCGACGGCGGCGAGCCCCGCGGCCAGGCCCAGGGCGGGAGCGCCGAATTGACCCGCCGAGCGCGCGATGCGGGCCGTTGCCTCCGACCAGGCCGCCGCGCGCCGCAGCCGGATGCGGCGCGCCCAGGCCCCCGCCGACCACACCGCGGCGGCGACCACGGGGGCGAGTGCCACGACGACCGGCGCGTCGAACGTGATCACGGGACCCGCACCGCGAAGGTGCCGGCGAGCACCAGCTCGAGCGCAAGCGCCAGCAGCCCAATGCCGAGCGGCCAGCGATAGGCTTCCTCGTAGCGATGGTAGACGAGATGCTGCACCGGCGTCTTCTCGAGGCGATTGATCTCGCTGAAAATGTTCGAGAGCGACGCCGCGTCGGTCGCGCGGAAATAGCGGCCGCCGGTCGTGTGCGCGACTTCATCGAGCAGCTGCTCGTCGATTTTCACCGGCATCGTCTCATACCGCAGACCGAGCGGCCCCTGCCCCGTCGGCACGGGCGCCTCACCCTGCGTGCCGACGCCAATCGTGTAGATCTTGATGCCGAATGCCGCCGCGGCCTGCGCCGCGGTGCGCGGATCGACCGTGCCCTTGTTGTTCTCCCCATCCGTGAGCAGCACCACGACCTTGCTCTTCCCCGGGGCGCGGCGTAACCGGTTCGCGCTCGTGGCGATCGCGGTGCCGATCGCCGTCCCATCCTCGAGAATGCCCACGCGCAGCTGACGAATCGCTTCCTCCAGCACCTCGTAATCCGTCGTGATGGGCACCTGCGTCAACGCCTGCCCGGCAAAAGCGACGAGCCCGATCCGATCCGACGACCGCGCGCGCACGAATTCGGTCGCCGTGCGCCGCGCGACATCGAGCCGGTTGGCGGGCGAGAAGTCTTCCGCCAGCATGCTGCTGGAGATATCGACCGCCAGCACGATCGAGATCCCCTCGCTGCGCAGCTCCGCGCGCGCCGAGCCGAGACGCAGACCGGCCGCGGCGACGATCCACGCGGCGAGGCAGAGCGATCGCAGCGAGACGGGCAGGCGAGCGATCCACAACCGCTCCACCGGTCCGAACGCCGGCCGGACATCGCTCATCGGCGCGCCCGCGAGCTTCGCGAGCCGCCGGCGCCGCCACCACCACCACAGCGGGAGCGCCGCGAGCAGCAACAGCAGCAGCGGCCGTCCGAAGCTCATGCCGACGATCCGTTCGAGCCGAATTCGCGCGCGAGGGCACGGGCGCGCGCGGCGAGTGGCGCGATGTCCACTCCGTGGGCCGTCGCAAACGCGACCTGATCGAGCGCCTGCAGCAGCTCACGCAGGTCGCGCAGCGGCGCGTTCGGCCGGGCCCGTTCGACGGCTTCCAAGCATTCCGTCGTGCTGAGCGCCTCGTGCGCATCGGGAATCGCGCGCGCCACCGCTCGCCGCAGACGCTGGGTCGCGCGCGCCGCCACCGCCTTCGGCTCACCGGCAGAGAGCCAGCGCGTGTCCGGGACCTCCCCATCGACCACGAGCCCCGCTAGGGCACTGGTCGCGATGACGCGTGGGCCGCGGCGTCGCCAGACAATCAGGAGCAGCAGCGCACCGCCGGCGACAATCACCCCCACAAAAGCGGGAATCGGGCTGGTTCGCGCAAGCCGGAGCGGTCCGACGGCGGGTTGCGGCGCGGGCGCCTTCACGCTGTCCGGGATCACACTCGCGATATGGAACGCGGCCGTACCGCCCGGCAGGGAGTCCGCCGTACCATCAGGACCCAGTCGCCAGATCGGCGGCATGTCGAGCGTGATCTCGCCCGGCCTCCACGCCACCACCGTATAGCGCACGACCCAGTAGCCGGCAGCCGTGGCGACCACCACCGGATCGCCGAGCGGCTCGGCAACCATGCTGGAGGCGAGCTTGGCCGTGCGCACGCGCCAACCGGCGGGCGCGGGCAATGTGCGCTCGAGCCGGATCGTATCACCGACCGTCGTCCGGCTCGGCGAGGCGGTCCAGCCATCGCCTTGCAGCAGCAGCACGACGAGGGTCAGAGCGATCATCGGCTCAAGCGCTTTGCGCGCTCAGCGAAGGCACGCCGCAGCGGCACACCGTACGGGACGGTCGTGGAGAGCGAGACCCGATCCACCCCGGCCTGCACGAGCTTCCGGCTGCGCTCCTGCTGCATCCCTTCAGCCGCGACGCGAATCCGCGTCCGCGTCGGCGCGTGGCTCGTGTCCACGAGCAAGCGTTGCCCCGTCTCCGCGTCTTCGAGCTCGACCCACCCCGCGTCCGGGAGATCGTACTCGCGCGGATCGTCGATGGTGATCGCCACCACTTCGTGGCGCGCGGCGAGTTGACTGAGCGGGACTTCCCACTCTGCCGCCCTGAAGTCCGAGAGGACGACGATGATCGCCCGGTGCCGCAGCAACTTCGCCGCATACGTCAGCGCCCCACCGAGGTTCGTGCCCCGACCGCGTGGAGCGAACGCCACGAGGTCGCGGATGACCCGGAGCGCGTGCGCGCGGCCCTTCGCGGGTCGCACCACGTATTCCGGTGCGTCGGCGAAGAGCAGCGCGCCGACGCGGTCGTTGTGTCGCGCGGCGGCGAGCGCCAACACCGCGGCGACCTCTACTGCCAGGCCGGCTTTCGTGTAGGGGTGTCCGAAGTGCAGCGAACCGGACTGGTCCACCACGAGCAGGAGTGTGAGCTCGCGCTCCTCCATGAACGTCTTGACGAAGGGATGTCCCATCCGTGCGGAGACGTTCCAGTCGATTGCCCGGAAGTCGTCGCCCTGCTGGTAGGCGCGGACCTCCGCGAACTCGATGCCCTGACCACGGAAGACCGACCGGTATTCGCCCGTGAACAGCGTATTGACCAGGCTGCGGGCGCGAAGCTCGATCCCCTTGACGTGCCGCAAAACTTCCGCGGTCACGGCCCGCCGGCGCACCCGGTGGGCTGGAGTCCCGCCGCGCCGACGATCCTTGCCCTCGAATGTCACGGCACTCCCACGGCCTCCAGGATCTTCGCGATGACCTGGTCGGCGGTCATGTCTTCCGCTTCGGCCTCGAAGGTGAGCAGCACGCGATGCCGCAGCACGTCGAAGGCCATCGCCTTCACGTCTTCCGGCACGACGAACGCGCGCCCGCGGAGATAGGCGTGCGCGCGGGCAGCCTGGGCGAGGTAGATGGAGGCGCGTGGCGACGCCCCGAACGCGATCAGCGGCTTGAGCTCGGGCAAGCCGACGGCCTGCGGCTCGCGCGTGGCCCGCACGGCATCCACGATGTAGTCGACCACCTTCTGATCCATGAACAGCTCAGCGATCGCGCTCCGCGCCGCGAGGATGTCCTCCGCCTCCGCAATCCGCTGGACTTCGATGGGCCGTCCCGATGCCATCCTGCCGACGATCTCCTTCTCGGCGTCGCGCGTCGGATAGCCGACACGCACCTTCAGCATGAAGCGGTCGAGCTGCGCTTCCGGGAGTGGATACGTCCCTTCGTGCTCGATCGGGTTTTGCGTCGCGAGCACAAGGAACGGCTCGCCGAGGTAGAAGGTCTCGCCGCCGATCGTGACCTGTTTCTCCTGCATCGCCTCGAGCAGCGCCGACTGCACCTTCGCAGGCGCGCGATTGATTTCGTCGGCGAGCACGAGGTTGGCAAAGAGCGGACCCTTCTTAGGATAGAACTCCTGCGAGCGCTGATCGAACACCATCGTGCCGATCACGTCCGCCGGCAGCAGATCGGGCGTGAACTGAATCCGGGAGAAGCTGATGCGCAGGCATTCGGCGACCGTTCGCACCGCCAGCGTCTTGGCCAGACCCGGCACGCCCTCGAGTAGAATGTGTCCCCCGGTGAGCAGCCCGATCAGCAGCCGCTCCACCATGACCTCCTGCCCCACCACGCGCTTCGCGACTTCGCGCGTGATAGTCTGCGCCAACACCGCGTCGGTCGTTTTTGCCGTGCGTGTAGTCATCGGAGCGACGCCTCCGCGGCGCGCTTCACCGTCGGTTCCTTGTCCCGCGCGTAGAGCTCGAGCAACGCTTTTGCCTCCATTCGATCCAGTCGCGCCAGTCCTTCGATCGCGGCCGCGCGCACGAACGGCGTGCGGCGTGGTCTTCCACCGGGCTCGGCGTACTTCGCCAGCACTTCCAGCGCCTCCTTGGCGCCGAGCTGGCCGATCGCCTTCAGCAACGCAGCCAATACCCCTTCGTCCTTTTCCTGCTCCAAACGGCGCACCAGCACCGTCGTCGCCCCCACGTCGCCGGCAGCCGCAATCGCGCGCGCCGCGGCGGTGCGGACCAGCACCGATTCGTCTTTCAGCGCGGGCATCGCGGGTCGCGCGATCTCCCACCCTCCCAGCTCGGCCAGACCAAGCAGCGCCGCTTCGCGCACGCGCTCATCGGCGTGCCGCGTCAGTCCGACGAGCGATTCGGTGACCGCCGGGCTCCCGCTCAACCCTAAGAACTCCGCCGCCGCCGCGACCACCTCGGGAACTTTGCTCGCAATGCGGCTCTGCAAAAGCTCTATGCTGCGCTCGCCGGCCGCGCGCACGGCGGCGCGATACGCTTCCCGCAGCTCCGGCGCCGCGTGCAGGTACGCGTCCACCACGAGACCGGCGGAGACGGCGCCCAGCGCGCCGACCGCGTTCACGAGATGCGCGCGCTCGGCAGGCGGGACCCGGGGCTCGCCCAGCCGCGTCACCATACGCTCCACAATAGCTTCGTCCGCAAGCGCTCCCGCCACCTCCCCGATGGCTTCCTGAATCTCGGGATCCTGAATCTTGCTAAGTGACCGGTCGAGTCCGGCAACGACTTCGGCTACCGCACCAATGTCGCGTAATGCAATCACGTCCGGGGTGAGACGTCGCAGTTTCTCGATGATTGTGCGCTGATCTTCCGGCCGTGAGGCAGCTTGCAACGCGATAACCGCACGTCGTGCTTCTACATCGGCCGGCAGCACATCCGGCCGGAACGCCCCGGTCTGTCGCGCCGGCGCCACCGTTTCGGACCGCAGCGGCGGCGCGGCGGCGACGAAGACGGGCGCCGATGGGACGACCGTTGGTGGAGGTTCTGGAGGTGCGGGGGAAGGTTGCGGAGGCGGTGCAGCCGGTGGAGCTGCGGCTGGTGGCGCTTCACCGAGCACGCGCGACGCCGACAGCCGCTGGCTCGCGCGACGTCCCAGCAACACGGCGATGCGGCCCAGGATCGCGTCGTCAGGCGCGACGGTGCCGACGGCGACGCCGAACAGCCCGAGCCACTGCTCCGCGGTGACGCCGGGATTGATCTGAATCGCGCGCACGCCGCGCGCGAACAAGAGTCCCGCGATCTCAGCCACCTGGGTGTTGCGTGGCAGCAGGTGTTGGCCGTGCCAGTGCAGTCCCGTCGCGCCGATCTTCCATTCGACCGTCCCGAGCGCGGCGAGCGCCGGCAAGCAGGAGCTGATCTGGCGCATGGCTTCCAGCACCGCCGGGTGCGACGGCGGATACAGGCGCGTCAGCCGGAACGTCGTGCCGATCGCGCCGAGCGCGCGGTCCACTGCTCCCGTGTCAATCGCCATCAGCGCTTGATACGCGTCCCCTTGTCCTCGACCGTAAACACCCATGTTGCGAAGCGCGAGGGCTCGATCGGATCATCAGGCTCGATCGCGTTCCACTCCACGTCGCTGCCGGAGCTTTGGGGTCCGGCGGCGCGCGCGTCCGCGTGCTGCACCATCGCGCCCGCCCGTTTAATCCACACGCCAAACTGCTCGGGACGCAGGTCGACCCACCCGCGCGGCGCGGCACTCAGCAGATCACCGGCCCCGCCGCCCCAGCCGCCCCCGCCGCCCCGGCCCGCCTCTGGTGCCACGACGACACTACTGCCACGGTAGAGAGTCTTGCCGTCCGGCGCCACGATCGGCAACCCGACCGAGATAATCTGTTGCCGCAGCGCAGCGTCCGTGGCGAGCAGACGGCGAGGCGGCGGTGTCGCCGCCAGCACCCGGCGCGCGACGGCGTAGCCGACGAGGCCACTCCCGCCCAGCAACATTACCGTCCGGTCAGCGAGATTCATGCAGTCGCTCGATCGCTCCGATCTCTTGCCGGGTGAGCTCGCGCCAATGACCCTCCGCCAGCTTCCCGAGGCGGACCGGGCCATAGGCCACACGATGCAACCATTCGACCTTGAGACCCAACGCTTCCGCGATGCGGCGCACAATCCGCTGCCGGCCCTCGGCGAGTGTCAGCTCGATCTCGACTGACTTGCCTGCCGGGCGAACACGGGAGGTGAGGATACGCACCGCGCGCCCTTCGATCACGATGCGTTGCGCCAGCGCCTGTCGAATCGCGTCCGTCCCCCCGCCCCCCGCGGCGCCGTGCACCGCGAGCCAATACGTGCGCGGCACTTCGTAGCGTGGATGCATGAGCCGGTGCGCCGCGGTTCCATCCGTCGTCAGGAGCAGCAGCCCTGAGGTCATCACGTCCAGCCGTCCAACGTACGTGAGGCCGGGAATCTTCGGGAGCAACCCGAAGACGGTGCGGCGCCCCTCAGGGTCGGAGCGGCTGACCACGTAGCCGATCGGCTTATTGAGCGCGAGCCAGGCGGTGCGCGTCGCGCTCCGTACCGCACGGCCGTCGACCGTGATTTTCTGCGCGCCTGGATCGACGCTCATCCCGATCGTCGCCGGTGCACCGTCCACGCGCACGCGACCGGCGCGGATCAAGTCTTCCGCCTTGCGGCGTGACGCGACGCCCGCGCGCGCCAGGGCGCGCTGCAGGCGCATGAGGGTCATTCGGGCTCGTCGACGGGGGTGGGACGCCGGAGGGCCACGGTCAGCTCTTCGAGCCGCGGCAAATCCTCCAGGTTCTTCAAGCCGAGAATCTCCAGGAATGAGGGCGTGGTGCCATACAGCAGCGGGCGGCCCAGACCTGCGCCGCGCGTCACGACCTCGATGAGACCGCGCTCGAGCAGCTTGTCGATGACCGCCCCCGAGTCCACGCCGCGGATCTCGTCCACCTCCAGCCGCCCCACCGGCTGGCGATAGGCAATGATCGCCAGCGTTTCGAGCGCGGCCGGTGACAAACGGCGCGGCCGCAGCGCAAACTGCGCACGCTCGATGGTCTCGGCGTATTCGCGGCGCGTAAGGAACTGCCACCCCTCCGCGATCTCGACGAGCTCGACGCCGTGCTCCTCACCGTACATCGATCGGATTTCGTCGATGGCAGCACGCACTGCGATTTCTCCCGCGCCCTGGTCGAGCGACGCGAGCTCTTCGAGCGTCAGCGGGCGCGACGCCGCAAACAGCGCGGCTTCAAGCAGCTTCGCGAGGGGGCTGTTGGGCCGCACGGGTGATGACTATCGGGCCGAAGGGTTCGGGTTGCGAGAGCGTCAGCGCGCTGCGCTTGGCCAGCTCGAGGAGGGCGATGAACGCCGACAGTACGTCGACGATCGTGGCGCCCCGGCCCACGATGTCGGACCAGCCGAACTGCTCCCGCGCCGCCAGGAGCGCGTTGATCCGGGCGGTCGCCCCTTCGACGTCGAGCGGGCGCGGCACGACGCGGTGGAGCATCGGTTCTGGGATGAGCGCGATGACGCGCTCTGCGGCGGCGAGCAGATCGTTGAGGTCGATCTGGAGCGGTGCGGGCGGCGCATCCGGCGGCGGTGCCTCATAGCCGCGGCCAAGACGCTCAGCGCGAACGTCCGCGGCATGTCCCAGCCAGTCCACGAGCTCACGGATCTGCTGGTATTCCAGCAGCCGGCGGACCAGCTCGGCCCGCGGATCTTCCCATTCGTCATCGCCGAGCCGGCGCGGCAGCAGCAGCTGCGCCTTGATGCGCAAGAGGCGCGCGGCCATTTCGAGATAATCGGCGGCCTGGTTGAGTCCGAGCTCGTTGATCACTGAGAGGAACTGGTCGGCGATCTTGGCGATGGGCAGATCGGTGATGTCGACTTCGTCTTCGCGGATGAGATGCAGCAGCAGGTCGAGCGGACCGGAGAACTTCTCCAGCTCGACGATAAAGCCGCTGTTGCCGGGATCGCGAAGGATAGGCGTACCCGTCATGAGGGCAGCCCGTGCGGCAACGCGACCGGAATCACCATGGTCAGGGCAACGCGCATCAGCTTCACCGCGGGCCAGAGGAAGAACTGAATCACCCCCGGCAACACGAAGCTGACGAGCATGATCGGCAGGAAGCCGAAGCGCTGCAGCTGCCGGTACTGCATGCCGGCGCCGGGCGGTAACAGATGATAGAAGACGTGGCTGCCATCAAGCGGCGGGATCGGAATCAGATTGAAAAACGCGAGCACGAGATTGAGCCACATGCCGTAGTACATCATGCGCTGGAGAATCTCGAGGGTCGGGCCGAGCGCCGGTAACGCTTCGGCGATCGTGCCGACGGTCGCAAACAGCGCCGTGAAAATCAGGAACAACACGAGATTGACGACAATGCCCGCGAGCGAGACGATGACGTCCCCCCTGACGTACTGCCGGTAATTGCGGGGGTTCACCGGCACCGGCTTCGCGCCGCCGAAGGTGTAGGTGCCGTGCGATCCGAACCACAGCACTAACGGCAGGATCACCGTCATAAACGGATCGATGTGCTTGAGCGGATTGAACGTCAGCCGCCCGAGCATGTAGGCGGTGGAGTCACCCTGCCGGTAGGCGGCCTCGGCGTGGGCATATTCGTGGGCGATCATCGAGAACAGCAACACCGGGGCCCAGACGAAGAACTCGAACGAGATAGCGTTGCTCGGGTAAGCGACCGCCAAAGATATGTATAGTCTTGACCCGACGCAACTTACCGTCTACTTTCCGCGCCATGCCGAAGATCAAATCCGCGAAGAAAGCGATGCGCCAGGCGCGCACGCGCACCATCCGCAACCGCGCCCAACGCTCGTCGCTGCGCACCGCGCTGAAGCACGTGCGCGCCGCCGCCACCGCCGACGCTGCCGCCGCGGCGTACGCCCTCGCCGCCAGCGTCCTCGATCGCGCCGCGCGCAAAGGACTCATCCACAAAAACAACGCCGCGCGGCAGAAGTCCCGCCTCGCGGCGCTCGTGAAAAAGCTGAAGGAAAAAGCTTCGGCATAGGCTACATCGCGGCCAGCTCCGCGCCGCAGTTTTCGCAGTACCATTCCGTCGCCAGATTCATCGTCCCGCATTGGCGGCACTTGAGCGTCTTCTCGACGGGCGCGTCTTCGTCGACCGGGGCGTGGGGTGTGGCATCCTGCGGATCGTCGACCTGATATTGCGCGCCGCTCGCCCGTCGCGGCGACGGCGCGTTCTTGTCGTCTTCCGTCACCGACTTGAGGAACGCGAGTTCGTCCATCGGTGTCTTGCGCTTCTCGGATTTGGGCGGCGGCGAAGGAGTGAGCGTGAGCTCCGCTGCCACGCCCCGGGAGGGGGGGGTGGGTTTGGCTTTCACGAGCGCGTCGAGCTCCTCGAGCCGGGTGATGTCGCGCTCGGCATCCAGCAGCTCGTCGCGAACCGCACCGAGGTCCGCGAGCGCGTCCTTGTGGACCTGCGCCCACTGCGTTTCGTCGTATTCGCCGACCTCATGCCGCAGCTCCGTCTCCGCCAGGCGCTCGGCGGCCGCCTTTTCTTTTTTCTGGAGCTCGAGCAGCATTTCCTTCCGCTGGGCGATCAGCTGGCGTGCGGCATCGGCGTGGGCTCTCAGCTCTTCAGTGACCGCCTTGAGTCGCGCCTCGTAGTCGGCTTTCACACGCGTACGGACGTGCTCGGGTGCCGCGTCGGCCGTCGCCTTGATGCGCGCAAGCCACGCCTCGTACTGGCGGCGCTCTTCCAACAGCCGCTGAATCGCCGCGGCACTCTTGGACGATCCCTTAGGCATCCTTCTCCCGCTGCACTTGGGCGCGCAGTACTTCGAGTCTCTCGACGGACAGCGCGGTCAGGGGTTTCGGCTCTCCGATCGCGCGCGCCGCGGCGATGATGCGCGCCGCGTGCTCGAGACTCTCCATCCGAATCCAGGCCTCGTCGAGCGTCTTGCCCATCGTCACGGCGCCATGATTCGCCAGCAGCAGCGCCTGGTGACGTGTGGCTGCGATGTATGGGACCATGCGATCGCCAAGCTCCGGCGTACCTGGCATCCCGAAGGGCACGAGCGGCACCGGTCCCACCACGAAGATAAGCTCCGGCAACAAATTGCCCGGAATCTCTTCGCCCGCAACGGCAAATCCTGTAGCCACAGGCGGATGCGCGTGCACCACGGCATGCACGTCCGGGCGATGGCGCAGGATACGCAGGTGTAAGTCCAACTCGCTGGTAGGCTTGCGAGTGCCGCGCTTGCGCGGCTTCCCGGCGAGATCGACTTCGACCATGTCGGCCGGCTTGAGCAGCGATTTGATGAATCCGCTCGGCGTGACGAGGACGCGATCGGCGCCCAGACGCACCGACAGATTCCCGTCCCGCCCCGCAATCAGTCCCTGCGCTGCGAGCTGCCGGCAGCACAGCGCCATGCGCCGGGCTACCGCACTCGCGTTCACAGGTCGTGGGCGATCGTGCCGGCGACGATGGTGAGGACCGCGCGTCCCGTCAGTGCGCGACCGGTGAATGGGGTGTTGCGGCTCTTGGAGTGAAATGCGGCCGGGTCGACGGACCACTTCGCCGCGGTATCGAAGACAGCAACGTCCGCGACCGAGCCTGGCGCGAGGGTGCCACCGGGCAAGTGAAAGGCGCGCGCCGCATCCGTGCTCATGCGGCGAATCAGCTCGGGCAGCGTGAACAGGCCGCTCTCCACCAGCTCCGTATGCGCCACGCCGAACGCGGTTTCGAGGCCCACGACCCCGAACGGCGCATCGTCGAAGGCGGCCTCTTTTTCGTCGTACGCGTGGGGCGCGTGATCGGAGGCGATGCAGTCGATCACGCCCTCCTTGAGCGCGCCGCGGAGGGCGGCGACGTCGGCGGCCTCGCGGAGCGGCGGGTTCATCTTGGCATGCGTATCGTACTCCTCACACGCGTAATCCGTGAGCGTCAAGTGATGCGGCGTCACTTCGGCCGTCACGCGGATGCCGCGCTCCTTCGCCTCGCGAATGATTGCCACCGAGCCGCGGCAGGACATGTGGCACAGATGCACGTGCCCGCCGGTCAGCTCGGCCAGGACGACATCGCGCGCCACCATGATCTCTTCAGCGGCCGACGGAATCCCCTTGAGACCGAGGCGCGTGGAGACCAGGCCCTCGTGCATGACACCGCCGGCCGCCAACGTCGGGTCTTCGCAGTGATCGGCGACCGGGACATTGAACGTGCGGGCGTACTCGAGCGCCGTCCGCATGAGATGGCTCGAGACGACCGGCTTGCCGTCGTCGGAGACCGCGACGGCGCCGGCACTCACCATCTCCCCGAACTCCGCCAGTCGTTCGCCTTTCTGGCCGATCGAGACGGCGCCGATCGGATGCACGCGCGCGAGGCCGGCAAGACCGGACTGCCGCACGATGAAGCCGACGGCCGCTTGATTGTCGGTCACGGGATCGGTGTTGGGCATCGCGCAGATTGCGGTGAACCCGCCCGCGGCAGCCGCACGCGCGCCGCTCGCGACCGTCTCTTCGTCTTCATTGCCCGGCTCGCGCAGATGGACGTGGAGGTCCACGAGACCCGGTGCGACGACCTTGCCTTTCACATTGCGGACGACGGCACCATCTGGCGCCGTGAGGCTTCGCCCGACCGCCGTGATCTTTCCGTCCTGAATGAGCACATCGGCGGGATCATCCAGGTCGCGGCTCGGATCGATGACGCGACCGCCCTGCAATAGGATGGGCCGGCTCACTCCGTCCCTCGCTTCGCGGCATCCGCGAGCTCCGCGCGGCCGCCGGCGAGCAGGTACAGCACCGCCATCCGCACCGCGACGCCGTTGGTGACTTGATCGAGGATGATGCTGTGCGGCCCGTCAGCCACGCGTGAGTCGATCTCGACGCCGCGATTCATCGGTCCGGGGTGCATGATCGTGATCGGTTTGGGCGAGCGCTCGAGCCGCTCCGCTGTCACACCGAAGACGCGATAGTACTCGCGCAGACTCGGGATGAATCCCGTCTCCATGCGCTCGAGCTGCAGGCGCAAGACGTTGAGCACGTCCGCTCCCCACTCGATTGCCGCTTCGACGCGCCCGAACACGCGCACGCCCAGCTCTTCGATCCCCCGCGGCATCAGCGTCCAGGGGCCGCAGACGGCGACTTCGGCGCCGAGCTTCGTGAGCCCCCAGAGGTTCGAGCGCGCGACCCGGGAGTGCAGCACATCGCCGACCAGGCAGACCTTGAGACCGGCGATCTTGCCGTGCTTGTCGCGGATCGTCAGCAGATCGAGCAGCGCCTGGGTCGGATGCTCGTGCTTGCCGTCGCCGGCGTTGATGACGTTCGACGCGATGCGATCGCCGAGGAACTCCGCCGCGCCCGAGGAGGGATGGCGGATCACGACCATATCGATGCGCATCGCCTCGAGGTTCCGCGCCGTATCGACCAGGGTCTCGCCCTTCGAGACGGAGGAGCCAGTCGCCGCCACGTTGACGGTATCGGCCGACAGCCGCTTCTCGGCGAATTCGAAGGAGACGCGCGTGCGGGTAGAGGCTTCGAAGAACAGGTTGACGATCGTCTTGCCGCGGAGCGCCGGAACTTTCTTGATGGGGCGCTCGGACACTTCCTTGAATGGCTCGGCAGTGTCGAGAATGAGCCGGATCTGCTCCGGCGTCATGTGCTCGAGCCCCGTGAGATCCTTGCCGAGAATCGAACTGGTCATTGGATCAAGTCCACCTCGTCCCGGCCGTCCAGCTCTTCGACCTGCACGTCGACGCGATCCCCGCTTCTCGTCTTGACCGACTTCCCGATGATATCGGCCTGAATCGGAAGTTCTCGACCGCCGCGGTCCACCAGCACGCACAGCGAGATGCGTTTCGGGCGTCCGAAATCGGCCAGCTCGTCGAGCGCCGCGCGCGCGGTGCGGCCCGTGAACAGCACGTCGTCCACGATGACCACGTGTTTGTCGGTGAGGTCGCCCGGAATGTGCGTCTCACCGATTACGGGTTTGGGACCGACCGTTTCGAGATCGTCGCGGTACAGCGTGATGTCGAGCGCGCCGCGCTGCACCTCTGCGCCTTCTTCCTTCTCGATGAGTTTGGCGAGGCGTTCGGCGAGCTCGACACCGCGACGCTGGATGCCGATGAGCACCAGGTCGTCCGTGCCGTGCGCCTGCTCGGTGATTTCCACGGCCATACGCTGCAACGCCCGCGACATGGCGCGGGCGTCGAGGATTTGGGTGCGGATCTCGGTGCTCAAGGTAGCTAAGAATATACCGGGGTTAAAGGCGGTTTGCCGCTCAGGACCGACTGGACGTTTTCAATCGCGATCGCAGCCATCTTGCGCCGGGTCGCTTCGGTCGCGCTGCCGATGTGCGGCAACAACACCGTCCGTGGCGCCGCCCGCAGTCGCCGATGGATGTGGGGTTCATCGGCATACACGTCGAGACCCGCCGCGCCGAGATGGCCCAGCTCGAGCGACTTGGCGAGCGCCTCCTCGCGAATCACATCGCCGCGCGAGGTGTTGATCAGAATGGCACCGCGTTTCATCCGTGCGAGCGTCTCGCCGTTGATCATCCCCTTCGTTTCGGGCGTCGACGGCACGTGGATGCTCAGGATGTCGCTGTCGGCGAGCAGCTGGTTGGTATCCACGCGCCGCGCTCCCGTCTCGCGCTCGAACTCCGGCTTCGGCGTGCGGGCCGTGTAGAGGATCCGCAAGCCGAATGGCGGGGCCCGCCGGCCGACCGCCTGCCCGATCCGCCCGGCGCCGAGCAACCCGAGGGTCCGCCCGCGCAACTCGAGGCCAAGCAGTTGTTCGGGGTGCCAGCCGGTCCACTGGCCGCTCCGCACGAGATCGACGCCTTCGACGAGCCGACGGGCCAGGGCGAGGATCAGCGCCCACGTCAGGTCGGCGGTCGCTTCCGTGAGCACGCCGGGAGTGTTGGTGACGAGAATCCCACGCATCTCGGCGGCCACGAGATCGACATTGTTGTAACCGACGGCGCAGTTCGCGACGATCCGAAGTCTGGGCATGTTTTTGAATTCGGTACCGCCGACCCAACGCGACAACAACGGGACGATTGCCACCCAGTCGCCTTTTGGCGTAGGCTGATCAGCCGCGAGCCAGGTGATGTCGAGATCTACGAGCTGCGTCGGCTCGAGGAGATTCTTGAGCTCCGCAGCGACCAGTACGGGATGCGCCAAGTCTTATGGGATCGGCGTCTGTTGCATCAACACGGCCTGCCAGCGTCCGTCCCGGCGAACGAAGACTCGCGTGTATCGAATCTTCCCGCTGAACGGAAAGCCGTGAAACGTGCCCGTATTGTTCGCGATGCCCGTCAGCACCGCGACATCACCGTAGAGCCTTACGGTGAGACTGTCGTAGTTGATCGCCGTGAGATGCAGGTCACCGCTTGCGATGTCACGAATATTGTCGGCACGCGTGCGGATCGCGCCCAGGCGAGAGATCTCGACGAAGTCGGGAGCCAGCATGCGCGAGAGGGCCACCGTGTCAGCTGCGAGCAGTGCCTGCCGCCGGCTCATTTCTACGGCGCGCACCGAGTCCTCGACCTGGGCGAGCCCTCGCGTGCTGCAAGCAATCAAGAGCAGTGCAACGAGACGACCGGTCATGACGTGCCTCCCTTCACTCTCAAGTCTCGCGGCCCGATGTACTCCGACTGCGGACGGATGAGATGGTCTTCCGCATGCTGCTCGATCACATGCGCGCACCACCCTGCCACGCGTCCACAGGCGAATGTCGCCACGAACGAGCGTGGCTCGAGACCCAGCGCCTGCAGCACCAGCGCTGTGTAGAACTCGACATTCGTCCGGAGGTTGCGCCCCGGCTTCGCCTCCTCGAGCACTCTGAGAATCGTCTGCTCGGCGGCACGCGCCAGATCGAACAGCTTGCGGTTCTCGAGCGCCGCCGCACCCAGCTCGTTGGCGACCTTGCTCAACACATCCGCGCGTGGGTCACGCACCTTGTACACGCGATGCCCGAATCCCATGATGCGCCGGCCCGCCGCCAGCTCAGCGCGAACCCACTGCTCGGCACGATCGGCCGACTCGATGTCCTTGAGCATGTCGAGCACCGGTCCGGGGGCACCCCCGTGGAGCGGGCCCTTCAAGGCCCCGATGGCGCCGGTGACCGCGCTCACCATGTCGGAGCGCGTGCTGGCGATCACGCGCGCGGCAAACGTCGATGCGTTCATCCCGTGATCGATGACCGTCACCCAGTAGGTGTCGATCGCGCGCGCCGCGATCGGGTCGGGATCTTTGCCGTGCACCATATAGAGGAAGTTCGCGGACAGCGGCAGATCGGCGCGCGGCGCGATCGGCTGCTTGCCAGCGCTCAGCCGTGTGTGAGCCGCGACGACCGTCGGAAAACGCGCCGTGAGCAGCTTGGCCGCTGCCATGTCGGCGGAGGGGGAAATGTCGTCGGGATGCGCGAGGTCGAGCGACATCGTCGCGCAGGCCATGCGCAACGCGTCGATGGGCGGCGTCTGCGCCGCTGCCCGCACCACCCGCATCGTCTCGTCCGGTAGCGCGCGCAGCTCGGCGATCTCGCGCCGCAGCGTCGCCAGCTCGTCCCGAGTCGGCAGCGCGCCGCACCACAGAAGGTGCGCTGCTTCCTCGAACGCGACACGGCCCGCCAGCTCCTTGAGCTGGTAGCCTCCGATGATCAGCTCACCCGCCTGACCATCGACGTGACTGAGACGCGTCTGAGCGGCGACGACGCCGTCGAGACCGCCTTTCTTCACCGTTGTGCTGATGAGACCGCCTTCACGAGTTGATAGATGTACTCGGCGCCGTCGTAGAAATCCTGCACTCCAACGCGCTCGTCGCGGCCGTGGGCGCGAATATCGGTGACGTCGATGAAGACCCCCGAGACGCCGTAGACGGGAATGCCGGCGTTGCGCAGATACAGCCCATCGGTGGCGCCCGTTTCCATCACCGGAACGACCGGGATATTCCAGAGGCGTTTGGTCACGTGCTCGATTGGGTCCATGATCGCCGGGGTGAGCGACGACGGTGGACTCGGAGTTGCCGCGGTCACCACGCTGACCTTCACGGCTGTGTCGGCGACAACCCTGCTCAGCATCCCCTGGACCTCGTCCGACGGGGTCCCGGGCAGCATCCGGCAATTCACCGTCGCGGTCGCGGTCTGCGGCAGCGCGTTTTCGGCGTGACCGCCGGAGAGCTCGGTCGCGACGCACGTCGTGCGCAGTTGCGCGTTATACAGCGGGCTGACGTCCGACAACCGGCGGATCGCCGCTGCATCGGGTGTCGGCCCCGCCACCCCGGCCATGTCGGTGGCGAGCTGTCCCTGCTGCAGCGCGGCCATCCGCTGGAAAAAGGTGCGCGTGATCTCGTTGAGCTGCGCCGGAAATTCGTACGCGCTCAACCGGCCAAGAGCGGACGCCAGGCGGTAGATCGCATTGTCTTTCGTCGGCAACGAGCTATGCCCGCCGGGATTGTGCACCTCGAGCTTGAACGTCACGTACACCTTCTCGCTCGCCTGCACCGGTCGCATCAAGCGCTTCCCGTTCATGATCACTGGATCACCGGCGTCCATGTTGAGCACATACGCCGCATCGATCAGCTCGCGGTGATGCGCCAGCAACCACTCGACACCGTTGTAGTCGCTCCCGCCTTCTTCGCCCGTTGTCAGGGCGAGGATCAAGTCGCGGTTTGGCCGATACCCCTCCTGCTTGAGTCGCACGAACGTCGCGACCAGGATGGCCCCGCCATCCTTGATATCCTGCGTGCCCCGGCCGTAGAAGTAGCCATCACGCTCGACGAATGTGAACGGGTCCAGCGACCAGTCCTCGCGCTTCGCCTCGACGACGTCGAGATGCGCGAGCAACAGAATCGCCTTCTCCCGACCCGTACCGCGAAATCGTGCGACGAGATTGTAGTTCTTCGAGCCTTCGAGACCCATGACCTGCACATCGGCCGCGGGAAACCCGGCCTCGGTCAGGCGCTTGGCCATCGCATTGGCGGCGATCGTCGTACTCCCGCTCGACGCCGTGGTGTTGATGTTGATGAGCTGCTCAAAAATGTCGTGCGCGCGCTGATCGTTTGGGGAAAGCGCCCGCGGGGTCTGCGCGCAGAGCTGCAGCGGCTGTGTCATGAGCAACGCGAACAAACTAACGCGCTTCATGTGGATCTCCCGGGCGCACGGTTCGTGTAAGCGATCTTCAACGCCTCACGCACCGCTGCTTTCTTGGCCGTCTTGAGCAGGACGTGTGTGCTGCCTTTTCGTCCCCACCCTCCCGGCACCGGTTGGAACGTGTTCGGCTCGGCGCGCACGAACAACTCCTGTTGCTCCGGAGTCAACTGTACCAAGCGCAGCGCCATGCGCCGGAATTCGGTGCGTGTCATCGTCTGCGCAACTCCACTTCCGACATGATGAACCCGAACGCCGGCCATCCGCCGGAGGCGATCGATCGCTCGAACCACTTGCGCGCTTGCGCCGTATCGCCGCGCACCAGATACCAATTGCCGATCCCATAGCTCAGCGTTGCAACCTGGATGTCGCTGGTATCGGCGGGCGCAAACACCGAATCGGGCGAGACCTCGCCACGGTAGAGCCGAAGCCGCTGCGTGTATGCGTTGCCCGCGGGCGGTACGTCCGGATGACGATCCAGCAAGCCTCTCGCCTCCGCCGTGCGACCGGCACGCGACAGCGACATCCAGAGCCAATCGGTGGAGCCGGACCGCTCGCCGGAATCAGGCGCCATTGGTAGGGCGCGCGTGAAGGCGTCGACCGCGCCGGCGAAATCGCGCCGCACGAAGCGCACGATGCCGAGGTGATACCAGATGCCGTAGATGGTGCTGTCGAGCCGCGCGCCGCGCGTCAGGTCGTCCATCGCACGATCGAACTGGCGGGTCGAGAGATAGCGATGCCCCCGCCAGCGATACAGCAACGCATTGTTCGGCGCGATCTTGAGGCCGCGCGAGAAGGTCTCGATCGCTTCGCGATATTGGCGCACGCCGGATTGCGCGACGCCCAACGCGATGATCCGATCGATATTGCGCGGATCGGCGGCCAGCGCGCTCTCGGCGCGCGCAATGGCACCGGTATCGCGCTGCGCACGGTATTCGACGCCCCCGGGAGAGCGATACTCGACCGATTGCAGCAGGCAGAGCGGCGTAAGCAGGCTGAAGAGCGCGTTCATGATTTCCCCGAATTGTAGCGTACGCGGCAAACCTGCGAGGCATTGAACTCCGCTTCCGAGCTGACTCTCAGCATGTAGACGCCGGAATCGGCGAAGACGCGTTCCGGACGCGAGCCCGGCGCGGCAAGTCCCGTCACCGTATCCGTCGCGAGCGTCAGCCGAGCAGTATAGTCGAACCCGGAACCGCGGGGCTGCGTCCCCAATTGCACGAACGGGACGACGACAAGCGAGCGGCCGGTCGGCGTGAACACGCTCAGCTCCGCGCCATGGGGGACGCTCATGCGCATCGTCAGGGCTGCTCCCGGCTCGAGCTGCGACGGGTCACAGACCAGGCCGGGCCGCGGATTCGGGAACGGCCATTGTCCGGGCGCCAGCAGGTCGAACATCAGAAAACCACCGGCCAGCACGGCAGGCATCACGAACCCGAATGCCCACATCGAACCGTACACGCGCAGGACCGTATCGAGCGTGCTTTCCTCATCGTCGCGCGCGGCGGCCGCGCGCCGGTTGTCGAGAAATCGCGTCGCTTCCCAGTACAGCACGTACAGCAGGAGTGGTATGACGAGAACGCCGACGTCGTCGCGAATGTCCGGATTGACGTACGCCAGCAGAAACGCCGCACAGGAGAGATCGGAAACCACCTGCCCGCCGGCGTACCATGGACCGACCTGACGCCGGAGGAGCAGCGCGATCATCGCTCCCGCGAGCAGCGTGCGCGCGCCGACGTACACCAGCGTGCTGTTCCAGATTCCCATGGGGACGGACAGGGAGGGATTCGAACCCTCGATGCCCTTGCGGGCATACCGGTTTTCGAGACCGGCGGTTTCAACCACTCACCCACCTGTCCAAGCGGATAGGGTGGGATTCGAACCCACGAAACGGTTACCCGTTTACACGCTCTCCAGGCGTGTGCCTTCAGCCGCTCGGCCACCTATCCAGGCACACCAAAGTAATCGGTCCAAACGCCTCATTGAAGCCGGAGCTTGCCACGGTCCACCTTGCCCAAGTGGGTTCGGGGGAGAGCATCGAGGAATCTGACCGTGCGCGGCGCCTTGTACGGCTCCAGTCGCTCGCGGGCGAATGCCTGAAGCTCCTCGGCAAGGCCTGGCCGTTCTTCCGTCGCAACGACAAACGCATGCGGCTTCGTCAACCCACTCGCATCTTCCACACCCACGACGGCGACTTCTTTGACGAGCGGGTGCTGGAGCAAACAACCTTCCACCTCCTGTGGCGCGAGCCATTTGCCCCCGACCTTCAACAAGTCGTCGGCGCGACCGCAGTAGGTGAAGTAGCCCTCGGCATCGCGGCGGATGAGATCGCCCGAGACGTACCACTCGCCGCGGAATGCAGCCTGCGTCTTCTCCATCTGCTGCCAGTAGCCGATCGCCCGCGATCCGCCGCGCACCCACAGCATGCCGACTTCACCATCCGGCAAGTCGTGCCCCAGGTCGTCGCGCACTCTGACGTCGAAGCCCGGTACGACGGTCCCGATCGTGCCAGGCTTGACCGCGCCGGGCTGGTTCGAAATGAAGATGTGCCACATCTCCGCCGTGCCGAGTCCGTCGAGTAGCTCCACCCCGAACGTCTTCTTCCAGCGCTCATACAGCTCGACGGGCAGCGCTTCGCCGGCGGAGGTCGCGAGCCGGAGCGACGACAGATCCTGCTGCTTGGCGTCGGGATGAGCGACCATCTGGTTCACCATCGTCGGCACGTTCACGAGGACCGTCGGGCCGAATCTGCGGATCTTGGCGAACAGCGTTTCCGCGGTGCTCTTCTCGGGAAACAGGGCGACCGCCGCACCGACCGAAAACGGAAAGAACAGGTTCGAGCCGGTCGCGTACCCAAAGAACAGCTTCGGTACCGCAAGCGTGATGTCACGCTCCGTAAGACCGAGCACGCCTTGACCGTAACACAGGGTCGTATTGGCGAAAGAGCGGTGACTTTGTACCACCGCCTTCGGCTTGCCGGTCGTGCCGCCGGAGAACAACCAGATCGCGGCGTCGTCGCGGTGACTCGGGAACGTGTCCTGGTCGGGTGACGCGCCGTCGATGGCACGCGCCGTTCCCGGCTCCCCCACCACAATGATCTGCTTGAGATAGCTTCCGGCGGCACTGCGCGCCGCCTGAAATACCGGTGCGGTGTGGCGGTGCACGAGTGCGACCGTGGCTCTCGTGTATGTGTAGAAGTACTCGATCGCATCTACGGCCAGCTGTGGGTTGACCATCACCACCACCGCGCCAACTTTGAGTGTGCCGAACAGCGCGGCGACGAACTCCGGCCCATCGGGGAGCGCGATGATCACGCGTTGTTCCGGCTCTACGCCGGCGCTCTGGAGCAGATGACCGAATCGGTTCGCGAGCGTCTGCACCTCACGGTAGGTGAGTGTGCCCTGGTCTGTCAGCAGCGCCGGCCGGTCTCCCCTCCCCTCCCGGACGCGCGCGTCCAACAGCCAATCGGCGATGTTCAGACGCTCAGGGATCTCGCGTAGCATGCGAAAGGATGATGATGCCGGTTCATGAGCTGGCGCAACTCACCTGGGAGGAAGTCCGGGACTTGGGCCGCGCGCGCACCCTAGCGATACTGCCCATCGGAGCCATCGAAGCGCACGGGCCGCATCTCCCGCTCGAGACCGACGTCCTGATCGCCAGTGCCATGGCCCGAGCGGGAGCCATGCGGCTCGCGGCACGGGGGAATGACAGCGTGATTCTGCCCGCGCTCGCCTATACCGCGGCCAGCTTCGGCGCCGCGTTTCACGGCACGTTGTCCATTTCCGGAATCACAGTCACCGCCGTCATCGTGGATCTGGCGCGCAGCCTGTCGCAGCAAGGGTTTCGACTGCTGGCGATCGCCAATGCCCATCTCGACCCGGAGCATCTCACGGCGCTGAACGAAGCCGTGAAGCTCGCTCGCGCCGATCGGCTGCTGCCGGTCGTCTTCCCCGACCTGACGCAGAAGCCGTGGGCCTTGAGGCTCGGAGAGGAATTCAAAAGCGGCGCGTGTCACGCGGGCCAGTTCGAGAGCTCGATCGTCCTCAGCGAGCGTCCCGCGGCCGTCCGCGAGGCGGTCCGGGGCACTTTGCCGCCCAACCCGCCCTCGCTCTCCGACGCGATCCGTGCGGGCAAACGAACGTTCGAGGAAGCCGGTGGTCCACGCGCTTACTTTGGCGACCCCGCCGCCGCCACCGCCGGCGAGGGCTCGCGTCTCGTTGACGCGTTGGGTGCGATCCTCGAGGAGGCCGTGCTTGCGGAGATTTGACGGCGCGGTCGCGTTGGTCACCGGGGGCGGCCAGGGCATCGGCGCCGCCGTCGCGAACGCGCTGGCCGCCGAGGGCGCCGCGGTCGTCGTCGCGGCGCGCCGCACCGATCGCATCGAGCAGGTTGCAACTGAAATCCGCGGCCGTGGCGGCAAGGCGTGGGCGGTGCCATGCGACGTCACCGACGTGGCCAGTGTCGCGGATCTCGTCAAGGCTGCCACGCGAAGTGCCGGAAGCGTCGACATCCTGGTCAACAACGCCGGGGTTGCGCATAGCGCACCGGTGGCGAAGACCTCGCTCGAGGACTGGAACCGCGTGCTGGCAGTGAACGCGACAGGTACGTTTCTGTGTACGCGCGCGTTCCTCGGCGGCATGCTCGAGCGCGGACGAGGCTCGATCGTCAATGTCGCGTCGGTCGCGGGACTGACAGGTGGGCGCTATATCGCCGCGTACGCCGCGGCCAAGCATGCCGTGATCGGCCTGACACAAAGTGTCGCCGCCGAGGTCGAAGGCACCGGCGTGACGTGCAATGCGGTCTGTCCCGGCTTTGTAGATACCGAGATGACTCAGGAATCAGTCGAGCGTGTCGTCACGAAGACGGGCAAGGATCCCGCTGCCGCACTGTCCGCGTTGCTGGCGTCGGCGTCACAGCGGCGGCTGATCACGCCGGAAGAAGTCGCCGAAGCCGTCCTGGCGCTCGCCGACCCGCATGGCCAGCGACCCAACGGCACGGCCGTTACGATCGCAGGATAGGGAGAGCAATGGTGTACGAGATCATCAACCCCAAAATATTCGGCGCGCGGCCGAGTGGCTGGAATCACGGGATGCTGGCGGAGAAGGGCGGGCGCATTTTGTTCGTCGCCGGCCAGATCGTTCCCGTCGGTGATTTCGTCGCGCAATGGGACGGCGCGCTGGGGCGTGTGATGGAGGTCGTGCGGTCGGCCGGCGGCACGCCGGAAAACGTCGGGCGCATGATCTGCTACATCACGGACCGCGCGGCGTATCTCGCCAACTTGAGCCCGCTGGGCGAGGTTCACCGCAAACATATGGGCCGTCATTATCCGGCGATGGCCGTCGTCGAAGTGAAATCGCTGATGGACTCCAAGGCGCTCGTCGAGATCGAAGCGGTCGCCATACTATGAGCGTCTTCGCGGAGTCGTTCCTCTACGAGCTCGACCAGAAGACTCAGGTCGCCACGATCACGCTCAACCGCCCTGAGCGGCTCAATGCACTCACGTTCGCCGTGTACAAGGAGCTGCGCGACGCTTTCCAGGGCCTCGACACGGAGCCCGGCGTCCGCGCCATCATCATTACTGGGGCCGGTCGCGCATTCTGTTCGGGTGGCGACGTCGAGGACATCATCGGGGCGTTGCTCGGGCGTGACCTCGAGGCGTTGAAGCACTTCACCCGCATCACCTGCGACCTCATCCTCGCCATGCGGCGCTGCCGCCGGCCGATCGTCGGCGCGCTCAACGGCACCGTGGCCGGCGCGGGAGCGGTCATCGCCGCTGCCTGCGACATTCGCGTGGCCGCCGAGTCGGCGAAGATTGCTTTTCTCTTTACCAGAGTCGGACTCTCGGGCGCCGACATGGGTGCGGCCTGGCTCCTGCCGCGCCTCATCGGCTACGGCCACGCGGCGGAGCTGCTGCTCAGTGGCGACTTCATGGACGCGAAACGGGCGTACGAGATCGGGCTCTACAACCGAGTCGTGCCGCAGGCGCAGGTCCTGCCGGAGGCGCGCGGTGTCGCCGAGCGGCTGGCGCGCGGACCGTCGGCCGCACTGGGCGTGACGAAGCAGGCGCTCGAAGCGGAAGCCGCACTCGACCTGGACGCCGCGCTGGCGTATGAGGCGGAGGTGCAGGCGCAGCTCATGCAGGGACCGAACTTCCGCGAAGCGCACGATGCGTTCCGCGCCAAGCGCGATCCCAAGTTCATCTGATGGTCGACACGGCGCCGGTCCGCGCATTCCTCGACGAGCGGCACCTGACCCTGGCCGCCCGTGTGAGCGAGTTCGCCATGCGCCAGCTCGCGCCGCTCGCCGAGCCGAAGGATGATGCGACTGCGCGCCAGCAGGCCCGCGAGCTCCTCGGGAAACTGGGCGCCGCCGGCTGGCTCAAGCCGATTCGCGATCAGGATTGGCGCGCCTGTTGTATTGTGCGCGAGGCGCTCGCCGCGGCGTCACCGCTCGCCGACGCCGTGTTCGCGTTGCAGGCGCTTGGCGTCGTCCCGATGCTGCTCTCCGCCAACGATGCCATGCGCCAGCGCTGGCTCGACCCGGCGATTCAGGGTCACGCGATGGCGTCGTTCGCGATGACCGAGCCCGATGCCGGCTCCGATGTCGCCTCGCTCGGCGCGACCGCGGAACCAAACGGCGACGGCTATTTGCTCTCAGGCACGAAGACCTTCATCTCCAATGCCGGCATCGCCGACTTTTATACGGTCTTCGCGACCACCGACCGCGCCAAGAAGGACAAGGGCATCGGGTGTTTCGTCGTCACGGCCGATACCCCGGGGCTACGATTCGTGCGGCCGCTGCTCCTGTCTGCGCCGCACCCGCTGGGGGAGATTGCGTTTCAGCAGGCGTCGGTGCCGAGCGCGTGCCGGCTCGATCCTCCGGGCGAAGGGTTCAAGCTGGGTCTGGCCACGCTGGACCGGGTGCGCGCGACCGTCGGCGCGGCGGCGTGCGGCATGGCGACGCGCGCGCTGGCCGAAGCACTCGCCCATGCGAAATCGCGGCGACAGTTCGGCAAGCCGATCGCCGATTTCCAGCTGATTCAGGAGAAACTGGCCCGGATGGCCACCGACCTGACGGCGGCGCGGCTGCTCGTCTATCGGGCGGCGTGGGAAAAGGATCGCGGCGCGCCGCGCGTCACGCTCGAGGCCGCGATGGCGAAGGCGTTCGCGACCGAAGCCGCCCAGCGGATCGTCGATGACGCGGTCCAGATCCTGGGCGGTCGCGGGGTGCTGGCCGACCATCCCGTCGATCGGCTCTACCGCTCCGTGCGCGCCTTGCGCATCTACGAGGGGACGACGGAAATCCAGCACCTCATCATCGCGGGCCAGCTCATCAAATGAGAATCGTCACGATCGGCGGCGGGCCGGCGGCGCTGTACTTCGGCATTCTGATGAAGAAGGCCTATCCGAAGCACGAGATTACGATTCTCGAGCGCAATCGTCTGGACGACACGTATGGGTTCGGCGTCGTCTTCTCCGACGCGACGCAGAACAATCTGGCCGCTGCCGATCCCGAGACTTACGATGCGATGGCGAGTCACTTCGCGCACTGGGACAACATTGACATCCATTACCGCGGCCACGTGATCACGTCGAGCGGCCACGGATTCAGCGGGCTATCGCGGCGCGCGCTGCTGGGAGTGTTAGGCGAGCGGTGTGAGGAGCTCGGTGTGTGCATCGAAGTCGGGACCGAAGTCACGGATCCGGCGGTCTATGCCGACGCGGATCTCGTCATCGGTGCCGACGGGTTCAACAGCACCGTGCGGGGACGGTTCCGTGAGCATTTTCAGCCGTCGTTTGACGAGCGGCCCAACCGGTTCGTCTGGCTCGGTACCACCCGCCCCTTCCCCGCCTTCACGTTCTACTTCAAGCGTGACAAGCACGGCCTGTGGCGTGTGCACGCATATCAGTACGAGCAGGGACATTCGACATTCATTGTCGAGACGACCGACGCGGTTTGGCGCAACACGGGGCTCGACACCGCCACTGAAGACGAGACCGTCGCGTTCTGCGAGGCCCTGTTCAAAGAAGAGCTCGAGGGTCATCGCCTGCAGCAGAACCGCTCGCTGTGGCGTCGGTTCGTCACCGTGAAGAACGCCGTCTGGTCGCATGGCAATGTCGTCCTGCTCGGCGACGCCGCGCACACGGCCCATTTCTCGGTGGGATCGGGGACCAAGCTCGCGATCGAAGATGCGATCGCGCTCGCCGGCGCGCTGCAACGCCACCCCGACGTGGGCACCGCACTCTCTGAATACGAGACCGAGCGCCGGCCGGCCGTCGAGAGTCTACAGCGCGCCGCGCAAGTGAGCCTGCAGTGGTTCGAAGACACCGAGCGCTACATGAGCCTCGAGCCGCCGCAGTTCGCGTTCAATCTGCTCACGCGTAGCCTCCGCATCACCCACGACAATCTCAAGGTGCGCGATCCGAAATTCGTCGAGGAGATCGACCAGTGGTACGCCGATCAAGCAGAGAAGCAATCCCAGGTACCACGCCCCACGCCCCACGCCCCCCCGCCCATGTTCACGCCCTTCAAGCTCCGCGACCTGCTCCTCGGTAACCGCGTCGTGGTTTCGCCGATGTGCCAATACGTCGCAGAGGACGGGACGCCGAACCAGTGGCATCTGGTGCATCTCGGAAGCCGAGCGATCGGCGGTGCGGGGCTCGTGTTCAGCGAGATGACGGACGTATCCCGAGAGGGTCGGATTTCGCCGGGCTGCACCGGCATGTACAAGCCCGAGCATGTCGCAGCCTGGAAGCGGATCGTGGACTTTGTGCACGTGAACAGCAATGCGAAGATCGCGATGCAGCTCGGTCACGCCGGACGCAAGGCGTCCACCCAGCGCATGTGGGAGGGGATGGACGAGCCGTTGCCCGACGGAAACTGGCCCATCATCTCGGCGTCGCCCCTGCCCTACTTCCCCTACAGTCAGGTGCCCAAAGAGATGACGCGCGCCGACATGGACGAGGTGAAGGAACACTTCGTGCGGGCGGCGCAGATGTCGCACGAGGCGGGGTTCGATCTGCTCGAGCTCCATTTCGCGCACGGCTATTTGCTGGCGAGCTTCATCTCGCCACTCACGAACAAGCGGACGGACGAGTATGGCGGCTCGCTCGAAAATCGGATGCGGTTTCCGCTCGAGGTGTTCGACGCGGCGCGCGGCGCCTGGCCCTCCCATAAGCCGATGTCGGTGCGCATCTCCGCGGTCGACTGGGTGCCGGGTGGAATGCAGCCCGCCGATTCGGTCGAAGTCGCCCGCATGCTGAAGGCGCACGACTGCGACATCACGGACGTCTCGGCGGGCCAAACCGTCGCCGATGCAAAGCCGCAGTACGGCCGGCAATTTCAGACCCCGTTCGCCGACCGCATTCGCCACGAAGTCGGCATTGCGACGATGGCGGTCGGCAACATCTCGTCGTACCAGGATGTGAACACGATTCTCGCGGCCGGCCGCGCCGATCTGTGCGTGCTGGCACGCGCGCATCTGTGGGATCCTTACTGGACTCGGCACGCGGCGTACGAGCAAGGCTATCCGCTGCCCTGGCCCGATCCGTACGCCACGCTCAACCGCTACAAGCCACGCCCATGACCGTCACGTACTCGAGTTACTTGAAGCTCGACGAGCTTTTGTCGCTCCAGCAGCCCCGACCAGGCGAGCTGGAGCACGACGAGACACTCTTTGTGATCATCCACCAGGTCTACGAGCTGTGGTTCAAAGAAGTGCTGCACGAGCTCGACTATTTGCAGAAGCTCCTGCGCGCAAACGACACCCCGCTCGCAGCAGCGACTCTGAAACGAATCCTCACCATCCTCAAGACATTAGTTGCACAGATTGACGTACTCGAGACGATCACGCCGCTCAACTTTTTGGCGTTCCGGGACCGGTTGGAGTCGGGGAGCGGCTTTCAGTCGCATCAGTTTCGCGAGATCGAATTCATGCTGGGCAAGAAGGGACGGCCTTCGTTCGAGCGCTATCCGGAGGGCAGCGAGAACCGGAAACGCGTCGAGCGTCGATTCAGCCAGCCGACGTTGTGGGATGCTTTCCTTCAGTATCTCGCGGCCAACAAGTATCCCGTACCGAAGGCGTTGCTCCAGCGGGATTTCAGCCAGATGTACGAGCCGTCACCAGAAATACAGCGGATTCTCGTCGAGGTCTACAAGAAGAACCCGACGGTTGCCCAGATCGCCGAGCGGCTGGTGGATTTGGATGAGGGGTTCATGGAGTGGCGGTATCGGCATGTGAAGATGGTGCAGCGGACGATCGGGACGAAGCCGGGCACGGGGGGTTCGGCGGGGGCCGAGTATCTGCTCACGACGTTGAATCAACCAGCCTTTCCCGATCTGTGGGCGATTCGCTCCGAGCTGTGATCACACCGGAAGAGCTCGCCAAGCATTATCGCCGGTTTCGCGTCACAGAGCGCATCCTTCTCACAGGTCACTCACATCAGGCGTGGCCGGACGTAGGGTTCGAAGCGCAGGCGCAGGCGTGGCTCGATACTGCCGAGCATGTCGACGACGTGTGGGATCTCGCGTTTGCAAAGGCCGATGAGGTGCGGCGCGGGTTCGCACGGCTCCTGGACGATACGCCCGAGCGCATCGCGCTGGCGCAAAACACCCATGAGCTCGTCGTGCGGTTCCTGTCGGCGCTGCCCCTCCGCAAGCGCCCCCAGCTGGTGACGACAGACGCTGAGTTTCACACTATCCGTCGCCAGCTTGATCGCTTGGCGGAAGAAGGCATCGAGGTCATCAAGGTGCCGGCAATGCCTTCGGCGACGCTGGCCGAGCGGCTGGCGATTTCGGTGGACGATCGCACCGCAGCCGTTCTCGTGTCCGCGGTGCTTTACACGAATGCCCACATCATCCCAAATCTCCGCGTAGTCCAGGAGGCCTGCGAGCGCGTGGGCGCGGAACTGGTGGTGGACGCGTATCACGCGCTCAACGTCGTGCCGTTTTCTCTTATAGCGGAAGGACTGCAGCGTGCGTACGTCGTCGGAGGTGGATACAAGTACTGCCAGCTCGGCCCCGGCAATGCGTTTCTGCGGTTTCCCCAGGACTCCGATCTGCGGCCGGTCGTAACCGGCTGGTTCAGCGAATTCACAGATCTCAGCCGCTCACGGGCAGGCGGTCGTGTCGCGTATGGTCCAGGGCCGGCGCGATTTGCGGGTGCGACCTACGACTTTACGAGCCACTATCGAGCGGCGTCAGTCTTCAAGTTCTTCGAAGACCAGAAGCTCACGCCGCCGAAGCTGCGCGAGCTCAACCAGCATCAAATCGAGATTCTGTCTGGTGGCTCGAGGAACGATGCAATTGGTGGATTCCTAGCGATCCCGGCGCCGCGGGCTGCGAAGATTCAAAAAGCGTTACGCAAGAAGAACATCTGGACCGACTATCGGGGAGAGCTGTTACGGCTGGGTCCGGCGCCATACCTCACGGATGCACAAATCAGCGAGGCGGCTGAGGCGCTGGGCGTTTTGCTGCAAAAAAATCTCTAATCAACTCCGTGCAGGCTTCAGCTTCGACCCCACTTTGGACATCCACGCGGTGGTTCAACCGGGGATGCCGCACGATGTCTCCCACCGACCCGCACATCCCCGCTTTCTCATCGTACGCGCCAAACACGACTTTCGCGACCTTCGCCAGCACGATAGCGCCGGCGCACTGCGCGCACGGCTCGATCGTGACGTAGAGCGTACAGTCGGTGAGCCGATCCGTCTCTAACGCCTCGAGCGCCCGCACGATGGCCAGAAACTCCGCATGATAGGTGGGATTTTTGCGCGCGACGGTTTCGTTGTGCGCCTCGGCGACGATCTCGTCGCCGCGCATGACAACGGCACCGATCGGCACTTCGTCTTGGGCAGCGGCACGCCGCGCCTGCTCAAGCGCGGCGGCCATGCCTTTAAGCACGCACGGGCTCCCGTACCTTTTCAAACACCAGCGAATTGCCGTCCTTCGCCCGATCGGCACTGATGCGGTCGCCTTCCGCGTACTGCCCCTCGAGCACCGCCACCGCGAGTGGATTCTGGAGCAGCCGCTGGATCGCCCGCTTGAGCGGCCGAGCGCCGTAGACGGGATCGTAGCCCTCGGCCACCAGCAGGTTCTTCGCGGCCGGCGTGACTGCGATCGTCATCTTGCGGTCGGCCAACAGCCGCTCGACCCGCTTGATCTGGATGTCGACGATCTGTTCGATGTCCTCGTGCGTCAGCGGCCGGAAGATGATGATGTCGTCCACGCGATTCAGGAATTCCGGTTTGAACGCCTGCCGCAGCAGCTCCATCACTTTCGTCTCCGCCTGCTCCCACGCGACGCCGCCCGTACCGGCTTCGATCAGGTACTGCGAGCCGATGTTCGAGGTCATGATCAGCACGGTGTTGCGGAAGTCGACCGTGCGGCCCTGCGAATCCGTCAGCCGGCCGTCATCGAGGATCTGCAGCAGTACGTTGAAGATGTCCGGATGCGCCTTCTCGATCTCATCGAATAGAACGACGGAGTACGGACGCCGACGAATCGCCTCCGTCAGCTGGCCGCCTTCCTCGTAACCGACATATCCCGGTGGTGCCCCGATCATGCGCGCGACCGCGTGCTTCTCCATATACTCCGACATGTCGAGGCGCACGAGCGCCCGCTCGTCGTCGAACAAGAACTCGGCGAGCGCGCGCGCCGTCTCCGTCTTGCCGACGCCGGTGGGCCCAAGGAAGATGAACGAGCCGGTCGGACGATTGGGATCCTGCAGCCCGGCGCGCGCGCGCCGCACGGCGTTCGCGACCGCGGCCAGCGCTTCGCGCTGCCCGATCACGCGCCGTCCCAGCTCCTCCTCGAGCTTGAGCAGCCGCTCCTTCTCTGATTCCATCATCCTGGTGACCGGAATGCCGGTCCACTTCGACACGATCTCGGCGATGTCCTCGGCGTCGACTTCCTCCTTCAGGTACTGCTCCTTCTTCTGGATCTCGGCGAGCCGCTTCTCGAGCGCTTGAATCTCCTTTTCGGCCGCCGGCACGCGTCCGTAGCTGATCTCGGCCGCCTTCTGGAGGTCGCCGCGGCGCGTCGCCTGCTCCGTCTCCATCCGCAGCTTCTCGAGCTCCGCCTTCTTCGCCTGGATCTTCTGAATCGCGTCCTTCTCCGCGGTCCACTGCGCCTTCATGGCATTCGACTTCTCGCGCAGCTCCGCGATTTCATGTTCGATCTTGGCCTTGCGCTCCTTGGACGTCTTGTCTTTCTCCTTCGCGAGCGCGGCCTGCTCGATCTCGAGCTGCGTGATCTTGCGCTCGACCTCGTCGATCTCCTGCGGCAGCGAGTCGATCGCAATGCGCAGCCGTGCGGCCGCCTCGTCGATCAGGTCGATCGCCTTGTCGGGCAGGAAGCGGTCGGTGATGTAGCGATGCGACAGCGTCGCGGCCGACACGAGCGCGTTGTCGGTGATTCGGATACCGTGGTGCACTTCGTACTTCTCTTTCAGACCACGCAGGATCGCGATCGTGTCCTCCACCGACGGCTCGCCCACGTACACCGGCTGGAAACGCCGCTCCAGCGCCGCGTCCTTCTCGATATGCTTGCGATACTCATCGAGCGTCGTCGCGCCGACGACGTGCAACTCGCCGCGCGCGAGCGCCGGCTTGAGCATGTTGGACGCGTCCACCGCGCCCTCGGCGCCACCCGCGCCGACCAGCGTGTGCAGCTCGTCGATGAACACGATGTAGCGGCCTTCGGTCGTCGTGATCTCCTTGAGAACGGATTTCAGCCGCTCCTCGAATTCGCCGCGGTATTTGGTGCCGGCGACCAGCGCGCCGATATCCAGCGCGATCAGATGCTTGTTCTTGAGGGAATCAGGCACGTCCCCGTTGACGATGCGTTGCGCCAGCCCTTCGACTATTGCGGTCTTGCCGACGCCGGGCTCACCGATCAACACAGGATTGTTCTTCGTGCGGCGAGACAGCACCTGCATTACGCGGCGGATTTCTTCGTCGCGGCCGATGACCGGATCGAGCTTGCCTTTGCGCGCGACGTCCGTGAGATCGCGCGTGAAGCGCTGCAGCGCTTGATACTTGCTCTCAGGTTCCTGGTCGGTGACGCGATGCGCGCCACGCACGCCCTCGAGTGCCGCCAGCAGGTCTTCGCGACTCACGCCACTCGCCGAGAGCAGCTCGCGGGCGGTGGTCCCTTTCTCTTGCGCCAAAGCGAGCAGGATGTGCTCGGTCGAGACGTAGGCATCGCCAAGGGCTTTCGCATCTTCGTCGGCCCGATCGAGGACCCGCGACAATTCGCGTGAGAGCGTCGGCTCGACGCCGCCGGACTGTTTGGGAAAGCGCGCAATTTCGCGCTCGGTCTCGGCCTGAAGCTGCGTGACGTTGAGCCCGGCCTTTTGGAGCAGCGGGACGACAATTCCCTCGTCCTGCTGCAGGAGGGCGTAGAACAGGTGCGCGTCGTTGACGACGGGGTTGCCTCTAGACCGCGCCAGAGACGCAGCCTGCTGCAAAGCCTCGGCGGCTTTTACGGTGAGTCTATCTGGTTGGATCATGCCTGACCCTAAAGCAACGGGCGTGCCGAGGGAAGGTGCCGAAATGACAGCGCGGCCGGTGATGAAGCCACCGGCCGCACCTCTTACTTCATGACAATCATCTTCTTCGTAAACCTCCGCCCGTCTACAACCAGCTGATAGATGTAGACGCCGGACGCGGCCGGCGTAGCCGTGTTCAGTACGTTGCCGTCCCAGTACGCGCTGAACGCACACGGAGCGGATCCTGCCGTTGCGCACGTCAGCTCAAGATCCGCCAGCGCTTCGCCCGTGCCCTGAAGGATTGGCACCGCGACCAGCTGCGCCAGCACGTTGTAAATCTTGAGCGATACCTTCGGCCGATGACCATTGGCAAACAGATCACCGTTCAACGTGAACGGGATCGTGGTCGCCGGATTGAACGGGTTCGGATAGTTCTGCTTGAGCTCCACCAGCGGTGGGGGCGTTGCTTGCCCCAAGACGCCGTCAACTCCTCCCGCTAGCAGCCCCCCCCCGAGCCCCCCCGCCAGCAATGCCCAGGCGTACAGCTTCATCTCACCGACTCCTCTGCAAACGTAAAGATGCGTTTAGACCGCTCTCCTTGTTGGTACAGGGCGCAAAGGTTTGATCCTGCACTGAAAAAACTAGGAAGCGCTCAGCCGCTGTCAAGCACGGAGAACCCTAGTATCTCCCTTACGGCTGGTGATGCCCCGCCGGTCGGCCCACTCGAGCAGCGGTATCAAGTACTTGCGCGTCAGACCGAGCCTATCCCGAAACTGTGCAGGCGTGGCGGCGCCCAGCTCGCGTAGCGTCTCCTCGACCGCGCGTCGGAATTCGTCCAACGCCTCCTTTGGGGCATAGCGCTCCTGATCTACGCGCTCAAGTGAACCTTCGCGCGCCAGATGCGCGAGGAGGGCCGGGACGGATGGATCCGAGAACTCACGCTGCAATTCTGAGACCGTGGGCAACTGCCACCGGGCTTCGGCCAAGCGCTGCGCCAGTCTGCCGCCGGCATCGTTCGCTCGCGCCTTGAGCGCCGCACTCCATCCAGGCTTTCGGACGGCGGCGCCGCCCTCTACCACCTCCCACGCCTGCTTCTTCACGCCGTGCTCGACCAGAAGGTCGAGCACAGTCGGCGGAGCGTTGACGCCCGCTCGTAACGCCTGCAGCGACAGGCCAGGGTCGAGGGGGTGTTGCTGGTGATGCGCGGCCACCACACTGGTGAGCCGCTCCACCTCCGCCGTAAGCGCGCGACGCGCGACCAGAAACTCGCTTACGGACAGGACGGCCTTGCCGGTCGCCGCGATCGTGGCAGGGACGTCCGCCGGGAGAATGCCGAGGCGCACAGTGATGTCGCCAGCACGCAAGCCGGCAACACCGGCTTCATCCACGAAGCGCGCGAGCCGTTCGGCGGGGGCTTGGCCAACCGACAGGCCGCGCTCGGATATGCGGGGGCGCTTGGGCGGAAAGGGGTCGAGCACTTCGCCCCCCCCTATGGTCGTGACCGGCGAGAAGCTCCGAATGACGAAGCGGTCGCCGCCGCGCGCCACGAGCGGCCGCTCGAGCAGCAGCCGCGCCAAATCGGACGCGCCGGGGGCGATCGCCCGCACCTGCGCCACGCGCCCCAGCACCTCGGCCGTGCCGAGATGCACACGAATGCGGGTTCGTGCGGCCAGCGGCTTGCGGGCTGCGGGAAGCAGCTCGAGCGCCACATCGAGCGTGCTCGTCGCTGTCCAACCTGAGCCGGTCACGGCGACGTGCCCGCGCTCGATCTCCTCTTTGGCGACCCCAACCAGCGCCAGGGCGGTGCGGCGGCCCGGGCCCGCCTGCCCCGCGTCCTGACCGTGTACTTGGATCGACCGCACGCGAGCTTCCCGGTCCAAGGGGAGGAGTCGAACGTTGCCGCCCGCCGAAACAGTCCCGCTCCACGTCGAGCCCGTCACAACCGTCCCCGCTCCGGCGAGTGCGAAGACGCGGTCGATTGGCAAGCGAAACAGGTCGCCCGCAGGCCGTTCACGCAGGTCCTCCACAACTTCCACCAACGCTTGTTTCAGATCCTCCAACCCCTCGCCGTTGAGAGCGCTAACGGGGATCGGCGCGTGCCACCGCACCTTGCTGCGGGAGAGGCGCTCAGCGACTTCGTTGCGCACCAGTCCCAGCCACTCGTCATCCACGAGATCGCGCTTGGTGAGGACCGGAATGCCGCGGCGCACGCCGAGCAGCTCGACGATGGCGAGATGCTCCTCCGTCTGCGGCATGATGCCTTCATCGGCGGCGATGACGAGCAGCGCGACATCGATGCCGGTCGCCCCGGCGAGCATGTTCTTGACGAATCCTTCGTGACCGGGCACATCGACGACGCTGGCGTGAATGCCGCCCGGTAGTGGCAACGGGGCGAATCCGAGATCGATCGTGATCCCGCGGCGCTTCTCCTCTTCCCAACGGTCCGTGTCGACTCCGGTGAGGGCCTTCACGAGCGCCGTCTTACCGTGGTCGATGTGGCCGGCCGTGCCGACTACGAAGCGGGAGGCGGGGGGGGCGGGGGGGGCGGGGGGGGGACCCACGCGCGACGCTCCCAGATGTCTATGGCGCTCGACTTCGGTTCACTGCCATTGCGCCGCGTCTCGTCGAGATGGTGCCGGACGAAGCGGGCGATGAGCCGCCGATGGGCCGCGGCATGCGGGGCATCGAGCGCGGGCAGTGGCGCCTGTTCATCATTCAAGGCGACGAGATCGCGATAGGCTTGCGGCGGCAGCTTGGCCGGCGTCTGCGGGGGCGACGCCGCGCATTTCGCGCAGAGCACGCCACCTTCGGCAACGCTGAATGCGACGGTCCCCGATACGGCGGTGCCGTCTCGGACACAGGCGTCGAGCTGCGGCGCGAAGCCGAGGACCCCAACGAGCAGCCACAGCCAACGCACCGCTGCCGCATCGGTCTGTCCCGCTTCGGCTCGGACCAGCGCATCCAGTCCCCGGATGAACGCCTCGTAGGCGGCCGGCAAGGGTGCGGGCGGGGCCATCTTCAGCATCACTTCGGACAGCGCCGCCGCGCCGGCAAACCGGCCCACGTCATCCGCCAGGCCGCGCCGGAGCTGGATGACGTCGAACGCGGCGAGCGTCTGGAGCTCGCGCGTCTCTTTGTGATAGAGCTGCGCCACACCTTCGCTCAACGTCTCGAGCGCCGCCCCGAACGGGCTCCGGGGCCGCAGCACGCCCTTGGCGATCGCGCTCTGCACGCCGTAGTCGCGCGTGGCCAGGCGCACGATCTTGGAGGTCTCGCTGTAGCGGTAGGTTCGGAGAACGACAGCCGGTGTCGAAACGAGACTCACGAGGAAAATATAGCCGACGCGAGCATATCCAGTCCGTCCACGATGCGCGGACCCGATCGGCTGAAGTACGCGGACGCGTCGAGGCAATGCACGGCCCCCGCGAGGCCCTGCAGCCGCGTCGCGTAGCGCGAAGCCTCGCGCCGCGTCTCCACGAGATCGAACCCGCACGGCATGACCAACACCACGTCGGGGTGGGGGGCCAGCGCGTGGAGGTCGGACCATTCGACTCGGTAGGAGGGCCGCCGAGCCGTCCCCGCGACGAGCTCGCCGCCCGCGATGTCTATCAGCTCCGGCACCCAATGGCCGGGCACGTAGGGTGGATCGAGCCACTCGAGCGCGAGAACGCGCGGCCGCGGCCGATCGGCGACACGCCGGCGAACTGCCTCAATGCGCTGGCGCATGTGGGCAATCAAGGCGTCTGCCTGCACGATGGCGCCGGTCGCACCACCGACGTTGCGGATACTCTGGAAGATGGCGGCGACGTCATGCGCATCCAGCGCGAGAATCCGTGTGCCCGCAACAAAGCTTTCGACGACCTGCGTCTCCGGCACCGCACACACATCACAGATGCCCTGTGTGAGAATGAGGTCTGGCTCGAGCGCATTGATGGCATTGATATCGATCGCGTAGACACTGCCATCCTCGCGCAGCGCCGCGCGCACCGCGGCATCGATCTCAGCGCTCGAGAGACCGTCGAGATTGCGGCGCGGCCGAGTCAGTCTGGGGAGCTCAGTGACGCTCGGCGGATAGTCGCAGCTGTGCGAAATCCCGACGAGCCGGTCCTCGAGTCCGAGCGCGCACACGATTTCGGTTGCGCTCGGCAGCAGCGACACGATGCGCGCGGCGCCGCCTACGTCACTTCCCCGGTTGCAGGACGATGAACTTCACGTCGTCCTTGGAGATCGCGCGCAGCCAGGCGATGAGCGCATCAACACTGTCCGGCGGCGCCGTGCCGCGCCGGCCCGTCATGCGGCGCGTGACCCGCAGCTCGCGCCCGTCCTGGGCGTACTCGGCCTTGTAGCTGCCGAACGGACTCGATTCCGCGATGTTGGGCGGCAGCTCGGCCTTCCACCCCGGCGGGAGCATCATCCGCAGCTCCGCCTCGCTCTCGATGGGTCCGATGACCTCTGAAATATCGATCGGAAAACGACGCGGCTTGCGGCGCTCGAGCTGGGAGGCAAGGCCGAGCGAGGAAAAGTTCGGGAGGGCCGTGGGCAGCGTGAAGATGCGTGTCCCGCCGGTGCTGGACAGCACCGGGGCGTCATGAACAAGCAGGGTCACCTGCGGTTTCGCCTGCAGGTCGCGGCCGTCGAACAGCTTCAGGCTGTCGCCCGAGGCCCCCGAGAACACGCCGTTGGCGAGCGCCTGGGTCAGGCGACTCAGCTCGTCCTTGCTGAACACACGCGCGTACGCGCGTCGCAGCCCGTACTGCAGACCGCCACCCTTGGTCTCGGTGTAGCGGCCCGTGAAATGTCCGTCGGCGTTGAGCTCACCCACAATGCGTGTCTCGGAGCGGTTCGCGGATGGCGAACTCAGTGGCAGCGTGACTTGCTCGACCGTGCCATCGTCGTGCACGACGAGGACGAAAGAGCCTTCCTCTGCCGGCGGCAGCTCGCCGTAGGGAGTCAGCTCCGACGTGAGGTCCAGATAAATGCGCCCGCCGCTTTTCCCAGGGCGATCGACGGCGGCAATCATGTGATCGAATTGCTGTACGGTCGGCAGCGTCGAATCGGCGTTGCCGCTGGAGCTCAGCAACACCGGATAGGCAGTGAGACCGAGTCTTCGCACCAGCGCGATGAACAGCGTCGCCTTGTCCTTGCAGTCACCATAGCGCGTTTCGAGCACCTGGGCGGGCAGCCGCGGCAGATAGCCGCCAATGCCGAGGGACAGCGAGACGTACCGAAAATCCTGCGACACCCAGCGATGTACGGCCCGCAGCGAATCCTCCAGCGAGTGCGCGTCCTTCACATGTTCGGCGAGTTGGGCTTCGAGGGCCGGGTTCAGCGTGTAACGGCCCGCCGAAAGCTTGGCATACCAGCGGGCGAGTTCGCCCCATGTGATCGGTGAGACCACGTCGATATGCACCGAGAGCGTGTTGGGCGACGCCGCGAACGGCTCGCCTTGAATCTTCTGTACCTCCTTCGTGGCCCAGGTGTAGACGCGGCGACCGCGCGACTCGTCGTCCAGCCGCTTGAAATGCACGTTGTGTTCCTGGATCCGGGGCGTGACGGAGGCTGGCACGTCAACGATAAGGCGCGAGCGGCGCGTCAGGACGCCATTCGTCACCCGCCAGCCGCTGTAGTAATCGCCCGGGACGAGCGGTTTCACGCGTTCGACGGTGTAACTCCAGTCGACCAGCGTGCCGGGCGCGACGCCGCTCAGCGTCACGCGATGCACTTTCTCATCGGAGTACACGGGCGCGTCCAAGGCGACCGGCGCGAGTGACTCCTGCTCGTGGGCGGGCTTCGCGCTGACGACTTCGCCGCTGGGTTTGACGACCCGGATCCAGTTGATCGTTAGCTTCTCGGAGCCGCCCGAGTAGGAAAAGCTCTGTTCCCCCCACGCCTCCGCGCCGTCCTGGTTCAGAATCTGGACGACTTGCCGGTAGGTGCGGCTGCTGCGGCCGTCCGGCTCGAACCGCACGACACCGTCATCGAGCAGGTAGACGTAGTCGTCATCGGGATAATCGGCGGGATTCACGGCCAGCTTGTAGATCGTGTCGTTCCGGACCGACGGATCCCCGGCCGGGGTGATCCGGGGAGCTTGCGAGAACAGGGGGCCTGCAACCAGCGCGAACCACGCAACGACAACGAGACGACGCATCGACCCAGCCTCCAACGGGGAAGTACGAGAACTGGAAGCTAATCAACCCCCACTCGTACCCCAAGGAAGATCGTCCGGCCGAGGACGCGGAACCCGGGCAGGTCTTCGCGGTGGTCGTTGAAGAGGTTTGCGGCACGGCCCGTCACCACGATGCGTCCCCGTTCCAATCCGTATTCGACGGCGAGATTGACGCGCGTATAGGGTTGCACCGCGACTCGCCGCTGCCCCGCGGGACGGCCGAAATCGAGATCGTCGCGCTTCCCTACCCAGAGCGCCCCAAGGCTCATACGGGCGCCGCCCCACGTCACGGCGAGCTGTGGCGTGATCGTGTGCGCCGGCCGGCGAATGAGCGGCTTGCCGGGCACGAACAGCCCGTCGGGATCGCTCGGCGCGCCGGACTCGACGACGCGCGTGTGGAGATACGTGTAGCAGAGCGACCCGGTGATGGAGCGGGAAAACGCGGCCGCGGCCTCGGCCTCCACGCCGGTGGCGACCGCGCCGTCGACGTTGAAGTAGTTCGGCTGCCCCGCCGGGGGCGCCGGATTGTACTCGATCAGACCACGGAATCGCTGATTGAAATAGGTCAGCGCAATCCCGCCGCGCTCCATCCCGACTTCCCAGCTGCGCGAGCGCTCCGGATCGAGCGCCGGGTTTCCCGTCACGAAGCCATGCGCGAAGTTCTCGAAGAAAGTCGGCTCTTTGAACCCCGTTCCCACCGAGGCGCGCAGGCGCATCGCTGCAGGGAGGCGATAGACCAAACCCGTCCGATATGTGGTGTGCGTGCCGAACTGCGAGTTGTCGTCCAACCGCCCGCCCAGCGTCAGGGCGGCGTGCCCGCGGAAGATCATCGCCTGAGTGAAGTACCCGGTGTTGTGACGTTGCACGCCGATCGAATCGGGGAAAGTGCCGTATGAGGCGCTGAACTGGCTGGTGCCGCGCTGCCGCTCGTCTTCGTACTCGATTCCACCTGTGAGGGTGAGACCTGCGGGGGCGCTCCAGGTGAGCAGCCCGCTCGTCGTCGCGCGCCGTATCCAGTCACGGCTCCAGAACGTGCCGTCCTCTCCCGGGGAATCGGGTTCATCGTTAAAAAACAGCCGCGACTCTTTGAGGGCTGCGCTGATCCGTGCGTTCACGTGGCTGCCGACCACCCGCTCGGCGGCGAGACTGAACAGCGGGCCTCGCTCGGCGGCGCGTTGATTCGAGTCCACGGGGGCGCCGGACCCGTCGGTCGGGAAATGATAGATGTCGTCGCCGTAGCGATACGTGAGACTCACATCCGTGCGCGCATCCGGTCGGACCGTCGTGCGGGCGTTCACCACGGTATTGCGGTACTGATTGTTGTAGGGATACAAGCCGTCGGACGAGAATCGGGAGACGCGCGCCGCGTAACCAATGCTCGTCGTTCCGCCCGCCACATCGAGGGCCCCATCCAGCGACGAGTAGGTTCCGGCCTGAAGGTCCGCGCCGATCCGTGTCCGACCTGCACCGGTGCGCGTGAAGATCTGCACGACGCCCGTCATCGCATCGGAGCCGTACAGCACGCTGACCGGGCCGCGTACGACCTCGATGCGGTCCACGTTATCGGTAGTCAGATGCGCAAGATCGATCCCGCCGCCCGCCTGATTCAGCGGCACACCGTCCAGGAGCACCTTTACGTAGTCGCTCTCGCCGCCTCGCATGAACAGCGACGTTTGGCCGCCGAAGCTCCCGGTCTCAGCGATGTGGACCCCGGGGACCGTCTCCAGCGCGTCGGCGACCGTCCGCACTCCCTGCGCCACGAGATCCACGCCTCGCAGCACAGTCACGGCGGAGGCGACGAGGTCTGCGGCCACCGGGACGCGGGTCGCAGTCACGACCACCGGCTTGAGGACGACGGTGTCCTGAGGTTGCTGCACGGCGAGCGCGAGGACGAGGAACATCGCGTTCATGCCCGAGACTCCTTCGGTTTGCGGAGTGGGACCATCTGGGGACGGCCATCGATCGTCTGCATCGTGACCGGCCAGGAGAACACCGCCTCGACGGTTTGTTGCGTCAGGACCTCCGCCGGCGGACCGGCGGCGATAGGGCGGCCACCCTCGAGCAGGAGCAACGAATCGGCAAAGCGGGCGGCAAGGTTCAGGTCATGCGTGATCATCAACACGCCGAGTCCTGGATCTGCGACCAGACCGCGCACCAGCTCGAACAATCCCATTTCGTGTTTCAAGTCGAGTGACATGCCGGGCTCATCCAGCACGAGCAGCTTGGGCTCCTGCGCGAGCGCACGCGCCACGCGCACGCGCTGATACTCCCCGCCCGAGAGCGTCCAGACCCAGCGATTAGCGAGGTGCTCGACGTCGCACGCGGCGAGCGCGCGGTCCACGGCGGCGTGATCTTCGGGGCGCTCACGGCCCCACAGCGACAAATGCGGGTAGCGGCCGAGGAGCACCGTTTCGCGCACGCGCTGGGGAAAGAGGTTGTCCTCGCGCTGCGGCACGACGCCCACGAGCCGGGCCAGATCTTGTCGCGCCCAGCTAGCCGCAGGACGACCATCAACGTCGGCACGTCCCACGAGAGGCGTTAAGGCGCCAAGCGCGATCCGAACGAGCGTCGTCTTGCCGCTGCCGTTCGGACCGAGCACCGCGTGGAATTCGCGGAGTCCGACCGACAACGAGACGCTTGCCAGCGCATCGTCTGTCGCGCCGGGGTAGCGATACCGGACGTCCTTGAGCGTAAGCATCACGCGATCGTCCAGCGCCGCAACAAGAACGCGAACACCGGCACACCGATCAGCGCCGTCACGACGCCCACGGGCAGCTCGCGGGGCGCGACGACCGTTCGCGCGAGGGTGTCGGCAAACGCCAGGAGCGTGCCGCCCCCGAGAAACGCGGCGGGGAGCAAAGCGCGGTGGCGGTGGCCCCACGTGAGCCGCGCGAGATGGGGGACGACGAGTCCCACGAACCCGATGACCCCGGAGACGGCCACGGCCGCCGCGGTGAGCAGCGACGCGGCGAGATAAACGCGGCGTTTGACTGCTTCGACATCCGCGCCCAGATAGCCCGCCGATTCCTCACCCAATGCGAGTAGGTCGAGCGGCCGCGCGGCGGCGAGCAGCACGGCCAGGGGGATCGGGGCGTACAGCGCGACCAGGAGCACGGCATCCCACGAGGCGCCGGAGAGCCCGCCCCAGAGCCAGAGGAACGCGTTGCGCAGCTCTGCGGCGTCGGCGAGGGAAACGATCGCCGTCGTGATCGCCGCGGCGAAGGCGCCGATCGCCACGCCGCCCAGCAGCAGAATGCGCGGGTCGAGGGCTGCGCCGCCTATCAGTCCCAACCGATACACCAGGCCCAGCGCGGCCAGCGCACCGATAAAGGCAGCGATGGGCAACGCCCAGGGGCCCGACAGGTGCAGCGCGATCGCCAGTACGGCGCCGAGCCCCGCGCCACCGGAGAGGCCAAGCAGGAACGGATCGGCGAGAGGATTGCGGACGAGCGCTTGGAGGCCGGCACCGGCAACGCCGAGCGATCCGCCAACCAAGAACGCGAGCAGTGCCCTGGGCGCACGCAGGTTCCAGACGATATCCGAATGGAGGAGCTCGCCGAGCGGAACGGCGGCAGGACCCAGGACCACGCTCGTGATCAGCGCGAGCACGGCGACCAGCACGAGGAAGGTCCATTTCATCGAGCGAGCAAAGCTCGGAACTGTCCGATCGCGTCCCAGGAGCGCGGTCCGGGACGCCCGAATAGAGAGCCCTCGAGCAACAGGAAGTGCCCTTCCCGGACCGCCCGAATGGCGCGCCACTCTCGGCGCTTCGCGAAGGCAGGCGCGACCGCGGAATCCGAAAGGACGGCGATCCATTGCGGATCGCGGGCGACGATGGTCTCGAGCGAGACCTGCGCGGACGGCGCGCTGACATCACCGAAGACGTTGCGCGCACCTGCCTGCGTCGCCAGTTGATCGAGATAACTGCCGTGCCCAATGATGATCGGCGGGTTGTCCCACACGACAAACGCGAGAGAGGTCGTCGGGGCTGGTGGCGGCCGTGCCGCGAGCCGGTCCATCACGATGGCAAGCGACTCCGCCTGCACCTCTCGCCCGGTCAGTGTGCCCAGCGCCCGAGTCGCGGGGCCGAGGTCTTCCAGGCGGTTCAAGTCGATCAGCACCGTAGGGATCCCAAGACGCTCGAGCTGTTTTGCCGCCGTCACGTTGGGGCCGGCATTGTACAGCACCACAAGGTCCGGCCGCCGCGCCGCGACAGCCTCGACGTTCGGAGGCAGCGCCTCGCCGACACTCGGCACGGCGAGGGCTGCGGGCGGATAGTCGCACCACTGCGTGCGGCCTACGACGCGATCGCCGGCGCCGATGGCGAACAGGATCTCGGTGAATGAAGGGAGCAATGAAACGATGCGATGGGCCGGCGGGCCGTCAGGCCGTCGGGCCGTCGAATGACAGCCACAAAGAATGAGAACGGAGAGTAAGAGCCTGCGCATCACCATCCCTCCCGCGAGGGAACCGACTGGTGGCGCGAATGAAGACGTCTCCTGGCTTCGGGCGAACCGGCTCGCCTTCCCGGGTTATCCCAGTGGCATTGAGCCGATCACAGCTGCCCGTTACAGTGGCGGGGCCGCGCCGGACTTACACCGGCTTCCGTATCCCCATTCGCAAAATGACGACTACGTCAGTCTAGACGCCGCGGGTCGCCGGCGCAATGCCCACACGAGCGCCACCAGCATACCGGCCGCGACGACCGCGATGACATACGGCAGCAACACCTGCGCCCGGAATTTGCCCGGCGGGAGCCGAATCTCGACCCGCTCGCCCGCGGCGAGCGGACCCGCGCGATACGCGGCGAAGCGACGCCCCTCGATCTCCTTGACACCGAACGACTCGAGCTTGGGCGCGATCACCAGCGCGACGGTGTCCTCGACCAGCAGGTTCACTTCGACGGTGGGCTGGTCGATGGGCATGACGAACGTGCGCGCGCCGGCCGCGAGCGTATAGTCAAAACTGAGTTGCTTGGCCAGGCCGGGAGGGATGGGCGCGTAGATGAGGACGCTGTCGTTGCGGAAGCGCATCGCCTCCGGCGAGACATCACCCTGCCCCGCCCGATACTGCCCCGTGCGCCCCGGCAGGCGACCGGACCACGTGGGTACCAGCGTGTCGTCGGTGGTTCGCGTCGCCTGCCCCGGATTCTCGAGCTCCAAAATCTCCAACACTTCCCGCGAGCCGTCGGCGGTTGCGGTGCTGATCGTCGCCAGCCGTCGCGCCAGCCGGAGCGGCGGGCCGGTGCGGCTCGCCGGAAACGTCAAGATATCCTCGACGTGCACCGCCGGCCGGCTGACGACGTTCAACGGCAGCGAGAAATACGCGATGCTGTCGTACCACACGCTGACCACGTACCCGCTTGTGCTGTCGGGATTGCGCAGGGCCAAGCGGTAGCGCCCGCGGGCGTCGCTGCGCACGGAGTCGATAGGGCCGGCGCTTGCGCTCGCCATGCGGTGCAGCACAACGACGGCATTGGAGAGCGGCACCGTGTCCCGGCCGCCCCGCAGCACACGCCCGCTGACGCTCACCGGTTGCTGCGCCGCAAGCGTCGAGAAGGCACCGAGCGCCAGGATCAGGCAGCTACGGCGTGAACTTCCCGAAATCTTCAGGATCGAGGTTCTGGAGGTATGACTTCAGCGTATCGGCATCGAGCGGGCTACCGCCGGTGCCCGGCTGGATCGAGCCGTCGCTCGTATCGATGGAGGTTAGCTCGAGCAGTGTCTCGCTCGTCATGATCGGCGCCTTGAGCCGCAGCGCCAACGCGATCGAATCCGAGGGGCGGGCGTCGATCTGGATGACGGTGTCGCCGCGATAGATGTGCAGCTCGGCGAAGTACGTGTTGTCCTTCACCTGCGTGATGATCACTTTGCGCAGCTCGGCGCCGAGGCCGAGGATCACCTGTTTGAGCAGGTCGTGCGTCAGCGGGCGTGAGAACTTGACGCCGGCCAGCTCCATCGCGATGGCGCTGGCTTCCGCCGGTCCGATCCAGATCGGCAGCACGCGCTGACCATCGTTTTCCTGCAGGATCACGACCGGCGTGTTCGTCGTGCGATCCAGCCCGAGGTGAGCTACTCGAACCTGCAGCATGGCCCCCCCCGGGCTGGCCATCAGGTCCCCATATCCCAGGAGGCAAGATACTTCCGCTGTGCCGGAGTGAGAGTGTCGATCGCCACGCCCATCGCTTGCAACTTCAGACGCGCGATCTCCTGATCGAGCTCGACCGGAATCCGGTGCACGTCCTTCGACAGTTTCTTAGCGTTGTTGACGACGTACTCGGCGGCGAGCGCCTGATTGGCGAATGACATGTCCATCACGCTCGCGGGATGCCCTTCGGCTGCCGCCAGGTTGATGAGCCGGCCATCGGCGAGCACGAACAGCCGCTTCCCGGCCAGCCGCCACTCTTCGACGAACTCGCGAACCGGCTTCGGTCCCTCACCGACTTTCTTCAGGCCTTCGAGATCGATTTCTACGTTGAAATGTCCCGAGTTCGCGAGAATCGCGCCGTCTTTCATGGCCCGCATGTGCTCGACCCGTATGACCTCGACATTGCCCGTCAGGGTGACGAACAGATCGCCGACTGGCGCCGCGTCTTCCATCGGTACGACCCGATACCCATCCATCTGCGCTTCGAGCGCCTTCATCGGGTCGATTTCAGTCACCAGCACGTTCGCCCCGGCCCCACGCGCCCGCATGGCAAATCCGCGACCGCACCACCCGTACCCCGCCACGACGACCGCGCTGCCGGCAATCAAGAGATTGGTCGCGCGGATGATGCCGTCGAGCGTGGACTGCCCGGTGCCGTAGCGGTTGTCGAACAGATGCTTGGTTTGTGAATCGTTGACGGCGATCACCGGGAACTGCAGCACACCGTCTTTCGCCATCGCCTTCAGACGAATCACACCCGTCGTCGTCTCTTCGGTCGAACCGATGACTCCGGCGACAAGTGCCTTGCGGTCCGCGGTTGAGAGCGTTTCCACCCATTTGCGCACCGGCGGCGCCAGGTCATCGAGACGATTCAGCGCGATCATGTGTAGCGCGCCGACCAGATCCGCGCCGTCGTCCATCGTGATGTCGGGGCGATGGGCGAGCGCGGCGCGAATGTGCTCGTAATACGTCGCGTGATCCTCGCCCTTGATGGCGAAGACCTTGATGCCGTGATCCTTGACGAGATGCGCCGCCACGTCGTCCTGCGTGGACAGCGGATTGGAAGCGCACAGCGCGACGTCCGCCCCGCCGGCCTGCAGCGTGACGGCGAGGTTCGCCGTCTCAGTGGTGACATGGAGGCAGGCCGCCAGCCGCTTTCCGACGAGCGGCCGCTCGCGCGCGAACCGTTCCCGGAGCTGCCGGAGCACCGGCATCGATCGTTCGGCCCATTCCGTCCGCCGCCGGCCTTCGTCGGCGAGCCGAATGTCCTTGATGTCGTTCGTCGCTTTGGTCCTGGTTGCCGTCTCAGACATTGGCTTTCCGAGATGAACGAGAAGCACGCTCAGCCGCCACTTGCAGCTCGTCGGCGCGATCAACGTGCTCCCAGGTGAAGAGCTCCACTTCGCGCTCGCCGACCTTGCGGCGCTCTGGCGCGCGGCCGAAGTGACCATAAGCCGCGGTGGCCCGGAAAATCGGATTCCGCAGGTTCAGGGCCTGGATGATCCCTCCCGGCGTGAGGTCGAAGACTTCGCGGACGGCGCGTTCGAGCGCGTCCTGAGGGACGGTGCCGGTGCCGAACGTGTCGACCATGATGGACACGGGATCCGCGACGCCGATGGCATAGGCGACCTGCGCTTCGCACCGCTTCGCCAGGCCAGCCGCGACGATGTTCTTGGCGACCCAGCGCATCGCGTAGGTGGCGGAACGATCGACCTTGGACGGATCCTTGCCGCTGAACGCACCACCACCATGCCGCGCCATCCCGCCGTAGCTGTCCACGATGATCTTGCGGCCCGTGAGGCCGGCATCACCCTGCGGTCCGCCAACCACGAAGCGGCCGGTGGGATTCACTAGCACATCCTTGTCGCTCACGTCGAAACCCGCTTCACGAACGACCGGCCTGATGACATGCCCGAGAATGCCGGCGCGCAGCTCGTTATTGTCGATCATGTCGGAGTGTTGAGCCGACACGACGATCTTGTCGATACCCACCGGCTTGGACCCTTCGTAGATGACGCTCACCTGCGTCTTCCCGTCGGGACGCAGCCATGGCAGCTCACCGGTTTTGCGCACCTTCGCCAATCGCTCCGCCAGGCGATGGGCGATCACGATCGGGAGCGGCATGAGCGACGGTGTCTCCTCGGTCGCGTAGCCGAACATCATCCCCTGGTCGCCGGCGCCGCCTTTATCCACGCCCAATGCGATATCGGCGGATTGCCGGTCGATCGTCGTGAGGATCGCGCACGTCTGCGCATCGAAGCCGAAGTTCGCGTCCGTATAGCCGATGGACGTGATCGTGCCCCGCACGATGTCCGGAATATGGACATAGGTCGACGTGCTGATCTCGCCCGCGATGACCGCCATCCCGGTCGTGACCAGCGTCTCGCAGGCGACCCGCGCCTTGGGATCCTCGAGCAGAATCGCGTCGAGCACCGCGTCCGAGATCTGGTCCGCGATTTTGTCCGGATGGCCTTCCGTGACCGACTCGGAAGTGAAGACGTGACGATGAGTTGGCATGTTTTGAGTTCCCTAGAGTTTCAAGCTACCGGAGCGCCGTCCGGCGGGCAACCGCGCGTCCGGATCGAGCAGTGTCGGATCGACAGCTTCCGCGAGTGCGAATCGCAAGATGTCGAGCGCGAGCTCTGCCGAGCGAGCCGCGAGCGCCGCCTCGGCAGCCGCTCGCGCCTGCGCCGTGGTCACCTGCCGGATGAGCCATTTAATGAGCGGCAGCGCCGGCGGCGCGACGGACAGCGTGTCGTACCCCAACCCCAGCAAGAGGAATGCCGAGAGCGGCTCTGAGGCCATCTCGCCACACACGCTGGCGGGCTTGTTCGCGGCGCGCGCCGCTTCAGCAACGAGTTTGAGCAGGCGCAGGACGCTCGGATCGTGCGGCGTGAAACGATCCGCCAGGCGCGCGTTCGCCCGATCGACGACCAGCGTGTACTGCGTGAGATCGTTGGTCCCCACGCTGAGGAAGTCGCTGATTTCGACCAGCCGATCCGCCAGCACGGCCGCGGCGGGTGTCTCGACCATGACGCCCAGCGGCACGCTCTTGGCCGCGGCCACGCCGTCTTTCTCCAGGCGGGCCGCTTCCTCGTGCATCAATTCGCGGGTGCGCTCGACCTCGTCGAGGCGAGTCACGAGCGGAATCATGAGGTGCAGATTCGCCGTCACCGCGGCGCGTAACACGGCACGGATCTGTGTGCGAAACATCTCCGGCTCGTCGAGACAGACCCGAATCGCCCGCCAGCCGAGGAACGGATTGGGCTCAACCGGCGTGCGGAAGGGTGCGGGGAACTTGTCGCCGCCGAGGTCGTAGGTCCGCACGACGACCGGATATCCGGCAAACGTCTCGCCGACGTGACGGAAGTAGTTGGTCTGCGTTTCTTCATCCGGCAGCTCACTGTGCCCAGTGATGAGAAACTCGGTCCGCAAGAGGCCCACGCCTTCCGCGCCATGCGCCTTCGCGGCCTCCAGCTCGTCCGGCAGATCGACATTTCCGCGCAAGGTGAAACGCACGCCATCCAGGGTCACCGATGGCTGAGCGACGGCCTCTTCCAGCCGGCCGGCGAGCTCCCGCCTGCGGCTATCGGCGCGCTCGGCCTCCGCCACCTCCTCGGGGGTGGGGTCCACCAGCACCGTGCCGCGCGTGCCATCCAGAATGACCTTGGTCCCGGATTTGATGCGCGCCACGGCACCGCGCAGGCCGAAGATCGCCGGAATGCCGATGGAATGCGCGAGAATCGCCGCGTGGGACGTGCGCGTTCCCTCTTCGCTGATCAACCCGACGATCTGGTCGCGGTCGAGCTGGACCGTCAGCCCGGGCGACAGCTCACGAGCCACGAGAATCGACGGCTCGGAGAGACTTTCCCACACATCGGCGCCGCTTCCCTTGTGCATCAGATGCTGGATGGCGCGGATGGCCACACCGGTTACGTCGGCGAGCCGCTCCTTGAGCAGCGGATTGCCCGCCGCCGTCCACAGATCACGGACCTCGAGTGTCTTGAACTCGAACGCCTTCTCTGCCGTGAGGTGGTTTTCCCGGATCAGCTCCTCGATCCCGCCGATGAAGTCCTTGTCATCGAGCATCAGGGCCTGCGCGTCGAAGATGCGCGCCTCGTCGACGCCGGCGCGATCCACCGCCCGGGCGCGGAACTCGGCGAGCTGTCGCTTGACGTCTTTGATCGCCGCACGCAGGCGTCGTATCTCCTTCTCCACCTGCGTGCGGGCGACGACGCGATGGGGGACCTCGGGGAGGGCCCACCGCACCGTCACCGTCGGCCCCATGGCGATGCCCGGCGAGACCCCAACGCCCTTCAAGAGACGGTCGGACGCGCTCATTCGTCGTCCTTGGCGGGAGCCTTCAGGTGCATCTCATGAAATCCGGCAGCCACCAGCTCGAGCAACGCGGCCATCGCTTCCTCCGCGTCCGCGCCATCGGTCTTGATTCGAATGGACGAGCCGCATTCCGCAGCCAGCGTCATCATGCCGAGGATGCTCTTGCCGTTCACGACGGCGCCGTCTTTGTGCACTTCGACGGTCGACTTGAACTTGTTCGCCACTTTGACGAACTCCGCCCCCGGCCGGACGTGCATCCCGAGCGGGTTCACGATCTGGGCGTCGCGCTCGACTACTGCCATATCAACCCGACGACGAGCGCCACGGCCGACAGCCCCAGCGCCACACGTAGACCATTCAACCGGTCACTGCGCCAACGCAACGCCAGGAACACCAGCCCCGCCGTCACCACCGCGGCCAGCTGGCCCCAGCGTGGGAACGGAACCGCAAGGAAGCGAGCCGCCAGCGGCAGTGCAAAGCCTACGGCGAACGCCATGGCCGGACCGAGCAGCGCCCCCGCTTTCTGCAGCATCGGGCTGTGCAGCGCGACGCTCACGCGCGCACCGTAGGTCCATCCAGCGGAGAGCGCCCACCAGCGAAGCGCCACGTGACCGATGTTGTAGACGATCAGGAATCCCGCCACCGCAAACCATCCGGCGCCAAGCGCGATCGCCGCAATCGTCAGTCCCGACAGCAACGGCAGCCATCCAGCCCAGACCAAACGATCGCCGAGCGAGCCGAGCGGGCCACACAGCGCTTCCCGCAGCCGCTCGATCTGATCGGGCGAAGCGCCGTCGTGTTCCGCGCGGGCAGCCGCGCCAACCGCGAGGCCGGTGAGATAGGGATGCGCATTGAAGAAATGCGCGCCGCGCGCGACGGCTGGCCCGTACTGGCCATTGCCCAGATCGCGCAGCAGCGGCTCTTCGGCGACGCCAACGCCCACGCCGAGCATGCGCTCGTAGTTGTACGAGCCCTGCACGGCGAACAGCCGCAGCAACGCACGCGCGAGCGCGCCGTTTACCGTACCCATATCGTCGCCAGAATGCCGCCGCCCAAACCGGCGGCGAACCATGCGAGATTCGGCCCGCGTCCCACGAGCCGCAGCGTGCCCGAGGCACCCGCGGCGAGCGCGGTTCCGACGGCGGCGACGGCCAGGAGCAGCGCGCCGCGCACGGTGAGCGCACCGGCAAGGAGTGGCCGCGCCAGCCAGGCGAGCACGAGGCCGACCATCGTCACCAGTGCCGCCCGCAGGGCGTCACGCAGCAACCCACCCACGTGTATCCGCACCAGCGCGCGCGGGTCTCCCGATTCCAGCTGCGCTGCGGCGGCATGCACGATCCGCGAGTTCACGCG
>WNGN01000059.1_pt1 | contig 54377 bp, 53 predicted proteins | sample 5400561 | NCBI WGS metagenome assembly WNGN01 (sample SAMN13153379, study PRJNA577476) | soil metagenome | isolation source: 115 cm soil or saprolite under Garry oak tree replicate 2 | place: USA:California | collected 2016-06-15 | reverse complement strand
TCTCACCGGCCTGTTGAATGAAGAACCAAAGTTTGTCGCGGCGGACTCGCTCGGGGACGCCGTATGGCTTGCCGGCGAGAAGCAACTGGTTCAACTCAGGCTTTCCAGTCCCGGGCAAATTACATTGACCCTTGTCTCACCGCGGATCGTTTCCGGCCTGACGCAGGATCAGAAACGCGGCGTCCTTTGGGTGCTCGCCCAGGACAGTCTGACGGGAATTGCAAGAGACGGCAGCGTCTTTAGGGCTATAGATCTTGGCGCGCTGGGATTGAGCGGGGTGACTGCGCTCGCCTACGATTCGGCAACGGACAGTCTATGGCTCGGCCATTCATCGGGACTGACCCGATTTGGGAGTAATGGCGATCTCGTAGCAACCATTGTCACTGGCAATGTGGTGACCGCTCTCGGTGTGGCGCCCTTCGGGCTCATGCCTTCTGTCTCCCTCTTGAAGCCGCCCTCGAACGCGCTCACCAATAACCCGCGCCCGGATTTTCGGTTGGCCTACGACGCCCTTTGTTCAGGCATCTCTTGCGGGTTTGCACCAAGCTACTTCGCCTCCTACAGCTTGAGCGCGCTCCTCAACAACCAGCCGATCGGTTCGCTTTTCGTTTTTGACGGTAACACCGGGCAAGGGAGCTTTACTCCCGCCAGCCGGCTGCCTGAGGGAAACAACACGTTCAACGCGCAGGTCCAGGACCGCTTCGGCCATCAGTCGAAACCGCTGACCAATATCTTCACCGTCGACACCATTCCTCCGAAATTTCTGACCATCGCGCCGCCCGAAGGCAGCAACTTCGCAACCCCCAATGCCGTAATTCAGGGAACGATCGATGATCCTACAGCCATGGTGGTGCTCGCCGGCTTAGGTGCGAGCCAACCCGGAACAAACTTCAACTTCTCAGTCGTGCTTCAGCCCGGGTTGAATACTTTCGTTCTCTCCGCCACCGATCCCGCGGGCAACGTATCGACCGCGACGTTGCATCTCAGCCTGGCGGCGGTGAGTGTCAGCATTAGCAACCCGGTGAACGGGGCTACCCTAACCGGCAGCAGCGTCACGGTGTCGGGCACGTTCCAGGGGCCTAGCAACACCGGCATTACCGTCAATGGCGTCGTAGCGGCGATAAGAGGCAATGCTTTTATCGCTCCGAGTGTCCCGCTGCAACCCGGCCCCAATAACCTCACGGTTACGGCTACGGCATCCAACCAACAGACCGCGACGCAATCGGTCTCGGTCACAAGCAGCGGACCGGCACTGGTTGAGGTCGTGGCAAGCCCGGCGCAAGGGGTGGCACCGCTTGCAATCACCTTTGCGATCGGTAACCGGACTGGAAGCGCGATTCAGTCGATCCGAGCGGATTTCACCGGATCGGGGTTTTTTATCAATCTCAGTCCGAATGCCGTGATATCGCGTACTTTTTCTACTCTTGGAACCTTCCAGGCCAGTTTCATTATTACTGACGGCACGGGAGCGACATACAATCAAGCCGTAACTTATGTGGTTCAGGATTCCGCACAGATTGATCAGACCCTCCGAACCGCGTGGAGTGGCTTCACCGCCGCTCTTACCTCGCGAGATACGGCGCAGGCGCTGCAATATTTCAATGCCCAAGCGCAAGCTAAGTACGGCCCCGTCCTTAGTGCACTGCAACCGAGTCTGCCGCAAACCGTGGCGAGTTTTACTGCGCCACAACTTGCTAACGTTTCCAACGAACTCGGTGAATACGTTATCGGCCGCACGATTAACGGCGTGAAACAGATCTTCTTTATCTATTTCCTGCGTGATATCGATGGCGTATGGCGCCTTGATTCCATGTGACGGAACACGAATGACACTACTCAGAATTTTCTTATGCATGCTTTCTGTTTTTGCAGCGTTATCGCCGCAAGCGTGCGCGACAACCTACACCTACTCTGCGAAACCAATCACGGCCACGGTGGTTGATGCTGAGACCGGCGAGCCGCTGGAGGGAGTAAATGTGGTCGCTCAATGGGATCTGCACGATCCCTGGCCCACTTGGGGAGGGGCCGGCGCTCTGGAGTTGATCGAGGCAATCACTGACAAGAATGGACAGTTCCACATTCCAGGATGGGAAAGCAAAGCTATCCCGAGCGACCGGCTTCCCGGAACTAGGCTTGGCAACGCCGATCCTGGAATGATTCTTTTCAAGAGCGGTTATCAGGTCCGCAGTATCGGTAATGATTTGCAACCGAACCACCTGCGCGACGAGAGTCACACCTGGGTGCGCTACTCGGATTGGGACGGCAAGGTCATCAAGCTGGAGAGGTTCAAGGGAAGCCTTGACCTCTATACAGCAAATACATCTGGAACACTGAGGGGCATTGGCCTTCGTACTGAGTGCGCCTGGAAGAAGATACCAAGATTTCTCGTCGCGCTTATGAAGGAGAAGGAACGGCTGGAACGCGCAGGGCAGGGGTATCCCTACAACACTATTCCGTCGATTGAAACAATTGATCGAGAGTTCGGCAACCGGGGTAACTGCGGGTCGGTTAAAGACTTCTTCAAAGAGTACATGAAATGAACAACAAATACGTTTTCGTCCTGGCGCTTCTCTTTTCAGCGGCAAGCAGCACATTATGCGCATACGAGCTTCCAAACCATTTCGACATGTCTTTGGCAGCCGCCCAAAAATCGGTACTAGGCCAACCTAGCACACTGGCGAATTTCGGTATCGATGACCCTAAAAAGCAGTTTTCCAGTACCTCGGGAGTGAACGATTCGCACTTTACCGATACCTGCTCACATGGAAACACATTTGCCTCTTTAACGCTCATCGCCTGCGGCGCGCAGTTCGAGGATGTCCCCAGCAGCCGCAGCCTGAATCACTTCTTTGATCCATCCAATGGCGGCAAGCCCCTGACTGTTACGCCTATAGGCGCGTTGGGCAAGCCCTCGCCCGACTGGGCTTTGAAGGACAACAACAACGACACCGCGCAGGAATTCGCCTATCGGGATGCACGTGATTACTTCTATCGAGCGCTCACTTCCCAGCAACAATCTCAACGCGATCAATCGTGGGGCAAGGTCTTCCAGGCCATTGGTCAAGTGATCCACCATCTACAGGACATGGCTCAGCCGCAGCATGTGAGAAACGATGGGCATTGCGACGCTATCTTTCCCTGCGCGATTCCCGGAGCTTTGATTGGCGCTTACAACCCGAGCAACTACGAGAAATATACTTCATCGATACCCGGAGGAGCCCGACAAAGGGTACAGAATCTGGCGAACACCGCTAGCGGCAATACCATCTACCCCGGGTCGAACAACGCTAACATTTCCGTTTTCAACACGCCGCGTAAGTTCTTCGTCGGCGCGGGCAGGGGCATCGCCGAGTATACCAACAGCAATTTCGTCAGCGACAAGACCAACTTTACATTTAACAACGGAATAGTCAGTACGCATCCCGTCTATTCACAACCTATTCCCGGACAGGCGAACAATCCCGTTTCCATGCCGCAATTGTTTCCTAACGGTGTTCCGTCGTTCATTCAATCAGCCTGCGGGCTCGATCCGGCAAACTGCTACCTGACGTTTTATTCCACCACCGGCACCGATCCACTGACCGGCTCGTTCTTCACGAATGATCGCGCCTCCACGCTCTCGATCTTCGACGCCGATCTGCAGGTCCCAGTGCAGATGACCGATCCGGCCACGGGCCAGCAGTACACAACGCAGAAAGCGTTTGCCCTTAATCGCTTCAATTTCGATGCCGCGCATGGATTTCTGATTCCTCGCGCCGTTTCCTACTCCGCGGGACTGATCAACTACTTCTTCCGCGGCAAGATCGATATCCTGCCCGATCCCCAGAACCCCGGCTCGCACCTCGTCAAGAATCTCGGCCCCGAGCCGATGGCGGGCAAGTTCACGCTTTACTACGACACGGTGGACGGGAACCGCCAGCCCGTTTCCGACGCTAGCGGCAGCCCTCTGGTCTGGGATACCCGTGTAATTCTTGCCAGCAGTGACGGGGTACTTCCGCCGAACACCGACATGCCGGTCACGGGTTTCATTGCCCCCTCCGATCCCGCTCCCAAGCGCGTGGGCGAATATATGCTGGTGTTCGCCGGCGACATGGGCGAAGAGAAAGCCGACGAGGCGAGCGGCGTCGTCGGTGCCGTGGCGGCCAAGTTTATTGAAGTGACCCCTGGCACACTCTATCTTGCCGCCGTCGACGCGAATAACAACTATGTGGGTCTGCGTGCGGACAAGAACGGCACCAAGGTCCTCTCGGGGGAATTCGATCCCCTGGCGGGCTTGGTGATCGGCCAAACTTTTCCCAAAGTTCAGTTCTTTAATATCGCGAATGCCCATACGCATAAACAGGTGGCCTTTACGCAGACCGTGAACGGGTGGTCCTATCAGACTCTGGGGTTCGGACTCCCACTCAACCGCTTTTCTCAGCTGCAGGTCGGCTATGTATGGAATGCGCTGCTGAACTCATTCACTCAAACCTCAGGTCGGCCGTGGATTGCCAAGTCGCCAGACCCTACGATCGGAACATTTCAGTTTTTCTTCTTCAATTTTTCCGGGAAGGCATTTCTCAATTACAACCGCCAGTTTGTCGATTCCACTGGCGCCACGCGAACGACCCTTGGCCAAGTGAGCTTGCCCGATTCCACGGACTTGGCGTTTTACCTTCTTGATGTTGGTTTTATCTCCGGTGAGCTTCCGGTTTCTCCAGACGGGCTGCACGTGGGCGAATTCCCGGTCAGCACGATCACTACCACCGGTGATATCCAATGCGGAAGCTTCCAGCAGGTGACAAACAAGCAATACTACGAGCTCTTGATCACGCTTTCCGCGACCCCGACCGCGCAACTGAACGCGGTGGCGAACATTACAGACACGGCATCAGGAACATCGACTTGTAGATTTGGCTCTCGGCTTTCGATAGCAGAGAGTTCCCATTCCACGGATCGTATCTTCATCGGTAATTTCATCGGCGGCAAACAAATATATATCCACACCCTTGACTTCAGCGTGAGCGGCAGTGCTAGCACCAGCGTGAGCGGCAGTGATAGCTCCGGTTGGCAGCGCTTGTGCCAGGAAAATACCGACTTTTTTGGCAATTTTCAGAACCAGCTTGCCCACACTTATCAGTTCCCGGATGGAACATTAACGGGGACAATAACCTGCAATGAATCGGTAGGACGGCAGTATTCGGGACAGCCAGGCGTTATCGGGCTGTCGCAGCATGCAAGCGACGCAATCTATACTCAACCCGCTCCGCCCAGTAATCCCAGATACTTTCGCGGAACACTACTCGGCGAAGGGTTCTATATTGCCGATGCATCACCCCTTGGCGAGGTTTTTGTCGCCACCGCGGATTTAAGCGTTGTTATCCACGATCCGCTACCGGGCGGCATGCCCAAAGTAGTCATTCCGCCTGGCGTCGTCAAGCTGCTGGCGGCGCTATGGCTGTGACTCGAGGGGTGCGCGTCTGGGTGTCTGCTCCACCTGGCCGCTCCGTTAGCGGGTTTTTGAATTATCTCGCTTGTGCCTACTCCGTCGCCCGCAACTCGAATCGCTCGAACCCGCCCTGAACTTCGGCGACCTGAACATCGCTTACATGCGCCGCGCGCGGCCCGCGGCGCGCCCAGGCGAGGATCGCTTCGATCGCCTCCGGCGCGCCGTCCACGACCGCCTCGACCGTTCCGTCGCGGCGGTTCCTCGCCCAGCCGGTGACGCCGAGCCGCTCGGCTTCCTCCGCCATGGCGTAGCGGAACCCCACGCCCTGGACGCGTCCGGAGATTTTCAGGTGTTTCGCCATTTCCGGATTGTCCGGTCAGCGGGGGTTCGCGTAAAGTGAGCGGCGTCGTCCGTCACCCGGGAAAAGGAGCTCCTCGTGAAATTCGTGATAAAGCTGATTGCGGCCTCGACGCTGTTTCTCGCCATGAGCGTCTGGGCGCAGGAGAAAGTGGTCTACCATTTCGACAGCGGCCTGGAGCAGGCGACCAAGGGCCTGCGCAACATCAACAACCATCTCGAGGTGGATCCTAAGGCGAGGATCATCGCGGTGATGCACGCCGACGGCGTCGATTTCCTGATGGAAGGCGCCAAGGACCGCTTCGGCCCTTTCGACGCGCGGGTGCAGGACCTGATGGCGAGGGGAGTCCGGTTCCAGGTGTGCGAGATCACGCTGCGCAACCGCAAGCTGAAGCGGGACCAGTTCATCATCGGTGTGGAGTTCGTGCCCTCCGGGGTGGTGCAGATCACGCACCTGCAGCAGAAAGAGGGCTACGCCTACCTCAAGCCCTGAGGAGGTCTTCACAAAAAGCGGAAAAGGTTGACCGCTGGTATTCTGCCCGTGTGAAGGTTAGCGAGGTACTCCGTATGTTGAGCCAAGACGGGTGGTATCTCGTGGCAACCCGGGGCAGCCACCGCCAGTTCAAGCACCCGATCAAGCCTAGCCGGGTCACCGTAGCGGGGAAGCCCAGCGATGACCTCGCTCCGGGTACACTTAACAGCATCCTGAAACAATCTGGTCTCAAGAAGTGAGGTTCACATGCGCTACGCCGTAGTGATCGAGAAGGCCGCGAAGAATTACTCCGCTTACGTACCGGATCTTCCCGGTTGCGTCGCTACGGGCGCGACCGTCGAAGAAACGGAACAATTCATTCGCGAAGCCATCGAGTTTCACCTTTCCGGTCTCCGCGACGACGGCGCTCCTATTCCGCAGCCGTCCAGCCAGGTTGATTACGTCGACGTGGCAGCCTAACAGCGCCGACGCGCGTGAAGCGTAACGCTCCAGTCAAGATTCGCAGTCGCGCCGGTGGCGCGAACGTTAAGCAGTTATTCAAAGGAGTCTACCAATGAAATTGACAAGCAACATCGGGATGCTGTTACTGGCCGTCTGGCTCATCTTGACCGGACTCATACCGCTGACCAATCTGAGTTTCTCGGGACTGGGCACTGGGATGCATATTCTCGCCGTCGCAGCGGGTATCTTGATCGTCGTCAGCCGGTAGGCTGAGGCCCCCGAGGACACCAGGGCGCAAGTTGCCGCTCGACCCGGAAGCGCGGGAAGCATCGCACCCGCGCATCCCGTGCCGCTCGCCGGACAGCGCGACCTTAGATGACTGCTCGCTCGCAGCCGCCGCTACCGCCCGGGTTTCCGCTGCCCTCCGTGGACAAGGCGGGAAAGTCCATTCGTGCGGGAGCGAAGGTCCGGATATTGTCCGTGGCGTCATGCGCCAAGTGGTTGCCCGCCGAAGATCAACATCGTTTGCGGTCGTATGAAGGGCACACGTTCACGGTGCTCGAGATCGATCGCTACGGCATGGTTTGGTTCGGGTCCGAGGGCGGCGGGCCCAGCTTCAGTCTCAGACCGGAGGAGGTTGCCGTCGTCTGAGGCTCGCGGGGTGACAGGATGGACCGCGCGGCGAAGCGCGCCGCGGGTCAGGGACGCGCGTCGAGCGGGGCACTTTTCAGGAAAACGCCTTCAGCGCCTCGGGGCTGCGCAGCGTCACGATGGTGGCGGCGCAGATTGCGACGATGGGAATCACGATCAGCGTGACGCCGCTGATGGCGCCGAGCCAGTTTACGGGCGGGGCGTCCGGATCGGGCCGCCTGAGCGCGTAGAGCCGCGAGGCGGCCGAGAGCGGCGCGAGCACGATGAGCGCCCAGCAGAACAGCTCCAGCAGGTACCGTCCCCAGGGCTCGAGGCGCAGCACCCCGATTCCGCCCGCGAGCCCGAGCGCCCAGATCCCCGCGAGCAGGAGATCGTTCCAGGAGCTGTAGCCCAGGTAGCGCCGCTCCAGATCGCCCGCGCGCGCGAGCGTCAGGATCAGCACGGCGCCCAGCAGCAGCGCCGCGGCCGAAGTCAGCGTGAAGAACCAGCCGACGAACGCGAGTGAGAGCTCCATCGCCTTATTTCTTCCCGCGCGAGCTTATCGCGGCGAGAATGCCCTGCATGATCGCGGCGGGCTGCGGCGGGCAGCCGGGCACGGCCGCGTCGACGGGGATCACGTTGGAGACGCGGCCGCAGCTCGCGTAGCTCTCGCCGAATATTCCGCCGGTGCAGCCGCAATCGCCGATCGCGACGACGAGCTTGGGGTCGGGCGTGGCGTCGTAAGTGCGCTTCAGCGCGACCTCCATGTTGCGCGACACCGGGCCGGTCACGAGCAGCAGGTCGGCATGACGGGGGCTCGCGACGAACTTGATGCCGAGCCGCTCCAGGTTGTAGTGGGGGCCGTTCATGGCGTGGATCTCGAGCTCGCAGCCGTTGCACGAGCCGGCGTCCACGTGCCGGATGGCGAGCGCGCGCCCGAAGTGTTTGAGGATCGCGTCGCCCAGCCGCTGCTCGACCTGCCGCAGCGATTCGTCCGGGCGCGGCGAGGGCTCGGTGACGATGCCGGTCTTCGCGATCTGCTTCAACAACTGATACATGGGGTTTTGCTTTTCACAGGTCCGCTCCGCTGTAGGAGAGGTTGAACGACTTGTTGATCAGCGGGAAATCCGGAACGATGTTGCCCATCACCGCGCGCTCCAGCAGCGGCCAGTTCTGCCAGGACGGATCGTGCGGGTGCAGGCGGTGGATGCGGTTTGCCGCCGCCGTCTCGAGCGCGACCAGCACTTCCCCGCGCCAGCCTTCGACCCAGCCGATGCCGCGCGCGCCCGGCTCGGCGGAGGCGAGCGGCGCCCGGATTTCCCCGGGCGGCAACTGCCGGACCAGCAGCTGCACCAAGCGCATCGACTCGAAGACCTCCTCGAAGCGCACGGAAATCCGCGCGGCGACATCGCCGCGCGTGTGCTCGGCCAGTCTCGGCTCGAGCTGCCGGTACGGGAGAATCGGGTAGTCGACGCGCAGGTCGCGCCGCACGCCGCTCGCGCGGCCCGCGGGCCCGGTGAGGCCCATCTGCTCGGCGAGCTCCGGCAGCACCTGCCCGGTGAGGATGAAGCGGTCCTGGGCGCCGGCGTGCTCCTCGTAGATCGACTTCAGCGTCGCGGCCTCGTGCTGGATGCTCTCGAGCTGCGCGGCGAGCCTGTCGGCGTCCGGCTGCGGGAGGTCGCGCGCGACCCCGCCCGGTACGATCGCATCCATCAGGTAGCGGTGGCCGAAGAGACGCGCGTTCGATCGCAGCAGATCCTCCTTCAGCCGCCAGAACTGGAAAAAGCCGAAGGAGAGCGCGACGTCGTTGCCCAGGTAGCCGAGATCGCCGAGGTGGTTGGCGATCCTTTCCAGCTCGAGCAGGATGCCGCGCAGCGCGAGCGCGCGGCGCGGCGGCTCGGTGCCCGTCGCGCCCTCGACCGCCATCGCGTAGGCCCAGGCGTAGGCGGCGGTCGAGTCACCGCTCACGCGAGCGGCGAGCTTCGCGCCTTCCTCGAGCGTCATCGCCTCGAAGCGCTTCTCGATGCCCTTGTGCGTGTAGCCGAGCCGCTCCTCCAGGCGCAGGATCTTTTCGCCCACGACGGAGAAGCGGAAATGCCCCGGCTCGATGGTGCCGGCGTGCACCGGTCCCACCGGAATTTCGTGCACGCCCTCGCCCTCCACCTTCACGAAGGGATAACGGTCCTCGTCCCGGCGCGGCGCGGCGTCGAAGTCCTTGCGCAGCGGAAACGCGTCGTCGGGCCAGGCGCCATGCCGCAGCCACTTGCGCCGGTCGGCGCCTCCGTCCGGAAGGATGCCGAGAAGGTCGGACGCCGCGCGCTGCATGCGGTTTGCGCTCGGATAGATGTCGGCGATTCCCGGGTAGCGCGGATTTTCCCGGGGGAGCGCGACGCTGAGCCACAGCAATCCGGACCGGAAAGCGAGCGCGAGGTGCAGCGCGTAGCAGGCGCCGCGCTGCTGCGTCTCGTCGCTTCCCCACAAAGCGACGAGCCGCGCTTTGCGCGCTCGTGCTTGTTCGCAGATGCCGCGCAGCTCGCCCGCCGCAATCGAAGCGCGGAACGCGGGCACGGCGCTCGCCAGGGGCTCGACTTCGATGGGCAGCTCGTTCAGGCGCATGGAAGCCGGTTCAACCGATCAGCGCCGCCGCCTGCCGGTACCAGCCGGCGAGGTAGGGGGGAATGTAGAGGCCGAGCCCGAGCACGATCGCCAAGTGCACGAACACGGGTATGAGCGCCGGCGCGCGCGGCAGGCGCGACGCGGCGGTCTCGCCGAACACCATCGGCTGCACCTTGCCGAAGATCGAGGCGAACGCGACGCCGAGCGCGACCAGAAGAAACGGCGTCGCCCAGGAATGCTGGTGCATCGCGGAGGTCAGGATCATGAATTCGCTCGTGAACACGCCGAAGGGCGGAAGCCCGAGGATGGCGAGGCTGCCGAGCGCGAGGCCCCAGCCGATGGTCGGGCTGATCTGGATCAGGCCGCGGATCGAATCCATGTTCTGGGTGCCGGTCGCCTGCGACGCGTGCCCGACGGTGAAGAAGATCGCGCTCTTGGTGAGCGAATGCACGGTCATGTGCAAAAGGCCCGCGAACGCCGCCACCGCGCCGCCCATGCCGAAGGCAAAAGTCATGATGCCCATGTGCTCGATCGAAGAGTAGGCGAACATGCGCTTGATGTCGCGCTGCCTGGAGAGGAAGAACGCGGCCACGACGACCGAGAGCAGGCCGAACCCCATCATGAGCCCGCCGGAGAAATTGCCCCCGAGCGCGTCGTCGACCAGCACCTTGCTCCGCACGACGGCGTAGAGCGCGACATTGAGCAAGAGGCCCGAGAGCACCGCCGAGATCGGCGTCGGGCCTTCGGCGTGCGCATCCGGCAGCCAGTTGTGCAGCGGCACGAGGCCCACCTTGGTGCCGTAGCCCACGAGCAGGAACACGAACGCGAGCGACAGCACCGTCGGCTCGAGCTGGCCGCGCACCCCGTGCAGATGCGTCCAGAGAAGCGACGCGCCGCCGGGGCCGAGCACTTTCTCGGCCGCGAAATAGAGGAGGATCGTGCCGAACAGCGCCTGCGCGATGCCCACCGAGCAGAGGATGAAGTACTTCCACGCCGCCTCCAGGCTCGCGGGCGTGCGGTACAGGCTGACGAGCAGGACGGTCGAGAGTGTCGCGCCTTCCATCGCCACCCACATCACGCCGACGTTGTTCGAGAGCAGGCACAGGAACATCGTGAAGGTGAACAGCTGGTACATGCTGTGGTACAGCCGCAGCCGCGCCGCGTTGACCCGGCCGCGGTCCTGCTCGGTGCGCATGTAAGGCCGGGAAAAAAGGGCGGTGGTGAAGGAAACGAGCGCGGTCAGCGCGACCAGGAAGACGTTGAAAGGATCGACGAAGAACTGCTCTTCGAAGGCGACGATCGGCCCGTCCGAGATCACGCGGCCGGTCAGCAGGGCGGCGGCGCCGAAGGTCACGAGGCTCATCAGCGCGTTCAGCTCCGGCGCCCAGCGCCTGTGGCCGACGAGCGCGAGCGCGAAGCCGCCGAGCAGCGGGACGCCGAGCACCAGGGCGATTTCTTTCATGTCAGTCCTGCTTGAGCTTTTCCATATGCCGGATGTCGAGGCTGTCGAACTGCTCGCGGATATGGAAGAAGAAGATGCCGAAGATGAAGGTGCCCACCAGCACGTCGAGCGCGACGCCCAGCTCCACCACGAGCGGCATTCCATAGGTGGCGCTGGTCGCGGCGAAGAAAAGGCCGTTCTCCATCGCCAGGAAGCCGATCACCTGGGGCACGGCTTTCCTGCGCACGATCATCATGAGGAAGGCAAGCAGCACGCTTGCCAGCGCGATTCCGAGCGTCGAGCGCGTGAGCGCGCTCGCCATCTGGGAAATCGGCGTGGCGAGCGCGAAGGCGAAGATCACGAGGCCGATCCCGATCAGCATGGTCGTCGGGATGTTGATCAAGGTCTCGACGTCCCAGCGCACGAACAGCCGGTCGATCAGCCGGTGCAGCACCCACGGAATGAGGATCACCTTCAGCAGGACCGTCAGCGCCGCCGAGAAATAGAGATGCGTCTGGCCGGTCGAGTAGGCCACGATGGCCGTGGACGCGGCGAGCGCCGCGCCCTGCCACGCGAACAGGCGGATCAACGTGAGTATGCGCCGCTGCGACAGCATGGCGAACGCGAGCAGGAGCAGGAACGCGGCGAGCACGTTGACGAACTGGCTGGCGAGCGGCATTGCCGTCAGCCTTGGACCAGGAAGTGCGTGAGCATCCCCAGCACCGCGAGCAGGAACGCGGTGGAAAGGAACTCGGGAGCGAGGAAGAGGCGCAGCTTGGCGAGCAGCGTCTCGATCAAGGCAAGCCCCGCGCCGGCAAAAGCGAGCTTCGCGAGCAGCGCGGCGACCGCGAGCGGGAGGGCGGACCAGTCGCCGGCGGCGGCGATGCCCCAGGGCGCGAACAGCGCGATGCCGATGGTCATATAGGCGAAGAGCTTGATCGCCACGGCCCACTCGATCAGCGCCAGGTGCCGCGCCGAGTATTCGAGGATCATTGCCTCGTGCACCATGGTCAGCTCGAGGTGCGTGGTGGGGTTGTCGATCGGAATGCGGGCGTTTTCCGCGAGCAGCACCATGAGGAACGCCACCGCCGCGAATGCGAGGCTCGGGTAGAGGGCGAACTCGCGGTGCGCCAGGGTGTCGACGATGGTGGTGAGCTGGGTCGAGCCGGAAATAAGGGAGGCGGTAAACAGCGCCATCAGCATCGCCGGTTCGGCGAGGAAACCGATCAGCATCTCGCGCCGCGCGCCCAGGCCCCCGAACGAAGTGCCGATGTCCATCGCGGCGAGCGCGGAGAACACCCGCGCCAGGGCGAATACCCCCACCAGCGCGATGATGTCGGCGGCCGGCGCGAAAGGCAGGCCGGTGGCGAGCACCGGCACGATGCCCGCGGCGAGCCACATGCAGCCGAACAGGACGTAGGGCGTCCAGCGGAAAAGAGGCGAGGCGTTGCTCGCGAAGATCGCGTCTTTGTGGAAGAGCTTCGCGAGCGTGAAGTAGGGCAGCAGGATGGAAGGCGCCGAGCGGTTCTGCATCCAGGCGCGGCACTGGTTGACCCAGCCCACGAGCAAGGGCGCGGCCAGCACCACGAACACCGATTGCAGGATCTGGAACGCAATGCCGGCCGAGAGGTTCATCGCACGAACACCAGCAGCGCGATCAGGGTGAGGAAGCTGTAGAGCAGGTAGATGCTGATCCTGCCCTGCTGCAGCAGCGCGATCTTCGACGAAACGAACTCGGCCGCGCGCGCCACCGGCAGATACAGCCAGTGCCAGTGGCGGTCTTCGATGCTGACCGAGAACCTCGGCGCCGGGTCGTCCGGCTCCGGCAGGTGCCGCTCGATGCGATAGACCGGGCCGAACACGTGGCGGATCGGCTGGCCGAAAGCGTCCGCCGTGTCCTGCATGCGCGAAGTCTGCTCGGGGAAGCCGCAATCCCACGGCTCGGCAAGGCGCACGCGGCCGTGAAAGAAGCGGCGCACGAGCAGGAACGCGAGCAGCGTCACCGCCACGATCACGACGAGAAAGATCGCGGGCGAGTAGCTCGCCTGCTCGGGCGCAGTGGGCACGAGCCACAGCCAGTTCGACTCCAGCGCCTGCTCGGACAATCCCTGGCCGGTGATCGAGACGCCGACGCGGTTCAGCATAAGCATGAACGCGGTCGGGACAAGGCCGAGCACGAAGCAGCCGGCCGCAAGCCACGCCATGCCGAAGAGCTCCATTCTGCCGGCGTCGCGGCCGGTCTCGGGCGCGGGATGCCGCCGCTCGCGCTGCCTGCCGAGAAAGGCGATGCCGTAGACCTTGACGAAACACATCGCGGTGAGCGCACCGGCAAGCGCGAGCGTGGCGGCGAACAAGGGCAGCAGGCTCCGCACGACGCCGTTTTTCAGGATCGGCGCCTGGAGCGCGGCCTGGAACGTGAGCCATTCGGAGACGAATCCGTTCAGGGGCGGCAGCGCCGAGATGGCGAGCGCGCCGATGAGGAAATAGAACGCGGTCCCGGGCATCCTGTGGATCAGGCCGCCCATTTCGTTCAGGTTGCGAAGGCCGGTCGCGTGCAGGATCGAGCCCGCCCCGAGAAACAGCAAGCCCTTGAACACCGCGTGATTGAAGGTGTGATAGAGCGCGGCGATCAGGCCGAGCACGCCCGCCGCGGGATGCCCGAAGCCGATGAACACCATCGAGAGGCCGAGTCCCAGCAGGATGATGCCGATGTTCTCGACCGAGTGGTAGGCGAGCAGGCGCTTCAGGTCGTGCTGCATCAGCGCGTAGAGCACGCCGAAGAGCGTCGTTCCCGCGCCGACCGCGAGCACCACCATGCCCCATTCCCAGCGGACGTCGCCGATCAGGTCGAAGATCACCCGCACCATCCCGTAGATGGCGGTCTTCAGCATGACGCCGCTCAGCAGCGCCGAAACGGGCGAGGGCGCGGCCGGATGCGCTTCGGGCAGCCACGCGTGCAGCGGGACCATCCCCGCCTTGGCGCCGAAGCCGAAGAAAGCGAGCAGGAACGCGACGGTCGCCCAAAAGGGCGTGAGCTCGTATTGGCGCAGCGCCTCGAAAGTGTAGTCGCCGCTGCCCCCGTGCATCACGCCGAAACAGAGCAGGATCGCGAGCGCGCCGAGGTGGGCGATCAGCAGGTAGAGAAAGCCCGCGTTGCGGATCGCCGGCAGCTCGTGGTCGGTGATGACGAGGAAATACGAGGCGAGCGCCATCGTTTCCCACGCGACCATGAAGAGGTAGGCGTCGTCGGCGAGCATGACGAGCGCCATGCTGGCGAGAAACACGTGGTATTGCAGGCCGATGAGCGCAAGCCGGCTCGCGGTCTCCTCGTGGAAGTAATCCGCGGCATAGATGGAGATGCCCGCGGAGACCGAGCCGAGCAGCATCAGGAAAAATCCGGCGAGCGGATCGATGCGCAGGTGGAACGGAAGGTCGGGCAGGCCGAGCGGCAGCGTCAGGCTCTGCGCGGGCGACCAGATCGCCTGCAGGCCGAAGGCCGCGAGCGCGAGGCCGGCGAGCGCGCCCAGAGGAAAAGCAAGCCGCCTTGCGAACGACGCGTGGCCGGCCGGAATCAGGCTGAGCGCCGCGACGGCCAGCCAGGACACGGCAACGAGAAGCGAACCCGCGAGGGGCGACGGCGCGGCTCCCACTGCGGTCACTTCACCTTCATTCCGGGTTGTGCGCCGCTGTCGGGCGAGAGCAGGAACAGTCCCGGCCCTTCGCCGGAAGCGGCCAGAACCATTCCCTCCGACACGCCGAACTTCATCTTGCGCGGTGCGATGTTCGCCACCATCACCGTGAGCCGGCCTTCGAGCTTGGCGGGGTCGTAGCTGGACTTGATCCCGGCGAACACCGTGCGCGTTCCGGCGCCGGTGTCGAGCGTGAGCTTCAAGAGCCTGTCCGCCCCGTCCACGTGCTCGGCTTTGACGATTCTCGCGATGCGAAGGTCGACTTTGGAGAAGTCGTCGATCGAAATCTCCCCTCTCTCATCGGAAGAGGGTTGGGGTGAGGGTGTGGTGGTCATCGTCGTTTCCTTAGTCTCGAACAGGGCGTCGAGCCGCTTTTCGTCGACGCGGGTCATGAGGTGTCGATAGGAGCGAATTGCGTGCCCTGCCGGAAGGAGCTGCTTTGCATCGCCCCAAAATACAGGTGGAATGTTAAGAAAATTTTCAACGCTGCGTGCGGTTTCCGGAAGCACGGGCTTTAAATAAATCGTGACAAGACGGAATAAGTTAAGGCCAACGCTGCAAATGACGTGCAGGGTATTATGCTTAGCTTGGTCCTTCACAAGCTCCCATGGTTTGAACTGATCGATTACCCAATTTGCTCGATCTATTAAGTCGAAGACCAACCGAATCGCTTTAGAGTACTCCCGGCTGGCATACAAATCGGCTACATGTTCAGCAGCCTCAATCGTCAACTCCAATGCGATCGCAGCTTGAACCAGCTCAGCACCAGGCTCGTTGCGATTGGTCGGGGGCGCATGTCGTGCTCTTCCGAAGACGGGGTCTTTTCCAATTACTGGTGCCACTTCGGTCACATCTGCTAGGCGTCCATCGAAGAATCTCGCGATAAATCCAGCGCACCGGCTTGCGATATTGATGTACTTCCCGATCAGATCGCTGTCTACGCGTGCTTTGAAATCGTCAGGGTCAAAATCCACATCTTCGACGTTTGCGTTCAACTTGGCGGCGATATAGTAGCGCAGCCACTCCGGGTTCATGCCGAGCTCGAGATAGCGCAGTGGGTCGATGCCCGTGCCGCGCGATTTCGACATCTTGTCGCCCGAGACGGTGATGAATCCGTGCACATAGATGTTGTCCGGCTCCTTATAGCCGGAAAATTTCAGCATCGCCGGCCAGAACAGGGTGTGGAAGTAGATGATGTCCTTGCCGATGAAGTGGATCATCTCGGTGTCCGGCGCGGCGAGGAATTCCTCGAAGCTGCGCGACTCCCCGTTGTTGCGGGCTTTGCCGGAACCGAAGTAGTTTTTTAGGCCGGCGAAATAGCCGATCGGCGCGTCCAGCCACACGTAGAAATATTTTCCCGGCGCGTCGGGGATCGGGATGCCGAAATAGGGCGCATCACGTGAAATATCCCAATCTCCGAGAGCCTTCTCGCCGCTGCCTTCCAACCACTCTTTCGCTTTGTTCGTCACTTGCGGCTGCAATCGGCCGGGCTTGTTGACCCATTCGCGCAGGAATCTGACGCATTGAGGGTCGGAGAGCTTGAAGAAAAAATGCTCAGACGACTTGAGAACCGGTTTCGCGCCGGAGAGCACCGAATACGGGTTCTTCAGCTTCGTCGGCGGAGAGACCGTGCTGCAATTTTCGCAGGCGTCTCCGTACTGATCCTTCGCGCCGCAGTTCGGGCACTCGCCCTTGATGTAGCGGTCGGCGAGGAACATGCCCTTCACCGGATCGTAAAACTGCTCGATTGCTTTCCTGTAGATCAGTCCCGCCTTGTCCAGTTTGCGATAGATGTCTCGCGACAGCTCGATGTTTTCCGCTGAATGCGTCGAGTGCCAGTTGTCGAAGGCGATGTGGAAGCCGTCGAGGTACTGCTTGCGGCCCCTTGCGATCTCGGCGATGAACTCCTCGGGTTTTTTCCCCGCCTTTTCCGCCGCCAGCATGATCGGTGCGCCGTGCGCGTCGTCGGCGCCGATGAAATGCACGTCATGGCCCTGCATGCGCTGGAATCTCACCCAGATGTCGGCCTGGATGTATTCCATGATGTGGCCGATGTGAAACGGGCCGTTCGCGTAGGGCAGGGCGGTGGTGACGAACAGCCGGCGGGACATGCGGACTTTCAAAAAGCCGTCATTCTACCGCCTCGCGTGCGCCTCAGGCGCGCGCCAGGCTCGCTACAGCATGACGATCGCTGTCGCAATGAGGAGCGCCGCGACGACGGTGGCGGCGAAGATCCTGTTTTCGCGCGTTCCCCAGGGCCGCTCGACGAGCCGCGCCGCGATGGAGCGGGTCGCGGACGTCACGGGTGCCGCCGTGAATTCCATCGAGGTTCCGTCCGCGCTCAGCTGGCGCATCAGGCGCATGGTGGCCTCGTGCGAGTCAAACGCGCGCGAAAGTCCTTTCGTCGGCCCGGGATCCGTCGCGACTGCCTCGCCCGGCTCAGGCGCGCCCGGAGCGAAATCGGCGGGCAAGGGCGCCGGAGCGGCTGCCGGCTTGGGAATCGACCGGGTGGCCGCGGGATCCGCGCTCGGGGTCTGCGGGCTCTCCAACTGCTTGATGCACTCGCGCAGATCGTTCGCCAGATCGGTGGCGGTCTGGTAGCGCGCGTCCGGGGACTTGGTCAGAACCTTGGCGATGATGTAGTCGAGCATCACCGGAACCTGCGGATTGGCGGCGCTCGGCGGATTCGGGTCGTGGTTCGTGATCTGGTACATCAAGGCGCTCAGGCCCTCGCCGTTGAACGGCGTCACGCCCGTCAGGCACTGATAGAGAATGACCCCGAGGGAAAAGATGTCGGAGCGGTGATCGGCGCGCTTGCCGACCACCTGCTCGGGGGAAAGATATTTGGGCGAGCCCATGATGACGCCGGTCTGGGTCCGGGTTTCGGTCGAGCGCATGCGGGCGATCCCGAAATCGGCGATCTTTGCACGCCCGTCCGCCGTGATCAGGATATTCGCGGGCTTGATGTCGCGGTGGATAACCTGGTGTTCGTGCGCGTAGGCGAGGCCTTCGGCGACCTGTGCCGCGATGTCCGCCGCCTTTGCGATCGGCAGCGGCTGGCCCTGCGACAGGAGGTGGCGCAGCTCCTTGCCCTCCACGTATTCCATCGCCATGTAGACCAGGTGGCCGCTCTTGCCTATGTCGTAGATGATGATGATATTCGGATGGTTGAGGCCTCCGGCCGCCTTGGCTTCGTGGTAAAAGCGCGCCTCGTACTCCATCACCCCATCCTGCTCGGCTTCCGCCATGTTGATGGTCTTGATGGCCACCGTGCGATTGAGCATCGGGTCGTTGGCCTTGTAGACCACACCCATCGCGCCTTTGCCCAGTTCGGCGACGATCTCGTAGCGGCCGAGCGTAGACAGCGCGGTCATGCCCGGTTATCTCCTGACGCGTCCGGAACGCGCCGTGCACGCGAGCAGCGGAACCAGCCGGCGGTACGCGGTCATCTCCCTTCCGTTCACCGACGAAACCTGTGCTTGATGCTGATGCGCGCGCCCGACTTGGCGTCGATGGTTTGGACGTGGGCCGGAAACGACGAATTCCTCAGCTCGATCCGGTGCGTTCCAGGCGAGACGGAGACATCGCGCAGCGGGGGGCTTACTCCCAGTCTGGTCCCGTCGACATAAACTTCGGCCCAGGGTAGCGCGGCGATACTCACCATCACCGCCCCGCGACGCGGCGCAACTTCTTCTTCGAGTTTGAGCGCAGCTTCCGGCTCCTCTGCGCTCGCCGGCGGCGTCCCGATCGCCGCTACTTTCACGGACGGGGATTCGACCTTGGGCGCGGGGCCTGGCCTTGCTTCGCCGCCAGGGCTTCGGTGCGCGCGCGCCACGACTCCCGTTCCGACGATCAGGAGAAATGTCAGCGGGGCGGCCACGAGCAGCTTGCTGTTGACCGCGAGCATTCCCGCCCACTTGCGCAGTTGGACGCGGGCGATCCGGCCGACCCGGCCGATCTGGCGGCCGAGCCGAACGCCCGAGCCGGCAAACCAGGCGCCCAAGCCGGCAAGCCAGGCGCTCCGTTTGATCGGCGCAGCGGGCGTCGGTCTGCGCAGGTTGCTGGGCGCGGTGCTGACCGCGTACACCTCGTGCTCGCGCACGTGCTTGTCGGTCTTCGCGCCCTCGTAGCGGAACAGGTTGATGTAGTCCTCGGACAGGCGCGTGATGATGTCGTAATACGAGCGCGACACGAGGATTTGCCCCGGCTCGGAGAAGCTCATGATGCGTTGAGCGACGTTGATTCCGTCGCCGATGATGTTGGGTTGGCCGTTGATGTCCTTGACGAGCCTGACCGGGCCGACGTTGACGCCCACGCGGATCTGCAGTCTGAGGCCGCCGGTGGTGTCGGCGGCCGCCGCGATAATGGCGTCGCGCAGGCTCAATCCCGCGAACATCGCGTCTTCTGGGTCCCCGAGAAAGCTCACCGCGGCGCCGTCCCCGGTGTCCAGAATAATGCGGTCATCGCTCGCGACCCCCGCGATCGCCTCGGTGAGCACGATGTTGAACCGCTCCTTCAGCACGATCTGCTCGGCGACCGAGCGCTGCGAATACTCGACGATGTCGAGAAACAGCACGCTGCAAATAAAAGTTCGGTTGATGCTCTCCGGCATGGTGGGTTCGCCGCGATCGTAGGGTGGCCCGGAGCCCGCAACGGCGTCCGGCCCTTCGTTGCTCGCCATTCTACCGCGCCAGGAAGCGGCAGGCACCGGAAAGTTGCTAGAATATCAACCTATTGCTCACCCGCCGCCCGAGCGGCCGATCCTCCGAACCGCCATGTCCATCACCCAGGAACTAGTTCACAGCGCTCTCAGGGCTACGCTCGACCCTAATACGGGCAAGGACTTCCTCGCGACCAAATCGGCAAAAAATATCAGGATCGAGGAGGGCAATATTTCGCTGGACATCGAGCTCGGCTATCCCGCCAAGACGCAGCTGGAACCCATCCGCAGACTGGTCGCCGGAAAACTCAAGGGACTTTCCGGTGCAAACGCGGTCACGGTGAACGTCACCAGCGCGATCGTTTCGCACTCGGTGCAGCGGGGAGTCAAGCTCGTGCCGGGAGTGAAGAACATCATCGCCGTCGCTTCGGCCAAGGGCGGGGTGGGCAAGTCCACTACCGCGGTGAACCTGGCCCTGGGTCTGGCGGCCGAGGGCGCGAGCGTCGGGGTGCTCGATGCCGACATCTACGGCCCCTCGCAGCCGATGATGCTCGGCATCGCCGGCCGGCCGGAGTCGAGGGACGGCAAGACGCTCGAGCCCATGATGGGACACGGTATCCAGGCGATCTCAATCGGCTTTCTCATCGACATCGATACTCCGATGGTGTGGCGCGGACCGATGGTGACGCAGGCTCTGGAGCAATTGCTCAAGGACACCCACTGGCGCGATATCGATTACCTGATCGTCGACATGCCGCCGGGCACCGGCGACATCCAGCTGACGCTTGCGCAAAAAGTACCCGTCACTGGGGCCGTGATCGTCACCACCCCCCAGGACATTGCCTTGATCGACGCGAGAAAAGGCCTCAAGATGTTCGAGAAGGTCGGCATTCCCATCCTCGGCATCGTGGAGAACATGAGCACGCACATCTGCTCCAACTGCGGCCACGAGGAACACATCTTCGGGCAAGGCGGGGCGGAGAGAATGTGCAAAGACTATGGCACGGAGCTGCTCGGGTCGCTGCCGCTCGACATCAACATCCGCGAGCAGGCCGACTCGGGCAAGCCGACGGTGGTCGCGGATCCCGACGGCCGGGTGGCCGAGATCTACCGGACGATCGCGCGCAGGATTGCCGTCAAGATCGCCGAGTCCGCCAAGGACATGACGTCGAAGTTTCCGAACATCGTGGTGTCGAAGAACACCTGAGCGGGCAGCCGGACGTGACCATCAAATCCGACAAGTGGATCCGCCGCATGGCGCTCCAGCACCGGATGATCGAGCCGTTCGAGCCGCAACAGGTCAAGGAGGTCGGGGGCCGGCGCATCGTCTCCTATGGCACTTCCAGCTACGGCTACGATATCCGCTGCTCCAGCGAATTCAAGCTTTTCACCAATCTCAATACCACGATCGTCGATCCGAAGAATTTCGATGACAAGTCGTTTGTGGACGTCAGAGGCGACTCCTGCATCATCCCGCCCAATTCCTTCGCCCTTGCCCGCACGGTCGAATACTTCCGGATACCGAGGAACGTTCTGGTCATCTGCCTCGGAAAGTCCACTTATGCCCGTTGCGGCATCATCGTCAACGTCACTCCGCTCGAGCCCGAGTGGGAAGGGCACGTGACCTTGGAATTTTCCAACACGACGCCCTTGCCCGCGAAGATCTACGCCAACGAGGGCGTGGCCCAGGTCATCTTCATCGGGTCCGACGAGATCTGCGAGACCTCCTACCGCGACCGCGGCGGCAAATACCAGGGACAAAAAGGGGTAACGCTGCCGAAGATCTGACGATCTCCGCCCGGCGGCGGGGCGTCCCTCTCGCGTTGGAGTGTCCGGCTGGGCGAAGACTCGAAACAATGAAGCCCCTCCAGTTTTCCAGATCCGCCTGGGCGGTGCTTGTGCTGGGAACCCTCGGCTTTACCGGGTTCCGTCTGGCCCAATTACTGCGGTATGGCGACGCGGCCCTGCTCGAGGGCCACCGGTGGGATTGGGCGCGCGCCTTCTGGATGGGGACGCGCTTCGATTTCAAGGTGCTGGCGGTCATGGTGCTCGCGTTGCTCGTGCCGGCCAGCCTGGTTGCTCTTCCTCGCATCACGCGCAAGGCCGGTGCATGGCTGCAGCAGGTGGCCGTCGTGGCGCTGTTCTTCACGGCGAACTTTGCGGCGGCCTCGCAGCATTTCTACTACGGGTTCTATGGAACGCCGTTTACGCCGATCGTCTTCGGGCTTTACGAGGACGACACCTGGGCCGTGCTCGCTTCGATTTGGAGCCATTTTCCGGTGGTCTTGGCGACCGCCGGTGTGATCGTCCTTTCGGCGCTGCAGTCCGGGCTGGTGTCGCGCTTCACGCGTGCCGGAGAAGTCGCAGAGCCGCCCTCGTCCACAACGCTCGCCTATACGCTCGCCACGGTTTTGGCGTTGGCCCTGTTGGCCCGCGGCAGCCTGGGAACCTTTCCGCTGAACCGCGAAGACGCCACGGTGGCGCCCGATCCTTTCGTCAACAATCTGGTCCGCAACGCGCCGCAGACCCTCTACGACGCCTTCATGGATCGCCAGGACGAAATCACCATAACCGAAAATCCCGCGCAGCGCCTGCCCGCATATGGGTTCGGTACGCTCGACGAGCTGGCGCGGACGCTGGACGTCCCCGGCGGCGCCCCCCGCGACCTGGAAGCATTTGTCTTTCGGCGCACGCGACACAATCCCTGGCTTGCGGCGCACCCGCCGCACGTGGTGTTCGCCCTGCTCGAATCCTGGGGCGCGCATCAACTCGAATTCAACTCGCCTCAAACCGACGTGGCCGGCGCCATGACCAAGCACCTGCGGCGCGATGTGTTGTTCCGGAATTTTTTCCCGGCGCAAAATGGGACGCATCCCACTCTCGAGGCGCTGCTTCTGAATTCGCCGCTCACGCCGCTCACGCAAGGACAGTATGGGTTCATGAGCTTCTCCGACGCGGCGCCGCGCCCCTTCAAGGAACAGGGTTACCGCACGGCATTCCTCTATGGGGGCAGCAATGCGTGGCGCTCCCTCGGGCGGACGCTGAAGCACCAGTATTTCGACGATGTCTATGACATCGGTGACATCATGGCGCGTTATCCGGACGCGCAGCGCACCGTGTGGGGCGTGTACGACGAGTACCTGTTCCGCTTCGCCTATGACTTGCTCGATCGCGCGGAGGCCGAGGGGCAGGCGCTTTTTCTGTTCCTTGTCACGACCACCAACCATCCGCCGCACAGCGTTCCCTCGAGCTATCACCCGCTACCGCTCGATCTGGCGCCCATGCGTCCGTTTCTGGTGGGGGATGTTGAAAGCAGCGAGAAGCTGGTCCAGACCTACCAGTACGCGACCCACCAGCTGGGCCTGTTCCTTGACCAGATTGAGGCCAGTCCCCTGGGCCACAAAACCATCGTCACGGCAACGGGTGACCACAATCTGCGCACGCTGCTGCAATATCGCCAACCCGCCGATGCCAAGGATCTGCACCGCGTGCCCGGCTACTTCTATGTTCCCGCCCCCTACCGTCCTGCGACCCCGCCCGACCTGCATCGGTATGCCGGTCACCGCGACATCTTTCCCACTCTTTACAATCTGGCGTTGTCGGACGCGCGTTATCCTGCATTTGGCGACAATCTGTTCGAGCCGGTTCCGGAGAAGCGGCAGTTCGCAATGGTCGCTTACGAAATTCTGTTCAGCCGCGCCGGCGCGCTGCTGCCGTTTGTGGGCAAGCCCGCCGCCTTCGGCTGGGATGACTCGCAGACCCGTCTTGAGTACATCGATCCGACGCCGGCCATCCTGCAGCAGCAAGGGGAGCAGGCGCGCGCCTGGACGGCGCTTGCAGACTGGTACACCCGCTACCAGGTGATTGCCTGGAAGAAGAGCGCGGCGGGCCGCTGAAGCCGCTCGCGGGTCCCGGTCTCATCTGCCGGTCGAAGGGGCGCCTTGCCGCCCGAGTGTAAGCCCATGTAAGCGATGGCCGCGGCCGTAAGCGGTCCGCCTCCTTCCGATTCCTGCCCGTACCCACGCTACTTCCACATCCCCTTGCGTTTAAGTCAGGTCTTGCATACTATTGATTGTGGTATGGATGTGTCGAAAATCGTCGCCGCACGTGGGAAACGTGCAAAATGCCAAAAAATGCGCTTGACCTCGGGACCGCAGCCACTATAATTCGCGCAAACGGGCTCCGGTTCGGTTGTCTGCCATGCGGACGGTCAAACCCGGGCCCGATGCTTTTGGAGATCGGTTTCATCTTGCAAATTCGAGATAAGAGGAGGTCATCATGACAAGCGCGAGGGAGTACTACGGCTCGCAGGATTTTTTCGCACTCGACATTCCCGTAACGTAGGTTCGTCCTGGAGACCACTACGATGCAGATGCGTGCCGGCGTAGCCAAAAAAACCATCAGATCCATCCGACAGCAGGCATTTGAGCAGATCCACCTCTTCGACTCGCATCCCGAGTCGAGCCTGGACTTCGAAAAAGTCCGGGCGGCAGTCAAAGACGGCTACGACAGGCCGTTTCTTCTGATCGATTCCAGCATCATCCGCGACAAGGCGCGGCGTTTCACGGCGGCCATGCCGCGCGTGTTTCCGCACTACGCGGTCAAGGCCAACCCCGATCCGCGCGTGGTCCGGGTGCTGATGGAAGAGAGCGCCGGATTCGAGATCGCTTCCATCGCCGAGCTCGACCTCCTCCTGTCCCTCGGTGTAGCGTCAGCCAATATCTTTTACTCGAACCCGGTGAAGTCGCGCGATCATATCGCTTACGCCGTGGCCAGAGGCGTGCAATGGTACGTGATCGACTCGGCCGACGAGCTGAAAAAGGTCCACTCGATCGATGCAGACGCCAAGCTCTACGTCCGCATAGACACCCCCAACATCGGCAGCGACTGGCCGCTGGGGGGCAAGTTCGGGGCGCACGCCTCCGAGGTGCGCGAAATCATCGGGGTGGCGGCGAGGCTCAAAGCCGATCTTGCCGGAGTCGGGTTCCATGTCGGCTCGCAATGCCGCAACCCGGAAAATTGGCGCGTCGGCATCGAAAAGGCGCGTGCCGTGTTCGACAATATGGCCAAGGCGGGCCTGAGCCCGCGGCTGCTGAATATCGGCGGCGGCTTCCCGGTGCGGCACGTCAAGCCCATTCCGGCGATCGAGGTCATCGGCGAGGTGGTGAACCGGGCGCTCGAAGCTTTCCCGCCCGAGGTGACGGTGATCGCGGAGCCGGGGCGGTTTCTGGTTTCGGACGCGGGGTACTTCGTCTGCCGCATCATGGGAACCGCGACCCGCGCTGGGAAACGCTGGATGCACCTCGATGCGGGGCTGTTCGGCGGCATCATCGAGACCGCCGAAGGGCTGAAGTACAAGATCCGCACCGACCGCGCGGGGCCCGACGCCCCGTGGAACGTCGCCGGTCCGACCTGCGATTCGATCGACGTGGTGATGCGCGACGAGCCGCTGCCTTCGGACCTGCAGGAGGGCGACTTCTTCTACATCAAGAACGCGGGTGCGTACACGACCGCCTACGCGTGCAATTTCAACGGCTTCCCGTTGCCGGAAGTACGCGTGCTGTAGCCCCGTTGCCAGGGACCCGCCGATGATCCGGTAGATATCGGGGTCGAAGCCCTGCTGGGGGGCTTTCGGCGGACGAGGACTTAAGGCACAGCAGGCTGCGCTTTTCCGCCGCCCGGACGCAGGTCCCTGGCATTATAGCGGCGATGAAAATCGGGCTCGCATTCCCCCAGCGCTATTACCCGAGATCGTTCCTGGGCCTGCTGCTGCTCGCCTTCGTGCTGGTCGCCTTGCCGCTGATCGTGGCCTTTTACAACGCCGCCATCTATGTCGAGCAGCTCGCCGACCAGAGCCAGACGGCGGTGTCGCAGGCGGCGCAGGCCTCGCGCGGCAGCCGCCTGCTGGTGGAGCAAACCACCGCCCTCGAGCGGGTGGTGCGTCAGTACCTCATCCTGGGAGACCCCGAGCAATTGAAGGACTATGAGCGGCTGCGCGCAAGCTTCAAGACAAACACGAGCGAACTCTCGCTGCAGCCCTTGGATGACCCGCAGCTTCGCGAGCTCAATCGGACGATCGATAAAGAGCAGAGCTTGTATGAGCAGCTGCGGAGTGCACCGCCTGGTCTGACCGACAAAAAGTCGCTCGTGGAAGGCTATGTCATTCTGTCGGATCTCGCGCGCGGGGTGCTCGAGATGAGCAACGCGCAGATCGACCGCGAAGTCGAGCACATGCGTCTGACGGGCGAGCGCGCCCAGCGGACCCTTTGGCTGCAGCTCCTCGCCACGATCCCGCTCGGGGTGCTGCTGGCACTGGGCGCCTCGCTCGTCGTCGCGAAACCGATCCAGGAGCTCGACCAGGCGATCCGCCGCCTCGGCGCCGGTGAATTCGACGGCGATATCCGCGTGGGCGGGCCGGCGGACCTGAAGTACCTGGGTGGCCGTCTCGAATGGCTGCGCCAGCAGCTGATCGAACTGGACCAGCAGAAGCGCCTGTTCCTGCGGCATGTCTCTCACGAACTGAAGACGCCGCTTACCGCATTGCGCGAGGGATCCGAGCTGCTTGCCGAGGGCACGGCGGGGCCGCTCGCGGCCAGCCAGCGCGAGATCGTCGGAATCCTTCAGCAAAAGAGCGTGCAGCTGCAACGGATGATCGAAGACCTGCTCAATTACCAGCGCGCCCAGGAGAGCGTGGGGCGCCTCGAGCTCGCCGCGGTGCGGCTCGACCGGGTCCTGGAGCGGGTGCTCGAAGATCACCAACTGGCGGTCAAGGCGCGCGGCATCCGCGCCGAGCTGCGGCTGGAGCCGGTCGTCCTTCAGGGCGATAGGGACAAGCTGCGCGTCGTGGCCGCCAACCTGATCTCGAATGCGATCAAGTATTCGCCCGATGGAGGTATCATTACGTTGGTGTTGCGCCGCGATGGCGATCATGCGGTTCTCGAGGTGGGCGATGCGGGGACGGGAATCCCTCACCAAGACCGCGACCGAATTTTCGACTGGTTTTTCCAGGGCGAGCGCAGCCATCACGGACGAGTGCAGGGCAGCGGCCTCGGCCTGGCGATAGCCAAGGCGTTCGTCGTGGCCCACGGCGGGCGCATCGAAGTGGTGGACGGGATTGCCGCTGGAGCGCATTTCCGAGTGAGCCTTCCGCTTGAGGTAAGCCTTCCAACCGACATAAGCAGACCCTGACAGATGAGTCGAATTCTTGCGACGCTCCTGGCCGCCTTGGTTCTGGCGGGATGCAGCGACTTGCCGCTTCTGGGCGAGGAGAACGCCCAGTCGCGCCAGGTGATCGAGTTGATCGGCTACGCTCAAACGGCAGCCGCGCTGCCGGCCGAGGAGCAGCAGCGCGAGCTGAATGCTTCAAGCCAGGTCTTTTCAAAAAACCGCGGGCTTTTCTGGCGGGTGAAGCTGGCAGTGCTGCTGTCCCTACCCGGAACTGCGTTCAACGACGACGCGCGCGCGGCGAGCTTGCTCGAGCCGCTCGCCAGCGCCAACGGGATACCGCCGGGGCCGATGCGCCAATTTGCCGGGCTGCTCTACGCCCACGTCAACGAGCGGCTGCGCGAGCAGCGCCGCACGGCGCAGCTAAAGGAACAGCTCGACGCCTTGAAGGCGATCGAGCGGACTATCATACAACGCGGGGAGGGGCGTCCCAAGTGAGCACGATCCTTCTGGTCGACGACGACCCGGATATCCTGAAGCTGATGTCGCTGCGGCTCACCGCCGCCGGTTACGGCGTGCAGGCGGTGGAAAGCGGCGAGAAGGCGCTTGCCGCGCTTGCCGCGTCGCGGCCGCAACTGGTCATCACCGACCTGAAGATGGGAGGCATCGACGGACTCACCCTGTTCGACGAGATCCACAAGCAGACGCCGACGCTGCCCGTCATCATCCTCACCGCGCACGGCACCATTCCGGACGCGGTCACAGCCACACAGCGCGGCGTATTCGGCTTTTTACCCAAGCCTTTTGACGGGAAACTTCTGCTCGAACAGGTGAAACAAGCGCTGCGGCTCTCGGGCTCAGCGCGCGACGCGCACGACGGTGACGAGAATTGGCGGCGCGTGTTCATCACTCAAAGCCCGAGAATGGAAAACGCGCTGCGCCAGGCGCGTCTGGTGGCGCAGTCGGAGGCGAGCGTGCTCATTCAAGGGGCGAGCGGCGTCGGCAAGGAGCTGCTCGCGCGGGCGATCCACCGCGCCAGCCGCCGCGCCGATGGGCCCTTTATCGCCGTCAACTGCGCGGCGATTCCGGAAAACCTGCTCGAGTCGGAGCTGTTCGGGCACCGCAAGGGCGCCTTTACCGGCGCGACCTACGACCACAAGGGGCTGATTCCTGCAGCGAACGGCGGCACGCTGTTCCTCGACGAAATCGGCGACATGCCGGTCGCTTTGCAGGCGAAACTGCTGCGCGTGCTGCAGGACCGCGAGGTGCGCCCCGTCGGCGTCACGCAGGGCATCTCGGTCGACATGCGCGTGATCTCAGCCACCCACCGCGACCTCGACGCGCAGATGAAAGCGGACCGGTTCCGCGAGGACCTGTACTACCGGTTGAATGTGGTGTCGCTCGCCCTCCCGCCGCTCGCGGAGCGCCGGGAGGACATTGTCCCGCTCGCGACCCATTATCTGAAGGCGACGACCGCTCGCTACGGCAAGGAAGTGCAGGCGTTCGCGCCGGACGCGCTCGAGCTTCTGATCGCGGCGCCGTGGCCGGGCAACGTTCGGCAGCTCATCAACGTCGTCGAGCAGGTCGTGGCGCTCAGCGCTTCAGGCGTCATCCCTGCCTCGCTCGTGCAGCAGGCGCTGCGCGAGGAGCCTGCGCCGCTCGCATCGCTCGAGGAGGCGCGCAACGCCTTCGAGCGCGAATACCTGGTCCGCATTCTGCGCATAACCGGGGGCAACGTGACCCAAGCGGCAAAACTTGCGCAACGAAACCGCACCGAGTTCTACAAGCTGCTCGAGCGCCACCGGCTCGAGCCGAAGATTTTCAAGGCCGATAAGAGCTGACGCGCGACGCGCGTTCGCGCTCCCGCTGTCGCCGTGAGGCGACAGCAAAATTTCCTTTTTCTTCAGCCCCGTTTCGCGCCAGCCCGGGGACGCTGTCGCTATCAGGCGACATTTGAGCCTGCTCGATTTTGTCGTCAGCTCGATAACTCATTGAAACGGCGTGGATACCTCCCTTGGCACGGCGATTGCGGAAGCCCCTTGCCGAAGCGCCCAAACTCTCCACGAGCCTCGCGCTCGCGAAGGGAAACTCGACCTGCGAAAGAGAAAGTGAATGCCCTCTGGAAGCCTGGCTCGACGCGAATCAATCCCTTGATCGCGGGAGTGGCGATCTCGGTGGCGGTCCTTGGCTTGGCCGGCATCGGGGCGATAACCGGCGTGTTCCCCGGCACGCGTTCACCGCTCCCCGACGCGCGTTCATCCCAGCGGGGCGATATCCCGGCAATGAACCAGAACGCCGCGGAAGGTCCAGCCCGGGCGACCCGTTGCGCGATCTGCGGCACGGTCGAATCGATCCGGACCGTCGAGCTGCGTGGAGACGCAACCGGCGTTGATCCGGCCGCAGGCGACCTGACCGGCGCCGTTATCGGCAATCAGATGGGCAGCGACAACACCGTCATGACCATCATCGGCGTTGCTGCCGGGGTCTTCGCTGGCAACGACGCGGAAAAGAGCGCGAACAAGCGCCATGCCTACCGCGTTACGGTGCGTATGGACGACGGCTCGTTCCGCGCCGTTTCGCTGCCAAGTCCGCCGGCCTTCGCCGTCGGCGAGAAGGTGAGAGTCATCGAAGGCAAGCTGGTACGCGCCTAGGGTGATATGCCGCGAGGGAGGGACAGCCTCGTGAGGGCAGGGCGGTCCGCAGAGAGGCGGACTGGTTTGGGAATGTCCCTTTCAACGAATAGGAACGGCGATGATAACCGTCAACAGGACTCTTGCGTGTTTTCTTCAGTTTTACCCGGTCGGCCAAGTGATCCTCCCCTCTCGGCCGTGCCGGTGCGCCGCCCGCCGCCTTAGGGCGGCGGGCGTCTTCTTGCTCTCGCTCGCGGGGTGCGCCACGCCGCCGCAGACGGCGGCGAGCTTAGGCGCGGCCGATTACTTGAGGGCAGCGGCAAAGCTGGAGGAAGTCGGTCAGGTCGGTGCGGCACGTGTGGCCTACGAGCGCGCTCTCGAGCGCTGGCCGGACAATCCGGTGGCGCTCATGGGGCTGGGAAACACGGCTTACGCGTCAGGCGACCTCGAATCTGCGGAGCAGGCGTTTCGGCGCGCCACGATTGTGCAACCCCAGTCGGCCGCCGCTCACAATAAGCTCGCGAAAACGCTCGCCGATTTCAAGGAGTACGACGAAGCGCTCGCCGAGGCGCGCGCCGCGGTCGATCTCGGGGGGGCGCTCGAGGACGCGTCGATCCGCACTTTCGACGCCATCGCCGTGCGCACGGGGCGGGGCGAGCAGGAATGGCATCGGTGATACGGAAGGCAAAACCAATGCAGCGAGGAAAACAAAGTCACAGCCTCTGGACCAGCCTGCGGATGATCCTTTCGCACGGTCTGGTCACGCTTCTCGCCGTGATCGTGGCGTTCTCGCTGCCGCAGGCGGCAAGATACATTTTGTACGAGTGGTGGCCGAGGGTGGAGAACGATGCGAACCTGTTGCTCGCGACCGAGATCGGACTCGCATCGATCCTCGCTCTGGTTTTCAATCTCGCCAAGATCGCCTGGGATCACCGACGCCAAGTGGCGACGGCCAAGCTCGCGTCGCTGGTGCATGCGCGCAACGCGAGCGGGGGCTGGTTGTCGCGCCGGCGCGAACGCGCGTTGATTAGACAGTTGCCGCCTGTGCGCGACGCCTTCATCCTGAGCGTGACCGGATACGACAGCTTTGTCGACCCGCGCAGCCTGCTGCGCGGGGTGCTGGAGAAGGCCTACGAGATCCGCGTGATGCTGGTCAACCCGGTCGGTCCGGGGCTGCGCATGCGCGCGGATTCGCTCCCGCCCGAGGTCACCCTGCTCACTCTGCAAACAGAGATTGAGGCGAGCGTCGCCTACCTGTCGGAGCAACGCAAGTTCGGCAAGAAGGTCAAGCTCAAGTTCTACGGGGAGGAGCCCTTCTGGAAAGTGATCGTGCTCGGCGAGCACGTCTGGGTCCAGCATTGCCACAGCGGGTTCGCGGTCCGGCAGCAGCCCGAATACTTGTTTGCCCTGCGGCACGACGAGCCGCGCCACGGGCTATTCGTGCCCTTCTACATGCACTTCCTGAACCAGTGGAACGATCCGCGCCATCCCGAATACGACTTCGACACGAACGAGTTGGTCTACTGCGACAGCACCGGAACGGAAACCCAGCGTGCGCAGCTGGGCGTTCCGATCAACGGCGCGCCCGCGCCGCTGACTCCCTCGCCGGAATCCGCAGCCGCGTCCCAGGCGGTGCTGCTGCGACCGCGGGCCGTCGAGCGCGCCGCAGCCGACTAGACGGCAATCGGCGCCTTGATGGCGGGGTGCGGATCGTAGCCTTCGAGGGTGAAATCCTCGTAGCGGAAACCGAAGATATCCCTGACCGCCGGACTGAGCCGCATGCGCGGAAGCGCACGCGGCGCGCGAGCGAGCTGCTCCTTCGCCTGCTCCAGGTGATTGAGATAGAGATGCGCATCGCCCAGGACGTGCACAAACTCCCCGGCTTCGAGGCCGGTCACCTGCGCCATCATCAGCGTGAGCAGCGCGTAAGAGGCGATGTTGAACGGCACGCCGAGGAAGATGTCGGCGCTGCGCTGGTACAGCTGGCAGGAGAGGCGCCCGTCGGCCACATAGAACTGGAATAGAACGTGGCAGGGCGGAAGCTTCATCTTGTCGATCTCCGCCGGGTTCCAGGCAGTGACGATGTGGCGGCGCGAGTCGGGCCGTGTCCTGATCGAATTCACCACCTGCGCGATCTGGTCGATCGAGCGCCCGTCGGGGGAGGGCCAGCTGCGCCATTGCGAGCCGTACACCGGCCCGAGCTCGCCGCTTTCGTCCGCCCACTCGTCCCAGATCGTGACGCCGTGCTGCTGCAGCCAGCGCACGTTGGTGTCGCCCTTCAGAAACCAGAGAAGCTCGTAGATGATCGACTTGAGGTGGACCTTTTTGGTGGTGAGCAACGGGAAGCCGTGGCCGAGGTCGAAGCGCATCTGCCAGCCGAATGCGGACAGCGTCCCGGTCCCGGTGCGGTCGCTTTTCTTGTGCCCGTGTTCGAGCACGTGACGCATCAGGTCGAGGTAGGGCTTCATCTCGAAATCATAGCGCGTTATCCGGGCGTGATGAACGCGCGCGCGGCGGCACGAGCCACCAGGCGCAGACTACCGCGAGGGCGAAGGCGCAATACGCGATCGCGAACACCCACTCGGGAAAATCGTAGTAGAGCAGGCGCGCCACCCAGCGGCCGATGAAGCTCCGCTGCCCGGGTCCGGCCCTGAACATATCTTCCCAGATCGTCAGCGGGCAGGTGATGCCGAGCAAGGCCTCGGCGGTGACGAAGCCGATCGCCGCGAGATGGAGCGCGCGGAACGTGCGGTTGCGCACCCAGCTCCAGCGCCGCGCGCCCAAGAGGACGAGGACGAAGCCCCCGACCACGAACAGGACGAACAAGGCATGAACGGCGAGGATCGTATCGGCGAGCAGGGCTGTGGTCATCGCTCTCCTGCACGCGGTTCTCCCGTGGCGATCGGGCGCGATGGGTCGGCGCTCCACTCGCTCCAGGACCCGGGATAGAGGCGGGCGCCGCGCAGTCCCGCGAGCTCCATCGCAAGGAGGTTGTGGCACGCGGATACGCCTGAGCCGCAGTAGTTGACGACCTCGTCGGGGCTCGCCGCGCCGAGCAGGGCGTTGAACTCCGCCTTGAGCACCTCCGGCGCCTTGAAGCGGCCGCTCGCGTCGAGATTGTCGCGATAGTAGCGGTTGAGCGCGCCGGGAATGCGGCCGCCGATCGGATCGATCGTCTCGTTCATGCCGCGGAAGCGGTCGGGCGCGCGGGCATCCAGAAGAAGCATCGTCCCGTCGCCGAGCTGCGAGCGCACCGACTCGGCGCTCACTTCGATCCCGCGTGGTCTTCCCGTGAATCGGGTCGGCTGCGGGCGTGGAATCTCCGAGCTCTGCGGCCGTCCCTCGTCGACCCATCGATTCCAGCCTCCGTCGAGAACGGCGACGGGCAGATGCCCGAGCCAGCGCAGCAGCCACCACAGCCGCGAGGCGACCATGCCGCCCTGAGCGTCGTAGGCGACGACCTGCTTTCTCGCGTCAACGCCGGCCCGTCCCAGTTTTTCCATGAGGACGTCCGGGTCGGGGAGCGGGTGACGGCCATTGCGCCCGGTCTTGGGCGCGGAGAGATCGTCGTCCAAGTGAAGGAAGCGCGCGCCGGGAATGTGAGACTTGACGTAGTCGGCACGCCCGCGCTCCGGGTCGGCGAGGTCGTGCCGACAATCCAAGACGATCCAGTCGGCGTCGTCCAGGCGCTGCGCGAGAATTTCGGAGCTGACGAGCGCCGTGAGAATCATGCGTCTATCTTAATCTGAGCCGGATTTCCCTGAGGTTTCCCCCACACGGCCAGTAGCCGGAATCAGGCTAGCAGGCGGTTGTCCTGACGCTTGTAAATTGAACTACGACCAATGCATGAAGGGTTGCGGCGGTGCCGCATCCTGCGGCTGTCGATAGGCGGGTGCGAGTACAACCCGCCTTACTCAGACCCGCCCGGCCACCCCCGCGGGGACAGTCGCGACTGCGGGGCGCTAGGTCTTCCCGTCGGGAATCGCTTAGCTCCGCCCCGTGGGGAAGGGCGGGGACTCTTGACCCGACGGGGCACCACACCCGTTGCCGTCCCAACGCCAAGACGTTATTCGGCTGTTAACGAGTTCAAAGCTCGTATTACACAGACAGGTAATGGCATCCTTTCCTGCTCCACATGTCCTACTCCTGGCGTACGTAAAGTATTTCGCGCTCGCGCTTTGATAAACCGAGGATGGGGGACCCCAGGCTTGTACTAGCTCATCTTCGGAGCGACCCACCCACGTCTTGAGCATGGCCTCATAGTTGGCGGTCGTAACGCACCCCGCCAGCCACGTAATCGCTACCAGGCTAATCGCAATCCACCTCATGCGGCCTCCCAATAACTAACTAGTTCCGTCGGGAACTTTACCCCGAAGGAATCCATGTCGTCCACACTCAGAACATTGCAGGAAGCTTGCAACAACCAGTGAAGGGTTGATTGGATTTGTTACGACTCAGTTAACCCGACTGGAAATGTCCGGGGGGCTTGCTCTTCCGGATAGGCTGCTTACCAGCTCTATTCAATCCGCCCCGCCAGCCCCCGCTTCAGGTACTCGTGGAAGTGCATCATGCCGTCTTCCATCGGAGACTGGTACGGGCCGGCTTCGTTTTCGCCGCGCTCGTACAGCGCGCGCCGGCCGCGGTCCATGCGCTTGGCGATGGTGTCGTCCTCGTCGGCGGTCTCCATGTACGCCGCCTGCTCGGCGGCGATGAAGTCGCGCTCGAACAGCACGATCTCTTCGGGGTAGTAGAACTCGACGACGTTCGTCGTGTGGGAGGGCGAGCGCGGCAGCAGGGTGCTCACGACGAGCACGTGCGGGTACCACTCGAGCATCACGTTCGGGTAGTAGAGGAACCAGATGGCACCCTGCCGCGCGGGCTTGCCGTCGAGGTAGCGCGTGAGGGCTTCGTGCCATTTCGCGTAAGTAGGGGTCCCGGGCCTGGAGAAACCGTCCTTGACGCCCACGGTCTGAGCGGAGAAGGTGTCGGTGATCTCCCACTTCAGGTCGTCGCAGGTGACGAAATTGCCAAGCCCCGGGTGGAAGGGCACGACGTGGTAGTCCTCGAGATACACCTCGATGAAGGTCTTCCAGTTCTGCTCGAGCTCCAGGGTCATGACGCGGTCGAGCATGTAGCCGGAGAAGTCGAACTGGTCGGCGATCGACAGGGACGCGAGGTCCTTTGCAACATCGCGGTTGCCCGAGAACAAGAGGCCGCGCCAGTTCTGCAGAGGAGTCTTGCCGAGGTTGAGGCAGGGATTTTCGGGGAAGTGCGGCGCGCCGAGCAGCTCGCCCTTCATGTCGTAGGTCCAGCGGTGCAGCGGGCAGACGATGTTCTGCGCGTTGCCGCGACCTTCCAGCAGGATCGACTGCCGGTGGCGACAGACGTTGGAGAGGAGCTCGATCCCGTCGGCATTCCGGACCAGCACTTTGCCGTGGTCCATCCAGGCGAGGGTATGGTAGTCCCCCGCGTTGGGCACCATCAGCTCGTGGCCCACATATTTCGGACCGGTCGCGAAGAGCAGCTCTTGCTCGAGCTGGAAAACTCGAGGATCGAAATACCAGGAAACCGGAAGCTGCGAGGCGTTGGGTTTGAGTGTTCGCGAACCGGGCAGATCGGACATGCGGCCGAGGGGCTCCTTCGGGCGGCCAATAAAATGCGCGCGATTCTAGACCTTTTCCCCCTGGGGCACCAGGGATTTTTGGGGGGGCCGGCCTGGGTGATTTGACCGCCTTTCCCCCATGGGCTATTTTGCCGGTTCCCGACCGAGCGCGACGCCATGAGCGCCAAATCCGCCAAGACCGATCAGCCAGCAAGCTTCGAGGCCGCGCTCGCCGAGTTGGAGAAGGTCGTCGCCAGCATGGAGTCGGGCAAGCTCACCCTTGAGCAGTCGCTTGCCGCGCACAAGCGGGGCTTGGAGCTCGCCCAGTACTGCCAGTCGGTTCTCGCGCGCGCCCAGCAGCAAGTCAAGGTGCTGGAGGAAAACACGCTGAAAAACTTCCACGGTGCCGACGACAACGAGTGAATTCTCGGCCTGGATGGGGAAAGTCCAGACCCGAGTCGAAGCCGCGCTTGAGCGTTTCCTGCCTGCCGACAAGGTCGTCCCGCGACGGCTTCACGAGGCGATGCGCTACGCCGTGCTGGGCGGGGGCAAGCGCGCGCGCCCCCTGCTCGCCTTCGCCGCGGGCGAACTCGCTCTCGCCGATCCCGCGCGTCTGGACGTCGCGGCCTGCGCGGTCGAGTGCATCCATGCTTACTCGCTCGTGCACGACGATCTTCCCTGCATGGACAATGACGTGCTGCGGCGTGGCAAGCGCACCTGTCACGTCGAGTTCGACGAGGCCACGGCGCTGCTCGTCGGCGACAGCCTGCAGTCGCTTGCGTTCCAACTGATCTCCGACCACAGGCTCTCGGACGATCCCGCGGTGCAGGTAGAAATGGTAAAGATTCTTTCGATGGCGAGCGGCAGCCGCGGTATGGCGGGCGGGCAAGCGATCGATCTCGGGAGCGTCGGACAGGCGCTCACGCTGCCGGAGCTGGAGCACATGCACATCCACAAGACCGGCGCGTTGATCCGCGCGTCGGTCGCGCTGGGGGCGCGTTGCTCGAGCGCGCTCGCGCCCGAGCAGCTCGCGCGCCTTGACCATTACGCCAAATGCGTGGGTCTTGCCTTTCAGGTGGTGGACGACGTGCTCGACCAGGAATCCTCGACAGCGACCCTGGGCAAGACGGCGGGCAAGGACGCCGCGAACAACAAACCGACCTATGTCTCGGTGTTGGGGATTGCGCGCGCGAAAGCGCTCGCCGAGGAACTGCGCGAAGAGGCGCAGGGCGCACTCGCCGGGCTGGGTGCTGGCGCGCAACGGCTTTCCCATCTCGCCGATTTCATCGTGCTGCGTAAGTTTTAGAGAAATGGCGGATAATTCGCTCCCATGAGCGCCATCGGGCAAGCGGATCTGCCGCGCGAGCGGCCGGCGGCCGGATCGACCGACTACGATCCAAGCGCGTACGCGCTGTTGAAGACCGTCGACGCCCCAGCGGATCTGCGCAAACTGGACAGGCGGGGGCTGCAGCAGCTTGCCGAGGAGCTGCGTGCCTTCGTGCTCGAGTCGGTGAGCCAGACCGGCGGCCACCTTTCGTCCAACCTGGGAACGGTCGAGCTGACCATAGCGCTGCACTACGTCTTCAACACGCCGCACGATCGCCTGGTTTGGGACGTGGGGCATCAGACCTATCCGCACAAAATTCTCACCGGCCGTCGCGAAGCGATGGCACGACTGCGCATGAGGGGCGGCATCTCCGGCTTCCCGCGCCGCTCAGAAAGCGAGTACGACACGTTCGGCACCGCTCACTCCAGCACTTCGGTCAGCGCCGCTCTCGGCATGGCGCAGGCGGCGAAGCTGAGAGGCGAGAAACGTCACGTCGTGGCGGTCATCGGGGACGGCGCCATGTCGGCCGGTATGGCGTTCGAAGCATTGAACAACGCCGGCGTGATGGACACCGACCTCCTCGTGATCCTCAACGACAACGACATGTCGATCTCGCCCGCGGTGGGCGCCATGAACCGCTATCTCGCGAGATTGATGTCCGGGCGCTTCTACGCGGTGGCAAAGAAGGCGGGCGAGAAGATGCTCTCGGGCATGCCGCCGCTGCTGGAACTGGCAAAGAAAGTGGAGGAGCACGCCAAGGGACTGGTGGTGCCTTCGACGCTGTTCGAGGAATTCGGCTTCAACTACGTCGGTCCGATCGACGGCCACGACCTCGATTCGCTGATTCCGACGCTGAAGAACATCAAGGAGCTGAAAGGCCCGCAGTTTCTGCACGTGGTGACGAAAAAGGGGCAAGGCTACAAGCTTGCGGAGGCCGACCCGGTGCTCTACCACGGGCCGGGAAAGTTCGATCCGACTGAGGGTGTCAAGAAGTCCGGCGGAGGCAAGCCGACTTACACGCAGGTGTTCGGCGAGTGGCTGTGCGACATGGCGAAACTGGACGGGCGTCTCGTGGGCATCACGCCGGCCATGCGCGAGGGCTCCGGGCTGGTGCGTTTCTCCCAGGAATTCCCCGGGCGGTATTTCGACGTCGGCATCGCCGAGCAGCACGCGGTCACTTTCGCCGCGGGACTTGCCTGCGAAGGGCTCAAGCCCGTGCTGGCGATCTACTCGACTTTCCTGCAACGCGCCTATGACCAGCTCATTCACGACGTCTGCATCCAGAACCTGCCCATCGTATTTGCGCTCGATCGGGCGGGCCTCGTCGGCGGTGACGGCGCCACGCATAACGGCGCCTTCGACCTCACGTATCTGCGCTGCGTCCCCAACATGGTGGTGATGGCCCCCAGCGACGAAAACGAGTGCCGGCAGATGCTCTACACGGCGTTTTCCCTCGATCAGCCTGCGGCGGTGCGGTATCCACGCGGCGGCGGGCCGGGCGTCGAGGTGAAGAAGGAGATGCGGGCGCTCCCGGTCGGAAAATCCGAAACGCGGCGTGAGGGCAAGCGAGTCGCTATCCTTGCTTTTGGCAGTCCGCTCAGATCGGCGCTCGAAGCGGGCGAAGAACTCGATGCAACGGTCGTCAACATGCGCTTTGTAAAGCCCATCGACGAAGCGCGCATCGCCGAGCTCGCAGCGGGGCACGAGCTGCTGGTCACCGTCGAAGAAAATTCAGTCATGGGTGGCGCCGGCGGCGCCGTGGCGGAAGCCTTGGCGGCGCGGACCATCGTCACCCCGGTCCTGCAGCTCGGGCTTCCCGACCGCTTCATCGACCACGGCGACCAGGGACAGCTCCTCGCGTCGGTGGGTCTTGACCGCGCCGGCATCGTCGCCGCGGTCCGGGCGCGGCTGGGTTAGCCTGCTCGCGCAGGAAAAGACCCACAACGCACAGGGGGTTGTCGCGCGTTCGAGGCGGCGGCGCCCGCCGTCCGACTCGACGGGAGTTGAAAATCCGGGAACAGGACGCATGTTAGAATCGTCTAAGCTCAAGTCCATAATGAAAGCCACCCGATGAACACCCGTGACCCGCTTGCGATCCCGGACGTGCAGAGCTCCGAGGACAAGCGCCGGATCGCCATCGATCAGGTCGGCATCAAGGCGATCCGCCATCCGATCCGCGTTGCCGAGCGCGGCGGCGGCACGCAGCACACGATAGCGACGTTCAACATGTACGTCGGGCTGCCGCATCACTTCAAAGGCACCCACATGTCGCGCTTCGTCGAGATCCTGAACGCTCACGAGCGCGAGATTTCCCCGGAAACCTTCCAGGTAATCCTCGACGAGATGGTCGAGCGGCTGGAGGCCCAGTCCGGGCGCATCGAAATGAATTTCCCGTACTTCGTCGACAAGGCCGCCCCGGTTTCCAAGGTGGAAAGCCTGATGGACTACGACGTCACTTTCGTGGGGGAAATCACCAAGGGCGAGAAATGCTTCAAGATGAAAGTCGTGGTGCCCGTGACAAGCCTGTGCCCGTGCTCCAAGCGCATCTCCGATTACGGCGCGCACAACCAGCGCTCGCACGTCACCATCAGCGCGCGCACCCAGGGATTCGTGTGGATCGAGGAGCTGGTCGACTACGCGGAGAAGCACGCCTCAAGCGAGCTCTACGGGTTGCTCAAGCGTCCCGACGAGAAATACGTCACCGAGCGCGCCTACGACAATCCCAAGTTCGTCGAGGACATGGTGCGCGACATCGCCGCGGACCTGAACCGCGACAAGCGTATCGAGTGGTACCGGGTGGAATCCGAGAATTTCGAGTCCATCCACAATCATTCCGCTTACGCGCTCGTGGAGAAGGGCAAGACGAAACGGTAAATTCAGGATTGAGGGGACCGGCCTTGGTTATCCCTGAATCTCGATCCTGAATCCTAGAATCTCCTGATCAGCACCATCGTCTCGCCGTCGCGCCTCATCTCCATGCGGTTGAGGAAGCTCATGCCGAGCAGCGCGATCGGCAGGACGTTGCCTTCCATGACGACTCCGTCCACGTTGGCGACGGTGATGTCGCCGACGCGCACCGTGTCGAGCTTGACCCGGTAGGCGGGCGCCGCGCCATTGGCTGTGCTCATCACGCTCGGCTGCCTCTTGCGGTAATCGATCCCGAGCCGGTCGGCGTCTCCGGATGAAAGCGCGATCACAGTCGCGCCAGTGTCGACGAGGAAACGCACGGAAGCACCGTTAATCTGCCCGTCGACGACGAAGTGGCCGCGCGAATCGGCAGTGAGCGTGACGCTCTCGGACGAGGGGGCTCGGACGGGGCCCGCGTGATGTTGGCCCATCCTCAACGTTTTTTTCTGGCCGTCGATTTCGAGGGTTGCTGACTCCCGGTCAGTCGAGAGCAGCGTTACGCCCTCCGCGGTCTTTTTCCCGACCGAGAGCGTGCGCGGCGCGGCGCCGTCGATCACCACCACGGCCTTTCCGGGAAAAAGGCCGACCACGGTGACGTCGGTGGCCCGGGCGTAGGCCAATAGGAAAACCAGCAACGCTCCAATACAATAACGCGGACTGATCAAAGTATCGCTTCCCCTATGCTGCCCGTCGCCATTTTCCGTCACAGCGTGACCGAAGGTCCGGGCTATTTTGCCACATTCCTCGATGCGCGCCGCGTCCCCTGGCAGCTTGTCAAAGTGGATGCGGGTGATGCCGTGCCAGCGAATCCCCGCGGCTTCTCCGGATTTGCGTTCATGGGCGGACCGATGAGCGTGAACGACGCTCTGCCGTGGATACCGAAGGTGCTCGCGCTCGTAAACAAGGCAGTTGACGCGGATATTCCGGTGCTCGGGCATTGCCTCGGCGGGCAGCTCATGGCGAAGGCGCTGGGGGGCCGGGTGACGCGCAACGCGGTGAAGGAAATCGGCTGGGGTGCGGTGACGGTCGAGGACAGCGCGCCCGCGCGCGCGTGGTTCGGCGCAACACGCGAGTTCTCCGGATTTCACTGGCACGGCGAGACTTTCACCATTCCACCCGGAGCGGAGAAAATCGCGGCGAGCGCCCACTGCGCGAATCAGGCTTTTGCGCTGGGCAAGCATCTCGGCATGCAGTGTCACGTCGAGATGACGCCCGCGCTGGTCCGCAGCTGGTGCCAGGACTGGGAAAAGGAGCTCGCCGCGAAGGCCGGGCCGTCGGTGCAGACGCCGGCGCAGATGCAGGAAGGGATCGACGAGCGCGTTCGCTCGCTCAACGCGATAGCCGACCTGCTGTACGAGCGCTGGGCCGAGGGGCTGAAGAGTTGAAGCGTATCAAGGAGAAGCGACATGAGGAAGACTTCGAAAAAAGCCCGCTCGCAGACGCAGCGCTCCGCTTCGGGGCCGGTGACGCTTCTGATCGGCACGCGCAAGGGTGCGTTTTTCATCAAATCGGACCGGGCGCGGCGCAGTTGGGCGCTTTCAGGCCCGCATTTCCTCGGTCACATCGTCAACCATATCGTGCTCGACCCGCGCGACCGCCGGACGCTCCTGTGCGCGGCGCGCGCCGGACACCTCGGGCCGACGGTGTTCCGCTCGACCGATCTCGGCAAGACCTGGAAGGAGGCGCAGCAGCCGCCGGCGTTTCCCAAGGCCGCGCCGGGCGATAAGGGACTCTCGGTCGATCACGTCTTCTGGCTCACGCCTGGACATGCGTCGGAGCCGGACCTGTGGTACGCCGGGTCTTCGCCCCCGGGGCTGTTCCGTTCGAAAGACGGCGGTGTCACCTGGGAAGGCGTCGCCGGGTTCAACGCCAATCCGATGCGCTCCCCATGGATCGGCGGCGAGCAGGAGCAAGGGCCGCCGGACGGCGCAACGCTGCATTCGGTCAACATCGATCCGCGCGATGCGCGGCACCTCTACATCGGCATTTCGGCCGGAGGGGTGTTCGAGAGCACGGACGCCGGTGCGAGCTGGCGGCCGCTCAATCGCGGCTGCGCCGCGGATTTTCTGCCTGTGAAGGATCCGGAGTACGGCCACGACGTGCATTGCATGCGGCTGCATCCGCTCGCGCCCGATCGCATCTACCAGCAGAACCACTGCGGCATCTACCGTATCGACCGTCCCGGCGAGAGGTGGGACCGCATCGGCAACGCGATGCCGAAACAAATCGGCGACATCGGCTTCCCGATGGTGCTGCATCCGCGCGATCCCGACACGCTGTGGGTATTCCCGATGGACGGCGGCACGGTGTGGCCGCGCGTGAGCCCGGGCGGCAGGCCCGCTTCCTACGTGTCGCGCGATGGCGGCCGCTCGTGGAAAAGACAGGATAAGGGCTTGCCGCCGAAGCAGGGCTGGTTCACGGTGAAGCGTCAGGCGATGTGCGCCGACGCGCGCGACCCGGTGGGCGTGTATTTCGGCGCCACGAGCGGCGAGGTCTGGGCGAGCGCAAGCGAAGGCGAGCGCTGGGCCTGCATCGCGCGCCATTTGCCGGAAATTTATTCGGTCGAGGCGGCCGGCACCTGAAGACTGCGCCGATGAACGTCGCCGTCCCTTCCCAGCTTCGCGACTACACCGGCGGGCGCGCGCTGGTCGAGGCGCGCGGCGCGACCCTCGCCGAGCTGCTCGCCGACCTCGACCGGCGTTTTCCCGGAATCCGCTTTCGCATGATCGACGAGCAGGACGCGATCCGGCGCCACATCAAGATCTTCGTGAACCAGGAGCCGGTGCGCAGTCTCGGCGCCGCGCTCGCCGCGAACGACGAGGTGACCATCGTCGGCGCGTTGAGCGGCGGGTGAAGACTAGTCCCTGAAATTCCCGAATTGCAGAGGAATATCAGTCACCGACCTGCGCACGAGCTGGATCGCATCCTGCAGGACGTCTTTCTTGGCGCCGGAGACGCGCACCGCGGTCCCCTGGATGCTCGCCTGCACCTTCATCTTCGAGTCCTTGAGGAGTCTCACGATGCTCTTGGCCTTTTCCTGCTCGATGCCGACCTTGACGGCGATGGGCTGCTTCACCTTGGTGCCGATTCTCTCGATCCCCTTCGGGTCGAATGCGCGCACGTCCACGCCGCGCTTCGCGCACTTGGTCATGAAGACGTCGGTGACCTGTTTCAGCTTGAAGTCGTCGTCGGCGTAGAGCGTCAGCATGAGCTCGTTCTGCTCGATGCGCGCGTCCGATCCCTTGAAGTCGAAGCGGTTCGCGATTTCCTTGTTGGCCTGGTCGACGGCGTTTTTCAGCTCGACCTTGTTGACTTCGGAGACGATGTCGAAGGAAGGCACGGGGATCCCCCGCAATCCGGTGCGCCGATTATACCGAGCGGCAAGGAAGGCGCACCGCCGCCGCCAACGCCGTGAGATTCAATAGCAGATCATGTCGTCCTCGCGCTCAAGCGCGGCGCGAGGTATAACGCCGATGCCGCCACCATCGCTTCCAGCGCGGAGTAGAACGCTCCGACAGTCCCCGGCGGATTGGTGGTTGCGAGCCCCGTCCACGGGACGTGGTGCGCCCAGGTCCAGTTGCCCAACCACGTTCCGTAAAGCTCGAGAACAAGCGAAAGCACGAACGTGCTCGCGTAAAGACGCCGCTGCCGGGGCATGGCGAGCGACGCGGCGGCGAGCACGAGGAAAAGCGGCACGCCAAAGGTGTCGAACCCGGTCGCGGCCGCGGCGAGGGCGTAGGCGCCCGCGCAACCGATGACGGCGTTCGCGGCCCTCTCGGACAGGCGGCGGGAGAGCGAGAATCCGAGCAGGAACATCATGACGTGCCCGGGCGGCACGAACAGGGGAACATTGCCGAGGCGGTAGGTGTACAGGCCCCAGGCGAGCGAACAGAACAGCTCTCCGGCGGTTGCGATGACCAGGCACGCCATCATCGCGCGCCGTTCATTCCCGCCGAGGCGGCCGAGCAGATAAGGCAGTATCGCCCAGCAGGCGGCGCCCACCGCGATCTGACCGGCGAGGTCGGTGCGCACGTCGACGGCCAGCCCGGCCGCGAGCGTCGTCAAGATCAGCAGGATCTGGGGCCGGCGGATGCCGGGTGCCGGCGTGTTCGGGGAGCCGTCAGCGCGCATTTCAACGCTTCTTCAGGCGCGCCGCGATCCTCATCCTCAGCGCGTTGAGGCGAATGAAGCCCGCGGCATCGGCCTGGTTGTAGGCGCCGCGGTCCTCCTCGAACGTGGCGATCGAAGGATCGAAGAGCGAACTCTCCTCTGATTTCCGGCCGACTACGATCACGTTGCCCTTGTAGAGCTTGAGGCGCACCCGGCCGTTGACCGCCGCCTGTGAGCCGTCGATCATGGTCTGCAGCATCTTGCGCTCGGGGCTCCACCAGTAGCCGTTGTAGATAAGGCTCGCGTAGCGCGGCATCAGCTCGTCCTTGAGGTGGGCCACCTCGCGGTCGAGGCAGATCGACTCGATCGCGCGATGGGCGCGCAGCATGATGGTGCCGCCGGGCGTCTCGTAGCAGCCCCGCGATTTCATTCCCACGTAGCGATTCTCGACTAGATCGAGCCGCCCGACTCCGTGCTTTCCGCCGAGGCGGTTGAGTTCGGCGAGCACCTTGGCGGGGCTCATTTTCCTGCCGTTCACCGCAACGATGTCGCCCCTTCGGTATTCGATCTCGAGGTACGCGGGTCGATTCGGCGCTTTTTCGGGGGACGCGGTCCGGCGCCACATGTCCTCCTCGGGTTCTCGAGAAGGGTCCTCCAAAATGCGGCCCTCGTAGGAGATATGCAGCAGGTTCGCGTCCATCGAATAGGGAGAGCCGCTCTTTTTCTTGCCCTCGATCGCAATGCCGTGCCTCTCGGCGTAGCTCAGCAGCTTTTCGCGCGAAGTCAGGTCCCACTCGCGCCAAGGCGCTATCACGCGGATGTTCGGCTCGAGCGCGTAATAGCCGAGCTCGAAGCGCACCTGGTCATTGCCCTTGCCGGTCGCGCCGTGCGCGACTGCGTCCGCGCCCGTCTTCTTTGCAATCTCGATCTGGCGCTTGGCGATGAGCGGGCGGGCGATCGAGGTGCCGAGAAGATACTCGCCCTCATAGACGGCGTTCGCGCGGAACATGGGAAAAACGAAGTCGCGCACAAACTCTTCGCGCAAATCGTCGACGAAGATCCGGCGCACGCCGAGCTTCCTCGCTTTTCTCCGCGCCGGCTCGAGCTCCTCGCCCTGGCCGATGTCGGCGGTAAACGTGACGACCTCGCAGCCGTAGGTGTCCTGCAGCCACTTCAGGATCACCGAGGTATCGAGACCGCCGGAATACGCGAGCACGATCTTGTTCACGCCAGCTTTCCTTGCCATCCGATTGCTCCGCAACATTGAAATGCGCTCTAGTCCACGGTCGCGCCGGTGCGCCGGATGACCGGCGCCCATTTTCCGCTCTCGGCCCGGATCAGCCGCGCGAATTCGGCGGGCGTGCCGCCGACCGGCTCCAGGCCCGCGCCGTGCAGTTTCTCCCGCACCTCGCGCGACTTCAGCGCCGCATTGAACTCGCGGTTGAGGCGCACGACGATCGCTTCGGGCGTTCCGGCCGGAACGAGCACGCCGTTCCACGCCATCGCCTCGAAATCCTTCAGGCCGGACTCCGCCACCGTCGGAATATCGGGCATCAGCGAATAGCGCGCGCGGCCGCTCACCGCAAGCGCTCTCACCTTGCCTGAGGCGATCAGGGGAGCGAGCGCCGTCGGCACCGCGAACAGCAGTTGCGTATCGTTCGCGGTGACCGAAGCCGCGGCAGGAGGGGAGCCGTTGAACGGGATATGCACGATGAAAACGTTCGCCGTCACCTTGAAGAGCTCCATCGCCAGGTGCGAGGAGCTGCCGTTTCCGACCGAGGCGTAGTTCAGCTTGCCGGGGCGCGCGCGCGCGTACGCGATCAGCTCCTTCACGGACTCGACAGGGAGCGACGCGTTGACCACGAGCAGGTTGGGCTGGCTCGTGGTGATCACCACGGGCGCGAGGTCCCTGAACGGGTCGTAGGGCAGCTTCGCGTAAAGATACGGGCCGAATGCGAGCGGGCCGTTGAACGAGAGCACCATGGTGTAGCCGTCCGGGGGCGCCTTCGCGGCGAGGTCGGTGGCGAGCGTGCCTCCGGCACCCGGGCGCGGCTCGACCACCACCGGCTGGCCGAGCGGCTCGCGGATCCGGTCGGCGAGGATCCGGCCGATGACGTCGATCGAGCTGCCGGCCGGCGCGGTCATCAGGAACCGGATCGGTTTTGCCGGCCAATCCTGCGCGTAAGCGGCAAGCGACGCGAGGCAAAGAAAGAGCGCGGCGAGCCGCTTCATTTGGCCCTCATCTTGCCGAGCAGCAGGAATTCCATCAGCGCCTTCTGGGTATGCAACCGGTTCTCGGCTTCGTCCCACACCGCACTCTGCGCGCCGTCGATGACCTCGGCGGCCACCTCCTCGCCGCGGTGCGCCGGCAGGCAGTGCATGAAGAGCGCGTCCTTTTTCGCGACCTTCATCATTTCGGGATCCACCTGCCAGTCCTCGAAATCGCGCCTGCGCTCTTCGTTCTCGGCCTCGAAGCCCATGCTGGTCCAGACGTCGGTGGTGACGAGGTCGGCGCTCCGCGCGGCGTCCATGGGATCGGCGAAGCTCTCGTAATTATCGTGGTTGTAGATCCCGGCGCGCTCGGGCTCGACCTCGTAGCCGGGCGGGGTCGAGACGCGCACGTTGAAGTCGAAGATCGTCGCCGCCTGCAGCCAGGTGTTGCAGACGTTGTTCGAGTCGCCGATCCAGGCCACGGTCTTTCCCTTGATCGGGCCGCGCTGCTCGATCCAGGTGTAGACATCGGCCAGCACTTGGCAGGGGTGATACTCGTTGGTGAGGCCGTTGATGACCGGCACGCGCGAGTGCGCGGCGAAGCGCTCGATGATTGCCTGCTCGAACGTGCGGATCATGACGAGGTCGACCATGCGCGAGATCACCTGCGCCGCGTCCTCGACGGGCTCGCCGCGCCCGAGCTGGGTGTCGCGGGTGTACAGATAAATCGCCGCGCCGCCGAGTTGGTGCATGCCGGCCTCGAACGACAGGCGCGTCCGGGTCGAGGGTTTCTCGAAGATCATGGCGAGCGTCCTGTCCTCGAGCGGCCAGTAGCGCTTGTAGCGCTTGAATTTGTGCTTGATCCAGCGCGCGCGCTCGAACAGGTACTCGTATTCCCGGCGCGAAAAGTCCTTGAACTCCAGGTAGTGCCGGAGCTTGATCGGCGCTTTTTTCATGCGCGCGCCGTGGCCGCGGCGGCGCTTTGCGCGAGAAAACCGCGCACCAGCGGCACGAGAATGGCGAGCACCTGGCGCGCCTCGGCCTCGTTCATGATGAGCGGCGGCAGCAGCCGGATCACCTTGTCCATCGTGACATTGATCAGCAAGCCGGCTTGCAAGGCCTGATCGACCAGCTCGCCGCAGGGTCGATCGAGCTCGACGCCGATCATGAGCCCCTGGCCGCGAATCTCCACCACGCCCGGCAGTCCGGCGAGTTCCTTGCGCAGCCCGGCGAAGATGAGCCCGCCGATGCGCCCGGCATTTTTCATCAGGCCCTCTTCCTCGATGGCGCCGAGCGTGGCGAGCGCCGCGGCGCAGGCGAGCGGATTGCCGCCGAAGGTCGAACCGTGGCTGCCGGGCTGGAACACCTGGGCCGCCGTGCCGCGCGCAAGGCACGCACCGATCGGCACGCCCGAGGCGAGGCCCTTCGCGAGCAGCACCACGTCGGGGACGACGCCGGCGTGCTGGTAGACGAACCACTTGCCAGTGCGGCCGAGGCCGCACTGGACCTCGTCGACCATGAACAGCCACCCCTGGCGGTCGCAGAGCTCCCTCAAAGCCCGCAGATACTCCATGCCCGAAACGTTGATCCCGCCTTCGCCCTGGATCGGCTCGACGAGAACGGCAACGACGCTGCGGTCATGCGAGGCGATGTGGCGCACCGAGTCGATGTCGTTGAACGGCACGCGCACGAATCCCGCGACGAGCGGCTCGAATCCCGCCTGCACCTTGCGGTTCCCGGTAGCGGACAGCGTCGCGAGCGTCCTGCCGTGAAAGGCCTTGTCCATGACTACGATCGCCGGGATTTCGACGCCCCTGCCGTGGCCGTAAAGGCGCGCGAGCTTGATCGCCGCCTCGTTCGCCTCGCACCCGGAATTGCAGAAGAAGACGCTCTCCATGCCGCTCACCGCGGCGAGCTTGTCGGCGAGTTTTTCCTGCTCGGCGATGCGGTAGAGGTTGGAAGCGTGGATCAGCCGCGAGCTCTGCTCGGCGATCGCCCGCGCGAGCCTCGGATGTCCGTGGCCGAGCGTGTTGACCGCGATGCCGGCCAGGGCATCCAGGTATTTCTTGCCGGACTCGTCCCACACCCATACCCGCTCTCCGCGAGTAAAGGCGACCGGAATCCGGCTATATGTGTTCATCAATTGAGACATGACTTACCCCGTTATCGTCGGTGGCGCGACGCGGATGTCGCGCCGTAACACTGGCTGAGGCGCGCCGCAGCGGGCGCGGGACTTGCGCTTAAAGTGGCGCTCGGCGTCGTCGGGGGTCGTGCCGAACGGGCGACGCGCAGGCGTCTGCGTGATACGTCGACGGTTTCTGGATGCCGATCATGTCGTCGCCCTGTGCAAATAATCGTTTTCTCTGAAGCGCCGATAGCCTAGCATATTGAATTGGGAATGGGAACGCGCCTCACCATCTTCAATCAGAAGGGCGGGGTCGGAAAGACCACGACCGTGCTCAACCTTGGCGCGGCGCTCGCGCGTCGCGGGGCCGTGCCGCTGTTGATCGACATGGACGCGCAGGCACATCTCAGCTCGATTCTTAATCCGGCGGCATCCAGCGGCGAAAGCCTGTTCGCGTATTACAGCAACGGCAGGCCGCTCAGGGAGCTCGCCCGGCCGGTCCGGTTCGGGGGCGAGATATTGCCCGCCCATTCGGAGATGATCAAGGTGGACACCTTGTTCGGAAAGGGGCCGGACATACTCAACCGGCTGAAGCAGGGACTGGACCTGGGCTACGAAGGGAAGCGCCCCATGCTCATCGACTGCTGCCCGATGCTGGGGGTGCTCTCCCTCTCGGGGGTGTTCGCGTCGCAGGGCGTGCTGATCCCCATCTCGACCGACTACCTCGCCATGCAAGGGGCGCACACGCTGGTCAGAACCCTGCAGGCCCTGGAGCACGTGCTCAAGCACCGGGTCGAGCGGCGCTACGTACTGACGCGGTTCGATTCGCGCCGCCGCATGTCGCACGACATCGCGGCACAGCTGGCCGCAGAATTCGGCGCGGAGCTGTGTCAGACGCGGATCACCGAAACGGTGAGCGTGGCGGAGAGCCCGGCGCTCGGCAAGGACATTTTCAGCCACGCGCCGGACAGCCGCGGCGCGCAGGATTACGCAAGCCTGCTTGAGGAACTGATTTCTTCGGGATTTCTTGACGCGGCCTGAGGCGGGTAGAACCTATTTGTTGATCAGCGAGGCGACCTCTTCGAAGCTCACCCCCTCGGTTTTCTTCACCAGCGGAATGACCTCGGGCGCCACGATCGCCGTCTGCACGACCTGCGGCTGCATGACGCTGCGTTCCAGGATCTCGCAGTGCATGTACATCTGGCGCAGCTTGCGCTCGGCATCGGCTTCGTCGCGGCCGTGAATCATGAGGTGCTCCAACACGAGGCCGTGCCGCGTGCGGATACGGAAACCGAATTTGGTGGTGCTCAATGACGGCGGCATACTCCCCTCGAACCAAGCTGTTGGGAGGGATATAACACACCGTTTTTGCGAATGCAACCCAAGGGTTTGGGCGGGGTAACTTTTTTCATCCTTTATGCGATCGATCGATCGGCCGCAATGCCCGCTGCTCGGCCCGCTTGAGCACGCGCAGGCAGGGGAGGTAGCCGTCGTAGACGATTCCGTGAAGCTCCACCCGGTTCTGGGACCGCAGCAGCCCGACCAGATAGCCGACGATATCCCGGGTGATGACCTGCCCGGGCACGAGCACCGGGATGCCCGGGGGGTAGGGGACGATCTGGTCGGCGCAGACCCGCGAGAGCAGGCCGCGGCGGAGTTGGTCCTTCTCGTCGACGAGCGGCACGAGCTCCCCCCCGCAATAGAAGGCGTCGCGCGGCAGGTAGCGAAGCTTGGTGAATCCGGGGATCTCGGGAAAGCGGTACAGGCGCCGCGGCGCGCGGCCTTCGCGCGCGATCCGCATCAGGGCGTCGTAGAGACGCGAGACTTTGCTCCGCGTAGTGCCGAGGGTGAGCAGCAGGGTCAGGGTGTTGAAAGTCGATTTCTCGACCTGGATGTTGTAGCGGTCGAATAACTCGCGCTGCAAATCTTCGACGGTGTAGCCGCACTTCGAGATATCCACCGTGACCTTGGTGGGATCGAGCCGGATATTGTCGCGCTTCACCTCCTCCGGGAGCAGGTCCTCCAACTCGAGCACGCGGAACACGCCGGTCGAGTTGATCTGGGCGCGCAGTTCCTGCGCGAGCGCGAGCGTGCGCGACAGCAGCTTGTAGCCCTCCATCACCGCCTGCTTTCTCGCCACGTCCAGGCTCGCGATCATGCTGTACTGGGGCGAGGTCGAGGTGTGCATGTTGAAGTTTTCGCGGAACAGGTGCTCGTTGAAGGTCGGGTCGTTGACGTGGATCATCGAGGCCTGCGAGAACGCGGAGAGCACCTTGTGCGTGCTCTGCGTCGCGTAATCGGCGCCGGCCTCGAGCGCGGTCGGCCGGAAGGCGGGATGAAAGCGAGCGAACCCGTACCAGGCCTCGTCCACGATCACCTTGATCCCCTTCTTGTGCGCGGCTTCGACGATGGGGGCGAGGTCGTAGCGCAGCCCGTCATAGGTGCAGGAGGTGAGAATGAGCGCCTGGGCGTCCGGGTGCTTCCGGATGGCCGACAGGATGGCCTTATTCGGCACGGGGCCGTACAGGCTGTACTTGCCGTTGACCGAGGAGTCGAGATAGATCGGCCGGGCTCCGGAAAGCACGACGCCGTGGTGCACCGACTTGTGGCAGTTGCGGTCGAGCAGCAGCTTCTCGCCGGGGGCGAGCAGCGTCTGGAAGATGACCTTGTTGGAGGTCGAGGTGCCGTTCGTGGCAAAGAAGGTGCGCCGGGCGCCGAACGCCTTCGCCGCGATGGTCTGCGCCTCGGCGATGACGCCGGTGGGCTCCATCAGCGAGTCGAGCATCTTCACCGACACCGAAAGATCCGCGTCGAACACGTGCTCGCCCATGAACTCGCAGAAGTCGTTCACCCAGGGGCTGCCTCGCAGCGACTCGCCGGAAGAGTGGCCCGGCGTGTGCCAGGAGTCCTTGGCCATCCAGACGTAGTTCTTGAGCTGGTCGTAGAAGGGTGTTCGCGCGCGCTCCTGGATTTGCGCATTCAGGATGCGGTACATGCCGCGATAGTCGCGCTCCTCGCGGTAGAAGTAGCCGTCCACGGCTTCGGCGAAGAGCGCGTCGACGATCTCGTCTTCGTGTTCCTGCGCAATCAGGATGTAGACGTCGAGCTCCGGGCGAAAGCGCGTGATGCGCTGGACGAGCTCCAGCGCGGACATCTCCTTCCTTGCGCTTTTCGGGTTGAGCGTATAGAGCTTGTCGTCCACCACCACGGCCTGCAGGTCGCCGTCCTCTTCGATCGCGGCGAGCGCCTCGCGCGCCGTGGTCACGCCCGCAAAGGCGATGCCGAGCGGATTGTCGAGCGAGCGCGCGGCCGCATTCAGCCCTTTGACGAATTCCTTCAGGACGAGCGGCTCGTCGTTGATGATGAGGACGCGGCTGACCGGCTTTTTCATTGTTGCGGGGCGCGGGCGAAGTCAGCGGGAGTGAAATGCGTCGTCGTCGACGTGCGGCTGAAAGAAATCGAGCCGATGGCCTATAACTTCCTGCTCCATTTCGCCAGGGACAATGAACTGGAGGTCAGGCCTGGGCGCGGAGAGAAACGGCCGGACGACAAAGATTCGGCCCTACATAGACGTAATTAAGGCGGCTGCGCCGCCTTTTTCCGGATGACTATGCCGTCAGGCCATCGCCTTGAGCCGCGCCGCGAGGCGGCTTTTCTGCCGGGCGGCCCGGTTCTTGTGGACGACCTTTTTGTCGGCAATGCGGTCGATCACGCCGGCCGCTTCCCCGAAGATCTTTTTTGCGGCCGCCTTGTCGCCGGCGGCGATTGCCCTGGTGACGCTCTGGATCGCGCTGCGCAGCGCCGAGCGCAGGCTTGCATTGTGCTTGCGCCGCTTCTCGGCTTGACGGGCGGCCTTGCGCGCGCCTCTTGTATTGGCCATGTCGGATCCCGAACGAAAGGGCGCAATTGTAGTCGCTGGAGCAGCGCGGCGCAAGGTTTCCCGAGCGCGAAAGTTATAATGACCGCATGAATCTGCTGAGAGCGCTCGCGACGGTGAGCAGCATGACGCTCGTTTCGCGCATCCTCGGATTCGTGCGGGACGTCGTGATCGCGAGGCTGTTCGGCGCCGGCGTCGCGACCGACGCCTTCTTCGTCGCCTTCAGGATTCCCAATCTTCTGCGGCGCCTGTTCGCCGAGGGCGCTTTTTCGCAGGCCTTCGTCCCGGTGCTCTCGGAGTACAGGACGCGCCGGGGCGATTCGGATACCAAGCGGCTGGTCGACCGCACCGCGACGCTGCTCGCGCTCGCGCTGCTCGCCGCGACGGCGCTCGGTGTGGCCGCTGCTCCGGTCGTCATCTACGTCAGCGCGCCCGGATTCGCCGCCGAGCCGGAAAAATTCGATCTGACCGTGGCGCTGCTGCGCATCACCTTTCCCTATATCTTCTTCATCTCGCTTGTCTCGCTCGCGGGCGGCATCCTCAACACCTGGAGCCGCTTCACGATTCCCGCGCTGACTCCGGCGCTGCTCAATCTCGCCTTTATCTTCGGCGCTTTGTTTTTTGCGCCGTATTTCGAGCCGCCGGTCACGGTGCTCGCGTGGGCGGTGTTCGCGGGCGGCGTGCTGCAGCTCGCGCTGCAGCTTCCGGCGCTGGCAAGGATCGGCATGCTTCCGCGGCCCGGGTTTTCCTTTTCGGATCCGGGCGTGCGCCGGATCCTGGCGCTGATGGCGCCGGCCGTGCTCGGCGTTTCCGTCGCGCAGGTGAGCTTGCTGATCAATACGATCATCGCGTCGTTCCTCGGGAACGGCCGCATTTCCTGGCTGTACTATGCCGACCGGCTGATGGAATTCCCCACCGCGCTGCTCGGCGTGGCGCTCGGAACGGTGCTGCTGCCCAGTCTTTCGAAATACCACTCGGGATCGGCCGACGGCGAGTACTCGAAGCTGCTCGACTGGGGCCTGCGACTAACGTTCATCCTCGCGGCGCCGGCGGCCGTTGCGCTCGCCTTGCTCGCGGTGCCGCTGGTCACGACATTGTTCCACTACGGCGAATTCGGCGAGCAGGACGTCTGGATGACTCGCCAGGCGCTGATCGCCTACAGCCTGGGATTGCTGGGGCTCATTCTCGTGAAGGTACTGGCGCCGGGCTTTTATGCGCGGCAGAATATCGCCACGCCGGTCCGAATCGCCGTCCTGACACTGATTGCGACCCAGCTCATGAACGCCTTGTTCGTCCTCTCCCTGAAGCGAGGGGGGCTGGAGGCTGCGACCGGCATCGGCTCGCACGCCGGGCTCGCGCTCGCGATCGCGATGGGCGCGTGTCTCAACGCCGGCCTGCTCTACCGGAAGCTCCGCGAACGCGGCATCTACGATCCGCAGCCCGGCTGGGGCGCGTTCGCGCTCAAGGTGGCGGCGGCCCTGGCCGCCATGACCGTGGTGCTGTGGCTGTCCATGGGTCCGGAGCAGTGGTGGCTGGGCGCCTCCGGCGCGAGGCGGGCGGAGGCGATCACGGGCCTCGTGCTCCTCGGTGGGGCGGCGTACTTCGCGAGTCTGTGGTTGCTCGGGTTCCGGCTCGGCGACTTCACGAGACGCGCCGCTTGAGCGTGCAGCGACGATGAACGCTCTGCTCGAGCACTTCGCCGAATTCGTCGCGAGGGAACAGTTCGATCTCGCCGAAGCGAGCCTCATGCTCGCCGAGGACGTCTATCCGGACGTCGACATTCCCGCCTACCTCGGCCGGCTCGACGCCATCGCGGTCGCGATCAAGAAGCGCCTCGCGGGCGATGCATTCGCCGAGCAGAAAGTGCTCGCGCTCAACTATTACCTCTTCAACGAGATGCGCTTCTCGGGCAACGTCGACGATTATTACGACCCGCGCAACAGCTACCTGAACGAGGTCATGGAGCGCCGCATCGGCATCCCGATCACGCTTTCGATCCTGTACCTCGAGGTCGGCAAGCGGATCGGCCTCAACCTGAAGGGCGTGTCGTTCCCGGGGCATTTTCTGGTGAAACTCGCCGTCAAGCGCGGCCAGCTCGTCCTCGATCCGTTCACCGGCGGCGAGGCCCAGTCCGAGGCCGACCTGCGCCAGCGGCTTGCGCAGGTCCTCCCCACCGGCAAGGCGGGGCAGGCCCAGCTCGACCCGTACTTGGAGCCGGCGACGCCGCGGCAGATCATCGCCCGGGTGCTGCGCAACCTGAAAAACATCTATACGCAAACCGGCAAGCTCGAACAGGCGCTCGCGGTGATGCACCGCATGCTGCTGGTGATGCCCGAGTCGGCCGAGGAGCTGCGCGACCGGGGCCTCGTGTATCAGCGGCTCGAGTGCTTCCGGCCGGCGCTGTCCGACCTGCAGAACTACCTGCGGCGGCGGCCGCAGGCGCCGGACGCCCCGGAAATCCACGGAAAGATCGTCGAGCTCAAGCAGGCCGCAACGCGGCTGAACTGAAGGCAGGCGTCCGTCGCCTTTCCGATCTGGTTCCTGCGCGGTCACGACGGCATCTGGCGGATTGAAGGCATGTGAGAGGTCAATATGATTCGGTCCTCTGCGATTGTTCTATGTTTCGTTCTGCTCAGCGCGTCCATTGCGCACGCCGACGATGTCGCCAA